>Ga0187858_10005033_pt1 | contig 12194 bp, 10 predicted proteins | sample June2016WEW_8_15_FD_133015 | JGI IMG/M metagenome (GOLD analysis project Ga0187858, IMG submission 133015) | Peatland microbial communities from SPRUCE experiment site at the Marcell Experimental Forest, Minnesota, USA - June2016WEW_8_150 | ecosystem: Environmental > Terrestrial > Soil >...
GCACTAGCGTTTTCCTCCCGGAACCCGTCACTTCTCCAGGTCGGCGACTTCTCGCTCAGGAGGCATCGTTAGCGCCACGCCATCACAGTGGATCTATACCGAATCGCGTGCCCTACGGACTACCCGAGGCCGTGGTCTCAACTTATAGGCTGTCCTCCGGAGCAGGTCATCCCGTGCTTACCGACAGCTCGATCAGTCGTTATCGCCGCCGACGAAAGATGCCACCGGCGGTTCCAACGAAGAGCACGGAGCCGCTTGCCACCAGAACTTCGGCGGAAGGATCCGTCAGCTTCTGACTGAATTCAGACCAGGCATCGGCTTCGGGCGGCTGGATAAACACGCCGCTGCCTTTCACCGCGGCATACAGGCCCTCCTTAGCAACGACGAGCGAGGTCACTCGTCCGCGAGGCAGATCTCCCGATCACTTCCACGCGATGCCATTGTTCTGGCTTGCGAAAACGCCCTTGGAAGCCGTGCCGCAGTAGAACGTACCGTGCTCGGACCGGGCGATAGTCGTAACCATGTCGTCCAGCGATCCATCGTCGAATCGCCGGCTGTAGCCGCCGAAGTCAGACTGCTCATCGAATTGGGATCGGTACGCTGAGATCCGAAGTGTCGTGACTCAGGTCACGGAGGGCGGCTCCATCGGCCAGGCGCCGTCTCGGTTCAAGCCCAACACCAGTACGGCGGGAGCTGCGAGCTCTTCGAACCGCACTTCGGCTTCCTCCCGCCGGGCGTGAGCCGCGGTTCGCCACCGGAGACAGGCCCACACAACGGCGAGCCCGATCAGCGCCGGGACGAAGCGGGCCGGATCTTCCAGCGCGTCGAGCTCATATCTGACACTCAGGATGATGAACCAGAGGAGCGACACAGCACCCCATATCGCGAGATGAACTTGCGACTTGCCCGGCAGGTAGGAGCAGGTGAACGGGATCTTGTGGAATCCGTGGAGACACAGCTCGGCGAGAATCAGAGCCACAGCCGCAAGTATTGCCTGGTGACCCGCCGCTGCACGCCACGGCCATAGCCAGAAGCAGAATCCCGCCGAGGCCATCCACACCGGAGCCGCCGAGAGCAGGAGCAGCGCGCGCCTGCTGCCCGCCAGGCACTCGGGCACGCGGCGCGCACCGGTGACGCGGAAGATCCAGTTCCCGCGCAGGTCCAACGGTATGGAAAATGCGACACGGGTTCCGATCATGGCGCAGCCCATCATGGCGATGCCGGCTACCAGCAACGGTGCGTTCGCTTGGCCCCATGGGTCGCCGGCCGGAGCATCCGCCAGTTGCTGCTCGGGTCCGGAACTCTTCACCATGGAGATCGCGACCGCGGATCCGATTCCCAGGTAGAAGGCCAGAATGATGCGATGCAGACGGCTGCGCAGCAGCGTTCGTGCACTGAACTGAACGATGGCGGTCTCCACCGCGCTGCCGAAGCGCGGCAACCACGTGCCGCCACGGGCGGCGGCGACGATATCCGGCTCCTCCACGATCTTGCGGAGCGTGCGGACGTACGACAGCGCGTACGCGACTGCCGTGACGCACACCGCGGTCCCCAGACCGATCCACGCGCGCCGCGCCAACAGGGGGAGCGCCGGCGATCCGTTCAACTGCTAGAACATTCCCAGAAACCAAAGTGACGGCGACCACGCTAGCAGCCCGTGGCCATTTGCCTTGAGCAGGTTCTCCGGCAAGGCCATCATCGGCTGCAGGCAGTAGACGCAGATGATCGCGCAGAAGGCCCCCAGTTGCAGGTACGAGGACGCGCGCAGAAACAGCCGCCGGGGAAGCAGTTGCGCGGCGAATCCTTGCAGCCCCAGCACCGAGCAGTAGACGAAGGCGCCGGCGCCGAGCATCGTGATCCAATAGGCCGGGAACATGCGCACCGCGCCGGAGAACCCGCCGCTCGAGGGGATGGTCAACGACGCGAGTGAGACCGCCGGTTCGCCCGCGAGCCTCTGCCGGATGTGCAGCGGAACCAGGCCGGCAAGAAGTGACGTAGGTTGATTTACCAGGACAACCCAGGCATAGCCGCCCCGGGGATTGAAGAACGCGTAACTGCGATATCCCGAAATGGCTCCGGCGTGCCCGTAGGTCCCGGTCCGCTCGTCGTACATCCAGGCGAGGGCGATGCGCGTGCCAGGGGCGACATCGGCGCGAAGCTGCTGAGACATCCGGAGAGCCGGCGAGTCGGCGCGCAACTGCGCTTCCAGATAGGTGAGTAGGTCGCCGGCAGTGGAGCTGATGGCGCCGGCTGGGGCGAATGCGTCCAGTTCCCACGGGGGAACGGGCTCGTGCCGTGTGCCGTATGCCTGGATCAGGCGCTGCTGCCGTTCCGCCGGCAACACGACGGCCGTATCGCGCATCCCGAGCGGGCCGGTGATCCGTTGCGCGACAAGCTCCGGATAAGATAAGCCGGCTCGATCGGCGAGCGCCTCTCCCAGCAGCGCGAATCCCAGGTTGCTGTACTCGAATGGAGGGTTGGCCTCCCGGCCGACGCCGTGCTGAGCAACATAGGCATCGAGATCCGCCCCATGATAGTTGGCGAAGACGATCGCCGGATCGGCAATGCCGCTGCGGTTGACGTTATCCGGCATCGGCGGCAAGCCGGAGTGGTGGACGGCAAGATCAAGCAGCGTAATTTCGCGGCCGCTCGGTTTGCGCACCGTTCCCGCGGGCAGCAACTCGCGCACCGGCTCGTCCAGCCGCACCTTCCCTTCCTCCACCATCTGCGCCAGCAGGAGACCGGTGAAGGTTTTGCTGATCGACCCAATCTGGTAGATCGAATCCGGCCGCGCTGTCCCGTAGGCGAATATCCGCCGCTCCCCGTGCTTCACGACTCCGACGACCACGCCCACTTCGCGCGATAGCCCGCGCGGCAGATCGCGTTTCAGCAGAGGCTCGATGCCGGCTGCGTCCACCGGCGGCATGGCAGGGAGATACTCCATCGCCGGCACCCTCAACTGCTCGGTGCCATGCACGCCAAGCACCAGGGGACAAACGAAACCCACCGCCGAGTGCAGGAGGACAACCGTGAGGCCCAGCGCGGTTGCAACCGCTGCCACCTTGGACAGAAACAGCGTGCGCGCCCGCACCGGCAGCGGCGCGAGCACCAGAACGTCGCGGGCGTCAGGGAATGTGGTATCCCAACTGAGCACCGCGAACAGTCCCACCACCAGCATGGTCGTTGCGATCAGATAGTGCTCGACACTCCATGCCTCGAACAGCCACACCTCAGGAGGCGTGGGACGGCCCGCGACAAGTAGGACGGGGCCCGAGAGCCCGAAGATACTCACGACGATCAGCAGCGCGGCGAACTGCCCCAGCAGCTTGTTCGAATCGCCCAGCGCATCCGCCGAGAGCAGTTCCAGATCGATAATGCGGAAGAGAAACTCGCGATAAAGCACGCGGAATTGGATCTTCGTCATATCGCGCCTCAAGCTTGAATCAGGTCGGCAATCTCGCGCGAGATCGCGGCGGTATCCTGTTCCACCGCGAGCTGCGAGAAAATCGCCTCGAGCGTCGGCGCCGCCATCAGCGTGCGCAGATGCTCGATGGAATCGTCGGCGACCACTTTCGCGCGGTGCAGGATCACCACGTGAGAGCAGACACGCTCCACGGTTTCGAGCTCGTGCGAGCTGAAGAGCACAACTTTGCCGCGCGCGGCCAGTTCCTGAATCAGGCTGCGCAGAACCAGCCCGGTGCCCACATCGAGACCGGAAAACGGTTCGTCGAGCAGAATGAGATCGGGATTATGCAGAAGGGCGGCCGAGAGCAGCACCTTCTGCCGCATGCCTTTCGAGTAAGCGGAGATGGGGGCGTGCCGGTCGCCGTGGAGTGAGAGCAGGCGGAGCAGTCCATCGATGCGATCCGCGGTGGGCTTGGCGGGTAGGCCGCGCAATTGGCCCACCATCGCCAGGTACTCGAGGCCGCTCAGGTGCGCGTAAAGATGCGGCTCCTCGGGCACATAGCCCAGGCGCTGCTTGTAGGCGATCAGGTCACGCTGAATCCGTTCACCATTGAAAAACACTTCGCCCGAGGTCGTCTCCATCAGGCCGGTGATCATCTTCATGGTCGTGGACTTGCCGGAGCCGTTCGGGCCCAGGTAGCCGGTGATCTCACCGGCGCTCGCGGTAAAGCTGACATTGTCCACCGCCGCGATGCCGAGGAATCGTTTGGTGATATTGCGCAATTCAAGCATGTGGGCTACCCCCTATGTAGCAAACTACAATGGCCTTGTCAAGTAGCATGCTACATAGGTATAATCGCCCTATGGCAGCCGAGCCGAAGCTTTCCCACACCGCCGCGCTGATCCTGCGGACCATCCATGCGGGAGATGGCTACGGCTTCAGCGTGATGGAAATGACCGGCCTTCCCAGTGGCACGGTCTATCCGGCCATGCGCCGGCTGGAGCGGGATGGCCTGATCCGGTCGCAGTGGGAGCGCCAGTCGATCGCGGACCGCGAGCAGCGGCCGCCAAGGAAGTATTACAAGCTTACGCGGACGGGCGAGGCGACGCTGGAGGCCTCCGAGCGGCGCTATCCGCTGCTGGCCAAGCTGACGGCGGTGGAGATCGAGCAGCCATGAGGATTCAACTCGCGATTCTACGGATCGCCGCCTGCCTGGTTCCCGGCGACCAACGCTCGGAATGGCTTGCCGAATGGCGCGCCGAACTCCAGTACCTTCGGCGGTGTGGCGCACCTCAAGCCACCGCCTTCTGTCTGGGATCGTTCCGGGATGCGCTCTGGCTGCGGCGGAACAGCCCGCCGGACGCAGGGCCGTGGCTGCGCCTGGAAACGCCGGCGCACTGTCTCGGTTTCCTTGGACTGGCGGCTGCGATGTGTGTCCTTCTAGCGAGCCGCTTCCACGCGCCCCAGATGCCGCTCCTGCCAATCGGGCAGATGCTTCTCTTTATGCCGATTCTGGCCGTAGGGTGCCTGCCGGCGTTGGTGGCAACCTCATCGCTTCGCTTGGGCGAATATCCGGCGAATCGCTATGGTTGGCGCTGGGCGTTTCTCGTGTGCAAGATCGCGCTCGTGCTGCCAATCGTTCCCTGCAGCGCGCTGGTCCTGGCGTGGATTGTCGGGCCGTGGTTTGGGCAATGCATGTTTGTCGAGTGCATAATCGCTCTCCGATGGGCGCTGATTGACCAGCGCCAGCGCTGCCCGGAGTGCCTCCGTCTGCTCGATCACCCGGCGCGGATCGGGCAGCTTTCGCATACCTTCCTCGATTCGTGCGGGACTGAGTTCGCGTGCCCAAAAGGGCATGGCCTGCTGTACGTCCCGGAGACCTCGACCATCTCGTTCCGGACCACGCAGCGCTGGATGCACCTCGACCCGTCGTGGAGCGGATTGTTTTCGTGAATCGGGAATGCAGGCTAGGAGGCCTCCGGCCCCTAGGTCGGACCAATTCTCCAGCAACGGGCCCTGGGAGATAAGTGCTCTCTTGTCCGCCCGGCGTGAAGGACTTCCCGCCGGTGTGCCGGTCATCCGAACGCTTCACTCCCGATCTATGGACACATGCCAGTCGACGCGCCCCCGAAGTCGTTAGCGCCCTATCGGGACTGCCCCGGGGCGAATGCTCGGGGAAAGGGTGAACTGCGCGGGCCGAGGCAGTTTCGATAGGGACGACTTGTGGCTTCCTTCGACTGGCGCACGTCACCGGTATGCACGTAATCCGTTCTTTTGAAGCCGATCGCTCTACAGTGGAAGCGTTCAGCGAGGCCTGGTCACGGTTTCCGAGAGCACCGTTATCGAAGGGAGGGTCCACTGCATCTTGATGAGCCCTTGTCATTCTGCTCGGGGATTTCTGCGGCACAAGCCCTAACCGAGTTCGACACGATTATTTTCGGATGAACACCTGAGTTCATAACGACCCACGCTCGGGCACCGTAACCCATTGCATGATGACACGTCGCCCGAGGACTGGGTTTTCCTGGGAGACATAAAAGCTCGCTGTCGCAGGCGGATCATATTGGACAATGGCGCCGTCCTCGAAGTAGCCAAAGCCGCGAATCTGCATATCCCGTGCCCCTGGTTGTGATTCCAAGTCGATCAGGCGGGCCATGAACGGCACGCGGCTCCGTCGATACTCAATCTGCGAGAATTCGATCCCGATCAGCACTTCACCGGCGTGCTGCCCATACATCGCGTGCTTAGAAGGTCGTGAAGACCGTTCCGGTCTGGACGTCGGTATTTGGTCATTGTAGTTGAGGATGCGGCTCACTCGACCGTAGGCATGCGCGCCACGACGGATACCGCCGACGCCTTGCAGGGTATGGGCGCTGATCGGATCCCCGACAGATGCCTTATTTGCGTCTAAAGGCGTGTCGAGAACCAATTGAAGCTGTAGGCCCGGCTGGACCCGCGTCTTTTCCATCGTAGGCGGCGAAACCTGTGTCCCAGGACTCGACCCGAACGTTACCGTGCTCTCCGCAGTGTATTCCCGGCAATTCGAGAACATGGATGTGTTTCGCTTCATAGTTCCATCCGCCTCTGTCAACAGAAACTCGGACCTACGCGCCAGCAGGACCCTCCGTCCGCCGACAAGAACCGGCCAGTACATCGTGCGGTCAACTATCGATCCAATCTTAAGACCAGGTGGAATGTCATAGGCTTCAAGATCGATTTGCAACACGTCCAACGTTTCCGGGTCGATCCAGAATGCTCCCCGCGCTGCCGCGAAGCCGGATTGACTGGCGTTACTCACCGCCAGTACCCCGCGGTGGACATCATACTCGTAGCGCAAGGCCGGCCGGCCTTCCATCGTCACCCGGCCCGAATACGATATTTTGGTCCAACGACTAGCGAGTACCAGGGCACGGTTGTCGGCGAAGTCGCCGCTGAAACTGGCGCCGTACCCGACCATCGCAGTCGGGGCCGTTGATTGAAATGCGGAGTTTCCCAGCCACGAAAACCGGTCAGCGCCCTCTATGTGAGCAATCTCGAGGTGCAGCCGGTCAAGGCGCCTGAACTGATGTTCGTCCGGTATCCACAAGGACCGTTCAATGGAGTCGACACACACATAGTTGGGCACGCTCGCGAGGTCTGCCATCGCACGCTGCTTTATTTGTTGGAGAAGTACCGCGTTTTGGGTCGAAGAGTTATCTTCGGTCTGCGCGGCTGAAATAGCGATGGCCAAAAGCCCGAGTGCAAAACGCACTCTCCCAGTTCATCAGTCCTTTTCTGAGGAGTCAAGCTGGTGTTGCATTCAAGGATTGGACAGGCAGCGCGCCAGACGTGGCTCGGAGTTCTCCCCTCCGAGCCCGATCCAAACCCGAAAGGAACTATCCTTGATGTCCATTGTAAACACGGGTGCGCCCAAATCCAATAGCGGATTGCGCGGCTCGTCGCCGCTGCCGCTCCTGGTGCTCGCGATCCGGACCGCGTTGCCCGCTTCGAGCACGAGGCGCGCGCGGCGGGCTCAATCATCCCAACATCGTCGCCGTGTACGAGGTCGGCCGACACTACGATGTCTATTGGATCCAGCGCGAGCGGGCTGGCAATGGACGGCTCCGGCAATGCGTACATCACGGGAGGGGCTGGCGGTACTGAGTCCGACTTTGCCTTTCAGTGCGTTCATTGATGTCCCTCCTGGAACGATCTTACCCGCCCGATGACACGTCGCGCGGAACACCCCCGGACGTGTTCGGGTGGCCGGGCCGGACTACCGATATCAGCGTACTCACGCGGCCGGGCGCGATGTATTGAACCACGGACTCGGCGGAGAGGGTTTACTGAAAATAAACGGGTTGCGCCGAGTCCGTGGAGAGGTCTTAACGACGCCTGAACGACATGCCACGCCAAAGAGCTGGAGCAGCGTGGATTCTGCATCAGCATGGTCTGACGCCCTGTGCGGAAGAGCAGCCAGAACTGTGTGCGCCGCTGCGCTCGCCAGATAATGAGGCTATGTTCGTTCGCAACGTGGCTCTCCTCCTCTGCGTTTTTCTGCATACAGCCTTCTGTCAGAATTTCGCACGCATTCTGGTTCAAGGAATGGGTAATGGAGGGCCGGCTTTCGGTCCTTCCGTTTCAGAACGTGATTTCAGTTTCTCCGCTTCGGAGCTTGCCCTCCTGCCACAACGGACCATCGCGGTAAGCGATCACGGGGCTCCCGTCACGTTCCAGGGCGTTCTGTTGGCCGAAATGCTTGCCAAGGTCACAACGCCGACTGGCGACCAGGATCATCACACGGCGGCATCATACTACCTGGTGGCGGAAGGGCGAGATGGGTATCGAGCGGTTTTCGCATGGGCGGAACTCGATTCGTCATTCACGGATAAGGCGGTGTACGTGGTCATCACGCGAGACGGGAAGCCGCTGCCGGAGAGCGACGGGCCGTTTCAATTGGTGGTGCCGGGAGAGAAAAGCAACGTACGGTGGGTGCGACAACTGAGCGAGCTGCGCATCGAGCCAAACACAACGCCTTACGGCTCTGAACCGGCACGGTGGATACGTGAGAACCTGCCGGAACTGGAATCCATCAAGGTCGGCATGACTTGGAAGGATCTCCTGAAGGTCTTTACGAACGAAGGCGGCATCTCTACTCGTACGTGGCAGCGATACGTCTACCGGAAGTGCATATATGTTAAAGTCGATGTGGAGTTCGAGCCAGTTGGCTCCGTGCCTCCAAGATCTGCAGCGTTCCCGGAATCGAGGGCGTGTAACCGGGTTCCGGACTTTCTTGGAGAGAGTCCAGACGATCGGATCACCAAGATCTCAAAGCCATACCTGGAACTATCGATACTCAGTCAAACGCTAAATTGGAGCCACGCCAGTGCCGAGACGCGTATTCCCCTGACGACAGACTGCCGATAAGGCGCGATACCATGCGCTTCGACGGGCCCCCGGGCGCTGGAGAGAGAGGCTTTCCCGATTTTGGATTCTTCGGTCAGGGCGACAACTGCGCCTTGCGGGCGAGAACGGATCCCGGAGGGAAAATGCAACTGAGAAGATCAAAGGAGGGCGGCTCGGTGTATGCTGAACAGGACCGGGGAGTCCAACATGGAAATTCCCGTCCGAGGTGGTAGCCGACGAATGAGAGAAGTCGAGTTGCTGATAGGGGGCATAATCGTCGGGCTGATGATTGCGATGCCCGTGGGACCGGTAAACATCCTGTGCATTCACCGGACGATCGAAGGAGGATGGAGGTCGGGCGTGATCTCCGGCCTCGGAGCGGCGGCGGCCGATATGCTGTACGGCGGTGTCGCGGGCTTCAGCATCACGCTCGTCGTCCAGTTCCTTGTACGGGAACAATTCCGGATTCGCTTTTTCGGCGGCATTCTACTGGTCGTTATCGGCATCTTATACTTCTTCAAGCGGCCCGAGCCGCTGAACGCGCAAAAGCAAGACCGCGGGAGCGCGTACTCAGATTTGAGATCGACGTTTCTCTTGACCCTCACGAATCCGACGACGGTGCTGTCGTTTCTCGCCCTCCTGGCGGCGCTCGGCATGGGGAATCAAAGGCAGTGGTGGTTGACCGTGTTTCTCGTAATCGGGATCTTCTGCGGCTCGATGGCGTGGTGGATTGTGCTGAGCAGCATCGTGAACAACTTCCGGGGCCGGTTCAACGATCGCACCCTACTATTGATGAACCGTTTCGCCGGGCTGGCGATCGGGGGGTTCGGCGTAGCCGTATGCGTTCTTAGCCGCACTTGGCTGTGAGTAGCTAACGTCCCTAACGAGATTGCCTGGATCTTCAGGCCTGCGGAACGTGTCGGCCACCGCTCTTGCGACCTCCCCGCACACCCTCGCAATAGCAACTCGAACGCTACTTCTTCACACTCGGGTCCAGAATGCGAGCACCGCGCTCGGCTGGTGATTCATCATCACCGCGCCATGAACAAACCCCCAGTCTGATGGTCAGCTAACGATTCGTCGGGTCACTTCTGAACAGCAGGGGCTGGGGAGTTCTCGCGAGCGCCGAAGGGCTGAGGTTTCGGTGCTGTGGCAACGGGGGCCTGCACCGGTTGATTTACGGTCGTTTTGGATGAGGTCCCGGCCTGGGTCTGTTTGTTGGGCGGAATCTCGGTTCCGGCTGGATAGATGAGAAGCCGTACCGTACCCCAACCGGCATCCAAAGTCGCGTTCGTCTGCTTGCCCACTCCCAGAGTCTTGAGCTGACTATCATCGAATTCAAAGGTCTCGACTAGATACTCGCGCACCACCATGGACCGGGCTTCCGTTAGCACCAGGTCCTTCTGGGCATCGCCTTCCCCACCCATGGATGCCAGGACCACCGCAAACCCAAACTGGTTGTTAGCCAGGAATTCGCCGCCAGCGTTTAGCGACTTCTGGTTCTTCAGTTGGGCCGTATCGTGCTTGTCGAAAAGCTGCTTCGCCGGGTACGTAAACTCCTTTATCGGCAGGCCTTGCGGCAGCCGTTCGATCTCGTTGATTGCCAGGCCGGCGGAATCTTCGTAGCCGCGGTTCTTGAAAAATCCACGCAAGAGGAAGTTGTGCTTCATGGCTTCCATGTTTTCCGCGAAGTCGGTAACTCCTGCTTGCGCCTGGACCATCGTGTCACGCGCGGCGCCAGCCGTCTGCTCGACGTCGCTGTAGAGCTTTTTGTCGTTAACCAGCGCTCCCACGGTACCCTGGCCTCCATCGATCTTGGCGCTTATCGAGGCTAGATTCGCCGTCGCTCGAGTGGTGTTCTCCATGGCTTGCTGGCCGCTATCCAGAATGCCGTTCGCCTTGGTAAGCAGGGCCGACATTTCAAGTGGCTGCAGGCTGGCGATGCTATCGCCATCCCGCACGTCGGCTTTCCCGGCGGACCCAAACGAAATCGCCACATACTGGCTGCCCAACACACCCTCGGTTTCGATTGAGGCCACGGAGTCCTCTTTCACGATCTCGTGCGTCGACTTGCCGAGATCCATGACTACCGTGACCTTGCCGCCCGGTTTGTGAGGCAACAAGATCTGGCGCACAGTTCCACTGTGAACACCGCCTACCCGCACATCGGCTCCTTCATCCAGGCCCGCCACATTGTCGAACTGCGCCTTCAATTGGTATGTGGAGCTGAAAAGATACTGCTTGTTCCCGACGATGAGGACACCAGCTACCAGAATTGCCAGTGTCGCAACGATGAAGGCTCCTAACCGCGCCGCTCTCGACATCTTTCCTCCTACGAGTCCCTTAGGAACTCCCTGACAAACTCGACGTCACTATGCTGTAGTTCTTCAAAGGTGCCTTCGATCGCGATCCTTCCCTCATGGAGGAGGATCAGACGGTCCGCAATCGTCTTCGCGCTATGTAGATCGTGAGTCACTACGATGGACGCCATGTGATGTTGCTCCTGGAGCGTGAGGACCAATTCGCAGATCTCGGCGGCACTGATGGGGTCGAGTCCGGCAGTCGGCTCGTCGAGCAGCAGAATATCCGGCTCCAAAGCCAGTGCACGGGCCAGCCCAACTCGTTTCTGCATTCCACCCGAGATATCCGAAGGCATCTTTTCCATGTCGCCTTCCATTCCCACTTCCGCCAGTAATTCCCTGACGCGGCCGCCCCGCTCGGACCTCGACATCTCCTTCTTATGGTGTTGCAGCGGAAAGGCCACGTTTTGCTCGACGGTAAGCGAATCGTACAGCGCCCCGTACTGAAACAGAAAGCCCATTTTCAGCCTGATTTTGCCAAGCTGGTCGAGGGCCAGGCCGGCGATGTCTTCGCCGCGGATGCGAACCGATCCCGAGTCGGGCTTCTGCAGGCCGATGATGAGTCTCAGCAATACGCTCTTACCGCTGCCGCTGCGCCCCAGCACCGCCAAGGTCTCGCTGCGGCTCACTTGCAAGCTAATCCCGTTCAAAACCTTTTGATCTCCGAAGGACTTATGCACGTCCTCGACGGCGACAACGGGTGAATTGCCGTCTTCCCCGGCTTTTTCTCGCTCCATCGTAATTCGATCGGATGTGTCCATACTTGTTTCGCTAGCCGTTTAATCGGCGCTTACGGAAAGAACGCGATAATGACCTTCACCAGGACAACATCGGCCAGGATCACAAACAGCGAGGACAAGACTACCGAGCTGGTGGCCGCGCGGCCCACGCCCACGGCGCCTCCCCGTGTCCGCATTCCCTGAAAACACGCGACCAGCCTGACCCAAAACCCAAAAATGAGACAGCAGGAAAGTTGAGTCTGGTTCTCGGATGTGGTCCTCTGGACGAAAGCGGAAGGAGGACGAATGCCGAGAAAAGGGCAC
>Ga0187858_10005034_pt1 | contig 12194 bp, 9 predicted proteins | sample June2016WEW_8_15_FD_133015 | JGI IMG/M metagenome (GOLD analysis project Ga0187858, IMG submission 133015) | Peatland microbial communities from SPRUCE experiment site at the Marcell Experimental Forest, Minnesota, USA - June2016WEW_8_150 | ecosystem: Environmental > Terrestrial > Soil >...
CCCGGTCTCTTTGTTGGCAAGAACGGCTCGGGGATGAACTGGGGGTTGGAAGCGGGAGCTGGTACGGATTCGTACTCCAGTGTCGCCTGTGTGCTCAGTCAAACCGTGTTCCTCGTGGTGGAGGGAGTTTTTGGCACCACGAACGATACCTTCTTCCTCTATGTGAATCCAACGCCGGGTGCAACGCAGCCCGCCACTCCCAGTGCCACGTTATCGGCCTTCATTGGCACCCAGAACGGAATTGGTATCAATGCCGGGAACGGGGCTCTGGCCAGCTTTGATGAAATACGTATCGGCACGAACTACGCCGATGTCACGCCGTCGGTGCCGGTGATTGTGACGAACCCGTTCAACATCGTATCGATATCGATCTCGAACGCTGTCCCGTACCCGGGCATTTTCCTGAAATGGGCAACGACGGGGGGCAACACCAACGTGGTGCAAGCCACCTCGGGCTCCAACGGCAGTTACAACACCAATGGCTTTGCCAATATCACTGCGGAGTTACCTATTCCCGGCAGCGGCGTCGTAACGCAAACATTCCTGGACGGGTCGGCGGCGACCAACCGTCCGGCGCGCTATTACCGCGTGCTGCAGGTACCGTAGGTTTCATCGAAACAATGGGGAGCGCGATCGCATCGAGATTACAGGCATAACAACACGAACCAACAACGCCTGCGTTCACGACTCGGTGAACCACTCGGCGGTCGCGCTCCAAATATTGAAACCAGTGCCATGACACAGCGATTTACCATACCGAAGAAGCCTTTCTGCGCGCCATCACCCCGGATCTGTCCATCAACTGCGAGACCACGATGCCTCCACTAATCACTTCCGCCAATCTGACCAGCCGCCCCGCCCGTCCCCTCAATCGCGGGAGGCAGCCGAAGGCGCGGCAGGCCTATGCATTTCCCAAAAACTTCGCCTGGGGTGTCGCGACGGCGGCGGCCCAGATCGAGGGGGCGGCATTCGAGGATGGGAAAGGCGAATCGATCTGGGACCGGCTGGCCGACGCGCGCAAGTTTGATGCACCGACGGTGGCGTGCGACCATTACCACCGGTACCGTGAAGACGCAGCGCTGCTCAAGACACTGGGCATTACGAACTACCGGCTGTCGGTGTCGTGGCCGCGTGTGTTTGCGAAGGGCGACGGCGAAATGAATATGGCCGGGCTCGATTTTTACGATCGTCTGATCGACGAATTGCTGGCCAACGGAGTCACGCCGTGGGTGACGCTGTATCACTGGGACCTGCCGCAGGCACTGGAAGACCGCGGAGGCTGGCGTGTCCGATCGACCGCGGAGGCGTTTGGACGGTATGCCACATTGGTGGTCCAGCGTCTGGGCGATCGGGTCAGGAATTGGATGTCGTTAAACGAAATCCTCCGGTTCGTCCCAGTCGGTTATGCCTACGGGCACGATGCCCCCGGCGCGAAGGAGCCTCCGGCGGTGATCAATCAGATTTACCATCACACGCTTTTGGCGCACGGCTACGCCGTGGATGCAGTCCGGCGTTTTGGCGGGAAAGGGGCGCGGATTGGACTGGCGCATAATCCGCCGACGCCGGTGCCGGTAACGGAGACGAAGGAGGATATCGAGGCGGCCCGATCCGAGTACATTCGCAGCACCGAACAGCTGATGGCGCCGCTGTACCTCGGAGCCTACTCGGAAGCGTTCCTGAACGATGCTGGGCCAGACGCGCCGAAAGTGGAACGCGGCGACCTCGATTTGATCTCTCAGCCAGCGGATTTTCTCGGTCTGAATGTTTACTTTGGCGAGTTTGTGCGCCGGGGAACGAACGGTCGGGCGGAGCGGATCGCGCTTCCCAGCCAGTATCCCAAGGCCGACATCTCCTGGCTCGACATCATGCCTCAATCCATATACTGGGCGGTGCGCCACGCGCATGAGGCCTACGGGGTCAGGACGATCTACATCGCGGAGAACGGTGCGCCCTATTTTGATCGGGTCCTGGCGAATGGGGAGATCCAGGACCTGGGCCGGCGCGAGTATCTGAGGAACTACTTGATTTCACTGCATCGGGCCATTCACGAAGGGTTCGACGTGCGCGGATATTTCGTGTGGTCATTGCTCGACAATTACGAATGGACGGAAGGATACAGCAAACGTTTTGGGATTGTGCATGTCGATTACAAGACACTTCGGCGAACTCCTAAACTCAGTGCGTACTGGTATTCGAAGGTGATTGAGTCAAATTGTGTCGTCTAGTTTTTGCGGTCATTGGCCCGGGCGCGACTCGGCGCGTACCGGGGTTGATGTTGAAGCGGTAGGTGCGCAGAAACAGGTCGGACAATATGCCATGATGAATGAAGTCATACTGGCGGCAGCGGCAAAGCGGATCGTCCGCCGGCCGCGCGCCTTCACCCTGATCGAGCTGCTGGTGGTCATTGCCATTATCGGAATCCTGGCGGGGATGCTGTTGCCCGCGCTGGGCAAGGCGCGCAAGAGCGCCCAGCGTGCGACTTGCCTGAGCAATATCAAGCAGATCGTTATGGCGATCACCATGTACGCCAACGACAACGATGAACACCTGCCGTTTGCCATCGTCGTGCCCAACGGCGCGGATCTGAGCTTTGTCAGTGGCGCTTCCTCTTCGGGCCCGTTCTTGCAAGACGTGATTGGTTCGCAAATCGCCAATATGTCAAACCACCTTACGGAGGTCTTCAAATGCCCCAATGCGCAGATCATCCCGAATGCCGGCGATCCGAATTGGTTGAGAGAGACTAACGCCTGTGATTATCGCTACAACTGTTACTGGGCTTGTCATGACACCCGATATGGCGTTAGCGAAGGGACATACCCAGGCCGTCGCCTTAGCGCTGTCGTGAATCCCGGCGCCGCCGTGATAGTGTCCGACATGGCGTGGTCGACCTGGCAACCGGGCTGGCTGCCGCACGACGGAGTGAATTGCGGGTACGTGGACGGTCACGCCGACTGGATCACCAGCAGCATATTCTTTTCGCTGTCCAACGGCGCCGACCTGGCCGACCCGTTCTACAATACGGGTTGGGTGTGCCCGGGCACCGCTACCAGTTGCCTGTGATCTCCATCGAGCACGGTCGTTAGCCGAATGCGATTACAACATGCCTGGAGATGGCCGATGTTTGCGGCCTGTTGCCTGATTTCGTTCCGGAGCGCCTTGGCGAAGGTTGCGATTACCGCGGTGTCAGCCACCCCGCAACTTGTGAATCCGTCCTTTGAAGACCCGGGCGAAACTCCGGATCGCGCCGCGGGTTGGAGCCGTTGGGGTAACTGGTTCAATCGCGAAGATTCGTGGTCGCCCGTGCGCAGCGGACGATGCATCTTGGGCTATCACCATTGGCAGATTCCCGATGCCAGTGACTCCGGCGTTTACCAGGATGTCACCAATGCAGTCAAGGGTACGGAGTACACTTTCGGCATCTTCGCCAATATCGATAAAGCGCGCCCCCCGATGCGCGATGCGCTCACGATCGAATTACGCCTGGAATCTCTGGTGGACGGCCAACCGCAGAGGATTGGCTCAAAGTTGTATAATGTCGCCGACCTTGTGCCGGATCGATGGGAGAAACTCACCGTGGCCGCAACGCCCGTCAATGACTCATTACGCGTGCTCGTCATCGCCCAACCTTCGCCGATCAATGGGACCCGCGGCGGAGCCATCCGGTTCGATGATGCCTTCCTTGCGCCGACCCCGCTGTTGGACTCAGCGATTCCCAAGCCGTCCGTGAGTTCTGTGGCTGACCCCGCTCTTTATGGAAATGCCACCGTCATCAGAGATATTCCCTATTCCCAGTCGGATCCGCATCAGGACCTGGACTTGTATCTGCCCAAGCGCGACGATTCGAAACCTCCCATACTCGTATTCTGGATTCACGGCGGCGCCTGGATGTTCCGAAACAAGGACTGGAACAACGTCAAATACCTCGTCAAACACGGCTATGCGCTCGCCAGCGTGGACTACCGTCTGAGCGACGAGGCGGTTTTCCCTGCCCAGATCAGGGACTGCAATGCCGCCCTGAATTTCCTGCTGGCTAACGCCGACCGATTCGGTGTTTCCCGACAGAATTTTGTCGTGGGCGGCGCGTCTGCCGGCGGCCAGCTGGCCTTGCTGCTCGGCCTCGCCCGAAATGAGAGCAGCTTTGGCGCCGATCCGTCTGTCAAGCCGTTTGCCATTCTCGACTTCTTTGGGCCAACCGATCTTACCTCAATTGTGGACGAAGTCGGGCCGGGTCACGGGCGCGAAGTGCAGGAAGATGCGACGCAACGACTTCTCGGCGGACCATGGAACGACCGCCTGGATTTGGCCCGTGCGGCAAGCCCGGTCCGGTACATTAGCCGGAAATCTCCCCCCACCATGATCCTGCACGGCGACAAGGACGATCTGGTACCTTACGCCCAAAGTCACCGATTCCATTCCCTTCTCGATCAGGTTGGCGTGAAGAACAAGCTGATCACCGTCACTGGCGCGGGACACGATGGACCAATGTTTGAAACGCCCGAAATCCAGCAGAAAGTCCTCGCCTTCCTACGCCAGTCAGAATCCGAATAGCTTGTCCAACCACTTGCCAATGGCACAACCGCAGCGTTGACATTAGCGGCTGAAATCTTCATCTTGGCGGCGAGAGTGGCAGCGCACAGGCCGGGAACTGCAAGATTCCGCATGAACATTCGTCTCACAGCCCAAATCGCGGCGCTGCTCGCCACGCTCTCCCTCGCGCCGGCCGGCCGGGCGGCGGACACGAACCTGCCGGTTTCGTTGCAGCAAAGCCAATCGGCTTTGCTCGCGGGTTTGGACAAAGGGATTTGTTATTCCGGTTTCCGTCACGGCGAGCATCCCGACCGCGGCGACGGTGTGGTCAATCCAGGTGAAAAGGAAATTTTGGAAGACCTCCGAATTTTGACGCGCACCGGCAATTTCAAAATCATCCGGCTTTACGATTCGCGGGCGAATTCGGCGGTGACCTTGCGGCTCATCCGCGAAAAACATATCCCGTTGAAGGTGCTGCTCGGCGCGTGGCTGTCCGCCGAGGTGAACAACCCCGGCTGCCCATGGCTCAAGCCGATTCCGGCGGACGTGCTCGAGTCCAACAAGACCGTCAACGCGGCGGAAATCCAAAATGCCATCTGGCTGGCGAACCAATACCGCGACCTCGTGGTGGCCGTCGCTGTCGGCAACGAGCCGCTGGTGAGCTGGAACGACCACATGGTGCCGGTGGACTCGGTCATCGGCTACGTCCGGCAGGTGAAGAAAGCCGTGCCGCAGCCGGTGACGGTCTGCGACAATTATGACTGGTGGTCGCACCACGGCGCGGCGCTGGCGCGGGAACTGGACTTCATTTCCGTTCACACGTACCCGGAATGGGAGAACAAGGACATTGACGAGGCGATGTCCTATACCATCGCGAATCTGCAAGCCGTGCGAAGAGCGATCCCCGACGCCCGCATGGTCATCACCGAAGCGGGCTGGGCGACGGTCGCGAAGGAATTTGGCGCGCGGGCCAGCGAGGAAAAACAAAAAAGGTACTACCACGATCTTTACCAGTGGGCCGGCAAGATGAACATCACCACCTTTTTCTTTGAGGCCTTCGACGAAGACTGGAAGGGCGATGCAAACGATCCGTTGGGCGCGGAAAAACATTGGGGATTGTTCACCGTCCAACGAAAGGCCAAACTGGCGATGCAGAGGCGGCATCCCGACTTGAAGAATTAGGACCAGACCACGTTATGAAAAAATGGCCCCTGCCGGCGCCCATGGGGAACCTCGTGGAAAAGCAAATTCCTGCCGGTGGGACTCCAGGAGAGAAACGGTCAGATGCAAGAAACGGAACATTATAAGACTGCGGTCGAGGATCGCCTGCCGTTCATGCAGAAGTTCGCGTACGGCCTGGGCAGTCTGGCAAACAATCTGCAGGCGGCGGCCGTCGGGGCCCTGCCAATCATACTGAATCTCGGTTTGGGAATGGACCCGCGCCTGATGGGCCTGCTGGGTTCCATTCCCCGCCTGTTCGACGCGTTCATCGATCCGGTCATCGGGCACATCTCCGATAACACGCGAACCCGCTGGGGTCGCCGCCGCCCGATGATCTTCTGGGGCGCCATCCTCTCCGGCATCATCTTTGCCCTGATGTGGCAGTTGTACCCTGGGCATACCCAGATGTTCTACTTCTGGGTTTTTCTGGCCGCCTCGGTTGTGTTCTTCACGGCCTATGCGATCTTCTCGATTCCGCTGGTGGGCTACGGATACGAACTGACCCCGGACTACCACGAGAGGACCCGGCTGATGGGATTCAGCAACATCATGGGCCAGATCGCGTGGCTACTGTGCCCGTTCTTCTACGAGTTCATCTACAACAAGAACATCTTCACCGGCGAGTTCGGGGCCGTCCAGGGTGCGCGCACGCTGGCCATGATCATCGGCGCGTCGATCATCGTGCTCGGCATCATGCCCGCGCTGTTCACCAGGGAGCGCATGCGCCTGGCGCCGCCGGACAAAGAGAGCACGCTGCAGAGCGTCCGCAAGTTTTTCAAGCGCTTCATCGCCACGTGGAAGTCCCGCCCGTTCCTCAAGCTCTGCCTGGCCACGTTCCTGGTGTTCAACGGCTACCAACTCGGCGCCTCGTTCACGTTCTACAACATGACGTACTACCTGTATGGCGGCGATGAGACCCAGGCCTCGCACCTGTTCAAGTGGTTCGGAATCGCCAGCTCGCTGGCCACGTTCGCCATCATCTGGCTGACCACCTGGGTGTCCGCCAGGATCGGCAAACGGCGGACGTTCTTTATCATGACCTCGCTGTCGCTGTTCGGGTTTGTGGCGAAATGGTTCACGTATGACCCCGCCCATCCGTACCTGCTGCTTCTCTCCGCTCCGCTGATTTCATTCGGGATCGGCTCGCTGTTCACCGTCGTCGGCGCCATGGTGGCCGACGTCTGCGACCTGGACGAACTCAACACCGGCGAGCGCCGCGAGGGGATGTACGGCGCGATCTACTGGTGGATGGTCAAGCTGGGAATGGCCGCCGCCTCCCTGATCTTCGGTTACCTGCTGAGCGCGACGGGCTTCGATGTCGCGTTGAAGGGCGCCCAGCCCGCGAAGACGCTCTATCTCATGCGCGCCTGCGACTGCGGCATTCCACTGGTCGCATCCGCCATCGCCATCGTGGCCGTCCTGACCTACGAGGTCACGGAAGGCCGGGCCCACCAGATCCGCGCGGAGCTGGAAGCCCGCCGCGGCAAGCTGGCGAGCTGACTCGATTTCGTAAATAATGCGAAACATGAAGATGGCCAGAGCCCAACTTGGGCTGAGACCGCTTGGCGTGGCGCTTCCGGTCCTGCTCGCCGCGCTGCTGTTGCCCCTCTGTTCCTGCACTCGCAACGCAGCCGGGCGCGCGGAAAACGGTCGCATCGAGATTTCCTACTGGGAGAAGTGGACCGGATTTGAAGACGATGCCATGCAGGCCGTCGTCGATGACTTCAACCATTCCCAGAACCGTATTGTGGTGCGGGAGCTGTCGGGGATTGGAGAAATCGAACGCAAGTTGATGCTGGCCACCGCCGGGGGCGATCCTCCCGATGTGGCGGGAGTCTATGCCGCCACGTTACCCGGCTTTTCCGAGAAAGGGGCCTTGACGCCGCTGGACAGGATGATCCAGGAAGCGGGCATCCAGCACTCGGATTACATTCCCGTGTTCTGGGACCTGTGTACCCACAACGGATTCACCTGGGCGCTGCCGAGCACGCCGGCGTCGCTGGCGTTGCATTGGAACAAGAAACTGTTTCGCGAGGCCGGGCTCGATCCCGAACGTCCGCCGCGCAGCCTGGACGAATTGGAACACCTGTCGGAGCGGCTGACGATTGTCGAAATCAAGCGGGACGGCAGGACCGTGCGGGTGCACTACCCCGACCTGACGGACGCGGAGAAGCAATCCAGGCAATTCAAGCTGGTGCAGGAAGGCCACGATCCACAGCAGCCGGGCTGGTGGATGCCGATGTGGGTATATTGGTTCGGCGGCAAATTATGGGACGGCCAGCGGCGCATCACGGCGGACACACCCGAGATGATTCAAGCCTTCCAATGGCTGCGTTCCCAATCCGAGAAGTACGGCGTGGAAAACCGCCGCAGCTTCGGCGCGTCGTTTGGGAATTTCCAGTCGCCCCAGAACCCGTTTTTCACTGACCAGATTGCGATGACGCTCGAGGGGCCGTGGATGTACAATTTCATCAGCAAATACGCGCCGCAGATGGAGTGGGGCGCTGCGCCGTTTCCGGCGAAGGACCCCGCGAAATACCCGCTGGTCACGATTGTGGACTGCGACATGCTGGTGATTCCCAAAGGGGCCCGGCATCCGCGGGAGGCGTTCGAGTTCATCCGCTACATCAACCAGCAGGGGCCGATGGAGAAGCTGTGCGTCGGCCAGCGCAAGTTCAGCCCGCTGGCCAAAGTGAGCGACGATTTTTACCGGCGGCATCCGAACTCGTACATCAAGGAGTTCGTGGAACTGGCCCGCAGCCCGGACGCGCGATATGCGCCGCGGTTGTCGGTGTGGATCGCCTACAACGACGAGATGAACGCCGCCATCGATCAGATCATGGCCCTGAGCGCGACACCGCCGGAGGCGCTCGCGACGGTGCAGTCGCGAATGCAATGGAAGCTGGACCGCATGCTGGCCCGCTGGGATGCCGTCAAGGAACGTCGGCTGAAGGAGTGGAGCGAGTATGACGCGCGGTGAGAAACGGAATGCGTGGATTGGGCTGGCCTTCATCAGCCCGTGGATCATCGGCTTCCTGGTGTTCACCGTGTATCCCGTGTGCGCGTCCATTTTCTATTCGTTCTGCGACTACGACGTGCTGTCGAAACCGGTCTGGATCGGCGCGCTGAACTATCGGGACATGGCCACGGACACGGTGTTTTGGAAATCGTTGTACAACACGCTGTACTACGCGTTCTTCTCGCTGCCGTTGTGTCTGGTCATTGCTCTGCTGATTGCCATGCTGCTGAACCAGAGTGTGAAAGGTCGTTCGGCGTACCGCGCGATCTATTTCCTGCCGTCGCTGGTGCCCGTGGTGGCCAGTTCCATGGTCTGGTTGTGGATTCTGAACGGCGACTTCGGCCTGCTCAATCACGGCCTGCGCGTGCTCGGCATCCATGGGCCGCAGTGGCTGGCCGATGAGAAATGGACCAAGCCGTCGCTGATCCTCATGGCGATCTGGGGAAGCGGGAACACGATGGTCATCTACCTCGCGGCGTTGCAGGATGTGCCCCGCTCGTTGTACGAGTCCGCCGAGCTCGACGGCGGCAATGCGTGGGTGAAATTCCGCCACATCACCGTGCCGATGATATCGCCGGTCATCTATTTCAATCTGATCATGGGCATCATCGGTTCGTTGCAGGTGTTTGCCCAGGCTTACATCATGTTGGGCGGCGGCGGGCCGAATCGTTCGGCGCTGTTTTACACGGTCTACCTGTACCAGAACGCGTTCGACTATCAGCTGATGGGATACGCCTGCGCGATGGCGTGGATCCTGTTTTTGATTATCTTCGCGCTGACCTGGCTGGCCACGCGTTCGACGCGGCGCCTGATCTATTACGAGGGAGAGTAACGCATGCGCCTCTTGAAACGCCTGCTTCTCCAGATCCTGATCGCCCTCGGAGCCGTCACCTGTCTGCTCCCCTTGTTATGGATGATCTCCACGGCATTGAAACCGATTGAGCAAACCATGTCCTCGCCGCCAAGATGGCTGCCGTATCGGTTGTACGTGAAAACCGACGGAGCGCTCACGGAAATCCAGCAGGCCGACCTGGACAAATACCCGGCCGATAGGATTGTCAGGAAGGTCGCCCCGCGTTGGGAGAATTTCGCCAACGCCATTCACTCGATGAAAATGTTTTGGACCTACCTCCGGAACACGCTGATCCTGTGCATCCTGACCGTCGTCGGCACCGTCGCCTCCAGCTCGCTGGCGGCCTATGGTTTTGCGCGGGTGAACTGGCGCGGCCGCGACAAGGTGTTCCTGGTCTGCCTGGCGACGATGATGGTGCCGTTCCCGGTGGTGATGGTGCCCGTGTATTGCCTGTTTCGTTGGCTGGGCTGGATCGGCACGCTCAAGCCGCTGTGGGTGGGCTCGTTTTTTGCCGGGGCGTTCAATGTGTTTCTGCTGCGGCAGTTTTTCCTGACCATCCCCAAGGATCTCTCCGAAGCCGCGCGCATCGATGGCTGCAGCGAGTTCCGCATTTTCTGGCAGATCATCCTGCCGCTGTGCCGGCCGGCACTCATGGTCGTTGCGCTGTTTCAGTTCATGTACACCTGGAACGATTTCCTCGGGCCGTTGATCTACCTGACGAAACAGGAGGACTACACGCTCGCGCTCGGTCTGCAACTGTTCCAGAGCCAGCACGGCGGGACCGAGTGGCATTATCTCATGGCCGCCAGCACCCTGGTCGCTTTGCCGATCATTATCCTGTTCTTCTTCACCCAAAAAACCTTCATCGAAGGCATCTCGATGACCGGGATCAAGGGGTAGACCCATAGTGGGGCGGGCGTTCCTGCCCCGACCTGTCCCGACCTGCCCCGATTTTTACCCCGAATCCTTTTCGGGGCCTACATCGGGGTCCCCCGCCAAAAAACCGTAGAACGGGCGTCCCGCCCGTTTCATCTTATCCGTCTGGTGATACGCCACGCTTGATTTGACGTGTTACGCGGAAGAAACCCTTATGCATTGGGCCGGCATTGACAGAAATGTTCGCCGGTTTGGCTTATGGACACTTTTCCTTTTGTCAAAAACGTGAACGGTACCTCTTGCATAAGTGAGATTTGCCCATCATCGCTCGGCAGAGACTGGCCGCGCTGTCCACTCCGAAAGCTATTGAGGCAGGCCGCGGCCCTACCCGGGCGGCCGTGAGTTATCAAAAGGCATAAATGGGCAGCCGGGCAAAACCCGGCACGGGGGATGCAGTTGAAGCCAACGGGAAATCAGAGCAACCGTAGGCATAATGCGTTGGGGAACAAACCGAGCAAAGGAACAAACCCATGAGCGTGGTGGATCAATCGACGACAAGAAATGATGAATTACGGGCGGAGGTGCGCAAGAGTTCACTGGACGAAGCGCGTCCGTCGCTGGCGCCGATCCGCCAGGCGTTGCAAGCCGTGGCGAAAACTCCGGTTGACGTCGCGAAGCTGAAGGAACTTTACGGCCTCGTCCAAGGGCTCAGCGGCAGTCCGGTTTTAACGAGGCTGCCGACCATTGCGCGGTTGGTATTCACGTTCGAGCAGTTATTGCGTCAATTGGTGGACAAACCGGATTGCCTCAACCAGTCCGTGCAGCGCACGATGGCCCAGACAGTCGATCTGCTTTGCGCGTTGTTCGATGGCGAGGGCCGTGAGGTGGACCTCGTCACCGCGCGGGTGCTGGCGGTGGACGACCAGCAGATGGCGCTCCGATCGGTGATGAACGCGTTGGAAAAAGCCAACCTGAAATCGCAGGCGTTATCCGATCCCGGCGCGGCGCTCAGCGTGGCTCAGGAATGGCAATTTGAGTTGATTGTACTGGACCTGCAGATGCCGGTGATGACCGGATTGGAACTGTGCGCGAAGCTGCGCGCATTCCCGAACTACAAGAAAACGCCGATCCTGTTCGTGACCAGCGCCACCGATTTCCAGAATCGTGCCGAGATCTGCCGCAGTGGCGGCAACGATGTGATTGCCAAGCCGTTTTTGGCGACGGAACTGGCGCTGAAGGCTCTCACGCTCATCGTGAAGTCCAAGACCACCACCATACTGTAAGCGTTCGCGGTTCGAGGTTCTCGGTTCACGGTTCAGGGCCGGTCGCACGGTAGATGGCGACCATCATTTCGCGCGCCAGCCTCAATGTCTTCAAATCGTTGGATTTTCCAGCGTGCCCATTCTCAAACCAGCAACTCCGAACCGTGAACCAGGAACTCCTTGCCGTCCCCAGCCATTTGCCGCTTGCTTTCCCGAGGCTTATCGGTAAACGATGCCGGCTAAAGTCGCGCGGAATGGTGGCACAGGCGTGGTTGTTGACAGGAGGCGAAGCCGTGCGGAATGGTGGCACAGGCGTCCCTGCCTGTGGTTGTTGGCAGGAGGCAACGTCGCGCGGAACGGTGGCACAGGCCCTGGTCGCCTCCGGCGCCGCCAAAGGCGGGTAAACGTCCCTGCCTGTGGTTGTTGGCAGGAGGCA
>Ga0187858_10005035_pt1 | contig 12193 bp, 10 predicted proteins | sample June2016WEW_8_15_FD_133015 | JGI IMG/M metagenome (GOLD analysis project Ga0187858, IMG submission 133015) | Peatland microbial communities from SPRUCE experiment site at the Marcell Experimental Forest, Minnesota, USA - June2016WEW_8_150 | ecosystem: Environmental > Terrestrial > Soil >...
ACAAGACCAAAAAGGAAAACAGCAAGTGCAAAAAGGGCAATGATCGGAGTAGTCCGAATTTGTCCTGAGTTCGAACGTGTGATATTCCACATAACGATCTCCCCGGCGATTTGAACTGCCTCTTTCGCTGAGTTTCTATTTTGTAAAAAGCATATTGGGGGGTTGTTGGAGCGTGACGATTTTACTTTTATCTGTTGGTGGCTGTTGACGCACGATTATGAATAAATTGGCGCAGACTCGCGCTGGCTGAAATGCATTCCCTAGATTTAAATCAGTGCAACCCGCATTACAAACATGGTCAAACACACGAGGATTTTGGCCATCTCTTATCATGTTAAAAAAGGAAACCCACATTGAAGAAAGGGTTTTTATTTTTCTGGCTATAAGTTCGGCGCTGCCGAGGACAAATCCGTCTCTCCGATTCATACCTGGTTCCTGTTAACGGCTGCATTTGCCGGTGCAAGTGGGACTCCTATCGTGTCGTGTTTGGCAGGAAACTGTCCGGGAAACTCACGAGAGAGGGCTTCCGCCCAGACTGGCATCAGGCCCTGATAGGAGTATCGTTTGACTGTCTCTAAGCGAGAAGCGGCTCCCACCTTTGCCCCGAGCGATGGATTCCTGAGCAGCAACCGCAACGTTGATTCCCATTCTTCTTCTGAATTGAGCAGGAAACCTGTTTCGCCGTGACGGATCAAATGAAGGTTGTATCCCACAGGCGAAGTCAGTGGCGGCACTCCCATCGCCATGTAGGTTTTGATTTTGTAATTTCCCTTGCATTGGTTGTAGGTCACATCCTCGAGCGGAGCGAGCCCTGCAACCGCACCCGCATTGTATTCAGCTTCTTTCGAACGGTCATACGGCCTCCATTCCCACGGAATTGACAGCGTGAGTTCCGGCTTTCGAGTGTCGGTAATAATTCGGAGGTCAAATGGAAATTCTCGATATACACGTTGGAGGACGCTGTTAAGAGGCAGGAGCTTCTTCAAATTCCAGACTCTGCCTCCCCAGACAACCAAAGGCCTTTGCCGATCGGCAGGGATGCTTCTGGGTTGCAGCCGATCCGTATCGATTGGTTCTTCCAGTGTGATCACACGGCTGTTCGGAAACAATGTGCGTACGCGGTTCTCCAGATTTGGGGTGACCGCGACGACGAGATCTGCAAGTTTCATCCGGGGCATGGCCACGGGCCCCAGAATGTCCACGGAAAAATAGTCGTCCTCCAGCCAGAAGACATAGGAAGCACCCTTGCGCTTTATAGCCTTTTCCATCGTACACAGTGTGTCGTTGGGCATGGAGGGTCCCGCGATCCAGACAATGTCGGCGGGGCGTATCGTCCAGAGGTGCAGCCGGGAAAACATCGGGGCTAAAACGGAGAAGAAGAAGCGGTCCAAATAAGAACTTCTCACGTTCAGAATCAGACGCGTCAAGGAGTCCGGCCAGAGCGTGCGCACTTGACAGGGAATTCCACAGGAGTTTAGGCTCCGTTCTATTTTGTCACTGAAGCGATCCTCCAGCCCTCTCGAAAAGTGCTCCGGATATTTGTAAATCCGTAACATATTGCCTCGAACAATTTTCGCACGATACTAGGGCCGCACTTTTACAAGTCGTTCGGCTTGACCCTGAAAAATCTCGCTGATGATCGTCATCAAATTTTTGGAGATGCCCCAATCGGGGTAGTGGGATCTCATTTTCCGTAAATCGCTGTAGTAGCAGATATGGTCCCCGATTCTGTTCTGTTCTACATAAGAATATCGCTGACGTTTTCCTGAAAAACCTTCGATCAGCTTGAATGCTTCGAGTATCGAGCAGCTGTTATTCTTTCCCCCGCCAATGTTGTACACTTCGCCGCAGTGTGGATTCTTCACAAACTCAGATATAAACCTTGCTACGTCGTAGCTGTGAATGTTGTCTCTGACCTGCTTGCCCTTGTAGCCGTAGATCCGGTATTCCCTCTCCTCCACATTGCACAGGATGAGGTAACTCAGGAAACCGTGCAGTTCAACGCCGCTGTGTTTTGGTCCGGTAAGGCATCCGCCGCGAAGACAGCAGGTGGGCATATCAAAGTATCGCCCATACTCCTGCACCATGATATCGGCTGCGACTTTGGATGCGCCAAACAGGGAGTGTTTGGATTGATCGATCTGAAATGTTTCCGGAATCCCGTCTTTGTATTGCTCGTCTGAATATTCCCATCGTGTTTCGAGCTCACACAAACTGATGCGGTTTGGAGCGTCGCCGTACACCTTGTTTGTCGACATGTAGATAAAGGGGGATTCGGGGCAAGCCCGTCGCGCGGCTTCAAGCAGGTTCAGCGTGCCCACCGCGTTGGTGTCGAAATCATCAAACGGGATTTGCGCCGCCTTATCGTGTGAAGGCTGCGCTGCCGCATGCACAATAGCATCGGGCCGCAGTGATCGAATGATTTCCAGAATTCCCGTCCGGTCCCGGATATCCGCTTCGTGATGCCGGAACCGGGGCAATGACTTTTGCAGGCGGGCTTGATTCCACCTGGTATCGCCCATAGGACCGAAAAATACGGCCCGCTGATTATTATCAATCCCGTGAACCTCCCATCCCTCTGAGTGGAAAAACTCGCAGACTTCCGAACCGATCAAACCCGAAGAACCCGTGACCAGAATCGATTTCATCGCATTGTCCTCTGACGGTTTGTTATCCGCGCATGGCGGCCATCATCCTGCTCCTGCCGGTATTGTTTTCCAGGTCCGGCGCGGAGAGATCTCCGCTTTCCCCTATTTCCAAGCACTGGAAATCCATGTGTTCCAACTCCTCCACAAGCTCACGGATGGAATGGCCGAATTTCCCAAAATATAAGTCGGAGATTTCCAAAACCAGAATGCGGGTCCGGCCGCTCCGCAGGGTTTCGGTCATTCCTCTCAAAACTTTTCTTTCCGCCCCCTCTACGTCCACTTTCACCAGGTGTGGGACCGGCCAGTCCGATTTCGCAATCAGGGTGTCAAGGCGATGGACTGGGATTCGAATTGTACTGAAGTCCTTGGCGGACGTCCAAGGAGTATCGACCGAGAGCAGTGAATTGTAAACATCCTGGCCGCGGTGAACCGCCTGGCAGTAATTTTCATATCCGTCTTTGTCCGAAAGCGCCTCTCGGACTGGTGTGACGTTTTGCAGATGATTTAACCGTATATTGGCGACAAGTCGTTCATAGGCGAGCTGCCCGGGCTCAAAAGCAATAATCCGCCCTTCCTCCCCGATCAGGCCTGCACAGAACAGCGTTATGTAGCCGACGTTGGCACCGATATCAAAAATCGTCATTCCCGGTGTGATGTGCCTTTTAAGGAAATTAAGTACGCCCGGTTCGACGACCCGCTGGTTTTCATAAAAGTGCGCATAGTATTCATCCGGCGCAATCCACATCTTCTTCTCGAGACCCGGCAGTGAATCGGCTATCGGTTTTCCGCTGCGCCGGGACCAGGCTATCAAGGCTTTCCGGCGAATGGCGGCAGGCCTGCAGAAACCTGCATAGGACCGAATATGGTGATAAGTATTTCGTGCAAGTGTAAAGCGCATCACAAATTATTCATACCTTTTGTGTTTGCGAAAAGGCTATCCATCATACTCATCCGTCCAGTTCAAGAGAGGGCGGATGACGCCGGGTATGGAACCGCCGTAATCGCCCCTTGCAGAATTGCCTTCCATCGAATCCACGACCTGGAAGGCTACTGCATCTCTTTCGTGGACGTGAAGAACGAAGCTATCCATGGTGCCTATGGCCGCGCTGACAATTACTGTCCCCTCGGCAAGGAAGTTGCCAGGGATCCGCACCGTGCTCTTGTACCGACCGGGATGACGCGCCGAGTGCCTCCATACGGGGTTCTGGTCGCTTGTCTGAAAGAGCAAAACTCCTTCCTGATTGAAGAGATTGTAAATCGGCACAAGGACATAGCCTGGCTTGTGCACGATATACTCCATCTCTATTCCAAAAGGCCTTCGTATGTCGATGTCGGCCGCCGTGGCGCCCTCGTCGGTCGTAACGCGAACGGAATTGAGCCGAACGATATCGTTTCCCGGGGCCTTGGAGGGATCCGGCCAGCTGCGAAATGCACTCGTGCCGTTGTCCGACTGTAAGTAACGTCGGACTACCTCCTGGGATAGCCCGTCCTGCACAACCTTTCCTTCGTCCAGTAAAATTGCACGCCGGCAGAGACGAGTGATTGCAGGCATATTGTGAGAAACGAAGAGCACCGTCCGTCCCTCGTCACCGACTTGCTGCATCTTGTTCAAACATTTCCTCTGAAAAGAGGCATCTCCGACTGCCAGGACTTCGTCAACAATCAGGATTTCCGGTTCCAGATGTGCTGCAACCGCAAACGCCAGCCGCATATACATTCCGCTGGAGTAATGCTTTGCCGGCGTATCGATGAATTTGTCAATTCCCGAAAAATCCACGATCTCATCAAACTTGCGCCGAATCTCCGAGGTTTTCATGCCTAACAACGAACCATTGAAATAAATATTCTCTCTTCCGGTCAACTCGGCGTGGAAGCCGGTGCCCACCTCGAGCAATGATCCCGTCCGGCCATGGATATCTACGAATCCTGCGGTCGGCTCTGTTATTCGCGACAGAATTTTCAGCAGCGTGCTTTTCCCCGCGCCATTGCGACCAATGATCCCAATCGCCTCACCATGCCGAATCGAGAAACCAACGTCGCGGAGCGCCCAGATTGTGTTCTCTTCGGTTTGGCCATTATTGCCCCTGAAAATGCCCCGGAGCTTCTGGAGGGGCAGTGAAAAAGCTTCCGCCACCGTATCGCGGAGCGCCTTATAAACCTCGGTCCCTCCAATCCGGTATTGCTTGCTGAGAGATTCGCTATGAATAGCAATGTTTCCCAATGCTACACCGTGTCTGCGAAGGTTTTTTCCATTCTTCGGAAATAGAAAGCTCCAGCAACTAGCAAAAAGGCCGCCGCCACCGAAGACACAAGGATCATCTGCGTTGGGCCACTCTTTTGTCCGAGCAGCGCCCAACGGAAGCCTTCCACCACGCCCGCCATTGGATTCAGGCCGTAGATGATTCGCCATCGTTCCGAAAGGAGGCTGCTTGGATATGCAATCGGTGTCGCGAACATCCAGAATTGAACGATGAACGGTATGACATACCGCACATCCCTGTAATGAACATTCAGGGCGGAGAACCAGAGTCCGGCTCCGAGAGCCATGATTAGCGCGAGAAGCAGGAAGCCGGGAAGGCAGAATGCCTGAGCTTTCAGACTTATCCCATAGTAGATCATCATGCCGAGAAGAACGATGAATGCCAGGACAAAATCCAAAAGCTGTGAAGCAACCGCCGAGATCGGAACTATCAGCCTCGGGAAATAGACTTTCGTGAGAAGGTGCGCGTTAGCCACAAGACTGTTGGAAGATTGCGAGAGGCTGTTGGCAAAAAGGGTCCAGGGCACCAGCGCAGTGTAAGCGAAAAGTGGATAGGGCAAGCCATCCGATGGGACCTTTGCCAGCCGCCCGAAAAAAAGGCTGAATACCAGCATGGTGAAAACAGGCTGAATGATAGCCCATGCCGCACCAAGCAATGTTTGCTTGTAGCGAACCTTGATGTCACGCAGGGTAAGAAAATATAGAAATTCCCGATATTCCCAGAGTTCTTTCAGGCGGAGGGATACCCATCCGGATTTTGCTTCAATACGCAGAAAAACCGGGGATCTTCCTTCCGAAAGCTGCGTAGCATTCCGAGGCAGTTCGAGTGTTTCCATTTTCCTGACTTCTGTCGGCTGCAATGGCCTCGCCATCCTGTAAAGGCAAATGGATCGCCACGGACACATATGCATTCGCCATGCCAGAGCATGGGGTTAGGGAAAGTCGGCCTAAGCCGGCACTGTATTCATGACAATATTGAGGGGGTAACGATCACCCAAATGTTTCAGGTTGTTGTGGATAGACCGATGCCAAGCCGGCTCTGCATCGTGCCGGCTGGCGAGGCAACGAACTCGCAACAGGAGGTTTTTGCCCTGAACACAAGCCCCTGCACGACGAAAACACAGCTGTGGTGTCATAATCTTGACTCTGGACAATGCCATGTCCTTGGAGCGCGCAACCCTGGCGAGCTTCACCTATCTGGGCAGGTTTTGCTCTCCCTGGATCTCGAAGGATGCCGTCACGGCCGCTGCCGTGGCTCCCGGCTGTCCGCCCGCGACCGTAATGCTGTATTTGCCGGCCCCGACGAGCCGGGTCCCTGCTTCGTTCACGTAGCTAAGGTCCCGGTCGTTCAGTGCAAACTGCACCCTCCGGCTTTCTCCGGCGTTCAGGTGAATGCGCGTAAAACCGCGAAGAGCCCGGCGCGGAGCTCCGGGAACTTTGGGAAAACTGATATACACTTGGACAACCTCGTCTCCGTCCCGCTTGCTTGTATTCGCAACCTGAGCCTCAATCTGGAGCGGCTCTCCGGCCGTTAGCTTCGTTTTGGAGAGTTTGAGGTTTGAATAGCTAAAACTGGAATAGCTGAGTCCATAGCCGAAGAGGTACAGAGGCTCTCCTTCGAAGTACCGGTACGTCCGGTGCGCCATCGAGTAATCTTCGAAAGCAGGAAGCTGTTCCACCCCCTTGTAGAAGGTGACGGGCAGGCGTCCCGCGGGATTGTTCTCGCCCGCGATGGTTTCGGCAACTGCAGTGCCGCCTTCTTCGCCAGGATACCAGGCTTGCAGGATTGCATTCGCGTGTTCACTTGCCCAGTTCACGGCGAGAGCGCTCCCGCTCATCAGGACGACGATAAGCGGCTTTCCGGTCGCCTTCACGGCCTCGAGCAATTCCTGTTCTTCTTTGGGCAAATCGAGACTTGTCCGGTCGCCGCCTTTGAAACCAGGTGTATCGACTCGCATTTCCTCGCCTTCGAGGTCCGATGTGATGCCCACGACGGCGACGACGATGTCTGCCTGGCGCGCTGCTTCGACCGCGCGCTGCCGCGCGTCTTGAATCGCCGGTTTCCAGACGAAACGCGCGGAAGCGAAAAAGCCTGGGGTGGATTCTATTTTCACGGCATACTTCCGCCCCTGTTCAAGCGAAAGCTCAGCCGTGTTTGGCGCGGATTGAAGGTTTCGGCTTGTATCGATGAGCAGCTTGTCATCCAGGAAGAGACGATTGCCGACACCCTCCACTCCCAGGATGTATTTCCCTGATGTGGGGGGTGTGAGCCAGCCGGTCCAGCGAGTGGGGCGCGCCGGTTTTGATATCGACGAAAAGGACCCCGGTTCCACGCCAAGCATTACCTGGGGATCCGTTCGCGTTTCCACCGGGGTGCCGCTGAAATCGTTGCTTGCAAAAACCTCCGCTGTGAGTCCCGTAGCACCGGCCTCCGTGCTCAATGCCGAAGTCGGAACCAGCTCGTTTGGCCGGAGAAAGGGCGTGCCGGGTTCAAACAAAACTTGAGAATTCGGAAAGTGCTTCTGAATCCCGGCGAGTGCAGTTGTTGAACTCGAGGGCGTGCCGTTGTAGTTGCCGAGGAGCACGCGGCTGGAATCTGCAAGTGGCCCTACGACCGCAATTTTTGTGGGCTTGCCCGTGATGGGCAGGATCCCGTCGTTCTTCAGCAACACCATCGATTCACGCGCAAGCTTCAGTGCGAGCTGCCGATGAGAGGGACTGTCCATTTCCGAATCCGGAACCTGCGCCTGTCGGACCGTATCGGATGGATCGAATAACCCGAGGGCGAAGCGCGTGCGCATCATCCGTGTGACGGCAGTGTCGATCTCCGATTCGGAAAGAAGACCCTTCCGCACAGCATCAATATATTTCTGATACTCGGGGGTCCCTCTTTGCGATCCGAACGAAGCCAGGCAATCATTGTCTGTGCCTGCTTTGATTGCAGCAGCGGCCGCCTCTTCCGCCGTCTTGACATATTTATGTCCGGTTTGGATGTCGTTGACGGCGTTGCAGTCGCCGGTTACAAAGCCCTTAAATTTCCATTGCTTCCGCAGGGTTTCGTTCAGCAGGAAGTCGTTGGCGCATCCCGGAACGCCATTCACGGCGTTGTAGACACACATGACGGTGTTCACGTTGCCTTCCACGACCGCTTCGCGGAAGGCAGGAAGGTAGGTGTCCTCGAGATCATGGTTCGATACTTTGGCATTGAAACTGTGCCGCAGCGGCTCGGGGCCGCTGTGAACCGCGTAATGCTTGGCTGTCGCAACAGCTGTGAGATGATTCGGGTCGTCCCCCTGCAGGCCCGTAATGAAGGCCACCCCCATTTTGCCGGTTAGATAAGGATCCCCGCCGTAAGTCTCCTGTCCGCGACCCCAGCGCGGGTCGCGAACAATGTTGATGTTGGGCGAGAAGAAAGTGAGTCCCTGGAAAATCCGTCCGGTAGTTTTCGCCTTCGTCGCCTGATTGAATTTGACGCGCGCTTCCACCGCAATCGCTTTCGCCATTTCATGGAGAAGAGGCGCATCGAAAGTTGCGGCGAGTCCAATCGCCTGCGGAAACACGGTGGCAATACCGTTCCTGGCAACGCCGTGCAGCGCTTCAGACCAGAGGTTGTATTCCGGCACGCCCAAACGTGGTATCGCGCGCGTGCTGTTGACGAGTTGTGAGGCCTTTTCTTCCAGTGTCATGCGGGCGACAAGATCGGCGGCGCGCTTTTCGAGCGGCTGTGTGACGTCGAGATACGCCGGCTGTCGTTCCTGTGCGGACACAAAGCGCGCTAAAAGCAGCACGACAACAAGTGCAAACGGGGCCATGCGGAAGATCCTCAGAGTCATAGTTCCTCCCATCAGTTTGTGAGGTCACTTTTTCATGATTTATAAATTGCAGCGGCTATAATAACGGATAAGGTTGGGTTTACGATGCAAGTAATAACCATTCCCGCATTCACCGACAATTACATCTTTCTGCTTCTCGACGATCTCTCTCCGGATTTGGCAGTGGTGGATCCGGGTGATGCGGAGCCGGTGCTTCGATATTTAAAGCATCGCGGTCGTCGCTTAACCGCGATCCTTAACACGCATCATCATCGAGATCATACGGGAGGAAACAAGGAACTGCTGATGCACTATCCTGGAATTCCGGTATTAGGGGGCGCCGGCGACCATGGCCGCATCCCGGGACAGACAGCATTCCTAAGAGAAGGGGATGAGGTCTCGACATCCGGCGCGAAGGCAAAGATATTGGATGTACCGGGGCACACAAGGGCGCACATTGCCTACTTTTTTGCAGGCGAGAATAACGGAGGAGAGTTGTTTTCGGGAGATACGGTTTTCGGAGGCACGATCGGCAATTTATTTGAGGGCACCCCTGAGATAATGTTCGCGTCGATTCAGAAGATCCGGGCATTGCCGCGCCAGACCCGGATCTGGTGTGCCCACGAATACACGCTCCAGTATGTGCGTGAGTCGGCCGGACTCGACCCGGGGAATGCCCGGCTGGCAGAACGTCTGAAGCGTCTCGATGCGGCTGCATCCGCCCAGCCAACCGTGCCTTTATCCATGCAAGAAGAATGCGAGACAAATCCATTTTTTCGCTGGGATGCCCCTTCGTTAAATGTCCAGCTGTCAACGAGGCCGGGCCTCCCGACCTTCCAACGTCTTTGTGAAATCACTTAAATGTATCCTTCGGTGTTTCATTAAGCGTTAGAGTTCTTTTTTCTGCACTTCCAGCACTGCAGGGCTGCAAATCCTTCCGATCCTGCCTCATCAGCTGCAATTCGCCGTAGATGAAGGCCAGCGGCGGCCAGCCCGCGCAGACAAACGTCCAAATGCGGTTTGAACGCCAGTCCGATACTTTCAACATGTTGGCCTCGAGTAAAGAATCCATGCCGGTTCCCGGTTGCTCTCCGGAAGCGACCGCCCAAACAGCCTCAGGCAGGGAAGACGCCGCAAGCCGTGGCCAACCGGCAATCCGCTGCGCCTGAAGGCTGCCCAGAAGCACCAAACAGATGCAAAGCCCGACAACGCGTTCTTTTCTCATCTGCGCTTTTTCCTTGCCTTATTGGAAGACTTACCTGGATTAGACAACCAAAAGCCCCAAAAAGTTTCCAGGCCTGTATTGCAAAACGCAATATATATATTACTGATTGTGATATCAGTCAAGCGAAAAGCAAATTGTGCAAGGTTCCCCGTTTTCCGGTGCACATTTCCAGTTGAAGTCGGACTTTATATTTGATGTAAACGTCGGCCAGATTATGAGAAACGGGGAACTGGAAACGCACTAATGCACACGCCCGACGATGAGAAAAGACGGGAAGAGAAACCACACTTCATTGAGGACTTACAAGAGGTGCCCCAGGCCTTGAAGAAAATCTGAAATTATTTTCAAAGCGTCGCAGGCGTTTCTCGGCATGAGATGATCACCTGTTTTCACGCGGAGAGAGGCGCCGAGAGATACTATCGCGCGCCCAGTTTCGCTTGAAGATCCTGAAACAAGTTCTGAAGCAGCACTTGATCGTAGCCACGGAAGAATGCTATTAGAACGCCTCTCCGGGTCTCGGAAATCTCGCCTGCCACCTGCACCCGCACCTTTTGCACGCTATCGTAAGTCGGAGGATTCGCCTTGGGATCTCCAGGTGTCTTTACGGCTTTGACACTGATCTGAACTTTGTAGGACCAAGAGCCGCCCAGAACCACTACTCCTTCATTCCAGGTGGTTCGGAGGTAGCCGGATTCCTTGTCCATGGTGGCGATATCAAAATTGTTTTCCAGAATAGTATTGATGGTCGTCTGCCAGCACTTGTCATACTGGCTCTGCAACTCATCACGCACCGGTAGCTCGCGCCATACTGCATCGCCTGTCACAAATCTCGCCCGGAGCGGCTTAGGTACGTTTGCTGCAAACAGGCTGCATGCAACCACAAAAATGAGAAGAATGGAAACTGCGATTCTCTTATTCATTTTTTTCTCCCTAAAATTCCGTATAGGATTACCATATCTCATCAATCGGTAGTTGCATAGCTATCTTTGCTTTTATTGGGTAAAAAGGTCCAGAAGAGCGGGCGCCACGAATCTTAGGAATGCGAATGCGTGTAACTCGTGAAATTCGCGGCGTTCGCTTTTGGCAGAACGTATGGCGCGCGCTGCGGCCTGGAGAGCATTGCATTTGCGGCGTCATCGTTCTGGAATTTTTCCTTTTTCGGATCCCAATGCAGCGCGCGCCTGGTCTCCATGGCGATGTGATGGAGCAGGCACGCCGAGCAAGAACGGTGTGCGACCTCAGCCGGCGCAATCGGTTCCTTCCTGCTGCGGATGCAGTCCAGCCAATTGCCGTGGTGATCGGGACTTTCGTACAGATGAATCTCATTCCGGCCGATCGGGGATTTTATGATCCCGGGATCGCTTGCGGATAGTGCCTGCGTATCCTGGAGTTTGGAAACCGGATCGCTGGCCGTGACCTGCTCGTTGCCGCGGGAGACGAACAGCCATCCTTTGGTTCCCTCGAATCGAATCCCGTTCGGGAAATCGCCGCTGACGATCATCCGCACACCGTTGGCATAAAGCGCTTCGGTTCTGAAATTACCGTGAACGTCCCAAAGTCCTTTTTCCGGGAATTCCGCGGTTCCGGAAATTTCGATCGGTCCCGTGTATTCGGTGTCCATGGCCCAATGAGCGCAGTCGATATGGTGTGAACCCCAGCCCGTGATCATTCCCGCACCGAACTGTTCGCAGCGGAGCCAGCCTGGGCGATCGTAGCTGTTCTGCGGGTGAACCAGTCGACGCGGATATAACCTGTACCGCCGTCGCCACGCAGCCCGAGATCGCCAAAGTCCTCGAATTCCGGATATTGTGGATGATGCACGTTCCCGATCTGGGAGAAAGCTACTTCCGCCTGCTTCGAGCCCGTGAAGAAAAGGAATTGATCTACCTGGTGTGACGCGATATCGCAGAGAATTCCACCATAACGCTTTTTGTCGAAAAACCAAGCTGGCCGCTGACTGATGTTCATGCGGTGCGGCCCCAGCCCGACCGTCTGGATGACTCGCCCGATCGCTCCTGTTTTCACCTGTTCTCCTGCTTTGACGGTGGCGCGATTTTCAAAGCGTTCGCTGTACATAATCGAAAAAATGCGGCGAGTCTGTGCTTGCACCCGGCGAACTTCTGCCAATTGCTCGAGCGTGGTAATCCCGGGCTTATCTGCCATGTAGTCCTTTCCGTGCTGCATCACCCGAATGCCCAGAGGAGCCCGCTGATCCGGGATGCCGGAGCTCAATACAAGCTGGATGGAG
>Ga0187858_10005044_pt1 | contig 12168 bp, 11 predicted proteins | sample June2016WEW_8_15_FD_133015 | JGI IMG/M metagenome (GOLD analysis project Ga0187858, IMG submission 133015) | Peatland microbial communities from SPRUCE experiment site at the Marcell Experimental Forest, Minnesota, USA - June2016WEW_8_150 | ecosystem: Environmental > Terrestrial > Soil >...
CGCCTGCGTGGACTCAAGGGCACTCGCCAATTCCCCTTCATTCGCCACAATGGTCATGCCGATTCCCCCTCCGCCGCCGGAGGGCTTGATGATCACCGGGTATCCGATCTCTTTGGCAATGCCCCTTGCCTGCTGAAAGTGCGCGACACATTCATCCGTGCCCGGCACCACGGGGACGCCCGCCTTTATCATTTCACGCCGCGCGGTTACCTTGTCTCCCATGAGCTCAAGCACCCTGCTCGATGGTCCGATGAATTTCATTCCCTCTTGCTCGCAGGCCCTGGCGAATTTTGGGTTCTCCGCAAGGAAGCCGTAACCGGGATGAATGGCATCGGCGCCGCTCTCTTTTGCCGCGTCGATCACTTTTTGGATGTTGAGATAGCTCTGGGTCGCCGGCGCCGGGCCGATGAAATACGCCTCATCAGCGTATTTGGCAAATAGCGCCTCCTTGTCCGCCTCGGAGTATACGGCAACGGAAGCGACCCCCATTTCCCGGCAGGCACGCATGATACGGATGGCTATTTCACCGCGATTGGCTATGAGGATTTTCCTGACCATGTCAGGCCACCACCATCAAGAGATCGTCCGGGTTGACCATCTCGCCTTCCAGGGCGCAGATCTCCTTCACCACCCCGCCATGGGGGCAGTTGACATGCCGCCTCATTTTCATTGCCTCGATCATTGCCACCAGATCGCCCCCCTTTACCAGATCGCCCACCTTTACCTCGAAGGAAAGCACCAGCCCCGCCATCCCGCAGAGCACGGCGCCGGGGGGCAACTCCTTCGGCTTTTTCGGGCCTTGCGGTCTCTCTGCCTCCACGCTCTTTTCAGCCCCGTCCCACACGGGTGATATTCGCACGCTGAATACTTCTCCATCGACATCCACGCTGAATTCCGTGGGGAAGTCGGCGTGGGCGGCCTTGGGCGCCCCTGCCTTGACCGCGGGCCGAGGCGCCGTCTTCCGGGGCTCGCCGGGCTTCACATGGCCGCCCGGGATAAGTATCCTGAGCAGGAGCTCGTCGTCCGAGAGTTCCGGCCCGATCTCCCGGCGCAGCTCTTCGACGGACTTATCGTATCCCACCGGCTTCCAGTTCCGCAATTTCTCTGCCTGAGGCAAGCTCATTATCCTGTCCACGACGTGTTTGTCTATGGGCGCGGCCGGCTCCCCATAGTACCCCAGGACGTACTTCACGGCCTCATCGGTTACCCGCCCGTACCGCTCGCCGGAGACCACGTTCTCCATGGCCTGGGCGCCTACGATTTGTGAATAGGGGGTCGCCATCACGGGGTAGCCGAACTCCTTTCGGACCAGCACGGTCTCCTCCAGGATCTCGTCCAGCCGGTCTCCCATCCCTACTTCCCCGAGCTGCCGTTTCAGGTTTGTCATCATGCCGCCGGGTACCTGATGCGCGAAATGAAAGAGATCATACTCCATGGGCACTCCCGTAGGCAGCCCCTCTTTTTCGGCAATGTTTCTGAAATGGGCCGACACGGCCGCGAGGGCCTCCTCATCTAAGTCCGAGGAATAGCCCAGGCGACGGGCATTTCTTACGATGCTTTCCGTAGACGGGAGGGAGGTGCCGTTGGCCAGCGGCGCCACAGCCGTGTGCACGGTCCTCACACCCGACCGGATAGCCTCCAGATAGCACAGAGGAGCAAGCCCGGAATTGCAATGGGAATGGAATTCGAGGGGCAGCCCGTTGCAGTTTTTCTGAACGGTAGTTACCAGCTCCCTGGTCTGTTCCGGCGTAATCACTCCTGACGCATCCTCTATCATGATCCGGTCCACACAATCCTTCGCCTCCGCGAGCAGCCTGGTCTTTCGCGCCCAGTGCTCTTTGTCGTGGGCAGGGCTCGAGGTATACATCAGGGCAGGCACGACTTCGGCCCCCTCGTTCTTGGCTATGCGCGCGAAGTACACGAATTTCTCCATATCGGTCTGGTAATCGCAGATCCAGAAGCTTCTTATCCCATTGGCGACCGACCGCTTTATCCACAGGGTGATGATATCGCGCGGGGTACTCAGATCGAAGGAAGAAAGACTTCCTATCTGATAGGAGCCGCGGAGAGGTGTTCTTGTGATGAGCCTGGAAAGCACCCGGATCCTCTCCCAGGGGTCTTCATTGAGAGTGCGCACCTGCACGGTAAACGCCTGGCTGCCCACGGTCGTGATGGCTTTGTACCCGACTTTGTCCATCATTTCCGCGATCGGGATCATATGATCGGTCCTCATCATAAAACCCCAGAGACTCTGTTGCGCATCCCGTATGGTCTGGTCGACAAACTCGATTTTATTCATGCCGTGGTAACCCCCTGCAAGCCTTTCTATTTCATCTCATTATTGTTTCAAAGGACAACCTTTGCAACACAATATTTCTTATGAATTCATAAACGATTTCCGAAACAAGCTCCAGCTCATCAAGGGGCGGTAAGGGCAATGCCTTGCTTCGGTCGAACTGATCTCCGCCTTCCGAATGGGTAAAGCCGGGGGCAATGGTGCTGACCCTAATATTGAAGTCGCCTGATTCCCGTGCCATAGACCGGGTTAAGGCCATGACAGCTCCCTTAGCGTCCCATCCGCGGATCACATGGAAGAGCGTTGATTTGCCTGCCTCGGCTTTGGCCGACAATGCTCATCCCTCACGAACTCTATTGGAATATGAGGACTTTCGCACGGTTAATTGCAGTGCCCCCTTGCCAAGGACAGCATCCGGAGTCAACCGGTGTCCGGCCCTCGCTGCAGTTGTTCTTCATATCTCACTGTTGATTACCCCCTCTTTTGATCGATGCCATTATGGCTCCTCCCAGAGCATCGACGATAGCGGTTCCGGCGTCGATCAGGAGTGCGGCTCCTGTCATGAATGACGAGTCATCACTCGCCAGGAACGTGCAGACGCCGCCAATCTCATCGGGCCTGGCGAACCGCTTAAGGGGCATTGCCTCGGATATCATGGAAAAATAGGTGTCCACGTCGTAACCGAGCATTTTTCCGATCTCACCAAATTCCTTTTCAACCATCGATGTTCTGACGGCGCCGGGGCACACCGCGTTACACCTGATCTTTTGAGGCCCGTAATCGAGTGCAGCCTGCTGGGTAAGCATGATGAGGCCTGCCTTCGAGGCGCAGTAGGCAGGCATATTGGGCAGGCAACGCATTCCGCCAAGGGAAGCGATGTTTATGATCGAGCCTGCGCCGTTCTTAATCATGTGTGGTATTGTCTCCTGCATGAGGAGAAAAGGACCGGTGAGATTCACTTCGATCACTTTTCGCCACATTGCGCGGTCAGCCTCCCCGACGGGACCGTTTGCACTTATGCCCGCATTGTTCACTAGAACGTCGATTTTGCCTCCAAACGCTATGGTAGTCGTTACCATCCGCGCCACGTCTTCATCTTTCGACGTATCTCCGGAACATGTTACTACCTTCCCTGAGGGAAGTGCCCGCGCTACCTTATCCAGCGGTTCCTGACGGCGGCCGGTGATGCAGATTCTAGCCCCCTCGGCGACAAAACGTTCGGCGATCGCAGCCCCTATGCCCGTACCCCCTCCGGTGATGAGTGCTACTTTTCCTTCCAGTCTCATACGTTACCTCCTTAGAAAGATGTAGGTTTTGCCGAAACATTTTCATCAAAACTTACTGACAATCCCGTCGCATTACATGGCCGTAAAGCCCCCGTCTATGACAAGTTCGGCGCCGGTCATGTATTTGCTCTCGTCTGATGCCAAGTAAACGATGGCATAAGCGACATCGTTCGGTTCGCCAATGTGACCCACCATGGTCAGATCGTCCAAATTCTTTCTATAAACTCTCGCCTCTTCAGGATCCTTGGGCGTGAAATCTTCCACGATGGCCGTCAAGATATACCCAGGATGAATTGAATTCACCCTAATGTTATGCTTTCCGTAGTAAAAGGCGTCGGACTTAGTAAGGAGCCTCACCGCCCCCTTGGCCGCATGATATGGAGGATCTACGCCTCCGACCAAGCCATAGATGGAAGAAAGGTTGATTATGCTTCCGCTACCGGCTTTCTTCATATAGGGAGCGGCATACTTGGTACACATAAATACTCCCTTTAGGTCTATTCGAATTATCCGGTCGAACTCTTCTTCCTCGATCTCGTGACTAGGTTTCTGTATTCCGTGTATTCCTGCGTTATTTACCAAAACGTTGATCTTCCCGAATTTCGCTTCTATGTCAGCGAATGCTGCGGCGATCTCATTCCCGTTACTCACGTCCGCGTGCCAATACGCAGCCGTACCGCCCCTGTTTGTTATCCCGGAAACCACCTCTTTACCGGCCTGATCAGTGATGTCCAGCACGGCTACTTTGGCGCCCTCCTTTGCGAGCATGATACAGGTTGCCTTTCCTATTCCCGCCGCTCCACCAGTTACGATAGCCACCTTACCCTCTACTCTACCCATAGCACTCTTAGACCTCCCGGCTGTTTTGTTGTCGAAGGCTAATGAATTCAATCAATGGTACTTCGATCCATCGCCATTTAGATTTCCTTTTCAATAAACTCGAGCGTGATTCCATCAGGTCCGTGGAGATAGCATACGGCCCATCTGCCTTTACCATCATTGGCAGGAACCCGGATGGGCGGGCTTACGAAGTCTACCCCCTTGTTGGATAAGTCTTCATAGACCTTGTCGAGGTCATCTACCACAAAGGCGATGTGCGCGACGCCTGCGTTACAGGTCTTCAGGTCGATTGTTTTCCCTTGTGGCTTAACGTATTCAATTAGCTCTATGTTCTTGTTGTCAGGAACCTGGACGAGGGATATGCGCAAATGTGCATCCGGCATACCTATGATTCTTCTCAGGTCTTCATCGTCTACCTCCATGACAGGCGTGGCCTTCAATCCGAGGAGGTCGCAAAAGAAGTGAAGGGAATCCTCCATCTTACTTACAGTGAAACTGAAATGCTCGGTAGACTTTATCATTTTTCTCCCTCCTTTTTTGTAGAAACTAGTGTACCAGGTCTGCAGTCATTCTCCGATTGTGGCCTTGTATACTTCTGCCGACAGGAGATTATTGATTTCCTCCGGCTTATTCAGCTTGATTACCACCATCCACCCCTCTCCGTAAGGGTCTCGGTTAAGGAGGCCCGGATCGTCACTCAGCGCCACGTTCACTTCCGTAACCGAGCCGCTCACAGGGCTGAACAAATCGTTGGTGGCTTTAACGGACTCGACTACACCGAAGGGCTCCATGTGGGTGACTTCCGCGCCCACTTCAGGGAGCTCAACAAAAACGACTTCCCTGAGCTGCCGTTGGGCGTAATCGGTGATACCCACTCGTCCGGAGCCTGAACCATCAAGGCGAAGCCATGTGTGCTCAGGGTTGTACTTCAAGTCTTCGGGATACATGTGCTCACTCCTTAATGGATAGTCATTAATCGCTTTTGTACCGCCTTCCATACGAGCTGCGAAATGTCCACTATGTTCAACTGCTTCTTCGCCGCGGTCTTGGCCATTATCATCCCCCTTATACAAGAGGGGCACGCGGTGACCACTGTGTCCGCTCCAATCCTCTCCACCTGGTTGAGCCGTTTTTCGGCCAAGCCGAGAGAAAGGTCCTGATTGGAAGCCAGAAGATCTCCGCCTGAGCCGCAACAGACCGAGTATTCGCGGCTATCTTCAAGCTCCACACGATGTCCGATGGCGTCGATAGTGGAGCGTGGAGCATCGAATATGCCGCTCACCCTTCCAAGGTCGCAGGGGTCGTGATAGGTGAAAACACCGTCCAATGCCCCCGGTCGAACCCTGCCGTTCTCGATAAGGTTCCACAGAATTTCCGTAGAATGGAGCACCTCTATCCCCGGATGCTCTCCGGTAAGTCGTTCATACTCGTGCTTCCACATCCTGTAGCAGCCCGGGCACGTGACAACCAAGGTCCGAGCCCCGGTCTTTCGCACCGCCTCGATGTTATGCCTCATCTGTGAAGCGGCATGATCCAGGTGGCCTGCCGAAATCAACGGATAGCCGCAGCACCATTCTTCCCCGCCCAAAAGCGTGAAATCCACCTGTGCCGATGTGAGTGTTCCGGTGAACGATCTTGCAATATCCTGCACCATGGGGTAGAAGGAAGTGACGCAGCCGACAAAGTAGACCATCTCCGCACGTCTCTTCTTGGAGATCTCCTCATAAAAGGGGAGCCTGACCGCCCAGCGCTCTCTCTGCTGGTTCGCTTTCCCGGCAATGTTGTTCGTTGTCTCCACAACTACCGCAAGGGCCTTGAGGTTCTCAACCTCCAGGCCCTTCTTGACGAGCCTATCCCTGGCCTCGACCCACATGGTCGGGGAGTTTATGGCAACACTGCAATCTACCGCACATCTGCCGCAAAGAGTGCATGAAAATATCGTTTTCGTGCATTCTTCCGCTGAAAGAGACTTCGAGAAGCGGGCCTTGGAAATCTCTTTTGCCAATCGAATCCGCCCCCTCGGTGTTGAAGAAATCCATTCTTGTCGGGTGGGGCAGGAAGTGGTGCAGTAACCGCACTCAACGCATGAATCGAGTTCAAGGTCCAAACCCTGTTCCTTTCGCGTGAAACGGACTGTGGGAAAAAGTCTATCGACACAAGACAAAAACGCCATTGCCGCGTGGTGGAAAACCGGTCTCAGGAACATCGATTCATCGAGCCACATTCCTGGGTTCAGAATACCTTTTGGATCAAGCTGTTTCTTTTTTTTTCTTAACGCCGCCATCCTGTCAGGCGCTACCATCATTTTCTTATAGGGCGCATTCCAGACACCGATGCCGCCCCCCGGCTTGCCTCCAAGAGAGAGGGCAAGCTCGATGATCCTATGGGGAAGACTAAGGGAAAGGGTGTGTTCCAAAAAATGCCTCTCATCGGTCCCCGCTATCGCCATAATCATGCAGTCGTTTGATGAAACGACCTGTCCAAGCAATGCTAACTCTCTCTTCCCCTGCATCCTGAGGCCACTATGGAACTCTTCAAGGCGGCCTAAAGGAACGTGAACGCCGATGGGGAGCATGGTCGGAAGTGCCCTCTTGACCCTCAGCATGTTAAAACGCTGCTTCCACTCGACTTCCGCCCCTTCCCTCCCCTGTCCCTTAAAGAAATGTGCGTGCCCATTCTATGTCAACCGCTTTCATCACACTTTTGTCTTCTATTCAAACCCATTCGACGGTCTGCTCTCACGTGTAACCAGCACCTCTTGTTTCGATCTCGTCACGAGCTCCACGTTGAATACGCTCGCAAAGTGGCCTTGGAGCCGCATTCGCACGGATTCCATAGAAACGTCACGAGAGATGCACGCTGCCATCGATGTTGCCTGCCGATCAGTAAAACCGCATGGATTGATAAGTGAGAAATGTTGAAGGTCCGTCGTGACGTTGAGCGCAAAGCCGTGCATGGTCACCCATTTTCGAACGCTGATCCCGATTGCTCCCAATTCCTCTTGTTTGACCCATACCCCCCGGTGCCCCGGGTCTCTGCCTGCTTCTATTGAGAAATCGCGAACCGTCCTGATCATCACTTCTTCGAGGTCAGTGACAAGCTTGTAGATATCTTTGCCTCTCTTTCTTAAATCGACGATCGGATAGCCGACGAGCTGTCCCGGACCGTGATAGGTCACGTCTCCTCCCCTTTCGATAAAAAAAAGGGAGATACCCATTTCGGCCAGCCGTTCAGAGGGTGCGAGAACATTACTGAGCGAACCGGATTTCCCTATCGTCACTGTGGGCGGATGCTCGAGCAAGAGAAGTATGTCCGGGATTTCCTGCCGTACCCGTAGTTCGTGGAGTCTCTTTTGCAGTTCCCACGCTTTACCGTACCCGAGAAGGCCCATCTCGCATACAAGGCACACGCCTTTTTCACTCATGCCATCAGGCCCCCACAGATTAGGAACTGAAGGAGTGGATTGACTCCCCGTCTATGGCCCTCATCACTTCCCAGAACCCCTCCGAAAGAGAAGGATGGACGTGGAAACTATTCCCGATGTCCTTGGGAGTAAGCTCCGACTTCATAGCCACGAGGACTTCGTGGACAAGTTCCTGGGCGTTGTGGCCGACCATATGGACACCGAGTATCTGCCCGTATTTTGCATCAGTTACCACCTTGATCATGCCGACACGCCGTCCCAGGATCGTCGCCATGCCGTTTGCCGCTAACGAAAACCTCCCTACACGGACGCTGTACCCCTTCGCAGTGGCCTCGGCCTCAGTCATGCCTGCCCCGCATATAGCCGGGATCGTATTCGACCAGCAGGGGATTGCAGCATAATCCATTATCGTTCTCCTCCCTGCGATGTTCTCCGCAGCCGCCACACCTTCGGCGTATGCGACGGGAGTCCACATATGCTCCATTGTGATGTCCCCTGCAGCAAAGACAGATTTGACGCTCGTTTCCATCGTGGCGTCCGTGAGAATACCGCCTTTTTCATTCAGCTCTATGCCTATCCCCGCAAGTCCAAGACCATCCGTGCTTGGCAGCCGGCCCGTCCTCACTATGCAAGCTGCTTTCACACTGATCTTTTCACCCGGTGTCTCAATTTCAACCCCTGTCTCCGGCCCGTTATCAAGCCGGACCGGCCGCGCACCCAAAAGGACCTGGATTTTGTTCTTTTTCAGTTCTTTTCGGAGTATGTCCACGATCTCCTGATCAATTTCAGGAAGAAGGGTCTCCGATTCTTCGATGAGCGTCACAGTAGTGCCCAAATAAGAGAGAATAGTCGCAAAGGTAAGGCCAACAAATCCCCCGCCGAGGATAAGGATGGACGAAGGCGGAGCGGGAAGTTCGAGGAGCTGCTGAGTATCAATGCTCCCGCCCGTCGTATCTCCGGGCAACATTCCCTGCGCAGCCTTCGTACCGGCTGCAATTATCACCTTCTTCGCGGCTACACGCTTTTGTTCCCCGTCAGCGCAGACAACTCCAATCTCCCGGGGCGACTCAAATTGTGCTGTTCCATCTATCAACTCAATGTTATAGGCCTGCATGAGCGACTTCACCCCTCCGACCAGAATCTTGATAACCGTATTCTTTCGCGCGCTCAACGTTTCGAAATTGACGGCCATGTCGGCGAAGGTTATGCCGTAATCCTTGCCACTCTTCGCCTGTTCCAGGAGTTCAACCGCTTTGGCCAGAACCATGGTCGGAATACAACCCCGGTTGAGGCAGGTCCCACCGAGCGCCTCTTTTTCAATGAGCGTAGCCTTCCTTCCTAATTGTGAAAGGCGTATGGCCGCAGCGTAGCCGGCAGGGCCACCTCCTATGATTACCACATCCCGTTCTTCCATGAGTCCCGTTCTCCTTTCAGTAGAGCTCAAATCAGCCTAGCTTAAGGCCTCCTCCGGTCTCATACCAAAGCCGTCCTGGGACGCGGATTGTTCCCTGGCTTCCAGGTACAGATCCCTTGCCCGATAGGAACTACGTACGAGAGGACCACTTGCCACTCCGGCAAAACCCAGTCCAAGGGCGATCTCTCTCCACTCATCAAACTCGTCGGGCGTGACGAATCTGTCGACAGCCAGGTGAGCTCTTGAAGGCTGGAGATACTGTCCCAAGGTGAGAAGCCGGCAACCTGCCTCTATGAGGTCCTTCATGACCCCCATGACCTCGTCGGAGGATTCCCCCAGTCCAAGCATAAGACCCGATTTCAGGGGGATGCTCGGATCGACCTCGTGCGCGTGGTTGAATAAGGCCAAAGAGCGCTGATAATCAGCGCCGGGCCGCACTTGAGGATACAGGCGAGGCACCGTTTCCACATTGTGACCCAGTACATCGGGCCTTTCCTGAACGAGCATTTTTATCGCCTTTTCGGAACCGTTGAAGTCGGGCGCCAAAACTTCGACAAGGGGCTGAGGGTTCCGACACCGGATGGAGGCAAGGGTTCTGACGAAATGCTCTGCACCTCCATCCTCAAGGTCATCTCTCGTTACCGAAGTGATTACGACAAAAGACAATTCCATCAACCGAACTGCCCTTGATATCTTTTCTGGTTCATCGGGATCGGGTAATCCTCTCGGACCAGGTGTTACCGCGCAGAAGTTGCAATTTCTGCTGCAGCGGTCTCCGAGAATCAGAAAAGTCGCGGTTCTTGCATTCCAGCATTCGACCGCGTTCGGGCAGTTTGCCTGCTCGCACACCGTATGGAGTCCTAAGTCGAGAACCAGTTTTCTCACGAAGGTGAAGTTCTCACTTAACGAAAGCCGCACCCGCAGCCATGGAGGTTTTGCAGCACCCACTTTTTCCCTCTCCCCTTTTCTAAGCCATAAGGAGCCCCGGATTTTCCAGTAACTCAATAACCCTTGTCATGAATTGCACCGCATTGACTCCGTCGATCACTCTGTGGTCATACGTAAAGCTGTAGGTCATGATAGGTCTGATGACAATCTGGCCGTCTCTTGCCGCCGCCCTGTCCGTAATTCCGCCGGTTCCGAGGATCGCTGACTCGGGCTGATTGATGATCGCGGTCTCGAAGCGCCATCCTGCACCGGCTGCTCCCAGATTGGTGATGGTGAAAGTGCCCCCCGACACGTCGTCGGGCAGGAGTTTCCCGGTCCTTGCTTTCTCCGCAAGTGTTTTAGTGATCTTACTTATCTCTGAAAGCGACTTCCCGTCGGCGTTCCGTATCACCGGAACGATGAGCCCCTCTGTGAGGGCAACCGCCACGCCAATGTTAATGTCGTCCCAAACCTTAATCTCATTACCAATGATGCTTGAATTGACTATGGGTTTCTCTTTCAATACCTTTGCAATGACGAAAACAAGCATGTCGGTGTAGGTGATCCTCGTACCGATTATATGCTCACGGGCAACAAAATCTTTCCGGAGCCGGCGCAATTCTGTCATGTCTATCTCACCCATCGCGGTAAGCTGGGCGGACTCAGCCAGGCTTCGGTGCATGTGTTCGGCGATTGCGGCCCTTATCCCTTTGAGAGGCACGGCATACTTGACCCTCTTTTCTCCGATGGTCGCTGACTCAGGCGCCTTTTGCGGCAGCTTTGCCGCTATGGCCTTCTCGATATCTTCTCGCACAATCCTTCCGTCAGGCCCTGTTCCCGATATCGTGGCAATGTCGATCATGTGTTCTTCCGCCATCTTCCGGGCCACCGGTGAAATCCTGATATTCTCCCGCCCTTCGGGTTTTGCTGCAGGTTCGGTCGCCGGTGCTGGTGCTGCAGCCTCAGCAGGGGATACTTTGGGTCGCTCTTTTTGCAGTTGTGCCAGTTCCTCTTCCGATGCGGCGATGAGACCCACAACCGTCGCCACCGGACACGTGGCCCCTTCGTCAACCAGGATGTGAAGAAAGCCTGACGCTTCCGCTGCCACATCGAATTTAATCTTCTGTGTTTCTACGACGAGGACCACTTCCCCCTGCTCCACCTTGTCCCCTTCCTTTGCTGTCCACTCGGCCAGGGTAGCGTCGCTCTTCACCGTCCCCAGTCTTGGTACTGAAATTTCAACGGCCATCCGTATCCCCCGTGCTAGATGATCTCATTTATGGCCCGTATCAACTTCTCCTCACTCGGTATCCAGAATCCCTCGAGGGGAGGACTGAAGGGGATAGGGGTGTCAGGAGCGCAGACTCTTTTTATCGGGGCGTCAAGGTAGTCAAAGGCTTCTTCAGCCACCAGGGCGGCAATTTCAGCAGCGGCGCTTCCTGTTTTGGGCTCCTCATCCATGATCACCAGCTTGCCCGTCTTTTTGACAGAATCGTAGATGGCCTGTTTATCCAATGGCACCATGGTGCGGGGGTCAACCACTTCGATACTGATGCCTTTCTCTTTCTGAAGCGTTTCAGCCGCCGCAAGCGCCCGGTGAACCATGGCCCCCAGAGCCACGACGGTGACATCCTTACCTTCTCTTTTGACGTCTGCCTTGCCAAGGGGGATGGTATATTCTTCCTCCGGTACAGGACCCTTTAATGTCGTGAGGAGGAGAAACTTGTTGACAAAGTATATGGTAGGATTGTCTTCCCTGATGGCCGATTTAAGCAAGCCCTTGGCATCATACGGTGTAGAGGGAGTAATAATTTTGAGGCCGGGGATGCCCATCAAGATCCCCTCACCATTCTTGGAGTGCTGGGCGGCATTAGATATTCCGGCGCCGCTGTAGCAGGTTATGGTCACCGGTAGTTTTGCCTTTCCCCCGAACATGTACCTCATGGGCGTGAGCTGATTCCATATCTCGTCCCAGCATACA
>Ga0187858_10005049_pt1 | contig 12163 bp, 19 predicted proteins | sample June2016WEW_8_15_FD_133015 | JGI IMG/M metagenome (GOLD analysis project Ga0187858, IMG submission 133015) | Peatland microbial communities from SPRUCE experiment site at the Marcell Experimental Forest, Minnesota, USA - June2016WEW_8_150 | ecosystem: Environmental > Terrestrial > Soil >...
GCACCACTCAGAAGAAGCTGGCCGACTTGCGGGCCCGTTCCAAGGCTAAGTTCAACCGCAAAGGCGATCGCGAGATCCGCCCGGCTATTCCAATCGAGTTCTCGCTTGAAGAGTTCCGCACCTGGGTACTCTCCAAAACTGGTGGCACAGAGGATGGCGTTGGCAAGTGTGAGTATTGCAGCGCTCCTTTGGCGGTCACGGGATTCGTTCCCGACCACGCGCGAGCACTGGCACGAGGCGGAAGAAATTCCCTTGATAACTTCGTCTTTGCGTGCCAGGACGATAACGATTGCAAAGGAGAGATGTCCGCCAACTGGTACCGCTACCTACTTCGCTGCCTTGAACAGATGCCCGAGCCTGAAGCAGCCATCATCCGCACCCGTCTTCGAAAGTCCGAGAAGCTGGCATCGTCCGTGCGCAATTTCCGGCGAATGTTTGCCGGTAAGTCAAAACCAAAAACCGATGTATTCAACCAAGGAGAGGAAATTAATGCCTGAGGATCCACGAGCCAGTTTCTTTCCCAAGCGCCGGGTTCGCGTAGAACTCAGCGACTGGAAACCAAAACACAATTCCGAAGATGAGAAGCGTATCCGCCTGGACTTTATGCTTCCGCTGATCGATGAGAACCGCGAAGGCATGATGCCGAGCTGGGCAATGGAGCCTCTGCTCTCCATGGAGCGCGAAGACAGCAAGCAGACCGATGCCGGACTAGACGTCACGCTTGAGTCTGTAACGGTCGAATTATTCGACACAAGCAAATCCCCTGGCCGCTCGATGCTTCTCGCCTCGGCCACCTTGCAGGGCTTCGTGATCAAACGCATCACCCGCGACAAGCAGACGTTTCCCGCGCTGCTGTTCAACTGCAACGTCAAGCGCGACTGGAACTTGCTGCGATGGGCCGACAAGTATGAGTGCTGCTACCTCTGGTCCGAGTTCACCCCAACCGGCCCGGAGAAAGCTTCCGTGCCAGCTCCAGGCGTGCAAATGACCATCGGTGATGCCGGCGCGTCCAATCCCGAAACAGAGCATGACGAGGACGAAGCAGAACCGACAGGCGAATCCCACGAATCGCAGCTCGAAGCCTTGTATCCCGATGCCGTCAAGGTCGTGCGCGAAGAGGGCAAGGCAAGCACCTCGCTGCTGCAACGGCGCTTCGGTACTGGTTACGGATTGGCCGCGAGGCTGCTCGACAAGATGGAAGCAAACGGAGTCGTAGGCGCGGCAGATGGCCCGAAACCACGCGAGGTTCTCCCGATCGTCGAAGAGCAGAGCGCCGAAGAAGCCGAAGCTAACGCAAAGGCCTTCTTCCAATCTCCCGAAGCCAAAGCAGAAGTCGATGGAGTTCCGGTACCGCAGATGGCGGCAGAACTCAACGCAGCGACGCCGATCGATGAGAAACCGCGGCGCCCGCGGGGGTTTGGGAAGACCACGCAGCAGGGAGTCCAGTAGGGAAAATGCAGACCACGCCCACATGCGACGCGATCACTTGGCAGACGGACGACTATATCGAGTGTGCCGTCACTCCAACTGATCGCGTTCGCCTGGAGGGTTTCGCGGACGTAAACGCCGCGCAAAGGAGAAGAGATGGCTATTTGCAACGGCTGCGGATCGGAATCGCAGTATTCCGTCTGTTCAGTTGTTTCCACGTTGGGCAGGAGTCCTCGCAGACAGCGCTCGACCAGTGCGGTTCGCTTCTGTGAAAACTGTCTAGAGAAGTTCATCAACGGTGAGGGCAATCAACCTCCACGCCAGTACAGAGCGGTTCTTAATGCCGCCTACATCGCCGTAAGTTTGCCGGAGTAAGGAAAGCAATGCCAATTATGGGAGGCGTGATGCGGTGCGTTGATGAAATCCGGGGCGATGGGGTCGCGCCCATTCCGGTGGCTGATGCGTGCCTACACTCACAGCAAGTGACAGCCGAACACTGTCCGCCTCCCTCCCACAATCACGATTGCTGCGCGTTAACGCGTGTTTACAAGGCGACTGGAGCGGCTGTGAACGTAAGCCATAGCGGTAACCGCGCAGCGGGTGCCCATCAGCCTAAAAACGCGTGGGGTTTGGGGCGAAGCCCCAAGGTTTCCACGCGCGCAGCGCGCGTTCTTTTTCTTAGTTCACCAACTACTAGATTAATCGTAGCGGCCTGGAGGCGCACAAGAGAGCGCGGTGTCCGGTCCCAGCGAGGACACGATACGACGTATTTATGGGGAATTATATACATGACTACCCGAAGGAGCTAAATGGCAAAAAATAATGATTCCTACAGTGATGACTCAATGCCCTGCCTCGTGGCAAAGCTACCATGTGGTCATTATGTGGCTGCGTGCTGCCTCGACGTGGAGGATTTGAAAGAATCCGTGCCACGGTTTATGCGCGAGATGCAAAATCGCGGGGCAGAACTAGAAGTTAAACCTATAAGTTTCGTTAGAAATGGTGGTTTGACTCTTGACTATAGCTGTCACGGACGCTAAGGAGAATCGGGTAGTTAAGTATATAAGTCCCTATTTATGGCGCGCTGGTGGCAACTGGAGTCTGACTTCAGGATGCGGCTATTTCAAAGTGCTGAACGCGCCGGCGGCCAGCGGGTGATCCATGTGACCCGCTACCCAGCCAAAAAGAAGCAGACGTTCGAACAGTACATGAGTCGTCCGAGAAGGAGCAGCACGGAAGCGAGGATACGCTTGTGATGGAACTGAAAATCAGCAATACGCTGTCATTGCCGCTCAACGCTGTTACGCAGAAGTTTGCCTTCCTTGGTAGGACCGGAAGCGGCAAGACCTATGCCGCAAGCAAGCTGGCCGAGGAGATGCTGGCAGCAAAGGCGCAAGTGGTTGTGCTCGATGCCGTCGGAGTGTGGTACGGATTGAGAATCGCGGCCGACGGCGTATCCCCCGGCATCTCGATTCCCGTCTTCGGTGGCTTACATGGCGACGTTCCCCTGGATCCATCCAGCGGGCAGTACATCGCCGACCTGGTGGTGGACAAGACTCTCTCGGTCGTGTTGGACGTTAGCCAGTTTGAGCACGACAGCGACAAGGCGAAGTTTGCCGAAGGATTCGCTTCAAGGTTTTTCTATCGCAAAAAGGCCGCGCCATCGGCGGTTCACGTCTTCCTTGAAGAGTGCCAGGAGTTCGTTCCGCAGAACATCCAAAAGGGCGAAGAGCGGATGCTGCATTCGTTTAATCGCATGTGGAAGCTCGGTCGAAACTTCGGCATCGGGGGATCGCTGATTTCCCAGCGTCCGCAGGAAGTATCCAAAAAAGCGCTAAACCTGACCGAGTGCATGTTTGCCTTTCAGATGACCGGGCCGCACGAGCGCAAGACTATCCGCGATTGGATTGCAGAAAAAGGTCTGGACGATATCGTCGACGAACTTCCAAAGCTATCAGTCGGCCAGGCTCATGTATGGAGTCCGCAGTGGTTGAAGGTTTCCGAGACCTACAAGATCAGTAAGAAGTCGACCTTCAACGCCTCGAGCACTCCAGAGGTCGGGCAGTCGTCGGTGGCGCGCGAGCTGGCGCCGATTGATCTCGCCAAGATTCGAACCGAGATGGCCGCCACGATCGAGCGGGCCAAGCAGGAAGACCCGCGCGAACTCAAGCGCAAGATTGCCGAGCTGCAGCGGCAGTTGAATACCGCACCGAAACCGATTGCAGATGAAGCCGCCATACAGCGCGCGGTAGAGACTTCCGTCCGGCAGCGTGAACGCGAGCACGATCAGCAGCTTTCAAAATATCGGGAGATCATCGAAAAGCTGCAATCAGGCATGGCGTCGATCGGTAAGATCGCCGGCCAGTTTGTCGGCATCGAGCTTCCCAAGGAACGGCACGAACCGCTGACCGTCAACCTGCCAGCCAGGCCGGTGACAGCGCAGCGCACTCTCGCGCCGCGGACGACAGCAAAAGCCAGAGAGTCCGATCTTGAGTTGAGCGGACCCGAGAAGCGCATCCTGGACGCGATCGCGTGGCTGAACGCGGTAGGCGTCGACGATCCTGAACAGACCGCAGTTGCCTTCCTTGCTGGCTACACGATCGGCGGAGGAGCGTTCAATAATCCCCGCGGGCGACTGAGCCAGCGCGGCCTTGTGCAGTACGTGCCGGGTGATCGCATCCGCTTAACAGACGCAGGCCAGGCCGCGGCGTCAGCTCCAGACACGCCCTTGGATGAGCGGGAACTGCAACGCATGGTGATGGAGCGGCTGCCTGGTCCCGAACGCAAGATACTGCAGGTGCTGATCGATTCCTACCCCGATTCGATATCGAGCGAACGATGCGCCCAGTTGGCAGGGTACGCGGAAGGCGGAGGAGCCTTCAACAACCCGCGCGGACGACTTCGAAGCTTAGGGCTGATTGAGTATCCATCCGCCGGGATGGTGGTTGCCCGTCCGGTGCTGTTTTTGAGGGAGGCATAACGTGGGCAAAACCAAGATTCCGTACTGCGACTACACCTGGAACCCTGTGACGGGACGCACTCACGTCGGCGCCGGATGTGACCAATGCTGGGCCAGATCACTGCATGAAATGCGGCACAAGGCCCATCTAAACGGAAACAAGATGGCGCCGCAGTATGCCCATCCGTTCAACTTCATCCAGTTGCACAAAGAGAGATTAACCGAGCCGATAAAGATCCGGAAGCCGAGCAAGATTGCCGTTTGCCTCGGCGGTGATCTCTTCCATGATGACGTTCCAGACAGCTTTATCGAACAGGTTTATGCGGTGATGGCGCTCTGCCCGCAGCATACATTCCAGGTTTTGACGAAGCGACCCGAACGGCGCCGGAAGTGGTACGCGGGACTCGATGGCGAGGATGGCGAGGGATGGCGCAGCGCCGTCGTGGAAGGATGTGCGCAGAACCTGTTCGCCAAGCTATATCCCGAGCATGCAAAGAACGTCGACGAATGGCTCGCCGTCAATTTGCCGCTGAAGAACGTCTGGGAAGGTGTCTCCGTCTGGGGTCAGTCATCAGCCGATGAATTTATTCCGCTACTGCTGCAAACGCCGTCGGCAATCAAATGGGTCAGCGCAGAACCGATACTCGGACCGATTGAGTTTTCACGGATTGTCATGCCGGATCTCGATTGGTGGGTTGTTGGCGGAGAGAGTGGTCCCCACGCGCGCCCCTGCGACGTGGCATGGATTCGCTCCATGGTCGAGCAGTGCAAAGTTGCCGGCGTCGCGTGCTTCGTCAAGCAGCTCGGTGCGGTCCCCATGGAATCAGAAGTCAACTGGCGCGGCAGGGCGATGACTCGATTGCTGAGCGCACGAAACGCGCGTCGTGTACCAGACGATATGGTTCCACTGCTGTACCGTGCAACCGCCGGCGCCGATCCTTCCGAATGGCCAACGGATCTGCAAATACGAGAGTTTCCCGAGGTCAAGTGAGTGAACGCGCAGCGCCAATTCGATTTCACAAAACCGCTTCAGCCCGAAGCCAAGGCCGGCATGGTGCGCGCCCTAGATAACTCGGATGAGCGATGGCGAGAAGAGATCAGCGCCTGCGTGCGGACGGTAGCACTTGCGAAGGAATTCTTCAGCGCGGACGATGTGTACGCGGAATTGGAGCGCAATCACTTCCACTTCAGCACGCACAACACCGGTGCTCTGGGACCAAGGCTGAAAGAAATTGCGAAGACTCTCGCGTACATGGAAGCGACCGACCAGGTGGTCAGAAGCAAGCGGCCGGCAAGTCACGGAAATCTGCATCGCGTGTGGCGATCGCTGATCTTCAGGATAGGAGCGAAGTGATGCTGAGAGGCGATTGGGAACATCAGCAAGAATCTAGATTCAAGGATAAGCGTCAGGAGCAGCCTACGCCAGTCGTGAACTGCATGCAGGTAGTAGGCGGTCTGTGTTTCGCGCATGGACCATTTACCGGCCAGGGCTGCTCACAATGGCCGAAGTGCGCAACTGACCCGCAGATTTTCAAGCCAACAGAATCATTAAATGATTTCGTACTCGTCCTCGATCCCGAAGAGGTCCGCCTGCTATCCGCTGGCCGCACTCTCACCAAGATGGTCCGAGGTCAGGTGGTAGAGATCGAGTTTAGCAAGGAGCCCCAGTGAACGAGCGTATTGAATCCCTGAAAGACGGCATCTCGGCTCTGGCTGAATCCGGCATGCCGCTCAAAGCTGCGATGGCGGAAATCAAGCGCCTGTACGTTGAGGCTGCACTTCACCATTCCCAAGGGATGCAGACCCGGGCCGGACGCCTGATAAACGCCCACCGAAACACAGTAAGTCGAATAGCCAGCGGGAGTAAGCGATGGATCTCTACGAAGAGCTAAGACGCGAGCGTGACCCAAAAAGCGATGACGCATGGAGAGCGCGTAATTCCTGGTGGCGGACTCCGGTTGTGGAGGTAGCACAGGTGTTTATCCCTGATCTATCCGACCCATTTTCCCGCGAACAGCAGATTATGCGCCAACAGATACGGGTTGCGGATCTACTGGGAGAGGGAGCCAGAATCGAGGCGAGGCTCAAGGAATCCGAGGAAGCAGTTACGGCTCGCAAGATTCAACGACGCGCGCACCGGCCGAGGGCCTTCCACATCGACAGGCTTCCCGGTAAACAGCAGGCTATGAGAAAGCGATGGAGGGCATGATGCGGCGACTGTGTGAACTCTTTTGGTGCCTGATTGCCTTTCTTGTGGTTGTGTTCTGGATGCGCGAGGACGAGCAATGATGAACGACAACCTTTCACACAAGCAACTTTGCGAGCGCGCCGCGGCATGGCTGCGGGGCAACAGGAGATGCGATCCAGTGCTCACCAAGGTCGCCTCTGCCGGGGAGATCCCAGACGCAATCGGCTGGTCGAGCAGCTATAAGCACCTCGGGTCTATCGTAATCGAGTGCAAAACATCGCGCGCCGACTTCCATAATGACCGGAAGAAATACACCTGTTATCGGGCACCAGGCGCGACGTGGACCTACCCTGGAAAGAGATTCACTCAACAGGAAATCAAGGACGGAGGGTACACAGCGGAGAACGTCCCGAACATGGGTGACTATCGCTTTTTCTTGTGTCGGCCAGGAATCATCGATGAGGCCTTACTTGATGAGTATTTTCCGGATCACGGTTTGATCTGGATGGACGCCGGTCGCGTCCGTATTGTGCGCGAAGCCCAGAAGCGCGCGAATCCCGACCGCAGTGGCGAAATCCGCTATCTACGCTTTGCGCTGATTCACCTACGCGACAACCTCTTAGGGCTTGGCTTAACAGTCGACACCGCAGAAGCAACCAAGTTCTTCGGCAGGAAAGGAATTACGCTGCCGACCGGAGCGGCCCAATGAGCGACGATCCAAGAGTTTGCACTCACCCTGGATGTGAGCACTCCGGTGAGCTTCAACCAGTAGAGAACTTCCCAACCCGAAAGGACCGCAGCGGCAAGCCGTCTCATTGGTGCTATGACTGCCACACGCGCGAGAGTCGAGAATCTATGCGCCGCCATCGAGGAAAGAAACCCTCTACGGTTGCAACATCGGTTGCAACATCTTGACTACGTCCAGAGTATCTGCCATCCTAACCCCAATTAAGGCGATGTCTGAGAAGTAGGACCCTAGCTGTAGTGCGGTACATGTAGTCATGCGTTTTCTCGGCGCGCGCCAGCCGGGGCGTCTCACATCCATGAAGAAAACCCCTGTCTACCTACACTCCCACAATCCAGCGGTTGATAGACCCCTCTTTAGCGCCGGACGTGCGCAGCTTGAAATGCTGCTCGCAACCGGAGCTGTCCTCATGTGCGGGAAGTTCGCGCAGTACGTTCGCGACCGTAAGGATTACGTCGCGCCACCGGTGAGCCGTATTCCACTGACCCCGGAGCAACTTACGGAGCGGGGATACGACCAGGCGGGATGTCCGGAACACTTCAGCCCGGCGCAGATCACATGCGCGGAATCACGGCGCAACGCCTTGGGGTGCGCGGACCAGGGCAAGCGGAGATTGACTGGCGCGGAGCTGACTGCGATGCGCAAGGTTGCCAATTATGGGCGTGCGAGCTGGGAAGATTGCATCGTGGTGAAATCCGCCCATCAAGTCACTGATGGTCGGGAATGGCGCGAATTCGCCATCGCAAAGAAAGCAATGGCCGCACACGCATGAGATTTCCTCAGGGTGACATCACGGTCTGCGCTGACGGCTCTATTAAGCACCCGGTCGAGAGCCTTAACTTCCCCGTGCGGGAAGAGGTCCTCGACGCCGCACAGATGCGGATCGTAAACCTCAGAGCCTCCGTCCCCGACGAGCTGCCCATGCGATTCAGCGCTGGTTACGTGTTTTGGGAGGATGGCCGGTCGATGAGCGCCGCGGATTACGAGCAGGTTCACCGTGAGGCCGGCGGAAGATGAGCGCAACAGCCCTAGCGCCGGTTGATGATCGCCCCGTAGTGAAGTGCGATACCTGTCACCTGACCCAGTTCAAGACAACCAACGGCCTCTGCCGGAAGTGTGGCGTACCACTCGATCCACCGCCGGAGCCTACGGTAGAGACGGAGCCAGAGAACACAGCGCCGATCAAGCTGCGTGGGTTTCCCATCAACGCCATGCGACACGACCTACTCGGCGAGTCCTTAGCTTGCGTGTTGAGCGTCATCAGGCAGGCTAAAGGCTTGAGCCAGAGCGAATTTGCAATCCTGCTCGGCTGTCCGCGCACCTACGTCAGCAAGATCGAATGCAACCAAGTGATGCCAACCGTCTCAAGCCTCATTCGAATCTGCAAAGCGCTCGATGTGCGGCCCGACGCCTTTGTTAGAGCAGTGGAGATTGGCGCTCGATGAAAGTCGGTAGGCCCAGCCTGTACACTCCGGAGCTTGCGGACGAGATTTGCGATCGTATCGCTAACGGAAAAAGCCTGGTCACAATTTGCAAACAGAAGGGTATGCCTAAGTACAGCACGATCACCGGTTGGCTCGCCGACAAGCCTGAGTTTTCGGAGAAATACGCGCGCGCGAGGGAAGCTCAGGCCGACTATTTAGCCGAACAGATTCTTGAGCTTGCGGACAAGTCTAGGAAGGGCAAGAAGACCGAATCTAAGCTGGTCGAAATCAAGGATGCGGACGGTAAACTAACAACCGCTCCTGAGATCAAGACGATCACTGGCGATATGGTCGAGCGCTCCCGGCTGCAGATCGATGCGCGCAAATGGTATGCGTCGAAGCTGGCGCCCAAGAAGTATGGCGACACGTTGAAGCACACCGGGGACCCCGACAATCCCGTCCACGTCAAGGTGGATCGTAAGGAATTGATTGGCAAGCTTATCGGTAATCGAACAGATCCGCCAGCAGCCGGGGATTGAGCAACGGCTTGCGGCTCTTTCCGATGTCGAACTTCAGGCTCTTGCTTATGACTGGCCAAGCTGGGCACGCGCGGAGCAGCTTCCGCCAAGCAATTGCGCATGTCATCCGGGCGGCGATTGGGCAACCTGGCTCATTCTCGCCGGCCGCGGATTCGGCAAGACACGCTGCGGGGCAGAGCTGGTCCGGCGGTGGATCAAGAGCGGCTATAACCACGTGAACTTCATTGCGGCAACGGCTGATGACTTGCGCGACATCATGGTGGAGGGTGAGAGTGGAATCCTTGCCGTCTGTCCCCCTGACGAGCGTCCCGTCTATCGTGTTAGCAAGCGCCGCCTCGATTGGCCGAACGGAGCACGGTCGCTGCTGTTTACAGCGGCTGAGCCTGACAGACTGCGCGGCAAGCAGCATCAGAAATTGTGGTGCTTTATCGCTGGCACGATGATTGAAACACCAAGTGGACCGAGACCCATTGAGGTCTTGGATGTGGGCGATAACGTAGTCACTCGGCATGGAGTACGCAAAGTCCGCTCTATCATGTCTCGTCCCGCAAATGTTGGCCGTGTGCGTTTTTCAAACGGCGCAGAATTGATTGGAACTGGCGAACATCCAGTGTTAACATCTTATGGATGGACGAGACTCGACAGCCTATCAATTGGCAGTTACGCAGCAACGGCTACATTGGCGCTTATATCGGAGCAGTCGGAAAGCGCGGCAAGCGCGCGAACGTGTACCAGCATCGCTGGGTCTGGGAACAGGCGAACGGACCCATCCCGCCACGCCACAAGATTCACCACCGCGATAGGGTTAAAACTCACAACGAGCTGGATAATCTTGAATGCGTTACGCACAAGAAACATAAACGCATCCATGCTGTCGAGCACATTGGTGAGTCCAACCCAAGCCGTAAGCGGTACAGGGTTTCTTGTTCCGTGTGCGGCAAGCGGATGGTCATCAAACGCAAGGTTCAACTTCCCAAGTGCACCACGTGCCATCGCAAGCTCGCGGACGAGAAACGCAAAGTTGAGAAGATTTGCGCATACTGCGGTTCGATCTTCAGCAGTCGAAGAGGGAACTATTGCAGCCAGCGTTGTGTCAACCTGGGAGGACGCTGGAAAACAAACCGTCTACAATCTGTCGGTTGAAGGTGAGCAGGAGTACATTGCCAACGGCGTCATAGTCCACAACTGTGATGAACCCGCCTCTTGGCAATACGATCAGGACTCCTGGGACCAGGCGATGTTCGGACTACGCCTCGGGCGTAAACCGCAGACCGTCGCCACCACCACGCCGCGGCCAACCAAGCTCATTCGTGCGCTCATCGGCGATTCAACTGTCCACGTCACGCGCGGTACCACCTATGCCAATCGAGCGAACCTGGCATCGACGTTTTACAGCAAGATCATCAAGAAGTACGAGGGCACCAGGCTCGGACGACAGGAGCTCATGGCCGAGGTCCTCGACGATAACCCGGGTGCCCTTTGGAAGCTGGCCGACATCGACGCTTCCCGAATCGCCAAGGTCCCAGAGCTGCTGCGCATCGTTGTCGCGATCGATCCGGCGGTTACTAGCAATGAGAATTCAGACGAAACCGGATTGATCGTTGCCGGACAGTTTGCGGATGACCCTGACCAGTTCTGTGTCCTTGAGGATGCCTCGGGGGTTTACACTCCGGACGGCTGGGCCAAAAAAGCCGTGATCCTTTACCACCACTGGCAAGCTGATCGGATTGTTGGTGAGGTCAATAACGGCGGAGACATGATCGAAGCTGTTATTCGCCACCAAGATGCGAATGTTTCGTACAAGAGCGTACACGCGAGCCGCGGCAAGTCGATCAGAGCGGAGCCGATCGCCGCTCTCTACGAGCAGCGTCGAGTGCACCACTTGGGTACCCTCGGACTCCTCGAAGACCAGCTCACTAACTGGAATCCTCAGACCGATGATGACTCTCCGGACAGGCTCGATGCTGACGTGTGGGCACTGACGGAGCTAGCCGGTGGGTGGGAAGGCTGGTCTGGGCTCTTGCGGCACTATCAGAACACCGGGTCGGAAGCCGCGGCGTCCGTACAGTCGACAGAGCAGGAAGTGAAGGCTGATGGCGTCAGGCCATCGCCGGTTAAGGAGCAGGCCAACACTCCGTCGGCTCTCAAAGCGTACCAGGCTGCGATGGCGAAGATGACGCCAGTTGAGCTTTGCGCGAAGTGCGGGAAGCCGTTGGGCAATGAGATCGTGACCGATGGCGTGAACAGCCTCCATCCGGAGTGTAATAAGCCAGCCTGGAGCAATTGATAGCAGGGGTAAATAGCATGCCGTTAGACGACGAAAACGAACGCGATCCGTTTTACGGTGAGCCGTTGATGAAGCTGCCCGAAGGCGGAGCTCGCTCGCCGCTCAACCCCGGCGCGGCTATTGTGCAATCCCCTCGCGCTCATGGACGGTCCCGCGGCAACTACAATCTCCCTGGAAATTATCGTGGCTCGCGTGGTCTGCTGATTGGCGACACCGACAAACCCGGCATGTACGACCGTGAGCAGCCGCCTGACTTCGTTGGTGACGTCGACCTCGACAACTGGTTCTCTCCCGGACAGCCGGTCACACCGTTTGGTCCTCCCTACGTCAATTACCCGCGCACCTGGGATTATCCGACATTCATCAACGTCGCGATTTTCCCGCAGCGCCTCAATCTCTACTCACTGCTTCGTGGCCTGGCCAGAGGGTCGGGGGTAATCACGCTCGAGATGGAAGGTCGCATCGACGAGCTGGTGGCGCTGCCTTGGAAGTTCGCGCTCAAGAATCCGCCAAAGGGAAAGAAGTCGGAAGACGATCCGCGCGTCAAAGAGCTGACGCAGTTCTTCCTCAAGCCTGATCGGAAGATCCCCTAC
>Ga0187858_10005054_pt1 | contig 12156 bp, 11 predicted proteins | sample June2016WEW_8_15_FD_133015 | JGI IMG/M metagenome (GOLD analysis project Ga0187858, IMG submission 133015) | Peatland microbial communities from SPRUCE experiment site at the Marcell Experimental Forest, Minnesota, USA - June2016WEW_8_150 | ecosystem: Environmental > Terrestrial > Soil >...
CAAAGAACCGGTAATACAGAGCAGGTCGTTTTCGCCGGTCCGGTTGAAGCCCAGCGGCATCGCAACCGAGATATCATCGGTCTGCTGAGCAGCAATGCCGTATTTCAGGAATTCCTCGGCAATCGGCCTGGGGTCCATGGCCCGCGGGTGCAGAGATTTGGTCACAATTACCTGCCGGAAAACCGGCGCTAATTCCGCGACAATCCCCTCCAGATCTTTGTCCGAAGACATGCCGATAATCAGCACTGCTTTCTCGAATTTAAAATATTGTGCCAGCGCCTGCCGCAATTTGTGCGCCGAATCCTGATTGTGGGCGCCGTCCGCCACCACCAGCGGGCGGCGGTTGAGCACCTGCAGGCGGCCTTCCCAGGTTACCTCTTTCATCCCCTGTTCCATGCTTTGTCCCGGGACCGGATTTCCCTTTTCAATCAGTACTTCTAAAGCGGCGACGGCGGTGGCGGCATTGCTTAATTGATATTCCCCGAGCAAAGGAATTGTCAATTTGTAGTTGGCTAACCTGCCCTGGACAGTAAAAGATTGCTGCGCATCGTCAAATTTTGTGCTTTGATACGTAACATCCTTCCCGACTCTAATCAGCTTTGAAGCCTGTTTGGCACAGGCAGCGGCGATGGCTGCATCTGCTTCGGTGGTCTGCGGGGAACTGACCACAGTACTGCCCTTTTTAATAATGCCGGATTTCTCCGTCGCGATCAGAGTTAAAGTTTTACCAAGAATATCGGTGTGTTCATAACTGATGGGGGTAATCACGCAGACATCGGGCTGGACCACGTTCGTCGCATCCAGCCTGCCGCCCAGGCCTACTTCAATGACCTGAATGTCCACTTTTTGCTGCTCAAAATAATAAAAACCGAGCACGGTGGTGACTTCAAATGTAGTCAGGACGCCGAAAGCGGCTTCCTTATTGACTTCTTCTACCGCCGGTTTGATTTTCGCCACCATTGCCACGATTTCATCGTTGGTAATTTGCCGGTTGTTAACACGGATGCGTTCATTGAAGAAATGCAGGTGAGGCGACGTATAAAGTCCGGTGGTGTAGCCCGCTCTGGTCAGCACGGAAGCCACCATCGCCGCGGTGCTGCCCTTGCCTTTGCTGCCGGCAATATGCACGGTTTTAGCCTGAAGGTGCGGATTGCCCAGTTTCGCCAGCAGCAGTTCCACCCGTCTTAAATCCCAGGTGATTTTCATGTGCGGGTCGCGCTTCTTTTCGTAATCGATAAAGCTGTAGATAAAATCAAGAGCCTGGTCGAAAGGACTGTCTGCCACGTTACGCCTCAATGATGATTGTGCATCAATTCTAAATGCTCATCCCTGATTATAACATTGGCGGGAACGGTGAACCAAAAGCGAAAAGGCGGAAGACGCGCAATTTTCAAGCTGACAACGTTGATAGAAAAAATGTTTGTCGTTAATAGCTGTATTTGTTATAATGTACCTGCAAGCCCCCATCGTCTAGAGGCCTAGGACAACAGCCTTTCACGCTGTCAACACGGGTTCGAATCCCATTGGGGGTATTCTAATTCTTGCGAGTTTAGAACCGGAAACACCATTAGTGAAACCGGGGAAAAAGGCTTGACAAACGCACCATCAGGTTTGATTTACAAGCTTAAACTTGGAGGCTGCAGCAGAATTTGATTAGTCGTATCCCATTATTTTTCTTCGGCTTCCTTCACTGCTTTGTGGTATTTTTGCCGGATAATATCTAAATCCGCTTGAGGTTCGGGAAGCTGCATCTTTAACGATTTGAATTTTTCGACAACTATTTGCGACACAGCAAGATTGCGGAACCATTTATGATTCGCAGGGATTATATACCAGGGGGCATCTTTCGTGCTCGTTGCACTCAGTGCCTCTTCATAGGCTCGCATATAGTCCTTCCAAAAATCCCTTTCGGTATAATCAGACTCACTTATTTTCCATTGATATCTAGGATTATCAAGCCGCTTTTCAAATCGTTTTAGTTGTTCTTCCGGACTAATGTGTAAATAAAACTTTAAAATATGTGTGCCGTTGGCAGCGAGCTCTTTTTCAAAATTGTTAATGAAATTAAACCGTTCGGACCACACTTCTTTTGAAACCATTTTATGCACTCGAACCACCAGGACATCTTCATAATGTGAACGGTTAAAAATTACCACTTCACCTTTGGACGGAACTTGCTTTTCAATGCGCCACAGGAAATCATGCGATGCTTCTTCAACACTCGGGACTTTAAATGCGCAAACTCTTGTTCCCAATGGGTCCATCGCGCCTAACACATGGACAATTGTTCCATCTTTCCCGGCGGCATCCAAACCCTGTAAACATATTAGCAGCGATGATTTCCCGGCTGCATATAGTCGATATTGTAAATCCCGTAATTCCTGAGTGTATTTTTCGATCTTGTCACCCGCCGATGCTTTATCCCTAAAAACATCGGTAAAATCGGGGTCAATTTTACTTAAATCAATCTTATCGCCGGGTTTTACCCTGAACATCCGGTGGTAGTTCATTGATTCACCCCCCTTTCATTAGCGTAGCCTGATTTTACCATTATTACTGTGTTCCGGAAAATAAACTTAAAAATATTCGATAATTTTTTCGTTTTTTTCTAAAATCGCAATGCTCTAAAGCACGCGCGCAATCTGGAAAACAATAATGGCCATGGCGAATGAAAGCAACAGTTGATAAGCAACAGTAAAAAGCGGCCAGCGCCAGGATTTGGTTTCGTGGTGGATTGCCGCGACAGTGGCCACGCAGGGGATAAAAAGCACCTGCACGACCAGGAAAGCCAATGCCGCCGCCGGTGTCAGTAAAACCTTCAGTTGCGCCGTCAGCGCCGCGCCCTGTCCGCCGGTCAGCGTCCCCAGCGTCGCCAGGGTGTTTTCTTTGGCGATGAAGCTGGATAACAGCGCCACCATCATCTGCCAGTTTAGTCCCATCAGTTTTCCTACCGGTGTTAAAAATTTGCCGATATCTGCCAGGAAGCTGGTGTTAATCTCCCCGTGAGGGAGATAGGATAATATCCAGATGACAACGGAAACCGCCAGGATAATCGTGCCGGCGCGTTTGATGAAAGCGACGGTATTCTGCCATGTTACTAATCCGATGATTTTCGGATTGGGTAAATGGTACAACGGCAATTCCATGAGTAAAGCGCTGTCTTCGCCGCCGACGACAAACCGGTTCAAAATAAGCCCGGTGATAATCATCATAATCAGGCTGAAAATGACAATGCCGATGGCCACGAAAATCGCGGTGCTGCCGAAGAATGCGGCGGCAATCAGGGTGATCACCGCCATCCGGGCAGTGCAGGGTACCAGCGGTGCCACGAGGATTGTCAGCAGCCGGGAACGCGGCGAATCAATGATGCGTGTCCCCAGAATCGCCGGGACGTTGCAGCCGAATCCCAGTACCAGCGGTAAAACGGATTTACCGTGCAACCCGAGCGAATGCATGAACTTGTCTGTGACAAAAGCAGCCCGGGCCGTATAACCAACATCTTCCATAAATGCCCAGGCGGCAAAAAACAGCATCAATATCGGGATAAAAGTCAGCACCGTGCCCACCCCGCTGATAATCCCGTTCGCCAGTAAACCTTTGACCCAGGCAGGTGCGCTGAGGTGCGCATTCACAAAATTATGTCCGGCCTCGATTAAATGCAATTCCAGCAATTTCTGCAGGGGGATGCCGATGCTGTAAACCAGCCCGAAAATCAAGCACAATACCAGTAAAAGAATAAATAAACCGGATACCGGGTGAGTTGCTACCCGGTCGATTCGTTCAGTCAAAGAAACACGACCCATCGGCGGCTTTTCCTGCGTCGCCGCCATCATTTTCTCCACCCAGGCATAACGCAGGGTGGCGATGGTCACGGCCGCCGATTCATGCTCCCGCAGATAAGCCTCTAATGACGACAGTTGCTCGCCGGCGGCCCGTCCCATAATCATTTTATTGATTTGGGCATCGCCTTCGAGTAATTTCATCGCCGTCCAGTGTTTGGGATAAGGCGCGGTCATGGCGTCATCCAGTAATTGCGCCACGTGGTCGATGACCTTCTGGATTTCACTGCCGTACTCGATATGTTTCAACTGACGTGAACCCAACGGCTGATGGTATTCCTGCTCAATGGCGGTCAGCAGTTCGTCCAGTCCCTGGTTCTTGCTGGCAACAATCGGGATGACCGGGATATTCAGTTCCTGCCCCAGTGCCTTAGCGTCAATTTTCATTCCCTGCTGCTGGGCGACGTCCATCATATTCAGGGCAATTACCAGCCGCGGGGACAATTCGATGAGTTCGGCGACCAGATACAGGTTCCGTTCCAGGCTGGCGGCATTCAGCACGGCCACTACCAGGTCGGGATTCTCTTTTACCAGATAGTCCCGTGCAATCTGCTCTTCCGCGGAATTAGCCGTCAGACTGTAGGTACCCGGCAAATCCACGATATTCATGGTTAGATTGCCGCGGTGCACACTGCCGGTCTTTTGCTCGATGGTTTTGCCCGGCCAGTTCCCCACGTGCTGGGAAAGCCCGGTTAACAGGTTAAAAACGGTGCTTTTGCCGGTGTTCGGGGCGCCGGCCAGCGCCACGATGATCATTTTATTTTCGGGTTTGCCTAACATGCATTTTCAGTCCGGGTGACGGTAATATGGTCGGCCAAATCACGTCCTAGGGCGACCGCCGTATCGTGCACTTTGACCAGGACCGGGCCGCTGTTATAGTTTTCCAGCATTTTGATGACGCTGCCGGGGGTAAACCCCAGCGACAGGCAGCGCCCCAGCAGATTGCGTTCCCCGGTATATTCTTTCAGGATGGCGGTATTGCCCGCGTCCAGTTTGCTGAGCGTTGTTTCGGTTTTAGCCGCAATTAATTTGTTTGCTGCGACCGGTTCCGCCAGCAGAATTGCCGCCAGCTGCGGTTTCAGGGAAATTTTTTTATTGCCGGCTTCGATTTCCATCGAACCGTCTTCATTTTTCTTTTTGATAGTGACGATAACCTGCGGCTTCAGTCCTTTTTTTTCGATTTCCCGGAGCAGGCCGGAATCGCCTTCGTCAATGGCCACGATATTCACGCGCTGCAGCGGCTGGAATTTCGTCAGCGGGATGGTTTTATCCCGCTTAATATTCCCGTTTTTGTCAGGAATCGCATGCCCGTGGGGGCAGGTATCGGTGTCGCCGAGCAGTACTGCCAGTCTTTCTTCGACTTCCGGGACATCCAGATGTTCCAATTTGCAGGCGACATCATGCACTTTATCCCAGGACATGCCCAGAATATCGGTGAGGAACCTTTCCCAGAGCCGGTGCTGCCGGATGACGCCCAGCGCTCTTTCCACGCCGATATCGGTGAGCGTGGCGCCCTGACTGGATTTGTAGACGATCAGCCCCTTGCTTTCCAGATTTTTCAACATGTCGGTCACCGCCGGCTGGGAGACACCCAAATCCCTCGCCAGAAAAGAAGTAGAAGCGGATTCGCCCTTGCTTTGCTCTTTATATATTGCCTCTAAATATTCTTCGGTTCTTTCGCTGTCCATCAAAACCTCCGTTAATTAAGCCAGATTAATTAAGCTACCTTAATTATTACATGGCGGCAGAAATTTTGCAAGCGAATTTGACATTCAAACACCGGACTTATAATCTTAAATTTGGAACACAACATGAATAAAAATGTCCATGCTCACGGCGAATTATTTTCTTTGGAATTAGCCGCAGATTTATCCGTTATTAACGTGGACGGCGTCGGTCCTGTCCGGATTAACCACAGCCGGCGTGCCCGACGGGTGATTATTTCGGTCAGCCCTACGATTGGGGTCAAAGTTTCAGTGCCTTACCGGACTTCGGTAACGAAAGCCCTGGAATTTGTCGAGACCAAAAAAAGATGGATTCAAAAACACCAGGCGTTAATTGCGCAAAATGAACTGCGCCGGCAGGCTTTAGCGCAAAACCTGCAAATCAGCGACGCTGCCGCGGCGAAGAAAAAAATAATCAACCGCCTGTTTCAGCTGGCGGAAATTCATGGGTTTGCCTGTAACAAGGTGACGGTCAGGCAGCAAAAAACACGCTGGGGAAGCTGTTCCCCGAAAAATACGATTAGCCTTAATATCAAACTGGCACTGCTGCCGGTAGAATTAGCGGACTATGTAATGCTGCATGAACTGGTGCATACGCGGGTACACAATCACAGCCGCCGGTTCTGGGCCGAACTCGATAAATATGTGCCGCAAAGCCGAGCGATGGCGAAGCGCCTTAGAACTAACGACATGGTATTACTGTAGCTGATTAGTGAGCTTGATTATCTGCGGACCGGCCAGGACAATCCAGACCAGATTAAAACCGGCAATCAGCCGTTCTTCCAGTCCGATATCATCGTTCAGATGATGACCGGAAACCAGCAAAATCAAAACCGCCAGGCCCACCAGAAAAGTTAACCCGCTGTAATAACTCAAGTATCGGAAACGCGGCCGCTTTACCATCAGAACCATTAAAATAATGCAGCTGGTATAGAAAACTGCGGATACGGAAATGGCTGTAAATTGGTGCACCAGGCCGTGGAAATTGGTCAACGTCCCGATAACGTTGGAATTAAAAATGGTGAGCGTAATAAATCCAATCCCAACAATCACCAGCAACGCTCCAATGAATTTCAACCAGGCCGAACCGTCCTGATTTTTTACTTTTAACAGATTGACTGCGATGAAGAAAAAAGAAATTGCGACCAATATCATTCCTATCTTTTCCAGCCAGCCGTATGGTCCGAGGGCATAACCGCTGATAGTTTGGCTTAAGGGGTCGGCGTTACGGTTCAACGCAATCGTTATTATGTCGGCTGCCACCATGACGCAGGGACTGACATAGCAGGCGACCGTAGCCAATCTCGCCAAAGTACTTTCATTTTGAGGGTCGGGCATCAACTTGCAATCCTTTTTTCAGAAACCGGAATTTCCGGCAACACCCAAATTACCTGATTATATTCCGTTCGCGGTGCCCGCAGCAATGACGGGAAAATAGGGATAAGATTTAAGATATTAATATCACTATTATAAAGATATTTCTTGAATGAGTAGCCAGGGATGGAATATAATCAGATACCTCTGATAACAATTCCCGGTAACCGTGATACCGGGAATTGCTTTTAACCGCGTTAATTTTATCTGAATGTTATTATTTATGGAATAAATTGATGAATAACGCCGAAAACGCAATGCCGCAGCAATTTTTAGGGAGACTGGATATCCACGGCATCCTGGCACTGGCTGGCATCGCGGGGCCGCTGGTGTTGATTGCGCTGGATTTGGCCGCCGCCCTCGCCGTCCCGAAATACGATTTAGTCCGGGATTCCATCAGTTCGCTGGCGCTGACTTCATTAGGCTGGATACAGACCATCGGTTTTCTGGTAATCGGGCTGTTGATTGAAATCTTTACTGCCGGTTTATTTCTCAATATTAAAAGACGGCGCGGTTTTGATTTAGGTATTTTCCTGATGGTGCTTTTTGGATTCGGCATGCTGCTCATCGGCGCTTTCCGGGTAGACCCGGTCGGCGCGCCGGCGACTATAAACGGCCGTATCCATCTGGTCGGAGCCTATGGCGTTTTGGGACTTTTCCCGGTAGCGGTGGGGCTGATGCTCAGCAGCATTAGGAACGACCCGCAGTGGAAAGGCCTTTTCAATTATTCCGCCGTCACCGGTCTCATTGCCTTCGGGCTGGCGGCAGGGCACCTATTGCTACCGCACTTGAGCTGGTTCGGGCTTTACGAACGGCTCACCGTGGCCAATGCTATTGCCTGGGTTGAAGTGTCCGCCGTCTGGCTCTTGCTTTTATCGCTCCGGCGGCAGCGGGAAACGGAACAGACCAGCCGGCTCGCAGTTTAACCGGTTTACGGCATTTTCGAGTTTGTCTCTTTCAATAAACTCCAATAAAAACCAAGGCTGACCACGAAAGGCACGAAATAATAGAGCACCCGGAACAGGATTGATGCCAATATCCCCTGGCTGAACGGCACACCGAAAATCGCCAGTATCCCGGCGATGGAAGCTTCCTGTACCCCCAGGTCGCCGGGAATAAACGAAATCACTGTCAATGTGATACCGAAGTTGAAACCGGTAATCAGCACGCCCAGGTGCACCGGAATGGCCAGCGCTTTAAAACAGAAATCCAGACCGGCGATCATCGCCGCTACATCTCCGATAATCAGTCCCGCCAGTAACAACGCTGATTTCGGTTTGTGTTTCAATACGGTGATGCCCAGGGTTACTGCGTCCCTGAAATTATTCAACGCCGGTTCGATACTGCGGCGCGTGATAAAATGCCACACACGGCCGGCGATTTTTAAAATCGCTGCGCGGGCCCGGTCGTTAAACATGATGAAGGTCGCAACTGCGATGCCGATTACCAGGATAAGGATTATCAAAATCATCACAGCGACACCGCCGAAAACCAACGGATAACTGAAAATAATATAAATCAGGCCTAAAGGAATCAGCATAAAAAAGACCAGGTTTTTAAAATAAGAAAGCAGCAAGGAAGCGCCGATGTTCTGGCTCTGCGTCACGCCGTGCCGCCCCAAAACCAGCAGCCTCAAGGCCACCGCAGCAGGAATGGCGATTAAATTCGAAAGAACGTTGGAAACAAATCCTACCCTTAACAGATAAGATTTATCATATTTCACGCCGAATATTCTCAACATCACAACAGTGCTGATAGCGCTGAGCAGATAGGAAGCGGCGACGAATCCCAGCGCAATGACGAGATAACTCCAATTGGCTTTGCCCTCAAGCTGGACTACCTCTTTCCTGTCCAGAAAAATAATCACCGCGCCTATCAGCAGCATTGCCGCGATGGTGATAATCGTCAGCGAAGGATGCGGCCGGCGTTTCGGCTTTTCTATGTTATCCGCAGGTTTGTCATTATTTACGGTCATTACTGATTTACCCCAAAATCTGTTTTACCCCGAATAATTTCGACCTTTCCTCGAACTGTTCCGGGGTTTCATCTTCCCAGGGCAGAAATTCGATGAAAGAAGGAGTACGGATATTGTAAAGCAGCACGTCAATCATTTCCCGGGAAGAATTACCGAGTTTCATCACCGATTCTTTTCTGACAGCGTGAATCGAACCGGCCACCAGCGTCGGGACACCCGGGAAAAAGACGTTCACCAGCGAAAAGGGCGCCTGTTTTGCGCCTACTTTGACCTTTTCCTCGGAGAGTATCCAGCCGTAACCCATCGCGGTCGGTGAAAACAGGAACATGCAGGGTTGCAGACGCCCCAACCGGTCGATGCTCATCACCTCGCCGCGCCCGAAAAAGAGCCCGATAACGGGAATTTTAGAAAGGATATCCCCGACTTTAGTTAATTTCAGTATTACACCGGATAAGTATACAATCAGAACGGCCAGAATTATCGCCAGCACGGAGTACAGGCCCTTGTTGATGACAATGTTTCCCAGAATCAGCTTCCCGGCTTTTTCGGCATTACTTAACAGAAAAATTACGATATAGATGACCAGCATCACCGGAAACCAGAAAACTAACCCATAAAGCGCAAAAGTGAACTGTTTTTTAAAAAATTCTTTCATTTTTACCTCTCGGTGGTGTTTAGAAAACCGAAATTCATGTGATTATTATACCAGTGTAGAAAATTATATTCTGTCAGGGGCGGCAGGCGCAATCACGAGGATTTCATCGAGTCAATGCACATGCAGTTTTTAGCGTATATAATGTTAATTACCAACTGTGGCAATACAATAGTCTTTGTGAGAGGCGTACTCTGATGGCAGGTAGGAATCCGGGCAAACCTGACAGTCTTTCCCCTCCGGCTAAATTGACGGCGGCCGGTCCGGTTGTCAAGATTCAGGGTTTATCTAAAACCTATACCGTTAACGAGCAGGAAGCGGGGGCCAAAGCGACTATCCGCGCCATCTTCCACCGTCAGAAAACCGAAGTCCCGGCCGTCGATGATATTACATTCAGCATGATGCCCGGCGAAATTGTGGGGTTCCTCGGCCCTAACGGCGCCGGTAAAACCACGACGCTGAAAATGCTCTCCGGCCTGTTATATCCTACCCGGGGAAACGCCACCGTGATGGGGCACGTTCCCTGGAAGCGGGAGAAAACATTTCTGCGGCAAATCACACTGGTTATGGGGCAGAGGAACCAGTTGGTCTGGGATATCGCTCCCATCCATTCGTTTGAGTTAAACCGCGTGATTTACCGGATTCCGCTTGAAGATTACCGGCGTATTTTGAAAGAGTTGACCGAGCTGCTGGAACTGGGGCCTCTGCTGGTCAAGCCTGTGCGTAACCTCTCCCTCGGCGAAAGGATGAAATGCGAAATTGCCGCGGCTCTCCTGCACCGTCCGCAGGTTGTTTTTCTGGATGAACCGACAATCGGACTGGATGTGACTATGCAGCGGCGGATTCGCTCGTTCATTGCGGAATATAACAAACGTTTCGGGGCGACCGTTTTAATGACCAGCCACTACATGGCAGATGTGGCCGCGCTTTGCCGCCGGGTGGTGGTCATTCATCACGGACATTTACTCTTCGACGGCGAACTGGCGCTTTTACTCCAGAAATTTACTTCCCATAAAACTATCAGCATCCAGTTGGGGGAATGCCAGGCAGATTTAAATGCTTACGGGGAAGTCCTCTCGTGTGAAGACGGGCGCTACACTTTGAGGGTCCCAAAGGCCGAAACCGCCCGCATCACCGAACGTTTACTGGCCGACCTGCCGGTCGTCGACCTGCTGGTGGAAGACCCGCCGATTGAGGAAGTCATCGACCGCGCGTTTACGGAATGGAATCCATGAAAAGCCTCTTGCAATTATATTTACAGCAATTTAAAACTACCTTTGCGACGATGTTCCAGTACCGCGCTTCGCTGGTCATCTGGATGATCGGGCAGGTCCTCGAACCGCTGGTTTACTTGATTGTCTGGTCTACCGTCTCAACGGTAACAGCGGCAGCATCGGGACTTATACCACCGGCGCTTTTGCCGCTTATTTCATTATCCTGATGCTGGTGAATCAGTTTACCTATACCTGGGTAATGTTTGATTATGAATACCGCATCCGGGAAGGTTACCTTTCCTTCGCCCTGCTAAAGCCGGTGCACCCCATCCATTCCGATATCGCGGATAACATCATGTCCAAAACGATTACCCTGCCGATACTGACCGTCATCGCCATCGGGCTGGCGTTCGCTTTTCATGCCAGACTGAACGTGACGCCGTGGCTCGCCGTTTTGTTTATCCCCGGTTTGTTGCTGGCATTTGCCCTCCGGTTCCTGCTGGAATGGACGCTGGCGCAGTGCGCCTTCTGGACCACCCGGGTCAGCGCGATTAACCAGATTTATTTTTTCCTGCTGCTGTTTCTTTCGGGACAGATTGCCCCGCTCTCTCTGCTGCCGCGCGCGGTTCAAATTGCGGCGAAAGTTTTGCCCTTTTACTGGACGATCGGTTTCCCCACGGAATTGCTGCTCGGTAAAATCACGGTTACCGGAGCCTTAATCGGACTCGGGGTTCAGATTATCTGGGTCGCAATCGCCGTATTTTTAGTAAGGGTTGTCTGGCGTCTCGGTGTTAAGGCTTATGCGGCGGTGGGACAATGAGTTATTTCCGGCTGGTGCGGGTGTTTTTCCGGGTTAATTTGGTCGGTGAGGTAGCTTACCGCATTAATTTCTTCATTAATCTTTTCCAGTCCATCCTCGGATTGGGGACTGCTCTGCTCGGCATGGCGATTATTTTCTCCTTCACCGGTTCTCTGGGCGGCTGGCTTCCGAATGAAATATTGGCGCTGGTGGGAGTTTATGTCATGATTGGCGGCATCATCCGTTTCACTATCCAGCCCGGCATGGAGCAGCTCATCGAATCGGTGCGTGACGGGACTTTCGATTTCATTCTGACCAAACCGGAAGACGCCCAGCTCATGGCCAGTATCAACCGCTTCGGTATCTGGGAGATAATCAATATCTGCCTGGGATTTGCCCTGCTGCTTATTGCCCTGGTCCGCCTCGGCGGGAACATCGGCGGCCTGGCGGCCCTGGAATTTGTTGCGATGCTGCTCACCGGCGCGGTGATTATTTACAGTTTCTTCCTGATTTTGGCGACGCTGGCTTTCTGGCTGGTGCGGGTCGAAAATATCCTGACGATATTTCAGAGCATGTACG
>Ga0187858_10005057_pt1 | contig 12153 bp, 8 predicted proteins | sample June2016WEW_8_15_FD_133015 | JGI IMG/M metagenome (GOLD analysis project Ga0187858, IMG submission 133015) | Peatland microbial communities from SPRUCE experiment site at the Marcell Experimental Forest, Minnesota, USA - June2016WEW_8_150 | ecosystem: Environmental > Terrestrial > Soil >...
CCGCGAAGACGCCAGGGATCGAGCACGTCTTCACGCTGTTCGAGACTTCCACCCCGCAGGTCTATCTCGATATCGATCGCACAGGCGCAGCTCCTCGGCGTCAACGTCCAGGACGTGTTCAACGCGCTGCAAGTCTTTATCGGCTCGGCCTATGTCAACGACTTTAATCTGTTCGGGCGCACTTTCCGCGTCACCGCGCAGGCCCGCGACCAGGACCGGCGGGATACCAGCGACGTGCTCAAGATCCGCGTGCGCAATGCCAACGGCGATACCGTTCCGCTCGGCTCATTCACCACCGTGCGCAACATTTCCGGCCCGTTCCGCGTGCCGCACTACAATCTCTATCCGGCTGCCGAGATGGATGGCGCTGCCGCGCCCGGCTATTCGCAAGGGCAGGGCATCGCGATCATGGACCAGCTCGCGGCCGAGACGCTGCCCGAAGGCTTCGCCACCGAATGGACGTCGCTTGCGTTCCAGCAGATCAGGGCCGGCAACACCGCGATGTTCGCCTTCGTGCTGGCGGTGGTGTTCGTATTTCTGGTTCTCGCCGCGCAGTATGAAAGCCTCACGCTGCCGCTGGCGGTGATCCTGATCGTGCCGATGTGCCTCGTCGCCGCCATCACCGGCGTCATCCTGCGCGCGCAGGACAACAACATCCTCACCCAGGTCGGCTTCGTGGTGCTCATTGGGCTAGCCGCCAAGAACGCCATCCTGATCGTCGAGTTCGCCCGGCAGCTCGAGGATAAGGGCCGCACCCGGTGGGAGGCGGCCGTCGAGGCCACGGGACTGCGGCTGCGGCCGATCCTGATGACCTCGTTCGCCTTCATCCTCGGCGTCACGCCGCTCGTCTGGGCGATCGGCGCCGGCGCGGAATTGCGTCAGGCGCTCGGCACCGCGGTGTTTTTCGGCATGATCGGCGTCACGGCCTTCGGCCTGATCTTCACGCCGGTGTTCTACGTGATCGCGCGCTGGGTCGCCTCGCTCGGGCCGCGGCGCGGAAAGAAGCGGGAACCGAGCGCGCAGCCGGCGGAGTAGTCCGGGTGTATCCGGACACACACGTCCGAAATTATCCTGGCTATCGGACGCATCGCGGACATTGCGATCCGGTATTGTTGACCCATACCGGTCATGATGAAGGGGGAATTCCAAACAAACTGCCGCCGCAGTCTCGGCTGGGCTGACTTCACTGCACGTTGGAGAGAATCCAATGAGGACAGTTCCGTACGACGATCGGGACGAAAATCAGATTCGGACAAGCGGCGTTCACCGTCAATGGAGCGAGGTTAAGGCAGCGCCTTGAGGTGGCGGATCGGCCGGCCGGGCGCGATGGCCTGCGCCGCGGCGACGATGGCGTTGGCGTCGATGCCGTAGTGGCGGTAGAGGTCGGCGAGCGAGCCGGTCTGACCGAAATGCTCGACGCCGAGCGGGCGCACGCGGTTGCCCGCGATCGCGCCGAGCCAGGCGAGCGTCGCCGGATGTCCGTCGAGCACGGTGACGATACCGCAATGCGGCGGCACGTCGGCGAGCAGCCGCTCGATATGCGAGCGCGCATGCACAAGGCCGCGTTCGCGTGCGCGTTGCGCCGCGGTCCAGCCGGCGTTGAGCCGGTCGGCCGAGGTGACGGCGAGGAGGCCGACGTCGCGCCGGTCCTCGGCGATCAGGCCGACGGCCGCGATCGCTTCCGGTGCAATGGCGCCGGTATAGGCGACGATCACCTGGCAATTCGGGCCCGGCTTGCGCTGCCAATAGGCGCCGTCGACGATTTGTTGGCGCAGATCAGGCGTCATTTCGCGCGCCATCTGCTCGATCGGCCGGGTCGATAGCCGCAGATAGACCGAGCCGCCGGTCTCGTCGCGCAGCCAGTTGCGTTCCGATATTTCGCCGCCGCTTTTTTGAATGTAAGCGAAGGCCCACGCCAGGATGACGGCAAGCTCATCGACATAAGCCGGCTCGAAGCTTGCAAGTCCGTCCTGCGCCATTCCGATCAACGGCTCGGCGATCGACTGATGCGCGCCGCCTTCTCCCGCCAGCGTGATGCCCGAAGGCGTCGCCACGACGATGAAGCGCGCGTCCTGGTAACAGGCGTAGTTCAGTGCATCGAGACCGCGCGCGATGAAGGGATCGTACAGCGTGCCGACCGGCAGCAGCCGTTCGCCGTTGATGGAATGCGACAGACCGAGCGCCGAGAGCAGAATGAACAGGTTCATCTCGGCGATGCCGAGCTCGATGTGCTGGCCTGTGGGCGAGAACTCCCAATTGAAGGTCGATGGGATGCGCTCGCTCTTGAACGTGTCGGCCATGGCCTGACGCGCGAACAGGCCGCGGCGGTTGACGAAGCCGCCGAGATTGGTCGAGACCGTCACATCCGGCGAGGTCGTGACGATGCGGCGTGCGAAGTCGGTGTCGGCGCGGCCGACGTCATTGAGCAGCGCACCGAAGCCGGTCTGCGTCGATGTCACGGCCTGGAACGCCGGCCGCAATTCGGCCGGCACCTCGATCGCTGGCGCCTCGAGCCGCCGCGCACCGGCCGCGGCAAACGGAACGCGATCGAGAAACGTGTCCAGCCGCTCCGGCGGCATCGACAGGCCCTCGAACGGGTCCCATTCGTGGCCGGGCCGCACCCGCATCGTCCGGCGGAATGTTTCCATCTGCGCAGGGGTCATCAGCCCGGCGTGATTGTCCTTGTGGCCGGCCATCGGCAAGCCGAAGCCTTTGACGGTGTAGGAGATAAAGCAGGTCGGCCGGTCGTTGTCGGCGTTGCGAAACGCTTCGAGCAAGGATGGCAGGTCATGTCCGCCGAGGTTGTTCATCAAGGCGGCAAGCTCGTCGTCGGAGCGCTTGTCGATGAGCTGGCTGACGTCGCCCTGATCGCCGATCTCGTCGGTGAGCCGCTTGCGCCAGGCCGCTCCTCCGGCAAACACCAGCGCGGAGTAAAGCGGGTTAGGGCAATTGTCGATCCATCGGCGCAGCTTCTCGCCACCCGGCTCCTCGAACGCGGCTTGCTGCAGCGAGCCATATTTTAGAATGACGACGTCCCAGCCGAAATTCTTGAACAGTTGCTCGTAGCGCTCCCACAGCCCTTCGCGCACGACGGCATCAAGGCTCTGCCGGTTGTAGTCGACGATCCACCAGCAATTGCGCAGGCCCTGCTTCCAGCCTTCGAGCATTGCTTCGAAAATATTGCCCTCGTCGAGCTCGGCGTCGCCGACCAGCGCCACCATGCGGCCTTCCGGCCGATCGAGGCCCCAGCCATGCGCGCGCACGTAGTCCTGCGTCAGCGACGAAAACAGCGTCTGCGCCACGCCCAGCCCGACCGAGCCGGTGGAGAAATCCACGTCGTCGGCGTCCTTCGTGCGGGACGGATAGCTCTGCGCCCCCTTGTAGCCGCGGAACGCTTCCAGCCGTTCGCGCGTCTGTTTGCCGAGGAGATATTGAATGGCGTGGAAGATCGGGCTGGCATGCGGCTTGACCGCCACGCGGTCCTGCGGCCGCAGCACCGCGAAATAGAGCGCGGTCATGATGGTGGCGAGCGACGCCGAGGATGCCTGATGGCCGCCCACTTTCAGGCCGTCGTCGTTCTCGCGCAGATGATTGGCGTTATGGATGGTCCAGCTCGCGAGCCAGAGCACCTTCTTTTCCAGTTCGCGGAGGACGGCGACGTCGTCGGTCATAACTGGGAATTCCCGGATAACTTGCGAAACAATTGGCGTTCTGGTCCGAACAGATCGATGGTGTCCTGCTTTGTTCAGGATAGAAAGCGGAAAAGCCATGAACAAGAGCGATCGCCCGAACGCAATGGCGCAGTGGATGTGGGACGCGCGGCGGCGGCGGCTACCCTTTCGCAACCTGCCGGACGAATTGCGGCCGGAATCCATCGCCGAGGCCTATGCGGCGCAGGAAGCTTATTACCGATTGGCTGAGCCGCTATACGGCGCGGTGGCCGGTGCCAAGATCGCCACCACCACGAAGGTGATGCAGGAGCTGATGGGCATCACGCATCCCTGCGGCGGCGCGATCTTTGGGCGCACGATCCATACCTCGCCGGGAAGCCTCCGGACCGCGGATTTCGTCAACCTGCGCATCGAAAGCGAGATCGCCCTGAAACTCGGGGCGGATTTGCCGGCATCCGGCGCGCCCTGGACGCGTGAGGCGGTGGCGCCCGCGGTCGCGGGTGCGATGCCCGCGTTCGAGCTGATCGAGGACCGCAATGCGGATTACGCGCACACCGAAGCCTTGTCGTTGATCGTCGAGAATTGCTGGAATCGCGGCGTGGTCGTCGGTGCGCCAAAATCCGTACCGGTTGCGGCTCTCGTCGGGATTGCCGGGCGCCTCACGATCGGCGGCAAAGCTGTCGGCGAGGGCAGAGCCGAGGATCCTTGTGCGACGCTCGCATGGCTCGCCAATCATCTCGCCGAACGCGGCCGCGATCTGAAGGCCGGCATGGTGGTCATTACCGGCAGCTTGATTCCGACGATTTCGATCGCGAGCGGCGAGCGCGCGGTGTTCACGGTCGAGGGGCTGGGCGAAGCCGCGATGGATGTCCTCTGATATTACTTCCACATCAGAGTGATGTGGCGATGGAGGGGGGGACGCAGGCGTTTGTCTTACTTGGCTTTTCGGCGTGGCATGCGATATTTGCAAACCCGCGCCCCGCGACGCCGCCAACGCCGAGACTTTCGTTGCATAGCCCGACGACCATCGAGACATCCTGGCCCGACGCGATTTACGCCCATTTCCGGCGCGTCGGCATTCGCCAAGTCGGCTACGTGCCCGACGCCGGGCATAGCCGGCTCATCGCGCGCTGCCGCAGCGATCCGGACATCGCCGATGTGGTGCTGACGACCGAGGAGGAGGGCGTGGGGCTGGTTGCCGGCGCCGCGCTCGGCGGGGAGCGCGCGGCGTTGCTGATGCAATCGAGCGGCGTCGGCAACTGCGTCAATATGTTTTCGCTGTTGCGCAATTGCGGCTTCGGCTGCGTCGTGCTCGTGACCATGCGCGGCGAGTTCGGCGAATTCAATCCGTGGCAAGTGCCGATGGGCACGATCACCGAGGACGTTTTGCGGCTCGCCGGCTTTCTCACCCACCGGATCGAAAGCGCCGACGCCGTCGACGAGATCGTCGGCGCCGGTTGCGATATGGCGTTTAACGGCAATCTCCCGGTCGCTATCCTTTTGTCGCAGCGGCTGATCGGCGCCAAGCAATGGACGCGATAATGCTCGACAGGCGGGATTTTGTCGGCCAATTGCTCATTGACCGCGGCGAACTCCTTGTCGTTTGTGGGCTGGGCTCAGCGACCTACGACGTCGCCGCGGCCGGGGACCATCCGCTGAATTTTTATCTCTGGGGCGCGATGGGTGGTACCGCAATGATCGGGCTCGGACTGGCGCTGGCGCGATCCGACCGCCGCGTCGCCGTCATCACCGGCGATGGCGATATGCTGATGGGCATCGGCAGCCTCGCCACCATCGGCGTCAAGCAGCCGAAGAATCTCGCCATAGTGGTGCTCGACAACGGCCATTACGGCGAGACCGGCATGCAGCCGAGCCACACCGATGCGGGCGTCGATCTCGTGGCCATGGGGCTTGCCTGCCGGTTCAAGCATGCGCGCGCGGTTTCGCGCATCGACGAGGCCGCGGACGTCCGTGCATTGTTGCATGCGGGCGAAGGCCCGATCCTGGTTAATGCCCGCATCAAAGCCGAGGATGTGCCGCGCGTGCTGCCGCTACGGGATGGGCACGCGATCAAACAGCGTTTCGTCGAGGCGTTGAATTCGCTCTGACACGCCTTGCGCCGCCGCGTACAGAAGCGAATAATCTTCCGACTTAATATGGAGACAGCGGATGGTCGGGACCTTCCTGCGGCATGGCTCCAACGTCTGGCTCGCTCTTGGGCTCGCGGCCCTTGTTGTCGGGTTTGTCGCCGGCGTCCTGCCGTTTTCGTTGCTCTGGGTCGTCATCGGCGCTTTGACATTCTATGTCAGCGAGTACGGTTTTCACCGTTTCGGCTTTCACGCCGAGCCGTCGCGCTTCACTTTCATCCGCAAAATGCAGCATCGGCTGCACTACGATCATCACGCCCAGCCCGACCGGCTTGATCTTCTGTTTTTGCCGGTCTGGTTTTTGGTCCCCAATCTAGCGCTGACGGCGCTCGGGTTCGCACTCCTCTTCGGCTGGGCCCCGGTCGCCTCGGCGATGTTCGGCGTGACGCTGGCGATCTTCCACTACGAATGGGTGCATTACGTCGCCCACATCCCGTACCAGCCGCGCACCCGGATCGGCCACTGGATGAAGCAATATCACCTGCGTCATCATTTCATCAGCGAGAAGTTCTGGTTCGGTGTCAGCAACCCGTCGATGGATTTCGTCGGCCGCACCTACAAGACCGCGCGCGAGGTGGAACGCAGCGGCACCACCCGGAAACTTTACGGCTAGAGCTAAGACGCGCGCCGATAGTCGGACATACGGCGGACATTGCGGAACCGACGCGAATGACCACACAACAGCCATCTCCCAAGAGGTTCATCGAGAGCCGCCCCTATCGTCTACTACCGGTCTCGATGCGAGGGTCGCGACCGAAATCAGCTCAGACGGAAAAGCTCCTCGATACCCGCCGTCATCAATCTGATACCAAGGCGCACCGCCTGTGATCGCATGACTTCGTCGGCGCTTTGGCCCCCGCTCGATGTATTCTTTCACAATTGCATTTCAAGCGCGTCGGCGACCGACGCAATTTGGGCAAGGGTCGGCAAGCCCGCCTCATTGCCGAGATGCTGGATCTTGTAGGCGGCTGCGGCTTGTGCGAAGCGGAAATGTTTCTCCCAAGTCTTCGCCGGATTGGCGAGGTAGGAATAAATGTAGGCGCCGTGGAAGACGTCTCCGGCTCCACTGGTATCGAGAACGCGAGCGGACGCTACGGCAAGGGCCGGAAGCGTCCGAACAGCACCCGTCTCGTCGTACCAGAGCAAGCCTCGTTCTCCGAGCGTCACCCCGCCAAGCCGACAGCCCCGGTTCTTGAGATAATCAAGCATCGCTGCTGGTTCATGCCCCATCTGCTGGCAAAGGCGCTCGGCCACGATCGCCACGTCAATGAAGCCCAGGAGTTCGTGCGTATTCGATCGAAGTCCACCACCGTCGAGGGAGGTAAATATCCCCGCTTCTCGGCACAGCTTGGCGTAATGAATTGCGGCATCCGGCTGGTGTCCGTCTACGTGAAGCGCTCGGCAACCGGAGAGATTCAGGACAGGGAAAGAGTTGAGATAATCGTCGTCACGACAGCGTACGATCGCCCGCTTGCCGTCGTTGGGCATAATGAACGACAACGATGACGTTCTAACCTTCCTGGCGTGAATCGTGATCCCATATCTAGCCGCCATATCGAGGAACATGCGACCAAGCCAATCGTCAGCGATGGTTGCCAGCACGTCCGGCACAATTCCCAACTTTGCACAGCAGAAGGCAGCAGTGACCGCGTTGCCGCCGAACGAGATAGCGTAAGCAGACGCTACATGCTTCTCGTCGCCCGTCGGCATCCGGTCAGTCAGAAATGTAACGTCAATATAAGTTTGTCCAATGAAGAGGGCTTCCATAGGTCCGTTCCTGGCACGATCGCCGAGTACCTCATCCACCGTATATGACCGTCATAACGGCAATCGACTCCGCGATGGCGTTGTTTAATCGCCGGACAAGGGTCATCACAGTGGACCAGCTATCAACCCACAACGGCCTGCATAAGCGCGGCAATCTTTATCGTCGCGAAATTGGAGAAGGTGTCAGATATCGCGTAAGGCAAGATGATCTGGTCGCTGTGACGCATTGCGCCGCAGGTATAGACTACATTGGGCACGTAACCTTCGCGTTCGGTGGGCTCGGGACGAACAAGCGGCTCGCGCGATCGTGCGAGAACTTTTGACGGATCCTTTTTATCCAAGAGAACCGCCCCGATCGAATATTTCCTGACCGGGCCAACTCCGTGTGTCAGCAGCAGCCAGCAGTCGTCCAGCTCGACGGGTGAGCCACAATTCCCAATCTGAACGAATTCCCAAGGATACTCGGGCTGAAGGAAGGAATGACCACCCTCCCATGTGTAAAGGTCGTCGGAATAGATCAAATAGAGGTTCTCGTTGTCCTGTCGACCGATCATCGCATAGCGGCCGTCGATTTTCCGTGGGAACAGAGCCATCCCCTTATTGCGTGCCGCAGATCCACCGAGTGGACTCATCCGGAATGATCGAAAATCCGTCGTTTCGATCAGCTCAGAGCGAATCGCCCTGCCGCTATACGCTGTGTAGGTTGCGTAGAACGTCTTTCGTGCACCGTCATTAAATTCGACGAATCGGGCGTCCTCGATGCCGTTTGCTTGAGCGTCGGTGATCGGAAAGATGGTGCGTTCGCTCAGTTCTTCGTCATCTCGGAATATCACTTCGACGTCATCGCCGTTTGGCGTTGATATCCGGCTTCGGACCTTTGGGACTGCTGCCAGACGCGCGGTCGGATCGACCGTGACGGCTCCGTCGGCAGCTATAGTGCCGGACCGGAACGTCAGCGATGAAATATGCCCCTCGCCGACGGCGCGCAGACTTAAGATGAAGCGACAGCCATTTTTCGGCGCGCCAGCCTGATCGGGGTGTCGGACGATGCTCGGGTTGAACAAAGCCGACGCCTCGAACGAGTATTCGTTGAGAAAATATGCGCCGATCAGGCGGCGTTGTGTCTCATTCAACTCGGAATGCGGCTCCAGCGCGTCTTCCATATCCGCGGCGCGGGTCTCGAAGATATCGAGCAGATTTCTGTGACGGCCTTCGAAATTGTCTAGCACATCCCTCAACTGTCGTGCAGCGGCTTCCGCATCGAGCCGAAGTACCCTGCTAACGATATGATTGGCCCGAATCTTATCGGTAGGATTGAGGTCTCGTGGCTCCGTTGCCGGCTTGAAGGGTCTGACGACGACCCTTGCCGGGTCCGGGCGCAGATATAAGCTCTGGCGATTCATGAATCGGAATTGGGACAATGAGGCCCTCTGGGATTGTTCGAGGTGGGATTGCGCCACTAACGTCGCCGCCTACGAACTTGGATACGGGTCTCGTGCGGTCTATCGCGGTCATACGCTTGAGCTGGCGAATCTCCACAAGACTAAGGAGATACGATAGCACTGATTCTGCACCCTTGTTCTCGTTGGGTCGATCCGGATGAAGCCCATCCAAGCAACTGCCTGTTTCCGGATCGGCCAATGCTGTCTGCAGGTCGTTTTCGCCCAGAAACCACTCGAACGCGCGCAGCGCTTCTATCGGCCACTCCGCGCCGTCGTCCGCCCGCCACGCGGCAACGCATGCGGAAATCGTTGCTGCCGCTTCGATTGGCTGTTGATCGAACGCTTCCGGCTTCTGGCGGAGCCTGCCGAAGCTCTTCGTCCCAACCGGTCTAAAGTATCCCGATGACGTGGTCTGAAGCGAGTTGAGCCAACGGAGCGATCGGAGGCCAACCTCGATGTACGGTGGCGTGCGGGTCGTCATGCCTGTTTGGATCAACGCCTGGGGTAGCCGCGCATTGTCATATGCGAGCAGGTCTTCAAACCAGAGCCAATCCTTGGTTTCCGTCATAGAAATCAGGGACATCAGCCTGTCAGCCAATAGTCTGCGGAGTCGGTTGGCGAGAACGTCGCCGCCGACCAGCGTGCAATAGGCGTCCAACCCCAGGAGCGAGAACGCCCAGGCGCGTGGCGACGAGAATTCCTCGACGATGGGAAGCGCAGTCTTGAAAAGCGCCACGGCCCATCTGCGGCGAGATGGATCAATGTCTTTCCGTGCGCATTCGGCCAAGGCCCAAAGCGTCCTGCCGTGGCTATCTTCCGAGCCTTGCTCTTCCAGCCATCGGCGGTCGTAGCTCATAAAATTTCGAAACCGACGGGTGTCTGGGTTCCAAGCATGCTGGATAAATGCTGCAAAGCGTGCGGTGAGGGATTTCGACAATTGCACTTCGCCAAGGTTCGCGAGCGAGCTTGAAAACAGCAGCGCGCGAGCGTTGTCGTCGGCGCAGTAGCCGTGATAACGGTCTGGTACTGAATGGACGGCGTGTTGGAGCAGGCCCGTACTGTCGCAGAGCGAAAGGAAATGCCCGATCCGAACCTCCGGTATAATGTGTGCGTTTCTCCCAGAGACGATCCCATCAGTGGGAGGTGATATTCCAGGCCGGGCATTCTCGCTCTCAGTCTCGAAGACGGCAAGATAGCGCTTGGCCGTTTGCACCCAGGTCATCGATCGGCTTGCCGCGTACGCGCGTTTGCGCATCGAAAAACGACGGACATCGTTCGTCAGCAGACCGGCAATCTCGACGCTTAAAGCTCTGGCGTCCCCAAAAGGAACCAGAATGCCGCACCCGTCGCTCAGCAGCTCCTTTGCGTGACAGTAGGGTGTCGAGACAACCGCCTTTCCTAATCCGAAGCTGTACGCCAGTGTGCCCGATGTCATCTGGCCTTCATTGAGATAGGGAGTCGTATAGACGTCGCACATCGAAATGAAGTCCAGCAGCGTGGCCTGATCCACGAACTGGTTGAAAAAGACGACGTGGCTTTCGATGCCGAGGTCTTGCACACGCGCCGTCAGACTGTCGCGATAGGCCTCGCCCTGCTGCCGCACAAGATTCGGATGAGTTGCGCCAAGAACGACATAGACGGCGTTCGGACAGGATTTGATGATTCCCGGCATCGCGTCGAGCATGGTCTCAATGCCCTTGTTTGGAGACAGGAGACCGAAGGTCAGAATGATCATCTTGTCGGCGAAGTCGAATTTGGCCTTGGCGTGATGCGGTTCGAGAAACGGGAAATCCGGTATTCCGTGCGGCACGACCTCGATCTTGCGAGCCGGCACGTCATGAACGGAACGGAGGAATTCGTGGCCTTTTTCCGACATGACGACGATTTTTGCCGAAATATCTAAGATCCGATGCATCACGTCATGCTGGACGGCTGTCGGTTTGCCAAGCACTGTGTGCAGCGTCGTGACAACCGGCATTTCGAGGCGCGACAAGAGTTCAATGATGTTGCCACCGGCCGCACCGCCGAAAATCCCATATTCGTGTTGAAGGGAAACAACGTCGAATCCCGCGCTGTTCAGGAACTCGGCGGCCTTGACATGATCACCGATCGTTTCGTCGTTAATCTCGAAGCGCACTGCCGGCGGATAGTCGTAGGTGCGGCCCGAATCCGTCATGGCGACGACACAAGTCTCAAGATCCGGCCGAGCTGTCGAAACTGCCCGGTGAAGGTCATGAGTAAATGTAGCGATACCGCAACGGCGCGGAAGATAATTCCCGATGAAGGCCACACGCTGAAGGAGTTTCATTTTGTCGTTTCCAGGCGGCCGTTCTTTGGCGCAGCCTTTGCTTGAGTGAGAGAAGTTGGCACCTGCGTTTCATTTGGCCGCCCGACATTGAGTGAGCCCGGCTGCGTGAGACGTTGCAGCAGGTGCGGGGCCGGGCCGCCGCCCGTGTACGCCACGAGGCCCACCATGCCGATCGCGCCGGCGTGAATGTCGACTCGGTCCGACTGAGCGAACAGGGCATCGCCCTTGGCAACCTCGAACGATCCGGCGACAGCGCTGCCGCTGAGAACTAGAAGCCAAGTCTCTCGTTCCGCTTCCAGATACCATGAGGAATTTTGACTCAGATCTATCCGTTCGAATACGAAGTGTGGGTTAGAAACAAGAAGTCTCCGTTCGGGGGTAAGCCGGCTCGGTCGCACCTGAAAATCAGCCGGTCCAGCGTGCGCCACCACGATGGCGTTTTCGACGTGAAGCTCTCGGTGCCTACCTGGATCGAACAGACGGAATGTCGCGTCGCTCCGCTGTTGAAGTTCTGCAATGACGAGACCGGCGCCAATCGCGTGAATCGTCCCGGCGGGCACGAAAATGACATCGTCTGCCGACACCGCGCGCCACGCAATGAGATCGGAGATCGAGCCATCATCGATGGCCCCGCGCAATTGCTGCGGCGTCAGGCGTCGACTAAGGCCGAGGGCAACTTTGGCGTCAGGAGCGGCACTCAAGACGTACCAGGCTTCAGTCTTGCCGTTTGGGAGGCCCATCGAACGTGCAAACGCATCGTCAGGATGAACCTGGATGGAGAGTGGCTGGCTCGTAAACAGCAACTTGAGCAAGAGCGA
>Ga0187858_10005066_pt1 | contig 12142 bp, 7 predicted proteins | sample June2016WEW_8_15_FD_133015 | JGI IMG/M metagenome (GOLD analysis project Ga0187858, IMG submission 133015) | Peatland microbial communities from SPRUCE experiment site at the Marcell Experimental Forest, Minnesota, USA - June2016WEW_8_150 | ecosystem: Environmental > Terrestrial > Soil >...
GCCGATTGTCAATCGGCCACCTGCCGCGTTTGCACCAGACAGCGGCGGTAGCCAACCGCCGCGCAGGCTGCCAGCCTGCCCCACATAACGCCAGCTTCTCCACTTTTATGTCGCGCACCCGGCAGGAGTCGGCAGGAGTCGTCACCTTAACGACGCCGCTGGTCGCGCCGGCCGACATAGCCGTCGTAATTTCCGTTGCCGACACCACGGTAAATGTCGCGGCCGTACCGTTGAAGGTCACGGCGGTGGCGCCGGTCAGACTATTCCCCAGTATGGCGACTTTCCTTCCGACATTTCCGAAAGCCGGCAGCGCTGTCACAAAGCGGCGCAATCCTGCTGAAAAGCTGTAGATAGCGCCGTTTCCGGTGGGGCCACCGCCCCCCGCTGACCGTAAAGGATTCCATTCGTGTCTTGAAAGAGCGAGGCGTCTGGGCTAATCCCATCGGCGCAGTTTGTTTGCGAGCAAAAGTCGTAAAGCGTAGTCAAGGCGCCTGCAGGCGTTATCTTAAATAGTGTGCCGCCGCTATTGGCTCCCCCGAACGGAGTGGTTCCGTAGAGATTGCCGTCGCTAGCCTGGATTAAGCGGTATCATAGGCGCCAAAGCTCGCCAGCCTTGTATGTCTGCGCCCGGCTCTCAATCCCGGCGCCAAGAATGAGCAAAATCGCACCACACAGTTCAGGACGCCCGATCAAGCGCGAAAGGTGAAAGTGGGGTGCGGCAAGTATCATATGAATGTCCCTTCTGACTTCAAATCAGTCCCCCGGCACCGGTGCCGGTAAGATTGCAGGATGCGAAATTCCTAGCCGTTTCTCCTTCGCCAACCATACCAACCGCCCCGCCCAGCACACAGTACCTCTGGAGCGCGTGGGTTCTGCGCTCAGGTTCCGCCTGGCGACACCACCACAGGTATTACGTCTCAGACGGAAAATGTTTCAAACTCGGGTGGGGTTCGGCTCCCGCTGCTACGAATTATGCAGGCCGAAAACCGATGTCTACTCTCAGTCTTTCGAGCAGCGGGAGCGCTTTGCTTCCCCATCGAATACTCAGAATTCGTCGGGCAGTACCACGACTGAACTACAAGCTATTCGCGGAAGCAAGGCCAGCCAACCTGAGACGCGCAACACAAATGATGAAAAGGAGATGAACCGTGACCGAGCAGGAAGATGGAGTGCCCAGTGAGGCGGCGGAAGATTTTGCCGCCTGGGTGGCTGCGCAATGCAGCGAAATGTAACGCCGGGCAACGCGAATCCAGTCTGCCGCAGGTCGCCGACCAGACAAGTTCCCCCTTATGTATCAATTGACTTGGGCTCTGTTCGTCACGATCGCGCCCCACCGCCCAGAAAAAAATGTTACAGTCGCACCAAATGCCGCATAGCAAACCCACCGGCCGCCGCGGGTTCCTGAAAACCGTCGCGCTAGCCGGCGGGTTCGCCTCGCAAAATACCGCCGCGCAAACCCCGCCGCAAACCACGCCCGCCCCACCCCCGCCGAAGCCCGTCACCATTACGCGCTCTTCCATGCGCTATCCGCGCGTCTACACCGGCCGCCAGCTTGCCATGCTGGCCTTCCCTTTGGGCGGCATCGGAGCCGGCAGTATCAGCCTCGGCGGACGCGGCCAGCTTCGCGATTGGGAGATCTTCAACCGCCCCGATAAAGGCCGCTCGCCCGAATATGCGTTCGCCTCCATCTGGGCCCAGGCCGGCAGCCGCAAGCCCGTCGCGCACGTCCTCGAAGCCCGCATCATGCCGCCATACGAAGGTCCCGACGGCCTCGGCTCCAAGAACGCACCGGGCCTCAGCCGACTCGAAGGCGCGGCTTTCACCGGCGAATTCCCCATCGCCCAAATCGCCTTTCGCGATTCCCGCTTGCCCGTCATCGTCTCGCTCGACGCCTTCAGCCCGCTCATCCCGCTCGATGCGGACGAATCCGGCCTGCCCGTGGCCATCCTGCGGTATCGCGTGCGCAACCCTGGCAGAGATGTCGCCAAGGTGTCCATCGCCTGGTCGATCGAGAATCCCATCGGCGCCGCCTACCAGGATGTCGCGCAGCGCCCGACCGGCGAAAAGCGCGTGATCGAGTACCGCGAAGGCGAACATCTCAAAGGTCTGCTCATGAGCAACCCCGGCATGCCCGGCGACAACCCGCAATCGGGCACGCTCGCCGTCGCCCTGGTGGACCCCGCCGGCAAGCTCACTTACCTGCGCGGCTGGACCAACGCCAAGTGGTGGTCGAGCCCGCTGCTCTTCTGGGACGATTTCAGCGAAGATGGCGAGCTCGGGCCGGAAGCGCCGGACCGCAAGCCCATCGGCTCGCTGTGCCTGCAGCAGGAGATCGCGCCCGCCGCCGAGGCCGCCTTCACCTTCCTGCTGGCTTGGCATTTCCCGAATCGCACGCCCGCCTGGTCCGGCTGGACCGCTCCCAAAGGCGAAGAGCACACCGTCATCGGCAATCACTACTGCACGCGTTTCGCGGGCGCGTGGCAGGCCGCCGAATACGCAGCCGGCAAGCTGCCCGATCTCGAAGCCCGCACGCGCCGCTTTGTCGCGGCCATGCGTGATAGCACCTTGCCTGCGGGCGTGCGCGATGCCGCCATGTCCACCCTCTCCACTCTGGTGACCCAGACCTGTTTCCGCACGGCCGATGGCGAGTTCCACGGCTTCGAAGGTTCCAACGATCATAGCGGCTGCTGCTTCGGCAATTGCACCCACGTCTGGAATTACGAAACCGCCACGCAGCATCTCTTCCCTCCCCTGGCTCGCTCGCTGCGCAAAGCCGCGTTCGGTTTTTCGGAAGACGAGCAGGGCGCCATGCGGCACCGCCAACTGCTGCCGGATGGCAAGGAGCGCTACGGCTACGCCGCCGCCGATGGCCAGATGGGCCAGATCATGAAGGTTTACCTCGATTGGCGCCTCTCCGGCGACACCGCCTGGCTGCGCGAATTATGGCCCAAAGTGCAGCGCGCCATCTCGTTCGCGTGGGTTCCCGGCGGCTGGGATTCCGAGCGCCGCGGCGTCATGGATGGCGTGCAGCACAACACCTACGACGTGGAGTTCTACGGTCCCAATCCGCAGTGCGGCATCTATTATCTGGGCGCGCTGCGCGCCGCCGAAGAGATGGCCCGCGCGGTGGGCGATGCGCAGGCCGCCGCCGATTATCACAAGCTCTTCGCATCCGGCAGCCAGTGGATCGACGCCAACCTCTTCAACGGCCATTACTATATTCAGCAGGTTCGCAGCATTCCCAAGGATCGCATCGCGCCAGCCACCGTCGGCGACATGGGCTCCGACCGTCCCGATAAGCCCGATTTCCAGGTGGGCGAAGGCTGCCTGCTCGATCAGTTGATGGGACAGTACATCGCCGAAGTGGCCGGCCTCGGCCCGTTGGTCGATCCCGCTCACATTCGCGAAACGCTGAAGTCCCTCTACCAGTACAATTACAAGCGAACGCTTTACGATCACGAATCCGTGCAGCGCACGTACGTGCTGAACGATGAAGCCGCGCTGGTGGTCTGCGACTACGGCGCCGGCAAGCGGCCCGAGATTCCGTTTCCCTATTTCGCGGAGGCGTGGACCGGTCTGGAATACCAGGCCGCCGCCACTATGATCTATGCGGGTATGGTGCGCGAGGGCGTGGAGTGCTTCGAGAACAGCCGCCGCCGCTACGATGGCGAACGCCGCAATCCGTGGGACGAAGCGGAATGCGGACATCACTACGCGCGCGCCATGTCGGCCTGGTCCGGCGTGCTGGCGCTGAGCGGCTTCCGCTATCATGCCGCGGAGAAGAGCGCCTCTATCGCGCCGCTGCTCAACGTGGGTGTCGCCAAGTTCGTGTGCTTCTGGTCGGCCGCGCCGGCGTGGGGAACGTTCACGCACGCCGCCGATAGCGGACGCCGCCGCATGACGCTGGCGGTCGCCGAAGGCAGCCTGCCCTTGCGCGAGGTTGCACTCGCTGCGGGACCGGCTGGCACGCCCTCCGCGACACTGAACGGACGCCCGCTCGCCGTTGCATTAAGCCGCGACGCCGCAGTGGGCCGCGACGATGCCGCACGAAACCGCGACACGTCGTCAAGCCACGACAGCGCCGCCACGAGCCGCGACGGTGCCGCATCGAACCCGGATACGGCCGCACCTAGCCACAACGCTGCCGCACCGAACCCGGATACTGCCGCATCGAACCAAGACCGTGCCGCACCAAACCACGACAGCGCCGCAGCGAACCAGGACCGTGCCGCACCGAACCCCGATTCTGCCGCACCGAAACAAGACCGTGTCGCACCGAACCACGACAACGCCAAACAGAGCCACGACCGTCAGGGAGTGGTCTTCCGATTCGCCGAAGAACTCACCATCCACCCCGGCGAGGAACTGGTGCTGCTTGTCTGATCGTCCCATCCTGGTTCTCGTCGGCGGCTTCCTGGGCGCCGGCAAAACCACGCTCCTCCTGCATGCCGCGCGCCTGTTGCAGAGCCGCGGCCTGCGCGCCGCCATTATCACCAACGACCAGGGCGGAGCGTTGGTCGACACGCGCACGGCCACTGCCTGGGGCCTCGATGCGGGCGAAATCGCCGGCGCCTGCTTCTGCTGCCGCTTTGCGGACTTGGTTGCCGCCGCCCGCAGCCTCCTCGCGGTGAAGCCCGACGTGATCTTCGCCGAACCGGTCGGAAGCTGCGCGGATCTCTCCGCCACCGTCCTGCAGCCGTTGAAGCAATACTATGGCGACGATTTCCGCTTGGCGCCATTCTCCGTTCTGGTGGATCCGCAACGCGCCGCCGAATTGCTGCAGCCGGACGCAGACCCGCACCTCGCGTACCTGTTCCAAAACCAAATCGCGGAAGCGGACCTCGTTGTGCTCACCAAATCCGATCTGTATCCCGACGCGCCGGACTTGCCCGGCATCGCTGCCCGCCGCGTCAGCGCGCACACCGGCCAGGGTCTCGCGGCGTGGCTCGATGAAGTGATGAGCGGCCGTCTGCGCGCCGGCGGCCAGCTTCTGGACATCGACTATGCCCGTTACGCCGCGGCCGAAGCCTCCCTGGGTTGGCTGAACTGGGAAGCCGAGCTGCGCCTCGAAACGGCCCTCACGCCGGCCGCGGTGGTCGGCCCGCTGCTGGAACGCCTGGATGCCGAGCTCACCAGCGCCGGAGCTCCCATCGTCCATCTGAAGATCTTCGATCGCGCTCCCAGCGGCTACATCCGGGCCGGCATCTGCCGCAACGGAGACCAGCCATCCATCGAAGGAGACCTGCTAGCATCGCCCGCCCGGCGCCATGAACTGGTCGTGAACTTGCGCGCGCGCGCCCTGCCGGCGGTGCTGGAAGAAGCGGTCGCCCGCGCCGCCGCCGATCTTCCCGCAGTCGTACGCATCCTGCGTCAGCAGGCCTTCCAGCCCGCTCCGCCCGTCCCGGAGCACCGCTTCCGCGCCGTGGTCTAATACCCGAGATTCAGTAACTGCCACCGGCCTTCCAGCGTCTGTATCAAGTGCAGGCGAAAACGATTATGAGAATCTCAATCGCACTTCTGTTGCTTTCCTCGACAGTTCTACTCGCAGACAGCGCTTCGTCTACGGCGTTGAAGACAGCCTGTGGTCCGGATCAAATCAAGTTCAGTGTGAAATCGGTTGGACTCGAGGCGAACCTTCCCGGGCCAGAATCGGGAAAGGCCCTCGTCTACGTGATCGAAGAATTCGACCACGCTCCAAACGAACTCGGCAGGCCCACGGTCAGAGTCGGTCTGGACGGCGCGTGGGCCGGCGCTGATCGAGGTACCTCGCATTTCTCGTTTCCCGTGGATCCCGGTGAGCGCCACCTCTGCGTCGATTGGCAATCTCGCCCATTTTGGTTGACCTCGACGTCTCCGATGGTCGCGGCCAGCAGCCTTACCGCGGAACCCGGCCAGACTTATTACTTACGGGCGCGCATTGTCGAGAACAGCAGCTCGGTCTGGGTTCTGGACTTCGACCAGGTTAACCCCGACGAGGGGCGCGTCCTCGTCGCGCATTCCCCGCGCGCCGAATTCCATCCGAAGAAGTGACCGAGGACCCGCCGCCCTGTTACAGTAGGCTTTCACCAAGAGAATCGGATGAAAGCACTGGTCAAGAGTAAGAGCGAGGCCGGCCTGTGGCTCGAAGACGTCGAGAAGCCCAGCATCGGCATCAACGATGTCCTCATTCGCGTGCACCGCGCGGGCATTTGCGGCACCGACGTCCACATTTATAAGTGGGACGATTGGGCGCGCAAGACCATTCCCGTGCCCATGGTGATCGGGCACGAGTTCGTGGGAGAAATCGCCGAGACCGGTTCCAACGTGGCCGATTTCTATCCCGGCGATATCGTCAGCGGCGAAGGCCACGTGGTCTGTGGACGCTGCCGCAACTGCCTGGCCGGCCGGCGCCATCTCTGTGCCCACACGCTGGGTGTCGGCGTGAACCGCCCCGGAGCTTTCGCCGAATACATCGCGCTGCCCATGACCAATATCTGGCGCCACCACGACGGCATCGACCGCGATGTCGCCGCCATCTTCGACCCCTTCGGCAATGCCGTCCACACTGCGCTCTCGTTTCCGGTGCTTGGTGAAGATGTGCTAGTCACCGGCGCGGGTCCCATCGGGATCATGGCCGCTGCGGTCGTTCGCCATGCGGGCGCACGCTACGTGGTGATCACCGACGTCAACGAGTACCGGCTCTCGCTGGCGCGCAAAATGGGCGTCAGCGTCGCTCTGAACATCCGGGAGCACACGCTGCCCGAAGTGCAGAAGAACCTCGGTATGACGGAGGGCTTCGACGTGGGCCTGGAGATGTCGGGCAACGCGGCAGCCTTCCGGGACATGCTGGCCAACATGAGTCACGGCGCCAAAATCGCGATGCTGGGCATCCCGGATGCCGAGATGGCCATCGACTGGCGCACGGTCGTCTTCAATATGTTGACCATCAAAGGCATCTACGGCCGCGAGATGTACGAGACCTGGTACAAGATGAGTGTGATGCTGCAGTCCGGCTTGGACATCAGCCCGGTGATCACACACCGCTTCCCTTACACGGAGTTCCAGCAGGGCTTCGAAGTAATGGCCAGCGGCAAATCCGGCAAAGTAATTCTCAACTGGCAGTAGTGGCGCAAGCTCTCAGCTTGCTGGAGCGGGCTTCCGCTCGCTCTGTCCGGCTCGTGGGCCGAGGCCCAGAACGTGGGCGAAAGCCCACGGCGGCATGCTAAAGCATGCGCCACGGATCTTACTTAGGCTTCCAAAGCCCGACGGTGTTTCCCTCCGGATCTGCGAACCAAGCGAAGCTCCCCGTCGGTATATTAACCGGCGGCACGAGCGTCTTGCCGCCCAACTCTGTCGCCTTGTTCAGCGCAGCCTGCACATCGTCCACCTGCACGTAGAAGATCGTGTAGTGGAACGGTTCGTGGCCGAGTTCCGTCATGTGGCCTTGGATGCCTGCGCCCGCGCCGGTGTCGATCATCGAAGCCGGTCCCATGGCCGCCATCTGCCAATCGAACAGCTTGGAATAAAACGCCTCGGTCTTGCCTTTATCCCGGCAGCCGATTTCAAAATGCACAACAGGTTTGCCCATAGGCGACGATTTTACCAAACGACCGCGCACTACTGCTCGAACCGCAAGCAAGCTCTTCCCAGGAAGATCTCATCGCCCGCGCGCAGCCGCTCGCCGCGCCGGTTGCCTGCCGGCAGTTCGATCGATCTGCCGTCGCGAAAGATACGCGTGCCATATTCGCTTTCGTCGTCGCAGATGCGATACTGGCCCTCCGCGGCCTCGAAGAGAATGTGCGCGTGCGCCCGCGAGACGGTGGCATTGGCCTCATCGGCGCCCTCGTCGAAGACCACGTCGTTACGGCGGACGATGCGCTGCTGGCTGTCAGTGAGCTCGCGCATGCGGCCGATATTCGTGCGCGGCTTCTCCAGGGTGTAAGTTGCCGGGGTGGCCTTGCCCAGGACCACAACCACCCGCGCGGGCGTAGCAGGGGCCTTGAGCGCCACCGTCTGCGTCGGCGCCTCGCGAATGGCGTACTCGATCTCGAAGCCCTTGGCGCCTTCCGCGGCCGTCTCCACATCCACCGCGAAGCCTGTGGGAAGGTCGCAGCCCGCGCTCTTCAAGCGTTCGCGGATATCGGCCTCCAACCGCCGCTCCTGTCCGAAGGCCATCTGAAACAGCGCGCGCCGCTCCGCATCCGGCGAAACCAGCCGCACCCGCAGATAGTTGTAGGGCAGCATGCGCTTGCCCCGCTGCACCGTTTGTATCTTGCCTTCGATCTCTTCCAGGATGGCGCGATGCACCAGCAGCAGTTCGTCCGACTCGGCGTGCCCGAGCGCCCGCTCGGTGCCTTTGCGGAACGCCCGGTCGATGGCTTTCTCCACTTCCGAAAGGAAACTCATGGCTGTTTCTCCGTCCCGATAAGTCCCAGCTTCTTCGCGGCCGCCACCAGCTCCGCGCCCGCCGGAGCCGCATAGGTGCCGCCATACTGGCCGTTCTCGATCAGCACCGCAAACGCGATTTGCTTGGAAGACGCAGCATCGCTTTCTGTTGCCGGCGCAAACCCGATGAACCAGGCGTGCGATTGTGCGCCGGCCATCTCCGCTGTACCCGTCTTTCCGGCGATAGGCACGGGCGCATCGGCCGCGCGTTTGCCCGTGCCTTCCGTCACCACTTTGCGCATGTAGCCGCCCAAGGTGGCCGCCACATCCGAGCCGATCACTTCCTTGGCCGCCTGCGTGCGGTCGTTGCTTTCATCGGTGATCCAACGTCCCTGCGGCATCTGGCCGCCGTTGGCGATCGTCGCCGCCACGCGCGCCATCTGGAACGGCGAAGCCACCACTTGCCCTTGCCCATAGGACGATTGCGGCAGCGACTTGCGCAGTTGCTGCTGCGTGTTCGGAGCACCCATCGAGATACCCAGCAGGCTGCCGGTCTCGAACAAATTCTTGGCGCCGACGTTGTAAAAGCCGAGCTGCGCGAAGTAAGCGTTGCACGAAACAATCACGGCCCGTTCCATGTCGATGGTTCCGTGCGGAGCCTTATCCTCAACGTCGTCGCGAATGGGGCGGTTCGAGCCTTTGATGAAGTTGCCAACCCGTCCGTCCGGCAGGCGAATGCACTCGTAGGTCTGCTTGGCGAGTTCGGGTTTCGTGCGCAGCGCCGCCATCGCCGTGACAATCTTGAAAGTAGAACCGGGCGGATACAGACCGTAGCGCGCGCGATCCAAGTACGGATTGGCCGCATCGGCGGGAGGCTCTTCCGGCGTAGTGGTATCCCCGGGGCCGGTCGGCGGCAGCGGATAGCTTACAGCGGCGAGCAGGTCTCCGTTCGAAGGATCCAACACTACGATGGCGCCTTTATCCTGACCGGCCTTCTGCAACGCGCTCTTCAGGATCTCGCCCGCCTTCGCCTGTAAGCGCGCATCGATCGACATGGCGATGTTACGCGGCCGGTCCAAGATCCGCCGTACCGCGGGATTCTGGGTATCGTAACGATGCCGCACCAGCGGAACCAACTCCCGCAAGTCGTAGCGCACGACCTTCGTTGTGACGCCCGTCTTCGGATTCTTGACAGTCACCAGCGTGGGATGGTCGTCGAAGCCGCGCAGCCGAGTCGCCGAGTCGCGCTCCACGAACGATGTGTTGCTGGCGCCCCAGCGTATGCGCGTCCGCAGATCGCCCAGAACGTCGAAGGTCAAGCCGCCGAACGGATAGTGGCGGCTCTCGGTGCGCGAGCAGGCCTTGTCGATATCGATCCCCATCTCCTTGTATTGCCCGCGGTGCGACTCCAGTTCATCCCAGGTGCTGGTGGCCAGCGGAATCCCGTTGCGGTCGTAGATGCTGCCCTTTGGAACATCCTTCATGACCTCCTGGAAGCGCGGGTTGTATTGGTAGCGCCGCGCGCCATCCGCCTGCACCACCAGCGTGCCCATGCCCATGATGGCATCGCTGTGCACCACCTGCACCCAGGCGGCTTTGCCGGCGATAAGCAGGGCCAGCGCTCCCAGCGCCAGGCCCGCGGCCCGTAGCGCCGGGCGGAACGGCGCGTTCCTCTTCGCATCGCCGCCGCGGCTGGAGATCGATAGCAGCATGGCGAACATCAGGAAATTCGCCAGCATCGACGACCGGCCGTAACACAGGAACGGTGTGACGACTCCCGAAAGCGGCAGTACTCCGAGCGACCCGCCGGCTATCAGCAGGAGTTGCAGCGCCATCGCCACCATCAGGCCCGCCGCCAGAAAGAACTCGTAATCGCTGCGCGCGCGCAAGGCAATCCGCGCCGACCGGTACAGGATGAATGCATAAAGCACAAACACCGCCGCCAGTCCCAGGAATCCCCATTCCTCGCCCAGCGCCGAAAGGATCAAGTCCGTATGCGCGGCGGGCACCAGCGCCGGATCGCCCAAGCCCAACCCGGCGCCCCATAAGCCGCCGCTCGAATAGGCCCACAGCGATTGCGCCAACTGATCTCCGCCGTGGATCATGTTGTCCCACGGCGACGCCCACATCGAGACGCGCTCGTAAACAGTGTGCGGGATCCTGATCGCATATCCCCCGACGAATCCGACGAACAAGCACAGCAGGCCGGCTGCCGCCATGAGCGCTCCCTGGCGCGCGATCGAGTACAGAATCACAAACAGGCAGGTGAAGATCATGGCTGGCCCCATGTCTTTTTGGAGAAAGAAGAACAGCAGCGAAAGCCCCACGCAGAGGAAGACCGGAATGGTGTACTCGACGGGCGGGATGCCGCCAAGCCGCGCGATCCGCGCAAGCCAGGGGCGTTGCTCGTGGACGTGCCGCAACACATCCCAGCGGTCGGCGAAATAGCCCGCCAAAAACAGGATCAGCAGAATGCGTATGGCCTCCACCGGCTGAAACCCGAACAGGTTGACCTTGGCGTCGCTCACGCCGGGACCGTAGCCGAACACCACCAGCGCCGCCGAAAGCGCGAAGCTCGCGAGCAGCGGCACGAAGCTCAGCTTGCCGAAGAGGCGTTCGTAATCGAGCATGCTGCAAGCCGCCAGCAGCAGGCATCCCCCGGCCACGCCTTGCGCGAAATCCACGAACAGCAGATTGTCGCGCAACGGATCGCGCAAGCTGATCATGAGGATCTCGCCCGCTCCGGTGAGCAGCAGGATGGCTGGCAGCAGCGAGGGGTCTCCTCGAAATCCGCGAGCGCTCCACCACACGTGCACCACCCAGAACGCCGCGAAGAATACGGCCACCCAAAAGAGGAACACGCGCCGGAACGCGTCCGGACGACGCACCACGAACGACGGCTTCAACTGCCGGAACTGTTCGCCCGTCAACAGCGCGTGGTTGCGGTGTTCCCGGAACGACTTCAGATCGGGCGTCGCTTGAAGCTCCGCTTCCGTCACCCGCAGCCGCGCCAGCGCGCCCACGTTCTTCAACGCTCCCGCGGCAGCGTAGATCTTGGAAGCCGCGAACTGCTGGTCGGCGGGTTCGGAGAAGACGTCCAGGCGGGGCAGCAGATCCTCGCGCGAACCGAGGCTGTTCAGATCGAGCAGTTCCTTACTTGTCAAGCCCTTCTCGGTCTCGGCGAATGAGCGGGATTTCGCCTCGTATACCAGCACGAATCCGAAGATCAGCACGAGCGAGCTTGCCAGCATGGCGAGCCCTTCGCCGCCACGCCACGCGGCAGCGGGACGCGCCTGCACCCTCTCCGCCGCCCTGCTGCGAGTTACCGCCATGGGCGTCCCGTTCCTTCAAGCTGGTTGTGCAAGCCGATAGCAGGCTGAATGCCTGCCCCACCAAGTCTCGCAATTGGTTGACTCTCGGTGGTGGCGCAGGCTCTCAGCCTGCCGCGCCGGCACTCTTGCCGGCGCAGTGAGCGGAGCTCGCCGCCTGCCAACCGCGCTGAGAGCCCACCAAATGCTGCAACGGGTCGGTTCTCTGTTGTTGGACAGGCAGGCGATACCGCCTGCCCCACCGCCTGCCCCACCAGGCGCGCTGAAAGCTTGCCCGGCGGCGTCATTGCGCATCTCCCTGGATCTCCGTCAAACGGGTCTCGACGCCAGTCAGGCTGGCCTGCACGCGCGCGATGTTGACGTTGGCATTGCCATAGGGAACGATACCCTGGTACAGCTCCAGCGCCCGCCGGTAATCGTCCCCGGCCTTACGAATCTGGTCCTTTTCC
>Ga0187858_10005069_pt1 | contig 12140 bp, 7 predicted proteins | sample June2016WEW_8_15_FD_133015 | JGI IMG/M metagenome (GOLD analysis project Ga0187858, IMG submission 133015) | Peatland microbial communities from SPRUCE experiment site at the Marcell Experimental Forest, Minnesota, USA - June2016WEW_8_150 | ecosystem: Environmental > Terrestrial > Soil >...
AACTGCGTAACAATATCCCGCACCAGCTTCCGAAGCCCCAGTTCGTTCTCGGGATCGCCCAGCCAGTGATACATGATTTGGCAATAGAGATCGATGCCGTACCGTGAAGCACGGGTTATCAAATCGCGGACCAGAGCTGGGTCCTGTCCAGGTCTGACCCTCGTCCCGACATAAGGCACCGCAGGAGCACCGTTCGGATTCTTGTAGACCGAAGCAAAGATGGAGTCAAATCCATAGCGCGCGAGCAAGGCAAGATATGGGTCCGGCCACTCCATGTACCCAATACCTGACAAAGTCATCCGGGCTTTATAAAGGCTGTGACGAACGGTGTTGAGGTTACCCGGTAAGAAAGGCGCCTCTCGCAAATTCATCCGTGCTTCGAGATTGTACAGGCCGTACATCGCACCACGCTCGTCAAACCCACAGACGACGACTCGCCCCGACGACACTTCAATTTGGTAGTCCTTACTGCCCTTCAGCTCCGGTCCATAACCCGGTAACTCGCTGCGAGGCGCTGCCACAATTACTCCCTGGAGGTTTGACCAATTCGCCAGCGAGCTGCGTGGCTTAACCGTCACTTGCGTCTGCATGGCTCGGGCCAGATACGACCTGAAATTCTCAGCCGCTAAGCGAAGAACCTGCCCTGAATTCGCGGGAATAATAAGAGTCCATCCATCAGAAGAGAGAGCCAGTTCTTCCGGCTTCGGTCGGGCGCTGGGGTCGCGCTGAAATTCCTCTTGTCCCTCGGTCAAGACTTTTGCAAAGTCGTAGGGTTCTTCGATGGGAAGCGCCGCGAATGCTTGGGAGTCGAAGTGGGAGAACGGCACTGCTTCTTGATTTTCGGAGCCTGCTCCGAAGAGCCGGGGTTTCCCAGACGTCGCGATTAAAGGCGCAGAAAGGTACGTCTGACGGAGAAAGTTTCGGCGATTCATGCAATGCCCCCAATAATGTGATCAGTTTTCGCTCGAGCGAAAATCTGTCTGCGATTCTTAACAGACGTAAAACTTCGCTGGCACGCCATTTTTCGGAAACTCCTCTTTCGTTCTGAAATCAAAGTCCCTGACCTTATCTGGCGCCTCAAGGGCAGAGTCTCAAGGTTGATCGAGATAGGTTAGCCCTGCGGCTCGCGGAAAGAGATTCTTATACGTGGTGCCTTTTATTCGAAGGATCTCATCAAATTCCGGTAAACGACAAAGGCCTTTTCCACCTCTTCAAGCTCTACATATTCCTCCGCCGTATGAGCCTGTTCGATACGGCCTGGGCCTAGAATGATACTGGGGATTCCTACACGGGCAAACTTACTGGCATCACTTCCAAAGGGAACGCCCACTGGGGAACCATCCAGTCCCGCTTCTTTCAATGCTCGGCTGGCACACGTGGCGATAGCGGCACCCACGGGTGTTTGCATGGGCTGGTCCTGAAGAATGGTTTCCATCGACCATTTAAAAACGGGGCGAGAAGCCTGAAGGCCATTAAGCAGATCGCGGTAGGATGTCAGAATCCGCTCCGGCTCTTCCCCGGGAATCAGGCGGCGATCGATTTCTATCCAGCAAGCATCCGGAACGTTGTTGACTTGCGTTCCCCCTTGAATCAATCCGACATTAAGCGTAGGACTGCCCACCAGGGGGTGGTGAGCCTCTTGTAGTTTTCTGCTGTGATCCTCAAGCAATCGAATTATCCACGCCATCTGAACGATGGCGTTTGTTCCGAGTTCCGGCTTCGAACTGTGGGCGGTCTTCCCATTGACGGTGATGCGCCAGCGAAGGCAGCCTTTACTGGCGACGGCCATCTTCATGTCGGTAGGCTCCGAAACCACGGCTGCTGCGCTCTCCAGGCTTTCGCAAAGATTCAGGACACCACGATAAGCATGCTCCTCATCAATGGTGGAAGCCACCCAAACCTCACAGGGAGGCTGCATCTTCGCTTGTTTTAGGTCGACGATGGCAAGCATCATCGCCGCTAACCCAGCCTTGGTATCGCATGCCCCCCGGCCATAAATCCGTCCGTCTCTGACTTGGGGGTCAAACGGCAGAATCCGCATTCCGTCAACGCCAGCCGTGTCGCAGTGAGCCTCAAACACAATGCGGCGACCGGAATTCTTGCCGGGAAACTTCGCAATGACATTCGACCGGCCATCGAGAACCTCCTGTTCACAAGTCTCGATTCCATGATGGCGGAAATAGCTCGCAATCTGCCTTTGAATCGCGCATTCCGAGCTTTGCGAGTCATAGGCAGGGTTGACGCTTCCAGTGCGAATGAGATCCGATAAAATCTGGATTAGATCAGTGTTGGCCATTAGAGGATAGTGGGTGGCACCACCCGACGTTGCCGGGTGTCCCACGCTTTCTGAATGCGGCAGGCTCCCTGACCCCGTGCGAGATTCCGAAGCCAAAGGCCCCGTCGCGAATCAAGTACACTTTTTTTCGTCTGCGCATCGGTTAGTCCCAGTCGTTGATATCGATGTCACGCTGGAGATTCCCTGACTCGACCAGCGCCATGGATAAGCGCACCGCATTCTTGGCTTCCCGTGGCGTAATGACCTCGGGCCGGCGATGGTTTCTCACGCACTCGCAGAAATACATGAGTTCGTCGCGCAAGGCTCCTACCGCGGCCCCGCGGATGCGCGGATCGTAACCGCTGTCGGGAATCTCAAAGCCATCATCACGCCAGAAGCTTAACGCCCCCGGAAAAAGGTTGATGTTTCCGACGCCGCGGTCTCCGATCAATTGGAATCCGTCATCCAGCAAGACTCCCGCCTTTTGGGGAAGGAGCCAAATGGTCTCGACGATTCCCAATGCGCCTCCCTCGAACTCCAACACCCCCCAAAAAGCATCGTGGTACTTACCTCCTGTCGCCTTGCGCCCAAACCCTCGGACTCGACGCACGCGTTCGCCCACATACCACAGCATTAAGTCGATATCATGGATGCAATTTTCCAACACCGGATGAGTTCGACCATAGCGACCTAGAAGAGAACTGGGCCGATTGCGGCGCGCATGCATCGAAACGATGTTTCCCAGGCGACCGGACTCGACTTCCTGCTTGAGAAGCACGAACTTTGTTTCAAACCTCAGGATATGGCCGACCATCAGGATGCGCCCCGCATCGGAGGCTGCCCGAATCATTCGGGAACAATGATCGAGGTCGGTAGCAAATGGCTTTTCAACGAAAACCTCTTTACCGGCATGAATTGCAGCGAGGACAGGTTCTAAATGGAGTTCTTCCGGCGAAACTACGTCAACGGCATCTACCACCTTCAGTTGGCAGAGGTCGTCGACAGAGGAACAAACGTGAGGGATCTGGAAGATTTCCGCCAAATTTCCGGCTCTTTCAGGCACAGGATCATAAACCGCAGTCACTTTTGTTCTGGGAATAGCCTGATAAGCACGCAGATGACTTTCACCGAAAAGTCCGCAGCCTATCATGCCGATCCGAATATGTTCCATGGTTACGACTCCGTTCCTTCGCAAATCCTGAATTGCTGTGACTGGATTATTCCCCTGAATCGCCGTCCAGGATCATCCGGGAATTCCATGCAGTTGGCGATAAACTGGGATCTGAACGTCCAGCGTCAGCTTTAGAAGCCTTAACTTTTCTTCGAGCCCTTCGGGTGTATAGAAATAGTCCGTTTCCCACTCGTAACCCAACCTTGAATCACGGCGAGCGGTTTTGAGCGAAGCAGCCGTCCGGTTGATCTCGTCACGCAAGATGGTGGCCACCTGTTCCGGAATTTCTTTTTGTTGCCCGGACTCGCTGGTGTTCAAACGAAACCGTAAATCTTCAAACTCTAAGATGGCGTGATTGCTCCGTGTCATTCTTTCAATCTGCTCTGCCAACAGGACTTCCCGGAACGGGCGTTTTCTCTCGGATTCAGGGGCGGCGAGTGCGGCGCTCCGATAGCTTGTGAGTCCTCGTTCCATTTCGTCGGCTGTGCCACATCGGCATTAACCCGGATCTCGAATTGAGATCCGGCGAGCGACATACAGCCCATAGCCCCTAAGAATCTTCGTCGGTTCACTCTATTTTGCTCGTCCTCCAATGCTTTGGCTGTCCTTGAGTCGTCTCAAGTAGCCGTTGTATCATCGACGATAATTGGCGATCTGTTCGTTTAGGGTAACCTGCAGCAACTGGAGCTTCTTTTCGAGTACCTCCGGCCAGTACATGTAGTCCTGCTCCCACTCGTAGCCGAGCCGCGAGTCACGCCGGGCTGTCTCTAATGCCGCTTGGGTTCGGGGAATCTCCTCCTTGAGGATTACAGTCATGCGGTCCAGCATCCGCAGGCGCTCCGACGGGTCGGTGGTTTTCGCCAAATGGAAGCGCAGGTCTTCAAATTCCAGGACCGCTTCATTGCTTCGCAACATGCGCTCGATTTGCTCCGCCAGCAGAACCTCTCGAAAAACGTTCAGCCGCTTTGAATAGGGTGCATTGAGCGCCGCCCGCCGGTAGCTTTCCAGTCCCTTTTCCATCTCGCCCGCCGACAACAACAGATACTTCTCAAAAACCCCGAGGCTGAACGGTTTCGCGTACTGCTCGGCCACATTGACGCGGTTGGTGAAATCAGGATAGAGGAAGTAGTCGGAGATGATGTAAGGCCAATAGGGGTTCAGATCTGTAGCCCCTATCCATGCCTGGTGATCCGAAAAAGAGTGCTCGAGCGTCATGATATGCGACTCGGGCTGCTCAAGAAACAACGGGTTGGCCACTGCATTATTGCCGCCTGACGTCGGACCTGTATCCGGATCCAAGCGGACAGCCGCGCTGAATTGCTTCCAGGCACTCAACACGAGCTCTTCGGAACCCGCACCAAAATCCCGGTGGGCGATCTGTCGAAGCAGGTCGTCAATTGGCGGCACGTCGGTCCAGCTATACCAGGTGCGCATTTCCGCCACGAAGTTAGGCTTGAAACCGTAGGTCCAACTTTCCATGGTTCCATCGATCCCATACTCCTTGAGCGCTTGATAGCGCTTGAACCACTGATAAGGAAAAGGCAGATACGGAAAAGTCCCGAACTGCCAGCTTGCCCAGGTGTCGGCCTTCGCGTATATCCCACGATTCTTGCGCTTCTTGGCCTCGGCGATTCGCGCTGCTGCCACTTCCGACGGACCAATTTGACTGATGGAATAATCCCGAAGGTGGCCGTGCTCACCGTCCAGGACGAAGTCTTTGCCGTTCTCGAACGTCACTAATGGGATCGTGTCTTGTGGAAGCTGGTCTGCCGAGTAACGATTAAGTTCCACTTGTTCCCGGCGGAAATCAACGTTGTAATCCCACGGGAGCACCTCAATAGCGGGATTGAGCTTGTGGCATTCCTCGGCTACAATGGCGACCCCTTTCGCCCAGCCCTTTGTCCATTCGTACAGGTCCAGATTCCCTTGTTCCCCGGCGCCGAACCAAGTCTTGTAATAGAAACCTTCCGACAGCACCACGTATCCCCGAATCTCCGGGAATTGGGTCACGATATCCCGCACGAGCTTGCGCAAGCCCTCCTCGTTTTCGGGGGCACCCGTGTACTTATAGAGAATCGGGCAGTAAAGCCGAATCCCGTATCGGGCGGCCCGGCGCGCTAGATCCCGCAGACGGGTAGGACCCTGCGTTCGATACCGCAACGTAGCGCTGCTCGGGAGGTCGGCATCGTAGGCCGGGGCTAACGCGCCATTGGGATTGGCATATACCGAATCGAAAATAGAATCAAATCCATACCGAGGCAGTGTGGCCAGGTACTTGTCCGGCCATTCCATCCAGCCCAACCCCGACAAGGTCATACGCGCTTTGAATAGACTGTGACGAGCAACGTTCAGATCGCGCGGCAGAAAGGGTGCCTCCCGCAAGTCCATGCGCTCTTCCAAGTGGTAAAGCCCGTACATGGCGCCCAGTTCGTCGTATCCACATACCACAACATGCTCGGGTGTCACCACAATCTGGTAGTCTTTGCTTCCGGCGAGAGAAGTCCCGCAGCCGGATAACTCCTGACGCGTGCCAGCCACGATCACACCCTGGCGCTTTGCCCCGTCCGCGAGCGAACTCGCAGTCTCCACCGTAACCCGCGTGTGCATCCCGAGATCCAGATAAGCGCGTAAATCTTCGGCAGCCTGCCGCAAAGGCTCACTGGCCACAGGTTTGATGAGCACCACCCATCCACTTTCCGGGATGGCCATTTCCCCAGCGGTGGGCTGGGCGCTTGGGTCGCGTCGCATCCGCCAAGTGCTCTCGGAAAGGGCCTTGTGAAAAGTATAGGATTTCTCTATGGGCAGTGCGGCAAAGGCTTGTGCGTCAAATCCCGAGGGACCGATCACGGGATCTTCCGCCCCCAACGAAGGCAAGAGCGTTGCCAAGAAAATGACCAAAACCACCCCTTTTGCCAAGCGGGCCAGCCTGGAGTAGCCATAAACGGTACAGTTAGGCACGGAAAGACTCCTTGTGACAGTGGATTAGGTTGATTTATCCCCTAACTAAACGGGATCGATTTTGGAATCTCAGGGCTTGTGCGAGGCCATGTTGCACAACCAGCGGTTACGACGTTTTTCGCTTATCTGCGGCGATCCCACGACGGCCCTGACGGGTCCTTGCCGCTCCTGCGAGCGGGTAGGGTAGCCCTCGCAAGCATATTCGATGGAAAGAGGCTTAAGGCGCGAGAAGCACCCGGGAAACCCCAACCGGATGCCAACAAAGCCAACTCCCGACTGGGGACCGACACCGACCGCCTTTTGAGCCTAAGACTTCAACTTCATTGCGAACTGAACAACTCTGGGGTTGGACTTGCCGAAAATCTCACCGAACTGAGGATCGGGCTCATAGATATCCGGGCTGCCCCAGTTCTGGTGGTTGAAGACACTGTAAAATTCGCCCCGCACAGTTATGTCGAAATGTTCCCGCAACCGCAAAATCCTCTCGATCGACATATCCCAAAGCTGGGCTCCCGGCCCAATGATTACGTTGCGGCCGGAATTGCCGAAGGTGTTGACCGGCTCAGCGGGAAAACAACTCGTATTGAACCACTCACTTAGGGTGGGATGGCTAAGCCGGCCGTCGCATATCCGGTTTGTTCGCGTTACGGAACTAAAGTCCACGTTCGCCTGGGAGGTAGGCATGCTGGGGTTAAGTGGCGTCCCCGCCTGGAACTGCGTGATACCGCTCCATTGCCAACCGCCTAGGATCTTGCTCGCAGGTCCCTGACTAACGAACTTGTGGTTGGCTCCAAAAGGAAGCCGCCAGACGTACCCGAAAGTGAAATAGTTTCTCATGTCAAAATCGGCCAAGCCGCGGTCACACTCCCTGCACAGCGCATTCTGGTTTTCGCTGCCGTTGCCGTTCGACGAAAACAGATCCAGCGCCTTGCTCCACGTATAGCTGGCAATAAGACTCACGCCAGTGCTGAACCGCTTTTCGAAATGAGCGGCCAGCGCATTGTAGGAGGAATTGTCGGAATTGTTTTGCATGGTAATGTCACTGAAGAATGGGTAGGGGCGACGCTGAGCCAGCGTCAGGGGGTTGTTAGGATTGAAGAGAGCTGCTTGGTTGATGTCGAAATCACCCATGACGTGATGTCCAAAACTCCCGTTATAGGCAACGCTAGCCACCATGTTCGCGCCTAGCTGCCGTTCCACGGAAAAGGTGGCTTGCTCCACATAACTCTGAGGAGCATGAAGATCCGGACTTGTCGGCGACGAACCTTGGGTGATTTGGCCGACCACCGGAGCAGGAAACAGCGACGAATCCAGGCTTGCCGGAGTGAGTAAGGTCGTGTCGTTGGAGACCGCGACCACATTCGCGAAGGGCGGGGCGCCGTTCCCAAAAGAGGAGAAGATCTGGAAATTCGCCAACCCTTGCGAGTAATAGGTGCCGAAGCCTGCGCGAACGGTCGTATTGGGCGTGAGCAAGTAAGCAATTCCAATGCGCGGCGAAAAGTTTGTCTTTTTCCAATTGACAAACATTCCCCGGCCACCAGGCCAGTCACTCAAGGTGGTATGATCTGTCTGCCAAGTGAAGGGGTCCTTGAGGGCGAAGACCAATTGTCCCGAGTTTTGGTCGAAGGCTACCCAGCGGTTGTACTTCTCGACAGGGGGCTCCCAGTAGTCCCAACGCAGGCCCAACGTGACCGTAAGCCTTCGACTTACTTTAATCTTGTCCTGAACGTACCACGCCCAATAGGGTTCAGAGAGCAACGGGTCGAACCCTGTGTTATTCGCATAACCATCAACGTAGGCCCCGAGCAGGAAGTCCGCCAAACCAGGGCCGAGCACGGTGCTGGTGGGAGATTGGGCTGTGTAGGGCCCCGAGTAAGTGATCACGCCCCGGGGGTCGGCGCCATTGTGCTGAGGAAACCAGGTGGGCTGCACGATGAAACCAAAGTCAACGGTGTGCCGTCCGCCCACATACGAAACGTTGTCGTGGATGCCTTCCCGGGTGGTCAGGCGGTGCAGGTTAAAGTTTAGGGTAGTCGGAGTGGTGATGCCGCTAATCCCTATGCTGGGCAACCCCCAGTAAGCTGGATCCGGGTTCGTATTCGCCAAACCCAAGACTTGGCCAATGTACTGCGAGGTGGGGACACCACCAAAATCAGTGACCGATCGGAAAATGGCGAGGCGAAGCGTGTTCAGCCAATTCGGTTTCAGAGGCTGATCCCACTCGATAGAGCCGGTTTGTCCCCTCAGGGGGTTGTAAATCCCCGCAGCGCTTGTCATTCCAAAGCTGATTGAGTTGTCTTTGTCCCGGAACCATTTCGCAAACATTCTGCCGCCTCGGGGGAGTTCCTGATCCACTCGGACTAAGTACTGCGTATCGTCATTGATGGTCCTTCCGGTCGTGGCAAAATTGAAACTCCCGTAAGGCGCACCGCCAATCGTGGGCAGGGGCATGAACTGCTTGTACTTCTGCCCCACCGGGCTGAGCAGGGCGGTGGGGATTTGATTGTTTTGAAATGGCTGGCGCTGGCCGTTGACGATGTCGAACGGATTGTAAATCTGCTGTGGGATTGCCGACAGGTCGCCTGCCCACTCTGCTGCAGTCGGCACGATACCGATCGTGGGAGAGCTGGATCGGTCCCGAGTGGTTTGAAACTCCCCAAAGACGAAGGTCTTGTCCTTGAGCTTCGGGATCAAGGGACCGCCCAAGGTAAACCCAGGCTGATTGTAAGTGAGAGGAGGAATAGTCGGAATGTTGAATGCGTGAGCTTCCAGACCAGCATCTTGGTGATATTCCCACACCGCGCCGTGGTACTGGTTGGTTCCGCCCTGGGTGCTCACATAGACGATGCTGGGCTCGCCGCCGTACTGCGCACCATCGTATCCGCGCACGATGCGATAGCTGGATATAGCTTCGGGGGTAGGCTGGTAAAGGTAACCACCATAGATCGGATCCCGAACGTCGAACCCATCTTCGACAAAGGCAGAATACTCAGGGCGCCCCCCTGAAATATCTACGCTCACGGGTTTGTACTGCACCCCGTTGGTAAAGTAATTGCCCTCAACTATGGTCAGGATGGAATTTGCATTCAGGGGAAGGACCCCTGGGGAAAGAATCGCCGTCTGCAGAAAGTTATGGCCAAGTGTCGGCAACTCGGTGACGGTCACGTTGTTTAGAGTAACAGAGTTGGACGGTGTCTCCGTTTCTAGCAGCGGCACAGCGCCTTGCACTTCCACCGTCTGATGCATCGACCCGACTTGCAGCACAAAGTCCACTCGGGCGGCAAGCTGCTGAGTTATAGTCTGTCCAGGTCGCACGAGGGTTTCGAAACCTTCCTTCTCCACCGTAAAGGTGTAATCACCGGCAGGAATCGCCAGTATGGAGTACTCCCCCAAGGTGTTGGTAGAAGAGGTCTGGGTAAAACCGGTCTGGCCCTCCTTGATCGTAACCTTAGCCCCGGGTACAGCCGCGGCTGAACTGTCGGTCACAAATCCGATGACCGAGGAGTTGATAATTTGGCCGTAGGCAACTGCACTGGCCGTCGAGAGGACGATCAACCACCAAAGACACCATTGTCGAAGGCTAACGCCTGGTAGGGAATTTTGCGAGGTCATTTTGAACCTCCCTTTGCCCTTCAGAATAGAATGTCGCGAGTCTAGAACCGGGAAAGCTTCGTGTCAATTAGAATTATTCGACACCACCTGTCTAATTTGTGAGATGATAACCGCCTCCGCATGTGGACAAATAACCTCTCGACCGGTGAAAGAAATCGAGCATCCGACATGCCAAAATGGTCGCTGCAGCTTGTCTGAAGTAAGGTGGTTCTCAAATCTGTCGACCAACGAAGTTGGCATCCAGCGCGTTGTTTCTGGGGAGTGGTCAATGGGTATCTACGGCCGTCTAGGGCTCATAGTCTCGACGTGCTGCTCACAATCGTACGGTGGTTGAGTGGTGAAACATGCCCGCTACTACTGACTACTGCTGGCAGAGAGCCATCTGACGAAGCGGCCATTTGGAGTCGTGCTGGGCAGGATCGCGGAGCTACCCTTGCCAGCGGGGTAGGCGAACTGCAAACCGGGTCAGAGTTTGGTCACGAGGGAGGTTGGAGGAAAGAAAAATTTGAGGAATTGGGCGGGTCCCCGTTACAGCTCGGCGAAATCGCTCAAGGGAAGATTTGAACAGCGGGGTCGCCTTGCGAAGATGAATGCCACCTTTTCGGTTGCGTAAGGACGGGCGAGGATTTTCGCGATATAATTGCAAGAGTTTGGGCTCGCCGGACAGAACTCGATGATGTAGAGCAATAAACATGGATTTGCATCAACTGGGTATGTTTCTTGCAGTAGTTGAAAGCGGAACCTACGCGGTCGCAGGAGAGCGACTCCACCTTTCCCACTCGGCTATCCACCGGCAGGTCCGGCTGCTCGAACATGAACTCAGCGACCGTCTATTTGTAAGATTCGGCGGACGAATGAAGCTGACTAACACCGGGAAAATCGTCGTGGAACATGCTCGTCGCATACGGCAGCAAGTAGTCAATCTAAGGCGCCAGATCGACGACGCAGCACAACTACAAACCGGTCATTTATGTATCGGCACTGGGACTATGATGTTACAGTTTTTTCTTCCTCCTGTTATTAAGCGATTTCGTCAAGAGTTTCCTGGCATTGACCTTCATCTCATGACAGGCACAGCGCAGAAGGTTATTGAGAAGATGAAGGGCGGGCAGCTTGATCTTGGAATCATCTTTAGTCCGGTTAAACACCGCACGGAGCGGGATGCCTTTTCTTACGAACCTCTTTACCGGGAGGAATTCGTCTGGGTGGTCAGCAAGACACACCCTCTTGCGAAGCGGAAGACGGCTCCTCTCGCTCAAATATTGGAATTTCCTCTGATCTCGCTTTCAGAGACAAGCTATGTCCGAAGATTGTTCGAGCACGTTCTAGAGCGAGCACAAGTGAAACCGAAGATCATTATGGAACTCGAGAGCGAGGAATCTATGGGAAAAATGGCCGAGATCAATATGGGCATCGCGTTCCTTGCTCGACGACGGGCCGTGAATGACAAAATCCGTTACATTCGGAATTCTGAGGGGCCGATCCATTGCGAAGTGGGAATAATTCTCCCCAAAATCGACTATATTCCGGCGGTGGTGAAGCAATTCGCGAGGATGTGTCGCGAGGCTGCTTCGGCTTGGTAGACTGGCGTCAAGAACTGGGCGAACTTGTGGTTCGCCAAAACGACGTCCGACCATAATTGAGGTAGATTCTTTGCTGAATAACGCCCTGTCGTTGCCAAGAACTGCGCTCGCCGAGGAAAAGATCCCGTAAAGCAAACATGGGGGCTAAGCGCCTGAGGTCAAGTAGCGTGAGGTCTTTGACTGGCGTTACATAGTCGGGTCGAAGTGCCCGATGGCCCGCGTCGCAGCGCGCTTCTCCCAAGATTGGAAAGCCCCATGGACGCCTCAAAACGAGGAAGGGAGCTCTTCCTTCAAAGTCATATCAGGCGGCCCGTCGTTCGGGGCGGTGGTGAAGGCCGCCGACCTGGGGCAGTTCGATCACTGGCCCGACTTCCGGTGGCTGGACAGTTCGAGGCTCCGGTGCATCCTTTCCCAGAGCCAGATGTGTCCGTGAGCCCAGGTAATAAGCGAAATAGCTGGTTAGAATCCTGCGCAAATGCTTCTCTCCCAACACGATCACGTGATCCAAACATTCGCGCCGGATGGAACCCACCAGTCTCTC
>Ga0187858_10005081_pt1 | contig 12109 bp, 8 predicted proteins | sample June2016WEW_8_15_FD_133015 | JGI IMG/M metagenome (GOLD analysis project Ga0187858, IMG submission 133015) | Peatland microbial communities from SPRUCE experiment site at the Marcell Experimental Forest, Minnesota, USA - June2016WEW_8_150 | ecosystem: Environmental > Terrestrial > Soil >...
TTATTTATCCTGATCTTCCTTCTCTTGCCACCCCTGCCACTCAGGCGACTTGACCTGCTCAAGAAGCGTCGTGTCGATAACCCAGTCCATGGAACCGACATCCAATAACGTCGCAAATTTTTCCGGCCATTTGGTTTTTATTTCGGATACAATGCCCGGATCGAGTTTTGCCTTATAAAAGGATTTAACATGGCACAGGTCCGCTCCCCGAAGGTTGGCTCCCCGGAGGTCGGCATTCCAGATGTCGGCTCCATCGAGATTCTCTGCCCGAAAGTTGGCTCCTCGAAGGTTGGCTCCCCAAAGTTTGGCTTTTTCAAGGTTGGCATCCTTGAGGTTGGCTTTCAGAAGGTCGGTTCCCGCAAGGTGGGCTCCCTCAAGGCGGGCTCCCCGCAGATTGGCTTCTCGCAAATCGGCGCTATCAAGGGTGGCTCCCTGGAGGTTGGCTTCCACAAGAAAGGCCCCCCCAAGGAAGGCTCCCCGAAGATGGGCTCCTCGAAGGCGGGCGCCTCCGAGGTCAGCGTTATCAAGATAGGCCCCTTCAAGGTCGGCGCTATCAAGGTTGTCGTTATCGAGATTAACTTCCTCCAAGTTGGTTCCCCGGAGGTCGGCTTCCACAAGGCAGGCATCCCCGAGGTCGGCCCCCGCAAGGTGGGCTCCGCGAAGGTCGGCTCCCCACAGGGAGGCTCCCGCAAGGTTGGCGTTATCGAGGTTGGCTCCCTCGAGGTTGGCGCTATCAAGGTTGACTCCCTCAAGGTTGGCGCCCTCAAGATTGGCGTGATCAAGGTTGACTCCCTCAAGGTTGGCTTCGGCAAGGTCGGCTTCCACAAGCCGGGCTCCCCCAAGGTCGGCTCCCGCAAGGTCGGCTCCCCGAAGGGTTGCTCCCCAAAGGGTGGCCTCTTCAAGGTTGGCGTTATCAAGATTGGCGTTATCAAGATTGGCGCTATCAAGGTTGGCTTTCAGCAGATTGGCTTCCCCGAGGTTAGCGCTATCAAGGTTGGCTCTCGCGAGGTCAGGTACAACGGTTGTATTTTCTTCCCGCCAGGTATTCCAATTTTCTACTCCGGATTTCAGCAGATGGAGTTGCTGGGAGCAACCAATAGTTATCGCAAGCAACAACAGAACGGCAATTATGTTTTTGCAGCACATCATAATGACCCTCGTGTGTTTTTGCGAATGCCATTGCCTTAGAAGCTATTTACCCTGGTCTTTTCCCTCCGGCCACCCGGGCCAATCGGGTTTCCTGATATGCTCAAGAAGAGTATCATCGAGAACCCAATCTTTTTTTGCATCATCCCAGATGGTCGCAAGTTTTTCAGGCCAACTAGCCCTTATTTCGGACAACATGCGTGGATCAAGTTTTGCCTTGTAAAATGATTTCACTTTGCTGAGGTCGGCTCCCGCAAAGTTGGCTCCTCGAAGGTCGGCTCCCACAAAATCGGTTCTCTCAAAGTTGGCTTCCGCAAGATGGGCTCCCGCAAGGTTGGCTCCCGCAAGGGAGGCTCTCTGGAGGTTGGCTAACCGAAAATCCGCCCTTCGAAGGTCGGCTCCCCTCAGAATGGCTGCCCAAAAGTTGGCGCCCGCAAGGTGAGTTCCCGCAAGGTTGGCGCCCGCAAGGTTGTCTAACCCAAAATTTGCTCCCGCAAGATTTGCTCCCGCAAGATTTGCCCCCGCAAGGTCAGGCATAACGGTTGTATTTTCTTCTCTCCATTTATTCCAATTTTCCACGCCGGATTTCAGCAGTGGAATCTGTTGGCTGCTGGCGCAACCAAGATTTATCGCCAGCAACGACAGGACGGTAATAATGTTTTTGTAACTGCTCATATTGACCTCAGGGTATATTTTTGTGAGTTTTTATGGCCAAAGCGCTTATTTACCTTGATCTTCTTCCTCCGGCCCTCCATGCCAATCGGGTTTTTTAACCTGCTCAAGGAGGGTATCGTCGATAACCCAATCTTTTTTCGTATCATCCCAGATCGTTGCAAGTTTTTCAGGCCATTCGGTCTTTATTTCGGATAGAATGTCTGTATCAAGTTTTGTTTTGTAAAATGTTCTGACTTTGCCGAGCCTGGCGCCCCCAAGCTTGGCACTTTTAAGGTCGGCGAACCACAGGTTGGCGCTGTCAAGGTTGGCATCTTTAAGGTTGGTTTTCAGAAAATTGGCTTCCGTAAGATCAGCTCCTGCAAGGTTGGCTCCACGAAGATCGGCTTCCCGAAGGTCGGCGCTATCAAGGCTGGCGCCCGGAAGGTTGGTTTCCACAAGGAAGGCTCCACCGAGGTAGGTTCCTCGAAGATGAGCCCCCCGAAGATGGGCTCCCGCAAGGTTGGCGTTATCAAGGTTGGCTCCGTCGAGGTTGGCGCTGTCCAGGTTGTCGTTATTCAAGTTGACTCCATCAAGGTTGGCTTCCCGGAGGTCGGCTCCCACAAGGCAGGCTTCCCCGATGTCGGCTCCCGCAAGGTTGGCTCCCGCAAGGTTGGCTAACCCCATGTTGGCTCCCCCAAGGTTGACCCCCGCAAGGGTTACTCTCGCCAGGTCAGGCATAACGGTTCTATGTTCTTCTCTCCATTTATTCCAATTTTCCACTCCGGATTTCAGCAGTGGAATCTGTTGACTGCCGGCGCAACTAAGATTTATCGCAATGAATAACGGAACGGCAATGACACTTTTGAAGACGATCATAATGACCCCCGCGTGGCTTTGTGAGTCGTTATGGTCATATAAGGTTTTCTTCTGAAAAGGTGAAATGAGAAAGTGAAGTCCAATCAAGCGGTCTCCTCTTCCTAAATATAAATTACTTCATGCGTAATTGCAAAATCCGCAATCGTAAAAATTCCATGAAGTCATTTACCGCATTTTTCCTTCCGGCAACCCATGCGGATCAGGCGACTTGATCCGCTCGGGGGATAGTATTTTTACGTGAAAAGAACGATACCATACATTCTTTTGTCAGACGGCCAGAGCCTCGAAGAATACGGCTTAGTCGCGAAAATCATCCATATCCCGGGCCGCACTCCCGGTTCGATTGGAATGCTAACCGCCGAAGACGATTTATTTACGGTTTACCCCGGTCATGGGAAACCATTTTTGATGCACGATTATTTAAATGCGCGATGATGCGACGTGTTTCATCCGCGACGCCTACGGAAGCAGGTTTTGATGGTTCTTGCTGGAACTTTCAGGGCATTACGAAGTAGAAATTTCAGGTTGTTTTTTCTCGGCCAGGGAACCTCGTTAATCGGCACCTGGATGCAACGTATAGCGACCGCCTGGCTGGTATATCGCCTTACCGGCTCGGCGGTCATGCTCGGCGTGGTCGGTTTTGTCAGCCAGATCCCGACGTTCATTCTTTCTCCGGTCGGCGGCGTTGTCGCCGACCGGTGGAATAAAAAAAAGATTTTCCTTGTTACCCAGATTCTTGCCATGTTGCAAGCTCTTGTCCTTGCGACACTCGTTATACGGAGCACGGTTACCGTCTCCTGGATCCTCGTTTTAAATAGCATCCTCGGAATAATCAATGCTTTTGATATTACCGCCCGTCAGTCGTTTGTCATTGAGATGATTGAAAAGAAGGAAGATCTCGGCAATGCAATCGCGCTGAATTCATCCATGGTGAATGGTGCCCGGTTATTGGGCCCTTCGATCACGGGAATTTTAATAGCTTCCGCCGGCGAAGGGATTTGTTTTTTCATTAACGGCATGAGCTACATGGTGGTTATACTGGCGTTGCTTGCGATGAAAGTTCCTCCCAAGGGAAAAAGGCGGAAAGATACGCATGTGCTGCATGACTTTAAGGAAGGATTTGCCTATATATACGGATCTGTTCCCATGCGTTCAATCATACTCCTGCTTGCGCTGGTAAGCCTCGTGGGGATGCCCTATCAGGTATTGATGCCGGTGTTTGCAAAGCAGGTGCTGGGAGGCGGGCCGCACACGCTCGGATTTCTCATGGGCGCCGCGGGTCTCGGGGCTTTGTGCGGGGCGTTGTATCTTGCTTCGAGAAAAAACAGCGACATGCTCGCCCGATTGATACCCGCTGCCGCGGTTTTATTCGGCATTGGACTGATAACTTTTTCATTTTCACGGTTCATATGGCTTTCTTTATTGCTTCTGTCATTTACCGGTTGTGGAATGATGGTGCAGATGGCTTCGAGCAACACCATGCTCCAGGTTTTGGTGGATGATGACAAAAGAGGACGCATCATGGCGTTTTATGCGATGGCTTTCATGGGCATGGCTCCTTTCGGCAGTTTGATGGCAGGCGGTCTCGCAGGGTTGATAGGTGCGCCGCATACCCTGCTGCTGGGCGGAATGCTGTGTATTTTCGGCGCGTGCTTATTTTCGAAGCATATTGTCGCGGCGAAATATATGCTGCGACCGCTCGAAAGGGAGATCACGCCCGAAATAGCGACCGGCATCGAATCCTCGGAAGAAATTTCTGAATCCCTGTAGCGCTGATTGATTTCAGCAACCGCCGCAAACCAGGGCGCAGAAACCGTATATTTTCTAAAAATCATGTCGAAAACAAAACGTTCCTCTCGCGCTCCCTTGCACGCCCGTTCCTCGAAGGGGTCGACCATCGCGTTGTCCGGAACATCTCCGGTCCCGTCGGCGCTCGAAATTTTTTTTAATCAAAAAGGAAGTTACCTTGTAGTAATCCTTATTGCGATCCTCGCCGTCGTTATCTTCAAGGATTTTCTGCTCCTCCAGAAATTCTACCTCTTCCGGGATATCGGAAGCGACACGATAACCGCTAATTATCCCGGCACGTATCATGTCGCCGATTATCTGCGGACGGATGGTATTCCGCGGTGGTCCTTCAAGCAGGGGCTGGGACAGAATATTTTCCCGTTCAGTCTTACCGATCCATTTACCGATCTGTTGTACCTTTTCGGCAAGGACGCTCTCACCGGCGCCATTGTTTATGTCGAAGTTCTGAAGATTGTCTGCGCTGGATTCCTGTGCTTTTTATTTCTGAGAACAATCTCCATTTCAGGGATTGCCGCAGTTCTGGGGGCGCTTTCATACGCTCTCTCCGGATTTATGATCCTGGCGGGCGCATGGCAGGCGTTTTCGACCGAAGCGGTATTGATCATTTTCCTTCTTTATGCCTTTGAAAAGCTTTTTCAGGATAATGAATTGCGGTTGTTCCCTCTGGCAGTCGGCCTTATCGCGACTTTTCAACCGTTCTGCATGTTTACAGAAAGTATTTTCCTGCTGTTCTATGCGCTATGCCGGATTATTGAAACAGACGCCGTGAAAAACAAGGCGCGTGCGCCCCTGCCCCTCTTTATAAAAATGATCGGATTAGGCGCCATCGGCATTCTCGGCAGCTGTTTTTTTTCCATCGGCGCAATCCAGCAGATGCTTGACAGTCCCCGGGGCGGTGGCGACGCATCATTTTTCAAAACACTGCTTGCCAGGCCGATCTTCAGCGTGCAGGAGGAATGGCTGAATGTAACGGCTATCATGCGACTGTTCTCGAACGATCTGTTGGGAATCGGCTCACGGTTCACCGGATGGAATAATTATCTTGAAGCCCCCCTGTTTTATTGCGGCCTGGTAAATCTCCTCCTGGCGCCGCAGCTTTTCGCGCTGCCCGGCAAAAGGCGGAAAATCGGTTACGCGCTCCTGCTCATTGCTTTTTCAGTCCCGGTGGCGTTCCCGTTTTTCCGGGATGCTTTCTGGGCATTTACCGGAGACTATTACCGCACCTACGGATTTTTCGTGGCAATTGTCCTGATCCTATGCAGCGTAAAGGCTTTTTCCGCCCTTGCGGGACCGGATCGCGTGAGCATACCCGTTCTTGCCGTGACCCTCGCAGCGCTTCTAACGGCGTTATATTTTCCTTACCCTCTCCACGAAAAACGGCCGATATTCTCAGTTGATGAACCGTTACGCATGACTATTACCGTTTTTCTTTCCGGCTATGCATGCATGATTGCGCTCTTGCGGTTCCCGAAAATTAAAACGTTACTGTTGATTTTCATCCTGGCCGCAACCTGCGGCGAGCTGGCCTACTCCGCCTGCCTCACCGTCGATACCAGGCCGGTCATCACCGATGAAATGGTTAAACAGAAGATCTGGTATAACGACGGCACCGTCGATGCGGTACGGTATCTGCATTCGATCGATCATACGTTTTTCCGGATTCATAAGGATTACTCCTCGGGTATGGCGATGATGTACAGCTTTAACGACGCCAAGGTGCAGGACTTCTATGGCCTGACATCCTACTATTCCTTCAACCAGAAATATTTCATACGGTTCTTGACCGAGATGGGACTCATTGACGCCAGGGACGAATGGCAAACCCGGTGGGTGAAGCCGGTTCTTGCCGATGATCGCCGGCTTCATTCATTTGTAAGCCTGAAATATCAGCTCGCGAAAAAGCCTGATCTTTCATGGACGAAGCTCGGATACGATTCGATAGCCAGGATTGGAGATGTCTGCATATTAAAGAACCGTTTGTATCTGCCGCTTGGATTTACCTATGATTCATATATTCCCTATAAAAAATTCCATGCTCTCCCGAACGACTATAAACGCACGCTTCTGCAGAAAGCCTTTGTCCTCGACAGCGGCGCGGCGCTCAAGGAACGTTTTCCTCTACTCCCGGATATTGACACCGCAGCGCCATACCCGGTCGATAGGTATGCATCGGATATTGCTACGAGAAAAAAAGATACGCTGGCGATCGGTCAGTTCCGGCAGAATGACATCAAAGGGACGATCACCGTCGCCGACAGAAAACTCCTGTTTTTTTCGATCCCTTATGACAAGGGGTGGCGGGCTACCGTGGATGGCAGTCCGGTAACGCCCATGCTGGTAAATATCGGCTTCATGGGGATACCGCTCGAAAATGGGAGTCACACCGTCGAGCTCGCCTTCACGCCGCCGTATTTTTTTCAAGGTCTCCTGGCAACGATTGCGGGGATGGCGCTCTATATCTTGACAATTCTGGCAAAATGGTCTTTAGAGAAGAGACGGGCGGAGCGGTCGGGATAAAGCATATAGTTTCATAACCGAAACGAAGCTTTATCAAGGGAGTCAAGAATCGGGGGGAGGCCTCCCTTCAGTGTTATCCTGCGTTCACTTTCATGCCTCCCGGGTGCGAGAATGGCGTATTTTTCCCTATTCAATTCAGTGTATCGCGTTTTTCTCCTCTTGCCGAGGCATCGACGATGAAAATGCGCTCCGGCCTGGCCGTCGCCATGGGTATTTTACTTTTGATCTCCGCGGCGAGCGGACAGTACTTCGGTCGCAACAAAGTCCGGTACAAGAACTTCAACTTCAAGGTTCTTCATACACAGCATTTCAATGTCTATTATTACGGCGCGATAAAGGAGCGGGCCAATACCGCCGCCCAGATGCTTGAGCGCTGGCACAGCCGCTATCAAAAAATCTTCCATTTTCCCCTTCACAATCAGCCGGTCATTCTTTATGAGAGTCCGGCGGATTTTGAACAGACGAATGTAATCGACGGCATCATTCCCCAGGAGGTCGGGGGCGTCACCGAACCGCTCGGCAAGCGAATCATCGTGGCATTGACCGGCGTCAATGCCGACGACAACCATGTGCTCGGGCATGAGCTCGTTCATGCGTTTCAATTCGCCGCGCTCGCCCAGCACAAGGAGCTCTCCCTGCAGTCTCTTTCGGTTCCCACCTGGTTTGTCGAAGGGATGGCCGAGTACCTCTCCATCGGCGGCGAGGACGCATTCACCGCCATGTGGATGCGCGATGCGGCGCTCTATGGCCGCACGCCGACAATTGCCAAAGCCAGCGACGACTACCTCTATTTCCCCTACCGTTTCGGCCATTCCATCTGGGCCTATATCGATGGCACGCATGGCGACTCTTCACTGTGCCCGCTGTACGAAGCGGTTCTCAAGCTCGGCTGGACCAGAGGGTTCCAGGAGGCGCTGCACGTCAAATTCGACGCGTTGTCAAAGGGATGGCCCGCGGCAATACGCGCCGCTTACCCGGCGAAAGAATTGACTGCCGATACCGGAATGAAAATCGGCAAGGCCCTGATCGCCGGGCAGGGAGGCTACAATCTTTCGCCCTCCCTGAGCCCGGACGGCCGCTCCATCGTATTCCTTTCCACGCGGGATATGTTCAGTTTCGAACTTTATCTTGCCGATGGCGCAACCGGCAAAATCCTCAGAAAACTCACCTCTTCGACCAGGGACCAGCGTTTTGAGGAGATCAGTTACATCAACTCCGCAGGCGCCTGGTCGCCGGACGGGAAACAGTTCGCCGTCGCAGTCTACGATAAAGGCAAAAATGCGATCGCCTTTTTCAACATGGCGACAAAAAAAGTCGAACGCATGGCGTCGGCCAGGGATATCGATGCGATTTATCAACTCTCCTGGTCGCCCGACGGCCGGTCGCTCGCCTTTTTCGGCACGAAAGACGGCTATGGCCGGTTGTATCGCTGCGGAGTCGGAGACAAAACCGCGGAGCCGCTTACCGAGCAGGGGTACAGTGACATCGAGCCTGTCTGGTCGCCGGACGGAAGCACCATCGCCTTTGTTACGGATCGCGGGCCGGGAACCAACCTCGATTCGCTCACCTTTTCCCCGTTGCGGTTGGGCCTCCTCGATGTGGCGACAAAAAACATAACCACGGCGGCAATCAGCGAAAAAGCCCTGCATACCTCCCCGCAATTCTCACCCGATGGCAAAAGCGTCTATTGTATCGCCGACCCGGACGGCATCGCCAATATCTATCGGTATGACCTCGCATCGCGCAGTTTTTTCAAGGTGACGAACGTAGCGACCGGCGTGGCCGGACTCACCGCGATCTCGCCCGCCCTGTCGGTCGCCAAAAACTCCGGAAAAATTGTTTTCAATGTTTTTGAGCGGGGAGGCTACGCCATCTATACGCTGCCTGATTCTTTGTCCAGCGGCAGGCCGTATAGTCCTGATTCCTCACTTTTTGTCAAAAATGCCGGTCTTCCGCCGTGCGCAGGCGGGAAAATCGTTACCGCCTATTTGCGGGACCACACCTCCGGCTTCCCGGATACGGCCGGCTTTATTTCCGCTCCCTATCATCCGAAGTTGACCAGCGTAACCGAGGGCCAGGCCTACGGGGGCGGAGGCTACGCCGCCGGATATGGAATAGGGGTCGCCGCCGGCGGCTATATGCTCTTCAGCGACGAGCTTAACGACCACGAGCTCATGATTGCGCTCCAGATAAACGGCGACGTGCAGGACATCGGCGGCCAGATCGAATATTTCAATCAGGCCAATCGGATCAACTGGGGCGCCTCGATAAGCCATGTCCCGCAGTATTTTGAGGGCATCGCAACGGGGAATGGCTCTCTCCCCACGGTGGACACGTCGCTCAGGTCATTTGACACGGTTGGCCTGCCGGTGCAGTTCGATACGATTGACGTAACGCGCCTCTATGTAGATAATGTCAGCCTCTTCGCCCAGTACCCGCTGAGCGCCAACAGGCGCATCGAGCTCTCCGCGGGTTTTACGCGCTATACCTATTCCGCCAGCCAGGAAGTCGATACCGTCGATGCCAACGGCGATGTTCTCGGTACTTCCACCACCGGTATTTCTCCCGCGTCGATGGGATATATTCCACTTAATCTTGTCAACGTCGGCCTCGGTTATGTCGGCGATTACTCCTATTTCGGATTTACCGGGCCGATAAGCGGGAAACGCTTCGAATTTGAAGTTTCCCCGACCACGGGAACGCTGACCTTTACCTCGGTATATGCCGACTACCGGTACTACTGGTTTCTGCGTCCCCTTACCCTTGCCTTCCGGGCGTTGCATATAGGGTACTATGGCAGCGGCGCCGAAACGGATCCCTTTAATATCATGTATTTAGGCGACCCGACCCTGATTCGCGGCTACTGGCTCAGCCCCGCGGCCGGATCGGACAGCGTGCAGAATGCCGAGTTCAATCGGCTTATCGGATCGAGAATCGTGGTCGGCAATGCCGAGGCGCGGCTCCCGCTCCTCGGTACCAGGCAATTCGGGCTCTTCGACTTCAGGTATCTGCCTACCGACCTCGTGTTTTTTGTCGACGGCGGCCTTGCATGGACGGCCGAGGAAAACCCGGTTTTGCAGTGGTCCAGGACTTCGACCGCGCGTATTCCGCTCTTCAGCACCGGTGTCGGCCTCCGATTCAATCTCTTCGGCGCAATGATCGTCGAAGTCGACTATGCCTACCCGTTCCAGCAAACGGGAAACCAGGGGACGTTCAGTTTTGCATTGTCTCCTGGATGGTAAAATGCAGCCAATTTATATTAAATGGCATGTAATTTGCGGAATTGAAAAGTGTGTTCCCGCCCTGCCGTGATGCGGGAACGAGAGTGGATTGTCTCTATGAAAATCTGCGCCGGTGCATCCGATTCCTTTTTCCAGGGGCGAAGACCTGCGTTTTTTATGGCCATCGCGATACTCGCCCTTTTTCTTGGCATGCCCGCCCGGCTCGTTTGCCGACCGATGAACCCTCCTCCGGGCTGGAAGGGCGAGGGGGCGGGAGTGATAACCATTTCCGGCGCTATCGGTCCGATAACCTCGACCTATGTCCAGCGCGCCATCCGGTTTGCCTCGCGGCACAACTACCTTTGCCTGATTATCCAGCTTGACACGCCGGGCGGTCTGCTCAATGCCACCAAAGACATTGTGGAAGCGTTGTACGCCTCCCCCATCCCCACCATCGTCTATGTCACTCCTGCAGGAGCGAGCGCGGCAAGCGCCGGGTGCTTCATCACCATGGCGGCCGACGTCGCGGCAATGGCGCCGGGCACCAGCATCGGCGCCGCCCATCCGGTTTCCATTGGAACAGGCGGAGGCGAAAATGAGGGCGGCGAGGTGATGAAACAGAAGCTTGAAAATTTTGCTTCAAGCTTCATCGAATCCATCGCCGCCCGGCGTCACCGGAACGTGCAATGGGCCATTGCCTCGGTTCGCCAGAGCGCCGCCATCACCGCCGAAAAGGCGCTTGACCTGAAAGTCATAGACTGCATCGCGCCAAGCCTGCACGACCTTCTCGCGCAGCTCGATGGAAAAACCGTCAACGGACGGGTCTTGCATACGGCCGGGATCGAAATCCGCCCGATCCCCATGCTGGTGCGGGAAAAAATATTTCAGCGACTCTGGAGCCCCGAGGTCATGTACCTGCTCATTCTGATCGCCATGTATGGAATCATCGGGGAGCTCAGTAATCCGGGGGCGATTCTTCCGGCGGTTGCGGGCTCCATCGCCCTGATTCTGGCGCTCTTCATGGCATCTATTCTACCCGTCAACGCTACCGGCGCGGCGCTTCTCGTTCTGGCCGTCGGCCTTTTCGTCGCCGATATCTTCGTACCGACGCATGGCGTCCTGACCGTTGGCGGCATCATCGCCTTTTTCGCCGGTTCCATGATGCTCTTCGACACCCCCGTCTCCGCGTTTCACCTCTCGCTCGCATTGGTCATTCCGGCCACCATCATTTCGGCGCTCTTTTTCATCTATATATTCGGGGCGGGGCTGCGAGCTCAGGCGCTTCCCGTCAGGGCCGGCCGCGAAACGCTTATCGGTAAAACGGCCAGGACCATGACGCCGGTTACGCCCCTGTCGGGAACAATTTTTCTCGACGGCGCCTACTGGAACGCGGTCAGCGCCTCGCCGATAGAGGAAAAAACCGTGGTCGAAATTGTAAAGGTTGAAGGGCTTACCCTGCATGTGCAACCGAAACCAGAGGAGGGAAAAACATGGACAACATGATGGGATTTGTATCATGGGCGCTGCCGGCGGTTATTCTCCTTGTCATCGTCCTGCCCCAGATGATCCGCATTCTCCGCGAGTATGAGCGCGGCGTCATTTTCCGCCTGGGCAAGTTGTTGCGGGCAAAGGGTCCGGGGCTCATTCTTCTCATCCCGATAGTCGATCGCATGGTGAAGATGGACCTTCGCGTGGTGCCCATCGATGTGCCGAAGCAGGAGATGATGACGCGGGATAACGTGCCGGTGAGCGTGGACGCGGTTGTTTACTTCCGCGTTATGGATCCCGAAGCGGCTGTCGTCAAGGTCGCGAATTACATGAAAGCGACATCGCTTATAGCGCAGACGACCCTCAGGAGCGTGATCGGCCAGGCATAGCACGACGAA
>Ga0187858_10005102_pt1 | contig 12077 bp, 12 predicted proteins | sample June2016WEW_8_15_FD_133015 | JGI IMG/M metagenome (GOLD analysis project Ga0187858, IMG submission 133015) | Peatland microbial communities from SPRUCE experiment site at the Marcell Experimental Forest, Minnesota, USA - June2016WEW_8_150 | ecosystem: Environmental > Terrestrial > Soil >...
CTTTCTTTCACGTGAGCAAATCGCCGCATTGGAAACAAAGCATATTGCTAATCCCGGTGCGCGCGATGCGCACAAAACATTGGCTCAAGCCGTCACCAACTTGATCCATTCAAAATCGGGTGACTCAAGTCATATTGAACAAGCAGACTCGCCAGTCGCATTGGCTGAACGAGCCAGCAAAATTCTTTTTGGCAAACTTTTCACTGATTACACATTGGAAGATTGGGAATTTCTCGCCAAGCATTGGCACTCAATAGAAGTTGAAAAGACAAAGCTAACCAGAATGCTACTTGTTGAGCTTCTAGTTCTCGCCGGTCTTTCTTCGAGCAAAGGGCAAGCTCGAAAAGACATTGAAGGCCGTGGTATTAGTATCAACAACAATCCACCGTTACCAAACATCGGTTATCATATCCAAACTGGCGACTTGCAGCTTGGGACGTATTTGCGCCTGCGCAAAGGCAAAAAGAATTACGTCGTTGTTGTTGCAAAATAATTTGAAATGAAATCTCTTTTGTATCTCTTGGTTCTAAGCCCATTTTGGGCTGCTATTGCCACATGGTTAACATTGCAGATTTTTAGTTCAACTGTCGCTTTTATAATTTACTTGATCGGTTTATTGCGAGGAATTGTAAATCGAAAGATTCTTTTAACCGGATTGAAAGTTGTAGCCTTTCAAATCGTCATTATGTTGATTTGTCTTTGGGGTTTAGCGTGGTTGTTTGAATCTGTGCTTTTAGTGTGCGAAACCAGAGGACAAAAGACCGTTTTTTGGATTGTCGCAATTGTAATCACTGTTACTTACCTTTATGAAATAATTCAAAAAATGCGCCGGAATTGGGAATTTGCACACATCCCAGGTGCATTTGAAGAACATGTCTGGAGTTTAAAGTTACTAAGGACAAAATAATTCTTGCCGGATTTTGTCCGTCCAAGGACCAAGCGTGTAAAGACATCGAAGACCGCGGCGTGAATGTCAACAACGTCCGCGAGGCCAGTCCCACCCGTGCCGTAACGACGAACGATTTGCTTTTCGGCAAACACGTCCTGCTTCGCAAAGGCAAAAAGAATTACGTGGTCGTGACGGCGAAATAGTACAGTCATCAGCCGGCGTAAAGCGGCTTGGACTGCGTCGGCAGAGCGCCGTCTCCCGCAGGTCGGGATTCCGGGAGAATGACGCGTTCGATTGTCCAACCCCGCTTCCAAGGCGGTGTCGCTCCCGCTCTGCGGGATTGCCACCGAACTTCGAAAACTGAAGGAATTCCAGCCACTACCGGATTTTTCTCAGATAGCGCACCAGAACCTCCGTAGGATTCTTGACCTCCACCACCGATTCCAAGCCCGCGGCTTTCTCCAATATCGGCAAGGCAACCTCATCGTGCAGCAGCGTATTCAGGCGGAGTTGACCTGCATTCCCAGCGGGTCGCAGTGATTGTCCTTCCGAACCATTCCCGTTTCGCTCAGCCACTCCGCACGCGGCATGACCATTTTCCAACCCCGAAAACCGAACCCGCGGCGGCGAAGGCGTCGCGGCCACGCACAACGCCGTTTTTCCATTGCCGCTTCTGGAAACCGGGTCAACCGCTGTTGGATTCCAGGCTTCCGGGAGCCAGTCAGGCTTCGGCTCATGATCTTCCGGGCAGTTCAGAGGCAGACAGTCCGGATTGGAGGCGAAGCCGGATTGGATGGCTTGCGATTTCAAGTCTTTCAAAAGGTCTTCCACAATCCCGTGCCCGATGTTCAGCAGCCAGGCAAAGAGTTGGGCTTTTTGTACCTTGAATAAATCCACAAAAAGAAAAATCAATTCCTGGGGCAGAATCCTCAAAACCGAAGCCTTTGCCTCAAACCAATCTTTCCGGATGGACATATAATCCTGCACGGTCAGCAACTTTCGCAGTTCGCCATTCAACGGCGGGTGCAGAGATCTCAAGTACTTCAATTCGACGAAATCAATCCGGCCTTCCTGGTTGAACCGATGCGAAATTTTGACCCTGCCATGTTTGGTGTTGAAATCGCCCTCATAGCAGGTGGAAAGAATCAGATGGTCATAGATGGATTGCACCTGCATTTGATAGCCGCCGGCCGTGCCGCCGTAATTGCGTTTCGCCTGTGGCCAGGAAATCTCCCGGGGCCGTCCTTGCAGGCGGTTCTCAATGTGCGCCAGCCGGTCGAAATAATCGCTGGTGGGGGAAAAGTCATTCTGGCGGAGAAAATCCCGCGCCGTCTGAATTTCTGCATCCTGGATGGCCGGGCCGCGATTAACCCGTTGCTCCAATCCTTCTATCAGCCCCCGGACTTGCCGCTTGTTCTCTTTTGTAGCCATGTTGGTGACAAATGGTTTTGAGGCATCCTAACCCTGCCTGGCATGGTGACAACTGTGCGTTTGGATGCACACCCCCTGAAAAAGCGCGGTTCGAAGGCGCAGGTTTGCTGCTTGGCAAACCTTTTCTCCCGCCAAAAACAAAGAGAATTACGTGGCGGTGATGGCAAAACCGGCTTGCCCAACGGCTCTCCGCGACGATGCAACGTCATTCCGTTCCATCCGGTGGCAACACCCTGTCGTTTGTCGTGAAATTTGAGCTGCGCGCCACGTGGCCCTACGGAACATCCGAGCGCGCTGCCAGAAACTTCTTCAATTCCGCCGCCGCCCTCCCGCCGAAGCCGGATACTTCGGCGATTTGTTCCAACGTTGCCGTCTTCAACCGCTGCACCGAGCCAAATTTTTTCAGCAATGCCTGTTTGCGACGCTCGCCGATGCCGGGAAATTCGTCCAGCACACTTTCCGAAATCCGTTTGAGACGAAGTTGCGCATTGTAGGAGTTGGCCACGCGATGCGATTCGTCACGGATGCGCTGAAGTAATTTGACCGCCGGGTGGTCAAGCCCGAGCCGCAACGGTCGGCTTTCCCCCGGCAGAAAAACTTCCTCGAACTCCTTCGCCAGCCCGATGACGGGAATTTTTTCGAGCCCAAGTTTCTTCAACTCCGCGCACGCCGCATTAAGCTGTCCTTTGCCGCCGTCTATCAGGATCAAATCAGGCAATGTAGCGCAGGCGTCCCGCCGGCTTCCCGCCCCGGTTCCCTCCCCCGGCTTGAGCAGGCGGGACGCTGGCGCAACGTTTGCTTCGCGCAACAACCTTGAATACCTGCGCTTCACCACCTCCGCCATGCTCGCAAAATCATCCTGGCCTGCGACGGTCTTGACTTTGAATCGCCGGTAGTTTACGCGGTCGGGCCGGCCATTTTTGAAGCTGACCAGCGACGCCACGGCGAATGTGCCGCTGATGTTGGAAATGTCAAAGCCTTCGATGCGTTGCGGCGGCGCGGGCAAACCGAGCACGTGCGCGAGTTCCGCCAGATCGCGTACCGGCTCAATCGCCAGCGGCAACGTGTAAGGCACACGCTCAAATCGTTCCGTTCTTTTGGTCGTTTGCTCAAGGTCGCGGATGAGGTCGCGAAAGGCGGCGGCCTTCTCGTAATCCCGCGCGCCCGCGGCCTTTTTCATCTCCGCTTCGAGCTGCCCTCTCATCTCGCGGCACTCGCCTTCGAGGAAGCCACACGCGGCACGGACTTGGTCAAGGTATTGTTTCCGCGTGACGTTGCCAATGCATGGCGCGGTGCAGTACTTCAAATGAGCGTAAAGGCAATGCTTGTAGTCAGCTTCGCCCGGTGTGAACGCGCGACAACCACGCAAATTGAACTGCCGCCGCACAAGCGCGAGCGTGTTGCGCAACGCGCCTGAATTTGAGAACGGTCCGAAATAACGCGCGCCATCGTCCTTTCTCAATCGCGTGAAGGTGAAGATTGGAATCGGGTCGTTCAAATTTACCTTGAGCATCAGGAACCGTTTGTCGTCGCGGAAGCTGACGTTGTAACGTGGATGAAATTCCTTGATGAGTTTGCCTTCGAGCAGGAATGCCTCCGGTTCGCTGCGGACGACATGGATATCGAAATCGTGGATAGCCTCGATGAGCGCGTTGAATTTCAAGTCCCAGCCCAGGCGGCGCGACGGATGGAAATACTGGCTGACGCGTTTGCGCAGGTCGCGCGCCTTGCCAACATAGATGACCGCGCCAAACCGGTCACGCATAAGATACACGCCCGGTTTGTGCGGCAGCGTGCCGACTTTTTTGCGGATGGCTTCGGTCGCAGGCACGATGGAATTTCAACGCAAAGGCGCAAAGGCGCAAAGGAATTTTAACCCCAAATTACGCTTGCGTGCCGAATGGAATCGGCGTATTGAGCGGCAAACCCAACGAAAGGAAGCCTATGCCAGAAAAACAAAATCCGCCGCCTGCCCAACCGTCGCAACCCACAACGCCCACGCCGCCGCCGGGTACCGAAAGCCAGGCCCGCACTTGGAACATGCTGTGCCATCTCAGTGCCTTGGCCGGTTTCATCATCCCGTTCGGAAACATTCTTGGTCCGCTGCTGGTCTGGCAGATCAAGAAGAACGAAATTCCTTCCGTGAATGTTCACGGCAAGGCCGCGCTGAATTTTCAAATCACCGTGACCCTCGCGGCGTTCGTTGGCGTGGTCGTCGCGGTGATTCTGTCTTTTTTCTGCGTCGGCTTTTTACTGGTTCCGCTTGTCATTTTAATCGGCCTCGCCGGGCTGGTGTTCGCCATCATCGCGGGCATCAAGGCCAACAACGGCGAGGATTACAAATATCCATACAGCTTGAATCTTATCAAGTAGCAGCTGAAACGTCCGCAGGCAGAATTTTATTCGGACTTCGGACTTCGGACTTCGGACTTCCTGGCCATGTGCCGGTGGACGAAGAAATAATAAAGGCCGCCCAGCACGAGCGCGGTGCCGCCGACCCAAAACCCGACGCGGTGCATTTCGCCTTTGGTGATGTCGGCGCCGATGTTGACGCCGAGCCAGCACAGCACGGAACACCAGATCGTTGCGCCGAGCAGCGTGAACAGGGAAAACAATCGGTAATCCATCCGCGCGATGCCGGCGGGGATGCCGACGAGTTGCCGCGCGCCCGGCAGCAGCCGCGCGACGAACACGCCCATCGGACCGTAGTGCGACATCCAGCGTTCGGCCTTTTCCAGTTTCTCCGGCGGAAACAAAACGAGCCGTCCATAACGCAAAACGAGGGGCCGGCCGGCGGCGCGCGCCAGCCAATACATTACCGTCGCGCCCAGCCACGAGCCGAACGCGCCGGTGATGACAATACCGATTTGGGCCGGCCAGCCGGAGAAGTGGAGATGGAAAAGATTCAAGCCGCCGCCCGACCACGCCAGATGCGCCGCGGGCGGGATGATGACCTCGCTGGGCAGCGGCAGGAAGGAACTCTCCATCGTCATCAGCAGCACGACGAGCGGATAGCCGCCGGTTTTAAGCGCGGCCAGATACCACGCGATGAGCGGCTGGAAAACGGATTTGAGCATCGGGCGTTAAAAATGAGTCCGCTAATTACGCGAATTTGCGCGAATTGGAAAGCCGCAAAATTATCTTGGCGGATGCTCGTAAAAATTCTGAACCTCTTCCGGCGTTGCCGGCTGTGGCCAGACCCAATCAAGGGCATGAGGGTTTTGCCAATTAAAACTCGAAGACTGGACATTCTTTTCCAAGGAAGGATTGCCCCCATCATCCACGCCGTTTTCGCCGATGGAATAAAGCAGAAAGGTGCCGTCGGCATTCCGCCGGTAACGCAACGGCTGGCCGTCCACCGGATCGCGTGGAACTGACGGAACAAATTCCGGCACGAGCGAATTTAAATCCGGTGGATAACCTCCATGCTCCAGTTGATAGCGCTTCAAAGCGATAGTCATTATAACCATCTGCCTTGCCGCTTCGACTCGCATAACCTTTCTGGTTACTCCACTCAAACCAACAATTGATTGTGAAAGCATTGTATGAAAATCCATCTCGTTGGAAAAAAGCGACAAAAATTCATCATCTATCTTGGATATTCCCAATTCATCCAACTTGACGTTCTGATATTGCAGCGCAGTTTGAAAAGAACCATTGGTTTGGGCGAACCGCGCCACATTTATCAACACCGCGTAACCCCTGAGGGAGCGCAATTCGTCAGGATACGACCACCACCAACGCCACATAAAAATTTTGGTTTTTATCTTCGCCTTGTCCCAAAGGGATTCTTCCCCATCGCTCAATCCCATTGATTTGCGTGCGCCTTCTTCAAGGTTGAAATAGCGTTGCAATCCGGCATGAGAATTCCGCCATATCGCGAGGGAGATTTCTCCGGTCACACGCTCCATTGTCAGCGCGTCCTCTTCGCCACGAATAAAATTCAGACTCATCCAATCTTGCTGCAATTCGGCAAGCTGTTCGTCCGTTAGATTTGGAGACTGCAGGATTTCCCAATTGACGGTGACAGCAATTTGAGCAATTGCGATGCGCACAAGTTCGGAAATGGCGAAGCGCTCATCACGTAATGCTTTTGTCAGTGCAAGCATCGTATGCAGGTTTTTTACAGCGGACGCGGTATCGCCGCGATGCAAATCACAAAGGGCGGTCGTTGTCAGACGCTGCGCTGCCCGTTTAGATTCAGACAAATAGAGGTTGGTAAAAACCAAGTCGGCGACCCCGCGTTCATATTTGATCTGAAAATCGAAATCCGGCCTGTCAATGATTTGCTGTAGCAGTGCAAAAGATTTGGCGTTTTTGTTGACCGCTGTTTCCACATCTTCCCAAGAATTAGTGACATCACTATCCCTAATGAGCGGTTGCTGCCAGCGAATCATTGCCCTTCCCGGCACGACCGTTTTCATGCCGTAAACATAATTCGTGTAGCTAAGGCTTTCATCCGCATCGATGAGTGAAGCTGCGCTGCGAAAAACGTCAGCGCCGTTTTGTTCCGGCGGCACGGGCGGCGGAATCACCTGGGCCAATTCCATCGGCTCGCCTTGAGCCTTGAGTTCAGCGATGTAAGCTTCCGTCGCCGCGCGCAGTTGATAATGGCGGACGATCGGAATGATAACTGCCGCCATCAGCGCGACGCCTGCAACAACCAAAATTTTCCGGCGGCGATTCATGGAATTCGACATGAATCTATCAGCTTCATTGACGGACGCGAAACTATAAAACCATCAGCTGTTTGTAACCCGGGGAGTCGGGGCAAAAAATTCGTGCCAATTCGTGGAATCCGTGTCTCAGGCTTTCAGGAAAAAGCGCCGCTGTTTTTCGCTGACGGGCATTTCGAGTTTTTCCATCACCGCCAGAATGTCCTCCCAGACCTTGCGCTTCTCGCTCAGCGCCTGGTTGCGTAACAGATAGGCCGGATGATACGTCGGCATGAGCGGGATGCCGCGGTAGGTTTTCCAGGTCCCGCGCAGCTTGGTGATGCCGATGGTTTTGCCCAGCAGCCCCTCTACTGCCGTTGCGCCCAGCGCCACGATGACCTTGGGCCGGATCAAATCAATCTGCTCCTGCAGATAGGGAAGACAGGTGGCCATCTCCTCGGTCGTTGGTTTGCGGTTGCCAGCGGTCTGGCCGGGCGATGTATCCGGCCGGCACTTCAAGATATTGCCAATGTAAACGTCCGCACGCCGCAGTCCCATTGCCTGGATGATTTTCGTAAGCAACTGGCCGGCCTTGCCGACAAACGGTTCGCCCTGTTCGTCTTCGTCCGCGCCCGGCGCCTCGCCGATGAACATGATTTGCGCGTCTATGCTGCCGATACCGAACACTACGTTTTTGCGCGACGACGCGAGATGCGCGCATTTGACGCAGCCCAGCGCCCGCTCACGCAATGCGGCGAACGCGGCGGCTTTGGCCTGTGGATCGAGCGGTGGACCCTGGTTGATGATGGTTTCGCCCGGGAGCGCAAGTAATGTGGCCTGCTCGGCAACAGGCGCGGGAGCTGGCGAACGCGGTGGCGCGGCAGAAGTCGTCTTTTGGCGGGGACGAGCCGCCGGCTCGTCCGAACGGGGAGTCGGAGCTTCCACCGGACGCGCGGGCCGTGTGTGCCTGCCTTCAATTGAACGTGACGGCTGTGCGAGAGCACGCAGCGTTTCCGGCGAAACGGCGACATGCCGCACACCGCGCGCTTTCAAATCCTCGAGATGTTGAATTGTCGCGTTGAGCAGTTGTTCGCAGGCGCCGGCCATCGCGGCTATCGTAGCCGATGGTGCGGTGGCCGCACGAATATTTTCCAGCACGCCCGGTTGTATCCGGATCTGTAACCTTCAGTCTGAGGCAATCGAAGGCTTGTTTCTTGTCGTCCCGGCGTGCTATGGTAAAATTCACCTCCGACGACCATGAAATTGCGCAACAGCGAAAACTGGCTGGCGAACTTCAAATTCAATTCCCTCAAAACCGGCCTCCTGAAAGGCTGGCGTGCGACGTGGAACATTGAGGCTTGCCCGAAGGGTGGTTCTTCGTGGTTGTTGCTGTTTTTTGAATTGTTTGTCGCATTTTCACTCTGCGTGGCGTACTTCTTTTTGGTCAGGAACTACTTCGCCTATGGTGATCCCATGAACAGCAACGTGTTCATGGCGGGTTCGAAAAAACTCTACCGGATGGACCAGTCAATAATCGGTGACGTTTGGAAGGGCCGCTTGACGGGCCTGTTATTGTCCGGTGCGCTGGTTGATTTTTCACTCAAGGATCACACCCCCAATACGGAACAAATAGGGCAATTAATGAATACTTTCGGGCTGTACCATGCTTTCTGGCTGCTCTTGTTGTTTTCCGTGATCATTTTGGCGTTGCACCGTTCGTTGTTCATCAACCTTGGCATCTTCGCGGGGTTGATGTATAATTTTTCGCCGGCAGCCGGGCCGTTTTTTTTCCCCTGGGACATCCCGGCCACATTATTCTTCACACTGGCGGTCCTTTTTTTTGAGCGCCGGCAAATGTTCCTGATGGTGGCTGCAATCTGTGCGGGTTGCTTTTTCAAGGAGACGGTCCTGGTTTGCACCCTGCTGGTGCTGTTTGCCAGCCACTGGAAGTGGGGCAAACGCGTCCTGACATTTGCAGGCATCATCGCCGTGTATGTCCTCGGAAAAAAACTCCTGTTAAGCCATTTGTATCTCGATGTGGCGGCCCTGTCCATGGGGAATGCGACAAATCTGCTCGACTTGTTCCGGCTTCCGCTTTTTATAAAGAATGTCAGGTTGCTTTTTTCACCAACTCTCAACCATTTCATTTTCCTCAATGCGGGAACCCTGGCAACCGTGCTGGTGTTGTGCTGGCGCAGGCGTTTTCTGCCTTACATGGTGGTGATTCTGGTGTTTTTCATGGGGCAGTTTATGTACGGGGGATTCAAAGAATTCCGGATTTTCATGCAAGTACTGCCTTTGAGCCTGATCCTGTTGAGTGAGCGGTGGGGGAAATATGCCGGGTCAGGCGCAGCCGACGAGTTGGACAGCGAATCTGCACCGGTCTGGGCGGTGCGCGAAACATTTCCGGTCCTGGTTCCAATGACCATTGTATTGATCGGGGTTTCCACCGGTATCGCAGGTTGGCACTATTATAACATCTTTGAAAACCTTAAGCCTGGTCGCTTGGGGCAGTCTGAACTCGGCAAATTCGTCCGCGAAAGTGAAAGGAGTGGCAGCAATTATGAGGTTGAGAGTGAATGGTTCCGAAATGGATATGCCAATTCCGAATTGGCACTGGCCATGATCGATCAGAGCAACCGGCGGGACTCGGACGCCATCAATCATTACCAACGGGTTCTTCAAGTGGATACAAATTCAGCCTTCGCCATGAACAATCTCGCGGTACTGCTAGCCAGCACTTCCGACCCTCGCCTCCGCAATGGCAACGAGGCGGTGCGTCTGGCCGAACGCGCCTGTCAATTAACTCAATATAAAGAGGCGGCCTTGCTCTACACCTTGGCTGCTGCCTATGCCGAGGCCGGACGTTTCGATGACGCCATCGCTTGCGCCCAAAAAGCCCGGGTGGTGGCCCTGGCAAAGGGACAAAAGGAAATTGCAGATGCCAATGAACCGTTACTGGAATTGTTCAAAGCCCACCAGGCCTACCATCAAGAGCCCAAGACCGTACCGTAAAACACGTTATCCGGCTGGATTCGGCAGAAGCCGTGGAATAGCCGCCAGGTTCAAACCACTCATGCCAGCCTAAATTCTTAAGCCAGTTTCTCATTTTTCCGACTCGCCTTCCAAGCAAATCCGCTCAAAAATGCCGCAGAATCAGTCGCTATTGGTTGGCAATGAAATTGAAACAAAAAACCACGGACGAAAACGGATCACGTCGCCCAGAGGGGTCTGGCCAATCAGCTTTATTGGGTCGAGCTTTGTCCCGTCGAGACGTTTTTGTCGTACTATTGGTCGCTTTGGCGGCCAGATTGATCTTTATGCTGGCGATGCCTCCGCAAGTCCGTTCCGCTGACGCGCATAATTGGGAATCTGTGGCGAACGCTTTGGATGCCGGGCAAAATCCTTACCAAACCACATCCATCCTGAACTGGCCGCCGTTTTGGCTTCAATTCATTTTTTTCATTTCAAAAATTTCGGTTTCGTTCTCCATTTCATTTTTCCGTGTCCTTCAATTCTTCCTCAGCGCTGTTGAGTCGGTGGTAATCATCCTGCTCATCAAGCTGATCCGCGAGGTTGCTCCCGCGGCACACGTCCGCGCGCTTGTTATTATCGGACTTGCGCTCAATCCCGCAGCCATATTCCTGATCTGCCAGCAATGCAATTTTGATGTCATTCTAGCTTTATGGCTGATGTTCTTTATGCTCAGTTTGCTACGATATAACCGGACTAAGGATTACGCCGATTGGTTGTGTGCCTGTCTGTTTCTTGGGCTTGGTATTCTTACCAAGACGGTGCCGTTGGTTCTTGCTCCGTTGCTGGCAGGCGGTTTCCGGGGAGCAACGACACGACTTAAATTCCTGGGACTTGCCCTTCTGTTGGGGCCCGTTGCTCTGGGTGTTAGCATCATCTACGTTCTTGCTCCTGCCGATGTAACAACCAAGGTTCTTGAATATCGGTCCATCAGCGGATGTTTTGGTTTTTCCGGCCTTTTTCACCTTGCAGGGGCTGACCAATTGATGGGTCTTTATAACGTGATTTTCTATGTTCTGCTCTTCATGGTCATGGTGGCTTCCTCGATTTTGTTCTGGCATCGGCGATCCATTGGCGATCGGGAAACAGTTCTTTTCGCAGCGCTTCTGCTGGTATGCATTCCCGTTTTTGGACCGGGATATAACTCAGAATATCTCTATTGGTTCATGCCTTTTCTGGTTGCCACATTCGCTTTTTTCAAAGGCAAATGGCGTCTGGTGTTGACCGGCTTTGCCTTGATTACCGCTTGCACTTATCTGGTTGAATATGCCGTGTTGGGGTCCCACGGAACGTTTCTTTTGAACATATTGGTATATAAAATGGGAAACCTGCATCCACCGCTGTGGCTTCTGCGACCGATGGCAAAATGCGAATCAGCAACAGGGCAGACTTTGATTCGCCTTCCGTTATTCGTAGCTTATTTGGCTTTGCTCGCAGTCGGAACCGGCGTTCTTTTTCGAGGTATAAAGAACCAGTCTAAGGCGAATTGATTTACCGCTTACGCCCCGTTTTAACGGCCGCGAACTCCAGGAAGCTGCCTCGGAACTGTTTCGGAAATACCCGGCACGCTCCTCGCTATTTGTTGCGGTGTTCACTTTTCACCACCGGTGCGGCTGGAAACGGTTTCGACGCTAGCACCAAAGACAAGGCAACCACCAAATTGCAGACGCCATCAATCATTACCAACGGGCCCTCGAACTGGACACCAATTCAGCCACCACCTTAACAACCTGCGTTGCTGCTCGCCACCGCTTCAGACCCGCGCCTGCGCAATGGCAACGAGGCGGTGCGTCTGGCTGAACAGGCCTGCCAATTGTCTCAATATAAAGATGTCACGATGATCGGCGTCCTGGCCGCCGCCTACGCCGAGGCCGGACGATTCAATGATGCCGTCGCCGCCGCCCAGAAAGCCTGCACGGTGGCTTCGGCACAAGGACAAACCGGGATTGCGGCCAAATATGAAAATTTGCTCGAATTGTATAAATCCGGCCGGGCTTTGCACCAAAAAGCCAAGACCGCCCAGTGAAACACGTTAGTTACCGCTTGTGATCCTTCCTGACTGTTTGACA
>Ga0187858_10005118_pt1 | contig 12058 bp, 9 predicted proteins | sample June2016WEW_8_15_FD_133015 | JGI IMG/M metagenome (GOLD analysis project Ga0187858, IMG submission 133015) | Peatland microbial communities from SPRUCE experiment site at the Marcell Experimental Forest, Minnesota, USA - June2016WEW_8_150 | ecosystem: Environmental > Terrestrial > Soil >...
CCCGGCCAGGAGCAGGCTGGTGGCCGGGTCGAGCAGGCCGCACGCGGCCAGTTCCTGCGCTACCGAGCTGCGCCGGACCAGGGCCGCATCGAGCGCGGCGCGGGCCTTGTCTACCCGCGCGTGCATCCGGTCGAGCCGGCCGGCCCGCCAGGACACGTACACGCCGATCAGCACCGCGGCCACGGCGATGAGGATGACGTCAGTCAGCACTGGCCGCTCCCCGCCGTCACGATCACCTCAGGCACCGCCGTTCCGGTCACCGGACCACCCCGACCTGCCCGTACGCCGCCACGACGGCCTCATAGACGCGCACCACGTCCCGGGCCACCACCGGCCAGTCGTAGGCCCGGACCGCCTCGGCTGCGGCCTCGGACAGGGTGGCCCGCCGCTGCGGGTCGTCGAGCAGCCGTGCCGCGGCCGCGGCCAGCGCCGCCGGGTCACCCGTCTCGAACAGCTCACCGGCCCGGCCGCCGCGCAGCACCTTCCGGAACGCGTCGAGGTCGCTGGCCACGATCGGCGCCCCGGCCGCCATGGCCTCGGCGAGCACGATGCCGAAGCTCTCACCGCCGGTGTTCGGCGCGCAGAAGACATCGACGGAGTGGTAGACGCGGGCCTTGTCTTCCTCGCTGACCTGGCCGAGAAGGATCACCCGCGGGCGCAGCGGCACGGGTACCTTGGCCAGCACGTCCTCGGTGTCCCCGGGCCCGGCGATCAGCAGCCGGAGCCCGGGCCGCTCGGCGCCCATCTCGGCGAACGCGCGCAGCAGCACGTCCAGGCCCTTGCGTGGCTCGTCCATCCGGCCCAGGAACCCGAGCGCGCCGCCCTCCCCAGGCCAGCCGGGCAGCGGCGCGGCCTTCTCATACCGGCTCACGGTCACGCCGTTCGGGATGAGCACCGCGTCCCCGCCCATGTGCTCGACCAGCGTGGTCCGGGCGGCCTCGGAGACCGCGATCCGCCCGGTGATCTTCTCCAGCGCGGTCTGCAGGGCCGGGTAGGCGGCGTGCATGATGCGGGAGCGCGGGGTGGCGGTGTGCATGGTCGCCACGATCGGGCCGTCCGCCACCCAGCAGGCCAGCAGGGACAGGCTGGGCGCGGCCGGCTCGTGGACGTGCAGCACGTCGAACCCGCCCTCCTTGACCCAGCGCCGGACCCGGCTGGCGGACAGGAACCCGAACGCCAGGCGGGCCACCGCGCCGTTGTAGGGCACCGGGACGGCGCGGCCGGCGGGCACCACGTAGGCCGGCAGCGGGGTGTCGTCGTCGGCGGGCGAGATCACCGACACCTGGTGCCCCAGCCCGATCAGCGCCTCGGCCAGGTCCCGGATGTGCTGCTGCACCCCGCCGGGCACAGCCCAGGTGTAGGGGCAGACGATGCCGACTCTCATGGGCCGCCACCCGCGTCCCTGCCGCCTGCGCCCTTGCCGCCTGCGCCCGCACCGGGAGCCGCGCTGGCCATCTCGCTCTCGCCGCGCTCTGCTGCGGCGAGCCGATCCGGATCAAGATCCGCGGTGAAGACCTTCTGGAGCATGTGCCAGTCCTGCGGATGGGCGCGGATTCCTTCCTCGTAGTATCGGGCGACCTCCTGGGTCATGACCGCGACCTTCTCCCGGCGGGTTCCGGCCTCCGCCACCGGGACCTCATCGCAGATGCGCGCCCCCCAGCCATCGCTGTCGAACCAGAGGGTGGCGGGCAGCAGCGCAGCCCCGGTCTGCACGGCCAGCGCGGCCGGGCCAGCCATCATCCGCGCCTTCTCCCCGAAGAACTCCACCTCGATGCCGCGGCCGGTGACGTCCCGGTCCGAGACCAGGCAGACCAGGCCCCCGGCCCGCAGTCGCTGGGCCAGCACGCCAAACCGGCTGTCCCCGCCGCTGGCCGGGAGTACCTCCATGCCGAGCCCTTCACGGAACTCCAGGAACCGCTGGAACAGGGACTCCGGCTTGAGCCGCTCGGCGACCGTGGTGAACGTGCCGACGCCGCGGCCGATGATCCAGGCCCCGGCCAGCTCGTAGTTGCCGGTATGCGGCAGGGCGACGATCACCCCGCGGCCCGCGGCCAGGTTCCGCTGGATGTTCTCCTCGCCGGTCGCGTGCATATCCGCCTGGATCCGGTCCTGCCCGATCGTGGGCAGCCGGAACGACTCCAGCCAGTAGCGGGCGTAGGAGCGCATGGTCTGCCGGGACAGCGCCCGCAGTTCCTTGCCGGTCACGGACGGGCCGGTCACCCGGCGCAGGTTCGCCTCGAGCACCTGGACCCGGGGTCCCTGGCGGCGCCAGGCGATGTCCGCGCCGAACTGGAAGGCGCCGCGGGCCCAGGATTCCGGTACCCGGCACACCAGGGACCAGCCCAGGGCGTACCCGGCGTCGGTCAGCCGGTCCCGTAGCGAGGTCACGCCTTATCCTTTCGCGCTCCGCTATCACCAGGGTCGCGAACCGCCCTCGCGGGGCTGGCATCGGGGACGCCGTTACCCCTCCCGTCCGGGGCCGCACCGCTCGCCGGGCCAGCCGCACCGCTCGCCGGGCCAGCCGCACCACCCGCACCACCCGCACCACCCGCCGGGCCAGCTGCACCATCCGCATCACCCGCAGGGCCAGCTGCACCACCCGCCGGGCCAGCCGCACCGCCCGCCCCGGCGGCGGGCTGCGGGGCGGGCTGGGGTGTGACACCCGGGCCGACCGCCTTCCGTACCACCAGGACGCGCTGCACGAACGTGACCGTGCTGCCCGCCGCGAGCAGCCACAACCCGATGGCCAGGATGAACGGCAGGCCCAGCCCGGTCAGGCCGACCGCGACCAGCACCACCAGCAGCCGCTCGGATCGCTCGGCTACGCCGACGTCGGCCCGCACGCCTATTCCCTCGGCCCGGGCCCGGGCGTACGACACCAGGCCGCCGGCGACCAGGCAGTACAGGGCCACGCAGGCCAGCACCGGCTGATGGTCCCGGGCCAGGTAGATGGCCAGCCCGCTGAAGACCGCCCCGTCTCCGATCCGGTCCAGGGTCGAGTCGAGGAAGGCCCCCCAGGGCCCGGTGGTGCCTTTCACCCTGGCCAGCAGGCCATCCAGCATGTCGAACATGGCGAAAGCCCAGCACACCAGGGCCCCGGCGAACAGGCGGCCGGTGGGGAACAGCCAGAGCGCCCCGATGGCCACGCCGATCGTCCCAGCCGCCGTGATCATGTTCGGCGTGATGGGGGTGCGCGCGAGCGCCTCGCCGACCGGCCGCAGCAGGCGGGCGAACAGGGGTCTTAGGGCGTTCAGCATGGCCGTCCGATCCTACTGGCGGAGTGGACAGGAGGGACGATTCCGGCTGGGGGCTTGTGGTCGGGTGTCCGGCAGGTTAAGGCTGGTCGTGAGGCAGCCAAACAGCGTCGTAGGAGGCGAGTACTCATGACCGACAGGAGAGGATCGAGCGCTACAGGCGGTACAGCAGGGGCCGATCAGCCCGGCAGCGTGCGGAATGTCGCGCTGGTCGGCCACTCCGGGTCAGGGAAGACCACTCTCGTGGAGGCTCTCCTCGTCAGCACGGGCGCGATCCCGCGCCCGGGACGGGTGGAGGACGGCACCACCGTAAGCGATTTCGATGAAGTGGAAGTCCGGCAGCAACGTTCCGTGAACCTCACCCTGGCGCCCGTGGTGCACGCCGGGATCAAGGTCAACCTCCTCGATACGCCAGGGTACGCCGACTTCACCGGCGACCTGCGGGCGGGACTGCGGGCCGCGGACGCCGCGCTGTTCACCGTGCCGGCCACCGACGGCGTGGACGGGCTGACCCGGATCCTCTGGGACGAGTGTGCCTCCGTCGGCATGCCCCGGGCCGTGGTCATCACCAAGCTGGATCACCAGCGGGCCGACTTCGACGAGGCCCTGCAGGCCTGCCGGGACGCCTTCGGCGATTCCGTCGCCCCCCTGTACCTGCCGGTGACCTCGGGTCCCGGCGCCGTAGCCGGGCTCATCGGCCTGCTGTCCGGCCGGTTCTACGACTACACCGGCGGAACGCGCACCGAGCGTGACCCCGACCCCGATCAGGCGGACCGGCTCGACGAACTGCGCAGCTCGCTGATCGAGGGCGTCATCCAGGAGAGCGAAGACGAAACCCTCATGGAGCGGTACCTGTCCGGGGAGAGCATCGATCCCAAGGTGCTGATCGAGGACCTGGAGAAGGCGGTCGCCCGGGGCAGCTTCTACCCGGTGCTCACCACCTCGGCCCTGCGGGGCATCGGGCTGGCCGAGCTGCTGGAGATCATGACCCAGGCTTTCCCCTCCCCGGGGGAGCATCCGCTGCCGGGCGTGACCACCCTGGACGGCAAGGCGGTCACCGGGCTGTCCTGCGACCCGGCCGGCCGGCTGCTGGCCGAGGTGGTCAAGACCACGTCCGATCCGTATGTCGGCCGGATCAGCCTGGTCCGGGTGTTCTCAGGGACGATGCGGCCGGACGCGCCGGTACACGTGTCCGGGCATGGCCTGGCCGAGCGCGGCCATGCCGACCACGACATGGACGAGCGGATCGGCGCGCTCACCTCGCCGCTGGGCAAGCAGCAGCGCCCCGTGCCGCAGTGCGTGGCCGGGGACATCTGCGCCGTGGCCAAGCTGACCAGCGCCGAGACCGGCGACACGCTGTCGGACAAGGAACACCCGCTGCTCATGGAGCCGTGGTCGATGCCTGACCCGCTGCTCCCGGTGGCCATCGCGGCCAAGTCCAAGGCCGACGAGGACAAGATGTCCCAGGCGATTGGCCGCCTGGTGGCCGAGGACCCGACGCTGCGGATGGAGAACAACTCCGAGACTCGCCAGCTCGTGCTGTGGTGCATGGGCGAGGCCCATTCCGACCTGCTGCTGGACCGGCTGTCCTCGCGGTACGGGGTGGGCGTGGAGACCAAGGATCTGCGAGTTCCGCTGCGCGAGACGGTGGGCGGGAAAGCCCGGGGGCTGGGCCGCAACGTCAAGCAGACCGGCGGGCACGGCGAGTTCGGCGTGTGCCACATCGAGGTGGAGCCGACGCCATCAGGCACCGGGTTCGAGTTCGTGGACAAGGTCGTCGGGGGCGTCGTGCCCCGCCAGTTCATCCCGTCGGTGGAGAAGGGCGTGCGGGCCCAGCTGGAGCAGGGAGTACTCGCCGGCTACCCGATGGTGGACGTCCGGGTCACCTTGTTCGACGGCAAGGCGCACTCGGTGGACTCCTCCGACATGGCCTTCCAGAAGGCGGGCCGGGCCGCCCTGCGGGACGCCGCGGACAAGGCGAAGGTGCTGCTGCTGGAGCCGGTGGACGAGCTGTCCGTGCTGGTCGCGGACGACTACGTCGGCGCGGTCATGTCCGATCTGTCCTCGCGGCGCGGCCGGGTGCTGGGCACCGAGCCGGTGGCCGGCGGGCGGACCCTGGTGAAGGCCGAGGTGCCGCAGCTGGAGATCACCCGGTACGCGATCGACCTGCGCTCGATGTCGCACGGCACCGGCTCGTTCAGCCGCAGCTACCTGCGGTACGAGCCGCTCCCGTCACACCTCGCCGACAAGGTAGCCGCGTCCGCGAACGCCGGCTGAAGCTCGATCGCCCGGCGAGGGGGGCGCGCCGCACGCGTGTTCCCCCAGCCGGGCGATGCGGGGCCGGGCTCACCGCGCGGCCGTGCCGCGCTCGCGGCGCAGCGCGCGCTGCGCCGCGCTCGCTGCGCAGTGGCGATCGGGGGTTCCGGGGGCATCCCCGGGTCAGCAGGGCCCCGGGCTAGCACCTCCAGGCGTCCGCGATCAGCTTTCTTGTGTCGCGGAGCAGCTGCGGGAGTACCCGGGTGTGCCCGACCACGGGCATGAAGTTGGTGTCCCCGCCCCACCGGGGCACTACGTGCTGGTGCAGGTGCGCCGCGATGCCCGCACCCGCGACCGACCCCATGTTCATGCCGATGTTGAACCCCTGCGCGCCCGAGGCGGCCCGCAGGGCGGCCATGGCCCGCTTGGTGAACGCGGCCAGCTCCGCGGTCTCCGCGTCGTCCAGGTCGGTGTAGTCAGCCACGTGCCGGTACGGGAGCACCATCAGGTGGCCCGCGTTGTACGGGTAGAGGTTGAGGACGCTGTAGACCAGCTCGCCCCGGGCCACGATCAGTCCGTCCTCGTCGCTGAGCGCGGGGATCCGGCAGAACGGGCAACCGTCACCCTCCCCGGTGCCGGCCGGCTTGTTCTCGCCCTTGATGTAGGCCATCCGGTGCGGCATCCACAGCCGGGCGAAACCGTCCGGGATCCCGGCCCCGTCCTGCTCGGACGTCTCGGGCGCGGTTGGCTCGGTCATCTAGCTGCTCGGTCTCTGATCGGTTCGGCTCTGATCGGTTCGGCTCTGATCGGTTCGGCTCTGATCTCTGGCCCGGTGCTCAGACCTGGATGCGCTGCCTGACGGCGCTGACGATCTCGGCAATGGCCCCGGCGACCGGGACCCCGTTGCGCTGCCCGCCGTCGCGGAACCGGAACGAGACCGCGCCCTTGGCCACGTCCTCGTCCCCGGCCAGCAGCATGAACGGCACCTTCTGCCGCTGCGCGTTCCTGATCTTCTTCTGCATCCGGTCGTCGCTCGAGTCCACCTCGACCCGGATGCCCTGCTCACGCAGCTCGGCCGCGATCTTCTCCAGGTAGGGCACGTGCGCGTCGGTGATGGGGATGCCGACCACCTGGACCGGCGCGAGCCACGGCGGGAACGCCCCGGCGTAGTGCTCGAGCAGGATCCCGAAGAACCGCTCGATTGACCCGAACAGCGCGCGGTGGATCATGTAGGGCCGCTGCCGGGACCCGTCAGGGGCCTGGTACTCGATGCCGAACCGGCCGGGCTCCTGGAAGTCCACCTGCAGGGTGGACAGCTGCCAGCGCCGCCCTATCGCGTCCTTGACGTGCACGTCGATCTTGGGGGCGTAGAACGCGCCCTCGCCCTCGGCGACCGTGTAGGGCAGGCCCGAGGCGTCCAGGGCATCCTTCAGCGCCGCCTCGGCCGCGTCCCACTCGGCGGGTTCCCCGACGAACTTCTCCGGCCGGGTGGACAGTTCGGCCTCGAACTCGGTCAGGCCGAAGTCCCGCAGCAGGCCGACCACGAACTCCAGCAGCGAGGCCAACTCGGGGCCGAGCTGATCAGGGGTGCAGAAGATGTGCGAGTCGTCCTGGGTGAAGCCGCGGGCCCGGGTCAGCCCGTGCACGACGCCGGACTTCTCGTAGCGGTACACGGTGCCGAACTCGAACAGCCGGAGCGGGAGCTCCCGGTAGGACCGCCCGCGCGCCTGGAAAATGAGCACGTGCATCGGGCAGTTCATCGGCTTCATGTAGTACCGGGCGCCGTCCAGTTCCATGGGCGGGAACATGCCCTCGGCGTAGAAGCCGAGGTGCCCGGAGGTCTGGAACAGCTCTTCCTTGGTGAGGTGCGGGGTGTTGACGTACTGGTAACCCGCTTCCTCGTGGCGGCGGCGTGCGTAGTCCTCCATCACGTGGCGGATGATCGCGCCCTTGGGGTGGAAGACCGGCAGCCCGGAGCCGATCTCGGTCGGGAAGGAGAACAGGTCCAGCTCGGCGCCCAGCCGCCGGTGATCGCGGCGCTCTGCCTCGGCGAGCAGCTTCAGGTACTCGTCCTGCGCCTCCCGGGACTCCCAGGCGGTGCCGTAGATCCGCTGCAACTGCGGGTTCTTCTCACTGCCCCGCCAGTACGCGCCGCTGGAACGCATCAGCTTGAACGCTGGGATCTGCCGGGTGGTGGGCACGTGCGGACCGCGGCACAGGTCCTTCCAGCATTCCCGGCCGGTGGCCGGGTCGAGGTTGTCGTAGATGGTGAGCTGGCTGCCGCCGACCTCGACGGCTTCTTCGACGCTGACCTCGGAGGGTGCGGTCGGGGAGCCCGCATCGGGCGCGGCCGCGCCGCCCTTGAGCCCGATCAGCTCGAGCTTGTAAGGCTCACCAGCCAGTTCCTTGCGGGCCTGCTCGTCGCTGACCTCGCGCCGGGAAAAGCGCTGGCCCTGCTTGACGATCTGGCGCATCCGCTGCTCGATGGCCTTGAGATCCTCGGGGCTGAACGGCGCCGCCACGTCGAAGTCGTAGTAGAAGCCGTTCTCCACGGGCGGCCCGATGCCCAGCCTGGCCTCGGGGAACAGCTCCTGGACCGCCTGGGCCATCACATGCGCGGTGGAGTGCCGCATGATCGCCCGGCCGTCGTCGCTGCCGATCTCGACCGGCTCGACGCGGTCACCGTCGGCTAGCGGCGCGGCCAGGTCGCGCAGCTCGCCATTGACCCGGGCCGCGATCACCAAGGACCGCCCGGCGGCCGGGCCGCCGGGCGACTCGCTGAGCCGGAGCGCGTCACCGGCCGTAGTGCCCGCGTCCACCACGTGCTCGCGACCGGCGAGGGTGATGTGAAGCTGCTGGGCCGACACGGCGGGCTCCCTGGATAGTCGTCGAGTGGGGCCATTGCCCCAGCCTCCGATGCTATCGAGGCGCGGCCGCAGCCGCGCCTCGATATCGCCCTGGCCGCCTCAGCCAGCCGTTACTGGACGGTGACCAGGGTGCCGTAGGTCATGTAGGGCCACACGAAGTGAGCCTGAGCGTAGGGCAGCTCGACGCAGCCCAGGCTCTGCGGGGCGCCGTAGTAGCCCCGCGGGAAGTAGTGCACCGCGTCGCCGCCGTCGAAGTAGGACACCCAGGAGACCGGGTCGGCGTAGTGCGACCCATCCGGGTTGGTGCCCTGCATGATCTGGAACGAGTAGCGCAGGTACACCGGGAAGGTGCCGTCTGCGGTGGGCGCAACCGGGATGCCGGTGTTGGCCAGCGTGCGCATGATGACCCGCCCGTCGTGCCACACGGTCAGTGTTTCCGGAATCGCCTTGCTGGCCAGCGCGTAGGTGTAGCCGTTGGGGTTGCCCTTGCCGGCCGCAGCGGCCTGGACCACGTCCCGCCATACGGCGGGGGTCATCACGCCGGTCATGGTCAGGCCGGCGTTGGACTGGAAGGCCCGGATCGCCCCCTGCATGATCAGGCTGGACTGGCCACCCCAGAAGCTGGTCAGGATGGACGGGTAACCCTTCTTCCAGGTGAAGGTCCCGGCCGGCGGCGCGTACATGGCGGAGAGCTCGGTGGCGACGTTGTCCGGCTGGAACCCGGTGGGGTTCTGCGGCGCCCACTTGAGCGGCAGGTAGCCCAGCTGGGCCAGCATCTGCCTGAGCCGCAGCCCGGACCAGTGCTGGGTGGTCAGCCGCGCGGTCACGGTCTTGGCCACCACCCCGCCCGCGGCGGACCGGAGGCCGGACCTTCCGGCGGGGATCGTGACCTGGACCTGGCTGCCCGGCCAGAATGGGGTGGACGGGGTGAAGGTCAGCGTGCTGCCCGCCTTCGTCCAGGTGCCCGGGGTGGCGGGGTTCACGGCCGGCATCGGGGAGTCGGTCGCCAGCGGACTGGACAGCGTCACCCGGATCGGGCTAGCGCCGTTGGTGCCGGTCACCGCGCCGCCCTGGGTCACGGATTCGACCCGCACCGGCGGAGCCGTCGGCGCGCCGCTGGCCTGATGGCGGTCCGACACGGTGGTGGCGTGCCCGGCGGGGCCGGCCGCGCCGAGCGTCCCGATGGTCACGCCCGCCACCACCAGGACGCCGACCCCGGCCGTGGCGATCACTGCAATCTTGGTCCGCCGGGACCGGGCGCCGTCGCTCCGGGTCCCGGTGCTCCCGGCCTCGGTACTCCCGGCCTCGGTGCTCGCAGTCTCCGCACTGGCAGTCTGGGCCCCCTGCCCCGGCGCCGCACTGTCCTGGCCGGCCGCGCCCTGGCCATCTGCCTCCTGGGCGCCCGCGCTCGCGGCGGCATCACCCTTAGCCCCGGATGACGGGGACGCCGCAGGCCGCCGCATCCATCCTGGAGTCTGCACGTTCCGCTCCCTCGTGTTACATATGCCCGCCCAAGACCCGCGGGGCCCCTCGCCCGCCCGGCCTGCCCGCTGTAACGCATTCCCGACATGCCCGGTTCCAACCCGCCGGCGTGTCGCGCGCCTCCGCCTGTCCTATGTCACAGATCACGCACCCGGACCGTCCTCAGGGGGTGATATCCGCACCCGGGGCATGGGCCCGAGCTGCGCAAATACTCCCTAGAGCCAGTCTCTCCTGCGGAAGATGACGTACAGGCATACAGAGATACCAACCATGACCACTGTGGACGCCCAGAAGCCTTCGATCTTCCCAAAACCGGGATAGGGGACATTCTGCCCGTAAAAGCCGGTGACCGCGGTCGGCACCGCGATGATCGCGGCCCAGCTGGTGACCTGCTTCATGATTACGTTGAGCCGGTTGCCGCGCACCGTGAGGTGGGTTTCCAGGATGGTCGTGACCAGGTCGCGGAGGGACTCCGTCCATTCGGTCGCACGGAGCACGTGATCGTAGACGTCGTGGAAGTACGGCAGGATCTCCCCGTCCACCACGTGCAGGTCTCGGCGCAGCAGCGAGTTGAGCACCTCGCGCATGGGCAGCACCACGCGCCGCAGCAGGACCAGGGACTTGCGCAGCTCGAAGGTACGGCGCTGCATCTCCTTGTCTCGCGGATTGTCGTCGAACAGCTGGTCCTCGAGCGTCTCGATCTGGGTGTCCAGCGATTGGACCGCCTCGAAGTGGGTGTCCACCACGTAGTCGAGCAGGCCGTAGAGCAGGAACCCCACCCCGCAGGTGGCCAGGTCCGGTGAGTCGTCCCAGCGGCGGACCACCGCGTCGATGTCGAACCCCGTGCTGCGCCGCACCGTGACCAGTGCGCGGTCGGTAACGAACGCGTCGATCTCGTCGGTCTCCAGCTCGCCGGTCTTGTCGTTCAGCTTCACCCCGTACGACGTGACGAAGATATGGCTCTGGTAGCGGTCCAGCTTGGCGCGCTGGTGCTCGGCCACAGCGTCCTCGACCGCCAGCGGGTGCAGGCCCAGTTCCTGGCTGATCGAGGACAGGTCCTCCGCGGTCGGCTCGCACAGGTCGAACCACACCAGCGCAGTCGGGTCGGCGAGATAGTCGGACACCTTGGCGACGGGGAAGCCCTCGTCCTCCAGGATCCCGTTGCGGTACATGCGGGTACGCGGCATGGTGGCCAACATAAAGGGCACCGCGGTAATCCCGTGCGGCCGGGCGGCTCCGGCCAGCCCAGCCGTGGCCAGGCCCGGGCTGGCATGATCGGGCTTATGACGGTTATCAAGATCAACGCCATCACCGTGCCGGCGGACAGCGGGGACGAGCTGGCCCGCCGCTTCGCGGCCCGGGCCGGCGCCGTGGACAATCAGGACGGGTTCGAGGGATTCGAGCTGCTCAAGCCCACCGACGAGCGGACCACCTGGCTGGTCGTGACCCGGTGGCGGGACGAGGACTCGTTCGCCGCGTGGGTGAGCTCCCCCGCGTTCGGGCACGGGCACCGCTCGCAGGCCGAACGGGAGGGCGGTCAGGCCCCGCCGCCGGTCGGGGTGTCCAGCGAGCTGTGGTCCTACGAGCCCGCGGGCGGCTCCGCGGCGCACTCCGGCTGAGCCCGGTGAACAGCTGGGCGCCGCCCGGCGGGCCGGTGGCGACCCCGGCCGTCCTGGTCGACGCCGGCCGCCTGGACCGGAACCTGCACGCCATGGCCGCCAGTACCGCACGCCGCGGCCTCGCGTTGCGGCCGCATGTCAAGACGCACAAGTCCATCGAGATCGCCCGGTGCCAGCTCCGGCAGGGGGCGGCCGGGATTTCCGTGGCCACCCTGGGCGAGGCCGAGACGTTCGCCGAGGCTGGCCTCGGTGAGATCTTCGTTGCGTATCCCCTGTGGATCGACCAGGAGCGGGCGCCGCGGCTGCGCGCCCTCGCCGGCCAGGTGCGGCTGACGGCCGGGGTGGATTCACTGGCCTCGGTGCATCAGCTGGCCGCGGCCGTCCGGAGGCACGCCAAGCTGGAGGTGCCCGTGCGGGTCCTGGTCGAGGTGGACTGCGGGCTGCGGCGCAGCGGGGTCGCCCCCGCCGACGCGGGCCGGGTCGCGGTCGCGGCGGCCCGAGCGGGCCTGGCGGTGGACGGCGTGTTCACCTTCCCCGGGCACAGCTATGCGCCGGGCATGCCCGCCCGGGCCGCGGCCGA
>Ga0187858_10005125_pt1 | contig 12050 bp, 15 predicted proteins | sample June2016WEW_8_15_FD_133015 | JGI IMG/M metagenome (GOLD analysis project Ga0187858, IMG submission 133015) | Peatland microbial communities from SPRUCE experiment site at the Marcell Experimental Forest, Minnesota, USA - June2016WEW_8_150 | ecosystem: Environmental > Terrestrial > Soil >...
AAAATAAAATCGGGCCTCGCACAGCCAGCATTCTGGCAGCAGATTACCTCGGCCGGCTGCTATCGCGGCAGGGGTTGTGCTGAAGCCGCGACAGAGGTTTGGGTTTCATAATCCGCGGCACAGTCTGGCAACTTTCCTTCTAGATAAGGAGCAGGACACGAAGACGATCCAAGGTCTGCTGCGCCACGCCAACGTGTCCACCACCCTCGGGCTGTATGCGCAGAGCGTGAATGCGTCGATGGTGGAAGCGTAGAAATCGATGCTGAAGGCGATTTTGCGAAACGGCTCGAACGCGGTAAACTGACTTTTACAGGCGACGTTTTGCAGGTGTGATCCGTTTTCGGCCGTCAGCAAGAGCTTGGTAAACTATTGAAACGGCTAAAGATAGGCGCGTAGCTCAGTTGGTTAGAGCGCTACCTTGACACGATAGCCATCCACCCACCGGCTGTTGACTCTAAAGAGGTTAGATAGGGTTAATAACGGGAGATACCGGTATATTTGCCGGTATTTGGTACGCTTTTGGTACGCTCGGATCGGTGGGCCGCTGGCTAGATAATGGCGGGGTGCGGCCCCATCGCAGACGATCATCCCATCCCAGACCTGTCCTGACCTCCTAAAGCAAATTGATGTCTCAGTTATGCACGATATGCCGCTCGCCTCAACGAGCGGAGATCGAAGGGCCACTGCTGTCACAAATTTCCAGCCAAACGGAGGTCAGTTAGGTATGAGCACGAAGAAACAGAAAAGCAAGGCCGGCGAAACTCAACCGAACAGGCCGAGTCACATGCCTGAATCGAAAGCGGAGGCGATAAATGAGCCGTGCCCGATCCGAGGGAACTGAGACGACTGTTCATGGACCCACCCCCGCCGCTTAGCGGTGTTGGGCCGCAGAAATAGCGAGGTCTAGCGATGCAATGTCAGAAGAAGAAACGGGACGGGGACGAATGCCGAGCCCGTGCCCGATCCGGGCAGAAGTACTGTGCTCTGCACGCGGAACCAGGCAAGGCGGCGGAGCTTGGCAGTAAGGGCGGCCGCCGACGTGCCGTTTACAGTCCCGATGCCTTGCAGGAATTCCCTGCGCCAAGAACTGCTGCCGACCTGCGGGATCTGCTGGCGCAGTCAATCATTGAAATCAGAGCCGGTAAACTGGACCCCAAACTGGTCAATTCGATCAGCTACTTGGGGACGGGTTTCCTGCGCGCAATTGAGGTCGCCGACATTCAGGCACGACTAGAATCGCTCGAACGCGAACACCAGGAGGCTTGGCAAATTGCCGGTATCTAAAGCCAAACTCGGACGATTGGAAAGGGAAGTGCCATTTCGCAACTGGATTGCGCTCCAAAGATTCCTTGAATGCCTTACGATCGAGCAGCTCAAGTTTTTTGTAGAGCATGGCTACGTAGAGGGACAAGTCACAAAACCGCGGCACAGCAAGTTTGACGGACTGAGTAGGAAGGCCCTCGTGACTCTGTGGCGAGAGGATGATCGTCTCATGGCGAGGTTCCGAGGGCGAAGCAAGGATGAAAAGCGGTTCTATTTACGGAACGGCCATTTTCCAGACGGGGCGAAGGACTAACCGATATAGCGACAGAACAAGATCAGTCTGCAGGGATTTAATTTCGATGCTCGTTCGGACAGTACGCAATGCTTTCCTCTTGGCGGATCCGTCGAGGATAGCTGTCCAGCCCTCAACCAGGAGGAAACGCGTGAATGGCTATCCTCATCTTCCATTCTCCAGCTCCGTGGGCCAAAGTGGCAAAACCGGCATTGGTGGAAGATAAATTCTTGAAATCCACACGAATTCGATCACAGATTGCCGCTTTCTCGACCGCGCATTGCAACCGCCGCGCGCGCCGCGCACTTCGACCCTATCGCAAGCCTGCGTTACCAGTAGAGAAACAGGCCGCGCTGCCGGAGCGTGCCGTGCTGCGCTATCCGCTGAAAGGAGCATCTCTGTTCTTAACAATGATCCGCGGCCACTCATTTACTGGTTCGGCTTGTTGTCCAACGTCGGAATGTAGGAGGCTGACGGTACCAGATCGCCGCCCAGGGAGCACTGCTGGTTCTGTCCTGCCAGCTGGAAGGTGCCGTAGAACACGGGACACTTGCAGGTGGCAGTGGAACCGTCCGCGCTAAGCGTGCAGGGCGCGGTCATACAGGCAGCGTAAGGCGCCTTCGGACACACGGTAGCGAACGGCTTGCCTTGCGCAAGAATCTTCAGTATGGCCAGACGGGACCCGGGATCGTAAGTGGAAATTACGTCTGCACCGGGGATGAGAGTTCCACCGTTAAGATATCCGCAAACCGGCGCCTGGCCGACTTGCGTGCATCCGGCTCCGTCCGGGTAGCAGGCGCTGGCGGTCGCGTTGTAGACGGAGCGGTTCAGAATCGCAGTGAGCAGCGTGTAGTTGGTGCTGGTGGCAACCGTGCACAGGCAGTTGGCGGATTGGCCGTCGGGAGAAAGTGTGCAGGGGTAGGGCTCGGCGCCTGAATGAAAACACAGCGCGAACTGCGTCGAGCATCCTAACATTTCCGAGGGTGCCTGGATCGTGTCGCGATAGGCCGGCCCGTAAGTCGTCGTCCAATTCTTCGAGTTATCCCAGAAGGGCCGCGAGTCCGGTACAAGCTGCTGCTTCCAGTTCAGTGGATCGTCCCAATAACCGGGAGACTTCTGACCCAGCAGTTGAGGATTAAGCGATTGCGCCGCCATCGGGCTCACCAGGCCAAAGCCCAGAACTACCGGGACGACGCAGGCCAGAATCATGCTCAGTCTTCGCATAAGCGTTCTCCTTACCATCGGCCGAACTATACACATTGGCCAGAATTTCTATTCCTAGCCCCAAACAGCCCAACACTATATACGCTTCAAGCGATTCCTGGGCATAATTATTTTCTTGGCAGGCCCTTATTCTCGAAGACTGAGATTTCTGCGCTTTATAAACAAAAACGGCGCGCTGCTCCCCGCCGTGACCGGCGAGATCGGCTTGCGCATCACCATCGATATCGAGCTTGCGCACCATTCGCCGTCCCGTAACCGGAGATTTCCAGACTGCGGTTCGGACAGTTTTGCCGTTCCATGTCACGTCGCGCGTGCAGGCCGGGATGGACGAACATAGCCTGAACATCTACCGTTTCCAAATGGAACGAGAGGGTCGACAGACGGAGGAGCAACCGGTTTATATTGGCCGTCGACGGCATCGGGGTATTCCCATCCGCCGCCGCTAAGAACCTGGCTGCACGCGCAGCCGAGATCGCAGAAATCGAAACCGGGGAGAAATATCCGAGACGGCGGATCATCGCCTCGAAAACACCAGATTGATGATCAGGTACAGCAGAAGATATCCGACAAGCACCTGACCGCACACCCACATGCGTATGTTTGTTGCGTTGGGCAGAATGTCACCGTACTCTACGGTTGTCTCCGTCATCACGCTGAAGTAGAAGAAGTCCCAGTAAGACCATATTTTTGGTGGCGTGATCTCCGACTCTGACGCCTTGATTCGCTCGTCCTGCGCTAGCAATCGTCGTTCAAAGGTAGTTCGAAGGTCCTCCAACACCTGAGTCCAAACCTTTGTGGACGTAAGAGGCGGGTCAGCCCAGTAGACCTTCTCGTCGACCAAAAGCGCTTTTCCGCTTGGATCGTATATGGAGGTTTCGAGGACGATCGGGGCAGGACCACCGGGGAGGAAGGCGGTCTCTTCGCGAACTCGTACTACATACCCAGAATGGGACCGGGCCATCAAGCGGGCAGAGTCTATTGTCACCGGCCCATGCGTGAACTCGAAATATACTGCTCTCACGGCGGCCAACTTCGCGCTTAGCCGTATTATCTCTGCCGTTGCGTCTCGCTGTTCAACGTCCTGCCGGACTCTCGATAATTCGTATTGGCTTTTGGCGATTTCCTGATTGAACCAAAAACTATCTGGCCTAGATGAATATAGCCATTTGTAAATTGCGGCAAATATAAAGATAGACGCAAGAAAGGCTGCGAAGACCAAAAGGCGCATAGCGTTGCGCCGCCAAAAACGCAAGATGCCCCCTCGAATCTCCGTTAGTTCCATGGGTTGATTCTTTTCGGCGTGTTTGACTCCTCAGCTTAAGCCTGGTGGGACGGCTTGTCAGCCGATACCAATGGAGAAAACGGCAGAAAATGCACAGACTCAGGCGCGTTTCATTGGGTTTTTGCGGGGCATCGGCGTACGGCAGTAACCTGAAGCACATCGTGGAGGATTCAGTGCAGGATATGGCCGAGCAATCGGCGTGCAAGATGTCCTCCGCGCCGGAGATGCGAAAGCTGAGCGCAGCGCCTGACAAATAGTCCGGTATCGCGTTTTGGCGGGAGTTGAGGCGGCCTGTGGCGAGGGATCCCACCCAAGCAAAAGATGAGCCGCTGCCGACGATTCGCAGGCAACTTAACTCCGTCTGAGTCTTGTAATCAAGCCGAATCCGAAAGGAGTAGCTTTTAGCTACAACGCAACCAACCACATTGAGCTCTTAGGGACTTGGGCTATTCGCAAGGCTTGCGGCGTGAGCCTTGGCGCGATCGGCTTCCGCAGGTCGCCCCAACAGCTCATAAATTTGGGCCAGATTGAGCCACGGTTGTCTTTCATTGGGAGCGAGTTGAACCGCTTGCTCTTGGGCCTGGGCAGCGCGGTGATTGTCGCCGAGTCTCCGCCAGGCTTCAGCGCGCCCCGCCGCCATTTTGTAGGAAAAGGAGTTCCCACCCGTGTCTTTCTTGCGGGCCCCTGGGGCGGTGCGCTCCGCTTCGTCAAACGCTTGCAGGGCGTCTTCGGGACTACCGACGCTCAACGCATAGTAGCCCAGTTGCAGCAGTTGCAATGATGGATCCACGTCGAGGTCGGCGCCTTTTCTGGTGGCTGCAATGGCATCGTCCGCACGGCCCTCCGCCCGGTAGAAATCGGCCAAGACCGACCAGGTGTATCCGCCGGGGGCAAGAGCGACAGCGCGCAACAGCTCCTTTTCGGCTTCGGGACGCCGGTCGAGTCCAACCAGCGCGCCAGCGCGAGTTATATGGACGCCCGCGCCCGCAGGAAAGAGCCGCAACGCTTTTTCCGAGGCGGAAAGCGCTTCCGAATCGCGTCCCAGGAGGTGGAACACTGCGGCCGCATTGACCCAAGCGACAAACTCCTCCGCGCGATTACGGAAGTGAGTGGACGCAGGCAGAGGTGTAGTGGCGCAATTTAAGGGGAAGCGGCGTATCAACGGCTCTGTCTCTGGCGTGCGGCGAACAAACACAGCCGAAACCTCGTCCAGGTAGACGAGCCGCCATAGATTGCTGAAGCAAAAATTTGCCAGGGCCAGCGCTCCTGGGCTGGCGCTGTAGGACAGCAGAATTGTGTTGATGCCATAGCGGAAGATCCCGGCTTCCCACAAGGGAGAATCTGGCGGACTCTTTAGCAAACTATATTGCAGTTGTATCCACGGCAAGCCGAAGAGCGTGTCCCGGCCGTCGATGTAGTCGAGGCGTTGCGGCCCGAGTTTCCAACTGAGGTAGCCACCGTCCTCATAGGTGTTGAAAATCTCGCCGGGAAGGTGCTCGCGTTCGATAAACTCAGCCGCCCGCCGGGGGAACCACCAACTCAATCCCATCCCGAAGGTCGAGAGCTGCGTAGCCCCGCCGAAGTAGAAGCGGTTGGTCATCAGATCTGCGGAGCGGGCACAGACCAAGACCGTGAAGAGCACTCCGGTCGCGCCTGTGAGCACCCAGCGCAGCCGCGGTGCTGATATCCAAGAGCCACAGCGCATCAGGGCGTCAGACAGAATCGGTCCGGCGATCACCACCACAACGCAGGCGAATACCGCTTCCATGCGAAAGTGCTGCAGGGGAGCATAGCTCGCCCCAAACAACATGATCGCCGCGCCCAACTGCCCCCGAAACAAGGCAATCGCCCCTGCTAACACGGCCACCGCCAATACCAGGAAGAAGGCGCTTTTGGCCCCCCCCGTCGTCAAAGCGGCGCTGGCGGTCGGCCAATTCAATCGAACCCCCCTCCACTCCCCAATCCATTGTTGCTGCTCAGCCGTTGCACGGCCCTGCAACAGTAGCGCGCGGTAAATGCCCCAGCCCCATGCATTCACCAACGTCGCCAGAACGGTGGCAGCCAGCCATATCCAGGCACCGCGGACCCTTTGTACGGCAGCGCGTCTGGGTGCCTCACCGCAAATCATCTCTAGCATTTCGGCAGCAATGTAGGCGGCGATCAGTCCAAGTCCGGCGGCGAAACCGAAATGAACGTTGACCCAAAACACCATGATTATCGGCAGCAGCCATAGTGGCGAGCGGCTCGTCTGGTAGTACTGCCAAAGAATGGAGAGAAATGCCGCGAAGAAAATTACGCTAAACATGTCAGCCCGCGGCGGCGTGCGGTCGGCGATGAGAGGCACGGCGAGGATCGCAATTCCAGCGCTTGCCGCAGAGCCTCGACGCAGCAGCAGCGCTACCGTTCCCGCGCACGCAGCAGCGCTCGTCCACGACAGCAGCGTGTAGCCGCCGGCGAGGAACAGGAGATAGAAGGCCACGCCGGCGCCCACGGGGTAAATCCAGTGCCTGCCTTGCGCGGTGTACGACAAGACGTCGACCGAAGGGACGCTATGATGTCGAACAACCCAGCGACCTGTGGCCATCTGCCAACCCGTATCAAAGTCGCCCACCGTGCGAAGCCCCGCCAGGAACGCATAAATCAGCGCCAGTACGGCAAGAAAGTAGAAGAGGCGGCGTTCAAGGCTACTTCTTTGAAGGCCGGAGGTAGAAGCCAGGATTTCCATTCTTGGATCCTGGTGGCCATTCTAAAGGAACTGGGAAGGCACAGCTAAAGATGTGCCTTCCCGAGGCACTCCCTCGAGTTTCTTATCAGGCGGTGAATACGTGTCCTGATACAAAACGATTCGTGACTGGGGTTTGCACAATCTGTTTGCGAACTCCGGGAAGGGTGTTACGGAATGTCCGGCAGACCCGCGATTTGTCCCAGGAAGAACTTGCCGCACGGGCTGGCTATCACAGGACGTACATCGGGCAACTGGAACGAGGTGAGAAGTCGCCTTCACTGCGGACGGTATTCAATCTGTGTTCTACCCTCCAGGTCAATCCTTCGGTGCTGATCCGAAAGGTTGAGCGGTCGTTAACCAGATGAAGGTGCAGTCGCAGCATCCCCGGCCGAATCTCGGAAGGTGGCCGACTCGACTACGGACGACCGAGCATTGAGCGAAACCGCGACTTGAGTACCATCTCCGCTGGCGACTTGCCGTTTGTGTCGAGCCATTTCTCAAATTCCAGAATGCGAACGCGGTGCTGACCTCCGCCCTGCCGACGGTAACCAGAAGGACGCGAAGTATCTGATAAGGCTTGAAAAGCGCTCAGAGATAAATTTTTGGTTTGCCGCCAAACGATCGTCCCTTTGAATGCTATGGATCGTTCGGATAACGTCCTTCTCGGTACCGGGAGGCGCTAATACTCCATCGTCGGTCTTGTGAAAGCCCAAGGATCCTAGATGACGCCGCAAGCGTTTCTTGAGAGTCGCCTCACGTGTCGAAACGCTAATGACGGCCTTACGTTTCTTTCCCATCATTCCCTCTTCAATGCGCGCGTTATCTCTGAGCTTCGCTACTTTATTAAATGCGGCGCGACAAGGCCAATGAATTCCTTGGCGTCATGATCTTGGTTTTCTTCGAGACTACCCGCTTCAGCGCTTCCTTCAGATCTTCGTGCTCGAAAGCGGAGGCCATCCGGTCGATCTGGTTCTTTGTAGTACCGTGGCGGGCGGCTTCGTCGCGCCCACCTCGAGACGGCTTTGCCGACCTGCTTGGCTATTTCGCGGGCCTTGGCGGTGTCCAGCTCAAAATACTTCGCCACGGACATCGCCAGAGCGAGGGAGGCGGTGCCGTCATCCTCATTAATCGCCGTGGTCAGGATACGCGGCTTTATGTCGGTCGGCACGGGGTTGAGGTCGTATGCCGGGGATAGCCGCCAGCCGTCGCTGCCTTCATAGAGAAAACCGTGATCGCGCAGGTGGTCGTCGGTATTGGAGATGAGGATATTAAAAACGATACGCCGCCACAGCTCCTCCATATCCGCTTTTGGCGCGGCCCCGTGGGATTATCCATCCAGCGGCATCCAGAAGCCCGTCAATGTTCTGACTGGCCAAATCGTCAGGAGTACTGAGCATGGAAAATCGAATTATAGTCAGCGCTGATGCTGGTAGCGAATGAAAATCCGCGGTTAGATGCGCGATTGGAGCACGAAAAGCAATTGAGTCCGCTTCCGTCCGTCTGCATGTCCCTATGAATTCGCTCCTGTAGAGCCCGCCCGAAATCTTCTGTTGGCGGGCAAGCGAACGATGGAATTTCTGGACTCACAATATCAGGCACTTAGCGGGATCGATTTGCGAGGGTAATTGGGCAAGCCGCAGAATGCCAATCTGAGCAAGGGCACTTGTTGGCCAGTGGCACACTTCCAAGAAGAAGGCTGCGCGGCAGCTTGAGTCTTTTCTACGAGTAGGGCGTTATACGGCCAAGTGGCGGTGCCAATGCGGTTGCCGGATGCTGGCCGACTCCCGAGGAACATATTCCATCCGGTTCAGATAGGGTGCGAGTTGGCCTGTTCGCAACAGTTATATAGCGTCACAATTGCACTCGCAGCGTAAACTGTTGCTGTGAAACGCCTACTTTTCTGTTTATTGAGTGTTGGAGTCGCCGGCCTCTTGACCACAGCATCCTCTCAATCGAAGCCTGTACTGATTTCCAGTGGTCTACCGATGTACCCGCAGCAGGCAGGCAATGCTCTTGTCATGGGGAAGGTGACGCTCTGGTTCATGCTGAACCAGCACGGGGCGCTCCTCCTGCAAGCGGCACCGCCTCAGACGTCGTCGGCCCAGACACCCCCGGCCCAGCCCGCACTCGCCCGCCCCTTCTCTGCAGATATGGAAGAGAATGCCACCGACTTGGCCGGCAGCATGCGGGACATCAAAGGCAAGATCTACGTCTCGCGGCCGCAAATGCGCATGGATATGCAGCAGCCTGGTCATCCCCTCATCATCCTACTCGTCAACACCACGACCAGGACCACGGACATGCTGTACCCCGAGCAGCACAAGTACATGGAGATCAAGGCTGATCCCAAGAATCCGAGGGAGCACGGCAGCGGCATGGACACGGCAATCTCGGCGCTGCATTCGAACCCGTGCGCTGAGGGGAAGAACACGACCTGCAGGGATATCGGCACGGAGCAGGTCAATGGCCGCACCTGCGAACACTGGCAGGTCACCGACAAGAATGGAAAGGTCATCGGAGAGGTTTGGCTCGATAAATCGCTTCACATAGCCATTAAGGGCGTTAGCGAACGCGGGACCCGGCAACTGACCAACGTCAAGGAAGGCGAGCCACCTGCCAGCTTGTTCAAGATTCCCACCGGCTATCGCAGGATAGACCTCGGGAAATGATGCAGAGCAGGCAGCCCGCAACAATGCAATGGTGACGACGCAAGCCGCGACGCACAATCGTCCAGCAACGCCCTCGGCGCGAGCGCGATCAGGAAGCGGCGAAAGCCCAAGGATGAAGCCGACAAAATCGTCGTGACTAAAGAGGCCGAGGCGCAATGAAGCGTGTCACTCACCGAACTCGCAAATTGAAGAAGTTGCACCAATGTTACAGGCCAACGGTCAGCAACGACGGAGGTATGCAGTCTTTCTCGTGCAACGGTAATACACTGGGATAACCTACACGTGACTTAACGCGCCCACAAATCCATTGAGTGCCTGGTGTTCAGCCTGATAGAGGAACTTGACTGTTGAGAAATCCCCATGTCACTCGCAATCCAATCAAAACGTCCTCCGCTCGGATAGGGTGTGAGTTGGCCTGTTTACGTAAACAATCCTGGGACAGGGCTGCGATTCGCTATAGACTGCTGCTGTGATGAGACCAAGGTCGATGGTTAAGTCAGAACGGAGAATGAAATCATGAAGAAGAGCGTCATAGCAGTTCTGGTTGTAGTCAGCACGCTGCTTTTGTGCAGCGTATCCGTCATGGGACAGCAGGCCGCGGCGCAAAGTGCTCCGGGCACGGGCGCGCAAGCGAACCCGATCAAGGACCAGGACATCGAGATGCTGCGGGCGGACCTTAGCGCGCAGCGCAAGCAGATCATGGCGGAGAACATGACTCTGACCGCCGACGAGGCCACCAAGTTCTGGCCTATTTTTGACCAGTACCGCCAGGAAGCCATCAAACCCAATGACGAACGGTGGGCGGTGATTAAGGACTATGCCGCGAACTACAACACCATGACCGATGCGCAGGCCCAGGATTATATGAAGAGATCGACGACGGTTGACCAGCAGCTGCTGGCATTACGCATGAAGTATGTTCCGATATTTGAGCAGGTCATCTCGGCGAAGAAGACTGCCTTGTGGTACCAGATCGATCGCCGGGTCGACCTGCTGATCAATCTGCAGTTGTCCGCGATGATTCCCATGGTCAACACCAAGTAGGCGGCAACCCGGACCGGTTGCGAGCTCGGCGCAACGCGGGTTTGACAGCCGGGTACGGGTTGAATGGCTGCGCGATGATCCCGTCAACGCCGAAGCGATTGGCTTCGGCTTCGGATTGGCTACGATATGGCCTGTTCTCGCTCGCAACGACGAGGTCCCGCAAAGAAGGGCACGGATGAGAATCCGTGCCCTTTGTGAATGCCGCCGCTCGAAGACGGCGTTGAACCCGCTTCAGCTCCTTACGGACCTGAGGTGTAATGGTATTCGTTGTAGTACCACTGACCGCCGACCAGCGACCACAGGGTCACGTAGATCTGGCTGCCATCCGCCGGTAGGCTGTACACCGTCGTCGTCAACACGTTACCCAGGTTCCCCGACTGATAGTAGTTGTTACCACCCACCGTGCTGCCCACATCCATCCAGTACGCCGAGGCTCCTGAGCCCGCGCTCCACGTGAAGGTTGCAACGTTACCGCTCAGCGTCGATCCAGGAATCGGCGTTTGCATGACCCCCAGAGCGCTGCCTGCGTTGTAGGCCGTGTAGGTGTACTGGTTGTTAAGCCACTGTCCACTCACCAGCGAGTACAGAGTCACATAGACAGTGCTGCCGTTGACCGGCAGACCTGGGACCGTGGTGGTCAGCACGTTGCCCAAATTTCCGGATTGGAAGTACTGATTGCCGCCTGCGCTGCTGCCGGCGTCAATCCAATAGCCGGTCGCGCCTGCGCCTGCGGTCCAGGTGAAGGCCACGCTACTGCCGGTCAGGGTCGAAGTTGGAGCAGGGGACGTTATGACACCTTTTTGAGGGTTGGTGCCAAATGCGTTGTATTGATACTCGATGTACGACCACGAGCCGCCCACGAAGTACCACCAGGTCGCATACACCGTGCTGCCGTCACTGGGCAACGAATTGACGGTTTGCTCGAAGGTAGAAGCGGAGAGGCTTTGCGACTGGTAATAGTTGTTCCCTCCGGATGTGCTGCCCACATCGAGCCAATACGCCGTAGCGCCGGGGTAACCGGCCCACCAGAACGGCGCGGAGTTGCCGGTCAGGGTAGATCCGTTGACCGGACCGTAGATTCCCGGCGTCGTTGTCGGCGGATACATGAGCACCCGATTGTTCTCTAAGTCGGCCACGTAGAAATTGCCGCTGCTGTCCAGGGCGACTGCCCAGGGTTGATTTAAGCTGGTAGCGCTGATCCCGCCGTTGTTCCCGGTGCTGGAAGTGAAGCTGCCGCCCTGTCCATAGACCCGCGTAGCGGTGGTGCTGCCAGAGAGATAAAAAAGTACCCGATTGTTATAAGCGTCGGCCACGTAGAGATTGTTGCTGCTGTCGAGAGTGAGTCCAGCCGGATTCTCCAGGCTGTTGGCGCTGACCCCGCCGTTGTTCGCGGTGCCGGTGGTGAAGCTGCCCAACTGCCCGTAGACTCCCGTGGCGGTGGTGCTGCCGGAGAGATAGAACAGCACACGACTGTTATTGCCGTCGGCTACGTAGAGATTGCCGCTGCTGTCCACGGCGAGCCCAGTCGGAAAAGCTAAGCTGTTGGCGCTG
>Ga0187858_10005127_pt1 | contig 12046 bp, 8 predicted proteins | sample June2016WEW_8_15_FD_133015 | JGI IMG/M metagenome (GOLD analysis project Ga0187858, IMG submission 133015) | Peatland microbial communities from SPRUCE experiment site at the Marcell Experimental Forest, Minnesota, USA - June2016WEW_8_150 | ecosystem: Environmental > Terrestrial > Soil >...
CCGCGTCACTAACCGCGTTACTGGCTGCCGCCCGGGCCGCGGCACTGGCCGCCGTCGCGGCCGGTGCGTCGGCGGCCATCCCGACCGTGGCCGGATCGGCCCAGGCCCGGACCGCTGCCGCGCCCCTGACCCCGGCGATCTCCGCCGGGATGAGCCCGGCGGCAGCGGCGGCATCCTCGATCGCCAGCATCCTGTCCTCCTGCCGCTGGCCCGTGCCTCCGAACCGCAGCCGCTGGTAATCGGCGAGATCGGCGCGGGTCGCCACGCCCAGCGCGCGTGCCGCCACGCCCGCCAGGTGGATCACGCATTCGTCATCCGAGGGATCTGCCGCTAGCAGTTCGGCCGGCAGCACGCGCTCAGGCAGGTCGTAGACCCGGCGCCAGCCTGTTCTCCGGGCGCAGATGACCTCGCCAGTGTCGAGCAGCCACTCGACCGCGATCTTGGTATCCGACCAGTCCCACCAGGCGCCACCGTTCTTGGCCCCGCCCAGCTGGGTGGCGGTGAGCGGGCCCTCGGCCCGGATCCTGGCGAGCACCTTCTCGCACACGTCCGGATGGCTCTCGTGCCACCGCATTCCCCTGGCCCGGAAGGCGCGCCGCCGGAACGCGTAGTACGGCCATTCCTCCCGCGGCAGCAGGCAGGCGGCGTGCGACCAGTACTCGAACGCGTCGGCCTGCCGCGGGTGCCAGTACGCGCGCTCGATCCGCTCGCGCGAGATCGCGCCCAGCCGGGCGTACGCGACAAGCTCGTGCGAGCGGGCCAGCACGCTGATGGTGTCGAGCTGGACGGCGCCTATGCGGCGCAGCATGGCGGGGACGCCGCCCCGGCGGCTCTCGGCGCCGATGAAGCCCTGGGCCCGCAGGGTCAGCAGCCGGGCCTCGTCGGGGGTCAGGCTGAGCTGAGGCGGGGGAACGCTGCGGCTGGCCACGGCGGGAAGCGTAGCCGGTCCCGCTGACAATCAGTATGGGCCGGTCATCCGGTATGGGCCGGTCATCCGGTATGGGCCGGAGGCGCGGAGGTTCAGGACGGGCCCCGGGAAGGGGGAGGCTTCGGGGGCGGTTTAGTACCAGTCCTCGAAGATGTCGGTCGTCAGGGCCAGCAGGCCGCCGATGACCACGATGCCCACGCCAACCCAGAACACGGCCCATGCCGGCCCGAGGACCAGGGCGAGGCCGCCGACCGCGAAGCCGGCCATGATCAGTGACACCGCCACCCAGGACACCGGCCGGCCGTGGAAGGCCGCTGAGGCGTGGCCGGGGTCGCGGAGGGTTCCCGGCGCTGCCGCCGCGATATCACCAGCGCTGCCCTGGGAGCTGGCCAGCTGGCCGGACTCGGGCGTGCCGCCATCGGCCACCGTGCCGGGCTCCACCTGGTTAGCCATGCAAGCTGCTCCTTTCGTGCGGCGTGCCCGCTGACGGTATCATTGTGGCCAGAGCCGGCTGAGGATGCACACTCGGCCCCCTCTGGTACGCGCGTCAGCGCGTGGCTCGGATTCCCTGGCTGTCTCGCCTACCATGACTGTAACGACGGTCGTACCTGTCCCGCCGCCACACGTTCAGCTTGCCCCGGCGAGCATCCCGCAGATGTGCGAGTGCGGTAGCACGGTCAGGGGAACCGAGAGACCGACGATCCGCGAGGAGCGCGACAAGAAGTGCCAGCCATCATCGACAGTGTCCTTCGCGCTGGCGAGGGCAAGACTCAGCGGAAGCTTAAGCGGATCGCGAGCCAGGTCAACTCGATCGAGGAAGACTTCGCGGTGCTGAGCGACGCCGAGCTGCGGGCGATGACGGATGAGTTCCGCCAGCGCCTCGTGAACGGCGAGTCGCTTGATGACCTGCTCCCTGAGGCATTTGCCACGGTTCGGGAGGCGGCCAGGCGGACTCTCGGGCAGCGGCATTTCGACGTCCAGATCATGGGCGGAGCCGCCCTGCACATGGGCAACATCGCGGAGATGAAAACCGGCGAGGGCAAGACCCTGACCGGCGTGCTGCCCGCCTACCTGAACGCGCTGAGCGGCAAGGGCGTGCACATCGTGACGGTCAACGACTACCTGGCGCATCGTGACGCCGAGTGGATGGGCCGGGTGCACAGGTTCCTCGGCCTGGACGTCGGCGTGATCCTGGCCAACATGGAGCCGGATGAGCGCCGGACGCAGTACCGGGCCGACATTACCTACGGGACCAACAACGAGTTCGGCTTCGACTACCTCAGGGACAACATGGCCTGGGGACTGGAGGAGTGCGTCCAGCGCGGCCACAACTTCGCGATCGTGGACGAGGTCGACTCCATTCTCATCGACGAGGCGCGGACGCCGCTGATCATCAGCGGCCCGGCTGACCAGAACAGCATCTGGTACCAGGAGTTCGCCAAGATCTCGCCCCGGCTGCGCCGGGGCGAGGACGGCGAGGGCGACTACGAGGTCGACGAGAAGAAGCGGACAGTCGGCATCCTGGAGGACGGCGTCCAGAAGGTCGAGGACTGGCTTGGCATCGACAACCTGTACGAGCAGGTCAACACGCCGCTGATCAGCTTCCTGAACAACGCGCTCAAGGCGAAGGAGCTGTACAAGAAGGACAAGGACTACGTCGTCATGAACGGCGAGGTCCTGATCGTCGACGAGTTCACCGGCCGGATCCTGGCCGGGCGCCGGTACAACGAGGGCATGCACCAGGCCATCGAGGCCAAGGAAGGCGTGCAGATCAAGGACGAGAACCAGACCTTCGCCACGATCACGCTGCAGAACTACTTCCGGCTCTACGACAAGCTGGCCGGAATGACCGGTACCGCCATGACCGAGGCGAACGAGTTCCACCAGACCTACAAGCTGGGCGTCATCCCGATCCCGACCAACATGCCGATGATCAGGGACGACCGTTCTGACGTGGTGTATCAGACCGGCCAGGCCAAGTACGAGGCGCTGGCCGAGGACATCGCCGAGCGGAGCCGCAAGGGCCAGCCGGTGCTCGTCGGCACCACGAGCGTGGAGAAGTCGGAGCTCGTCTCCAAGATGCTCAAGCGCCGGGGCATCCCGCACGAGGTGCTGAACGCCAAGTACCACGAGCGTGAGGCAACGATCGTGGCGCAGGCGGGCCGCAAGGGCGCGGTCACCGTGGCCACCAACATGGCCGGCCGCGGTACCGACATCATGCTGGGCGGCAACCCCGAGTTCATCGCCGATCTCGAGCTGCATCAGCGCGGCCTCTCGCCCACCGACACGCCCGACGACTTCGAGGCGGCGTGGCCGGAGGCGGTGGAGAAGGCGCGCCGGGCAGTGGCCGAGGAGCACGAGGAGGTCGTCGCCGCGGGCGGCCTGTATGTCCTCGGTACCGAGCGGCACGAGTCACGCCGGATCGACAACCAGCTCCGCGGCCGGTCCGGCCGTCAGGGTGACCCCGGCGAGTCGCGGTTCTACCTGTCGCTGGAAGACGACCTGATGCGCAGGTTCAACGCGGACAAGATCCAGCACATGATGTCCCTGCTGAAGACACCGCCGGAAGTGCCGATCGAGTCTAAGACCGTGAGCCGGGCCATCAGGTCGGCGCAGACGCAGGTGGAACAGCAGAACTTCGAGATCCGCAAGGACCTGCTCAAGTACGACGACGTCATGAACCGGCAGCGGCATGTCGTCTACGACGAGCGCCGGCGGGTGCTGGAGGGCGCTGACCTGCAGGATCAGATCCGCGGCATGATCAATGACGTGATCGCCGGCTATGTGGCCGGCGCCACGGCCGGCGGCGTCGACGAGACCGAGTGGGACCTGCAGCGGCTCTGGCGGGCGTTCCGCCAGCTGTTCCCGATCACGCTGACCATCGACCAGCTGATGGACGCGGCCGACGACCGGTCCGGGCTGTCAGCCGATTTCGTTACCGAGATGGGCCAGCAGGATGCCCAGGCGGCCTACGACCGGCGCGCCGAGGAGCTGACGCCGGAGGTCATGCGCGACCTCGAGCGGCGCGTGGTCCTGGCGGTGCTGGACCGCAAGTGGCGCGAGCACCTGTACGAGATGGACTACCTTCGCGATGGCATCACGCTGCGCGGGTATGGCCAGCGCGATCCGCTGGTGGAGTACCAGCGCGAGGGCTATGACATGTTCACCGCGATGATGGACGGGATCAAGGAAGAGTCCGTCGGCAACCTGTTCAACCTGCAGGTCCAGGTGCAGCAGGACCCGATCATGGCGGACGGCGGAGCCGGCCTTTCTGTCTCGGCGCAGCCGGATGACGCCGCCGCGGCGCCGGCCGGTCCCGGTGCAGGCAGCGCGGCGCTCCCTGGCGCCGCTCGCGGCGGCTCCCGCGGTGGTGCCGCCGTCGCCGGAGCGGCCAGGGACAGCGGGCCCGCAGCCGGGGCGGCGCCGGCGCAGCCCAAGGGCAGGCGCGCGAGGCCCGCCGCGGCCAGCGGGCCGGCTGCGGCCGGCGAGCAGGGCGTGCCGGCAGGCCTGGCCGCCCGCGGCCTTGACCAGCCGAAGCGGCCCGCCAGGCTGAGCTACACCGCTCCGAGCGAGGACGTGCCAGGAGCAGCCGAGCAGCGCTCGACGGCAGCCGGCGGTGCCGACTACTCCAAGGTCGGCCGGAACGCCCCCTGCCCGTGCGGCTCGGGCCGCAAGTTCAAGCTCTGCCACGGCGACCCGCGGCAGCGCTAGCCGGCTCAGGCGCGCTAGCCGGCTCAGGCGCACTCGATCGCGGTGCATAGCCACTGCACGGCCTGACCCGGCAGGCCGGGGCCGCGCACGCCCCAGGTATCCGTGCGCCGCGATCGTTCCAGCCGCAGCGCGACGGCGCGGATCCGCGGGCCGACTCCGACGATGACGGCCATCTCGACGACGTCGGCAGCGGGTGCCGAGGCAATGATCCGGTGCACTCGCGGCTGGTACCCGGCCGACAGCAGCGGGCCAAGCTGCCGGATGCGCCGTCGCGCCTGCTCGGTCGTCCACCGCGTGACCTGCCGCTCCGGCCGGGCCCCGGCCAGCGTCTCCACCAGCACCTGCGCGAGCTGGCCGGGCCACTGGTCGGTGCCGCCCGCCGCCGGTCCCGGCTGCGACCGGGCTGGCGGGTGCGACCGGGCGGCCGGCCGCGACCGGGACGGCGGCTGCGGTCCGGGCGGCCCCGGCGGTCCGGGCGGTCCGGTAGGGCCTGGCGGCCCCGGCGGGCCACCCTGGTCACAGCCGCCCTGGGCCGGCTGGCGGTCACCCGGGCCGGCCAGGCCGCCGGCGGACGGGCCGGCCGCGTCGTCGTCATAGGGCGGCGCCGAGTCAGGGATCTCGATCCGGCGCACGGCGACGGCGTCGGGCAGCGGCCGCCCGCGCGGCGTGCGCCGGATGGCTGGCAAGAGCGGTACGACGGGCGGCCCAGCGGGCAGGCTCCGTGCGTCTCCTGGTAATCCAGGGGGTGGTGTTTCCGGCATGCCTGAGTTGTACGCGATGCTGGTGACATTCCGGTCGTGCGCGGGCCGGGCAGGCGCCGGGATCCGGAATGCATCGGCCGTCGCGCTGGTTCAGCCAGGTGAGTTTCCGCAAACGAGAACCAGGAGATAGCAGTGTCCCTGCCACCGCTGGTCGAGCCGGCCGCCGATCTGAGCGTCGACGAGGTGAAGCGCTACTCGCGTCACCTCATCATCCCTGAGGTGGGCATGACCGGGCAGAAGCGCCTGAAGAATGCCAGGGTGCTCTGCGTGGGAGCCGGCGGCCTGGGCTCTCCTGCCCTGCTCTACCTGGCTGCCGCAGGCGTCGGCACGCTAGGAATCATCGACTTCGACGTGGTCGACGAGTCCAACCTGCAGCGCCAGATCATCCATGGCCAGTCCGATATCGGCAGGCCGAAGGCTGAGTCGGCTGGCGACAGCGTCCGCGAGATCAACCCCTACGTGAACGTCGTGCTGCACCAGGAGCAGCTGGATTCCGGCAATGCGCTGGAAATTTTCGCCCAGTATGACCTGATCGTGGATGGTACCGACAACTTCGCCACCAGGTACCTGGTCAACGATGCCTGCGTCCTGCTCGGCAAGCCCTACGTCTGGGGCTCCATTTACCGCTTCGACGGTCAGGCCAGCGTGTTCTGGGCCGAGTACGGCCCCTGCTACCGCTGCCTCTACCCGGAGCCGCCGCCGCCGGGCATGGTGCCGTCCTGCGCCGAGGGTGGCGTCCTCGGTGTGCTCTGCGCCTCGATCGGCTCGATCCAGGTCAACGAGGCCATCAAGGTCATCACCGGCATCGGCGAGCCGCTGACCGGCCGCCTGATGATCTACGATGCGCTGGAGATGGCTTACCGGACGGTCCGGGTCAGGAAGGATCCGGAGTGCCCGATCTGCGGGAAGAATCCCACGATCACCGAACTGATCGACTACGACGCCTTCTGCGGCACGGTCTCCGCGGATGCGCAGCAGGCCGCGTCCGGGTCGACGATCACGGCAGCCGAGCTCAAGGCCATGCTGGACCAGGGCGAGGACATCTTCCTGGTCGATGTCCGGGAGCCGAACGAGTACGAGATCGTGTCCATCCCTGGCTCGGTGCTGATTCCCAAGGACCAGTTCCTCACCGGCTTGGCGCTGGAGCAGCTGCCCCAGGACAGGCGGATCGTGCTGCACTGCAAGAGCGGGGCGCGCAGCGCCGAATGCCTCGCCGTGGTCAAGAACGCTGGCTTCGCCGATGCGGTCCACGTGGGCGGAGGCGTCCTGGCCTGGGTCAATCAGGTGGATCCGTCCCTGCCGACCTACTGAGGACGGCCGGCCGCGGTGCGGTCAAGGGCGACCAGGACGGCCCGCCTGGTCACTGACAGGCCTTAACATGCCGGTGTGGCACTGCAGCCCGGACCCGCGGACGGCGACAGCAGCGCGCCGCCATCCGGAGCGGGCCCTGCTGCGGCCGGCCGCAGCAGGGCCGCGCGGTCGGTAGCGCTGATCGCCGTGCTGGCCCTGGGGCTGTGCGGGCTGGCGGCATCGGCCGCCGGGATCGCCGGCCAGCTGCTGCCGCGCCGTTTCACCACCAGCCAGCAGCAGCAGATCATGGCCTGGGAGACCGCCGGGCGCTGGCGCACCCTCAGCGCCGGGCACATGTTTCCGGCTGCGGTCAGCTACCAGCTGTCCGGAGCCGATCTCGAGTCGGCCGCCGGACTGACGGTATCGGCGCGCCGGCTGGGCGTCATCCCGCAGGCGAGCTGCACGGCGGGCGCCGACCCGGCGGCAGCGCGGGTGCTGAGGCAGTACGGCTGCCGGGCGGTGCTCCGGGCTACGTATGCCGACTCCACCGGGAGCCTGCTCGTGACGGTTGGCGTCGCCGTTCTGCCGGACAGCATGGACGCGCGCAGAGCCGCCGATGCGCTGTCGGCGCCCGGGCCCGGCGGGCTGCTGCGCAGTGTCCGCGCGGCACCGGTGGCGGGCACGGTCGCCGCGCATTTCGCCGACCGGACGCGCCAGCTGGCCTGGAGCAGCAGCGTGGGCTCCTACGTGATCCTCTCCGCGGCCGGCTTCGCTGACGGCCGGCCCCGGCTGAAGATCTCTGCCGACGCTTATGTGGCCGTGGAGATGTACCGGACCGCCGGCGGGGTCACCGAGGCGGTGAGCGCTGAGCTGGGCAAGGCGCCACCGGTACCGCGATGCCCGGGAGCACCCGGATGCTGAGCGCGCTGCCGGGGCGGGCACGGCGGAGCGCGCGCGGCGGCATGCGGCTGACTGCGGCGGCCCTGACCGCCCTGATGGCCGTGTCGCTGTGCCTCAGCCCGGCGCGCGCCAGTGCCAGCACGGTTCGCCAGGCCGAGGCCTGGGTGCTGACTGCCCTGAACGTGCCCAGCGCCTGGTCGATCAGCCGGGGGGCGGGCGTGACCGTCGCCGTCATCGACAGCGGCGTCGATCCGGCCGTCTCGGACCTGACCGGCTCGGTGATCACCGGGCCGGACATGACGGGAGTGAGCACGCCGGTTAGCAACCCTGACTGGGGCGTGCACGGAACCTGGATGGGCTCGCTGATCGCCGGGCACGGCGACGGCCCGGCGGACGCGAACGGGATCATCGGCGTTGCCCCGCTTGCCCGGCTGCTCTCCATCCGGGTCATCACCGACAGGACCGATCCGAATTACGCTCTTTACGAGCATGAGCCGCAGGTCCGCGGCCAGCGCGAGCTGGCCGCGGCAATCACGTACGCGGTTGCTCACGGAGCCTCGGTGATCAGCATGTCGCTCGGCTACATGTCGCCGAGCAGCGCTGTCCGCTCCTCCCTGCAGGATGCCTTCGACCACAACGTCGTCGTGGTCGCCTCGGCCGGGAACTCCGGTGATACTGCCGGCGCGGTCGGCACCGGCCACGCGCCGTATTCGTTCCCTGCGGACTACCCGGGCGTACTCGGGGTCGCGGCCGTCGACGCCACCGGCAGCCCGGCCGGCTTCTCCAGCGAGAATCTCTCGGTGCAGGTGGCTGCACCGGGGGTCAACGTCCCAGCTGAGGGCAGGGGCGACCAGTACTGGCTGGTCAGCGGCACCAGCCCGGCCTGCGCACTGGTCGCTGGCGTGGCTGCCCTGATTAAGGCCAGGTACCGCGGCTTGTCCGCTGCGGAGGTGGACAGCGCCATCACGACGACCACCACGAACCGGCCGCCAGGAGGCTACGACCAGCAGGTCGGCTTCGGCACGGTCGATGCGGCAGCGGCGCTGGCGGCGGCGGGGCGGCTGGCCGCGCAGTCATCACCGGGGCAGGTCGTCTCCGCGGCCAGCCACTTCGGCGGCGGCCCCGCGGCCGTGCCGGCGTCCCCGGTCCGCTCCCGCGGCCCACTCGGGCTGGTCTTGTTCTGCCTGCTGGGTGCTGGCTGCCTGGCGATCCTCGCCGTCGCGACGAGGCTGCTGCGCGCGCTCCGCTCAGGCCCTGAGCTGAGCGGAGCCGGCCCGGTGCCGGGACAGCCCTGTCATTCAGCCGCTCCGGTGACGGCGGGCCCGGGCTGGAGCGTGCTGCACGGCGACCGGGGCACGACGGCCGGCGACGGGCTGCCGCCCGATCCGGCGCCTGGTCGCCCGGTGCCTGGCGGCTCGCTCAACGATGACCCCCTGGCTGTTGACGTGGCGTCTGGTGATCGGGCGTCTGGTGATCGGGCGCCTGGTGATCGGGCGCCTGGTGATCGGGCGCCTGGTGATCGGGCGCCTGGTGATCGGGCGTCTGGTGATCGGGCGTCTGGTGATCTTGCGCCGGCGTCTGGTGACGTGGTTCCTGGTGACGCGGAGCCGGGGGGCACGCCCGGCTGGCGGCCGCCTGGCGGCAAGCCGCAGAATGGCCGGGTTCATGCCGATCAGCCAGGCGATGCGCAGGTCCCCGATCCCGCGATGCGGGGGCGGGATCTTCCCGGCGGGGACCTGCCGGATGATCGCTCGCCTGACCAGCAGTCACTGGCGTCACGTTTTCCCTGGCAGCCGGCACCCGGCGGCAGGCATGCGGCGGAGCGGCGAGGCACCGGGCGGCGTGGGTGACTGCCCGCCAACTGGCGATCAGTGACTTCGCCAGCCGGGTACTGGAGGTGATCGAGGCGATCCCGGCGGGCCGGGTGATGTCCTACGGGGACGTGGCCGAGTACCTGGGGGAGGGCGGCCCCCGGCAGGTTGGCCGGGTCCTGGCCCTCTGGGGCGGCGGCGTCGCGTGGTGGCGGGTGGTTCACGCGGACGGGTCCCTGCTGGCCGGGCACGAGCACGTCGCGCTCGAGCGCTACCTGGCTGAGCGAACTCCGCTGCGGCGGATGGGCGGGGCGCCGGCCCGGATCGACATGCGCCGCGCCCGCTGGGCCGGATGACCTGCGGCAGCGCTGACCGCTTGCCTCGGCTGGCGGCGAACCTGCCCGTGTCCCGTGGGCGATGAGCTAGCCTGGGTTGCTCGGTCGCCGCCGGGCCGGGGGAACCGGCGGCTGCTGCGGACGTTCCCGACTGGAGGTGGCGGTGAGCCTCGTCCCGCCGGCAGTCAAGGATGCCCGGGCTGGCGAGCGGCGGCGGATCCGCGTCCGGACCTGGGCGCCGTGGCTCGTCGTGGGCCTCTACGTGCTCGGCGCGGTCGCGCTGACCTGGCGGCTATGGGTCGATCCCGCGTCGCGCACGCCTGTCGGCGACCCGCGAACGGGGGATATTGACCTGCTCGCGTGGTATATGCGGTACTCGGCCGCGGCCATCTCGCACGGCAGGCTTCCCGCGCTGGTCAGCACCGCGATGAACGCGCCGCGTGGCATCAACCTGATGTGGAACACCTCCCTGCTCATGCCTGCTGTGCTGCTGACTCCGGTCACGGTGCTGGCAGGCCCGCAGGTCAGCCTGAACCTGCTGCTGACGGCTGGCTTCGCAGGCTCGGCGGCCAGCATGTTCCTGGTACTGCGCCGGTGGCAGGCCAGCATCATCGCGGCGGCGCTCGGCGGCGCGGTCTACGGGTTCTCGCCCGCTCTGCTGAACTCAGCCATTGACCACTTCCAGGTGCAGTTCGCTGTCCTGCCGCCGCTGATCATCGACGCGCTGCTGCGGATCATGACGGGCCGCGGCCACCGCGTGCGGACCGGCGCCTGGCTCGGCCTGCTGACGGCCGCGCAGCTGTTCACCGGCGAGGAGATGCTGCTCGACACGGCCGTGGCGGCCCTGCTGCTGCTGGCCGTGCTCGCGATCGGGCGGCGTCGTCCTAGCCTCGATCAGCTCCGCGGCGCGGCGGCCGGCCTCGCGACCGGAGCCGCCGTGACGCTGCTGATCTGCGGGCGTGCCCTGTGGGTCCAGTTTCTCGGACCGCTCCGCCAACACGGCAGCCCGTGGACCACGAGCATCTTCAGGAGCGCTCCCGGCGCCCTGGTCACCCCGGCAGGTAATCTGCTCTTCCACACCCGGGCCAGTGCGGCGGCTGCCTTCCCGACAGCCAGCCATCCGACGGGCCTCTGGGAGAACCTGGCCTACCTGGGCGTGCCGCTACTGGCTGTCCTCCTCGCGGCCGCGATCCGTTTCTGGCGGAATCCCGGGGTCCGTGCCACGGCCGTGACGCTGGTCGTGCTGGAGCTCTTCAGCCTGGGTGACGGTCCCCTGACCCTGCACGGGTTCCGCTATCCCGCGGTGCTGCTGCCCTGGCACTGGCTGCAGGGCCTGCCGTTCCTCAGCGACGTGCTACCCGACCGGTTCGCCGTGGTCGCGGACGGCGCGGCCGCTGCCCTGCTCGCCTTCTCGCTGGACGCGGCGCGCACCGCCGCGCCGCGCGTCTCGTGGCGCAGCACCAGCCTCGTCACGGCGGTCGCCGTGCTGGCGATACTGCCCCTCGTCCCGCTTCCGGTCCAGGTCACCTCCGCCACGCCGGTCCCGGCTGGCTGGAACACGATCTTCGCCAGGCTGAGGCTCGCGCCGGACGCCGCCGTGCTTGTCATCCCGGTCCCGACAGCGCTGCAGCCTCAGGTCATGCGCTGGCAGGCTGATACAGGCGAGCCGGGCTCCCTGGTCGGCGGCTGGTTCATCGGGCCCAGCAGGACCGGGCGCGCCGTCGTTAACGAATTCGGCCCGGCGCACGCCGCAGTCTGGCGCCTGGACGCGCTGTCGGCCGGCCCCGCGAACGCGACCGGGCCCACCAGGCCGGAGATCCGCCAGGCCCTCGCGTACTGGCGGCCCGCCGCGGTTGTCGCCGTCACCACCCGCGGATCACGGCTGTGGCGGTTCCTGACCGGGCTGCTGGGGGCGCCTGCCATGGAGGCCGGGCGCGTGCTCGCGTGGCGGCGTTGACCGGCAGCGACCCGTTGCTGCCGGGCTCAGCTGCGCCGCGGCCCAGTGTGGTGCGCACGACCGTCTCCCGCCTGCCCGGTCTGCGGCCCGTGTCGGGCGTCACAGTAGCGAGGTGCCTGGGTCGGTGGGCGGTAGTGATGTGGCTCGGCCCCGGGTCGGGATTGTGGTGGTGGCGTATAACGCGGAGTCGACGTTGCGGGCGACGCTGGATCGGGTGCCGGGGGGTTTCCGGGAGCGGATCGCTGAGGTGATCGTGCTGGATGATGCGAGCGGGGATGAGACGTTCGCGCAGGGGCGGGCTGGGCCGAGCAGCCGGGTAGCCCGAGCACGCTGGTGGTGCGGCATACGAAGAA
>Ga0187858_10005140_pt1 | contig 12029 bp, 9 predicted proteins | sample June2016WEW_8_15_FD_133015 | JGI IMG/M metagenome (GOLD analysis project Ga0187858, IMG submission 133015) | Peatland microbial communities from SPRUCE experiment site at the Marcell Experimental Forest, Minnesota, USA - June2016WEW_8_150 | ecosystem: Environmental > Terrestrial > Soil >...
AGAAGGCAGCCAAGGCTGGCTCGAGTCCCGCTTCCATGCTTGCCGCGTGCAACCTTCGCATGGATTCCACGAGGGCCGACCCCCGCACAAGGAGGTCTGGCTGTTGGGGGAATGGCCGCGCGGCGAGAAAGAACCCACCCAATACTTTCTCTGCGACCTGCCGGAGCACTACCCTTTGCGGCGGCGGGTGCGCATCGTCAAAGCCCGCTGGAAGATCGACCAGGATTATCAGCAACTCAAGGAGGAACTGGGGCTGGATCATTACGAAGGCCGCAGTTGGACAGGTTGGCACCATCATGTCACCCTGGTCATGTTGGCGCATGCCTTCCTGACCTTGGAAATGTTGCGGAACAAAAAAAACTTCTGGGTGGACCCTGCCACAGACGCGCCGTGAGATCCAACGCCTGTTGTTTACCTGGACCGGGGAGTGTGCGTATTGTGGCAGCATAATTCGCAAGCGAAACCGATCACCCTAACTTAACGTAGTAGTATTAGGAATCTGGCTAAATAAGGGTAGCTCGTTGACTTTGCGGCACGGTCGGCAATGCCAAGTCATTGAAAAACACGTTCGGAACGCTCAAGTTGTACCCATTTTGTACTCGAGAGATTGTCACCTGCGAACAGGTGTTCCCTATGGAGATATCGTACCTACTCCAGGCAGAATTCTGCTTCCATTCACGCCAGTCCTTCGCGGGTGACTGCCACTGATTCGCGATATCAGTGCAAGCCGTCATCTTGCCCTTGTGTTTTGATTGTGTTGCAGCGAGTTTAATGTAAATTTGTGTGCATAATGTGTGCATGGTCAAAGGGTACCACTGCGGGGACACAACGGATCGTAGTAACTCAGTGCGGCCCCGACAGCAAGGTTGCCTGCGGGGGGCACGGAATGTACCAAGCGCATCCATGATTCCGTTGCAGTTTAGGATTATAAGTGTCGGTAGCCATTGCCGGAATTTCGGCCAGGTCATAAACATGCAAGAGACGAAGCCAGCGAGGTGCCGGACATTCCTCCCCTCGAAGTTCCCACGCGAGCGGAGGTGCCGTCGGCCGCAAACGCGACGGACAGGGGGGCGGTGGCGTGCCAGAGTATCAGACTGTCGATCACGTCAAGGCCGAATCCCAAGAAGAGCTGATAAGCGACGAGCGCGAGTGGATGTGCGCTGTTCACGAGTCTTTAGCACAAGCGTGTCTACAAGTGGAGGGCTACCTAATCCACTCTTCGACTGATCTCCTCAAGGATACCTAATAACTTTTTGGTCGAGTTCTGAGTTGGCCGCATCGCTTTGTCCAATTCTTGTTTAGTCACGATGCCTTTTGCGATCAGCACGTCACCTAAGGCGCTTGACTGCCGGATCGACTGCGTCGCGTATTTCATCGTCTGGGCCAAAAAAGGGATCAGCGCCTCAAGCTCAGGGCTAACTGGTATAGCCGTTGCGTTGGTCGGTTTCCGACGGGTACGCATGGTAACTGGCCTCCGATTGGGAGAATCTTACTCCATACCAATCCGCTTTGGTCAAATGGTTCTTTCACGGCTTTCAGGACCGGAGCCCCAATCTGAGCACGATGCAGCCTCCCTGTGCCCAGCTTAGAAGACCTTCCGGGGATCGTTGGGCAAGCGCCCTTTTCAAACGCCATCATAGCAGGTCCACAAGTCCCTGCCAATCTGTGCGATTCTCTTAGTGTAAGCGAGCCTTCGGGCTTTGATCTACCGATAAACATCTTTGACCCAGGCCGCCCCGTCAGATTGGTCTCCGACCCATCCAGGCTCCGGCTACATTTGTGAAAGGCTGCCGTGGCCCTAAGCGATGGCGTCTTTCGACCTGGAAGTCATATGCGAACAATTTCAGTGGTAAACAAACAATCTCGTGGATCTCCTCTGGTCGAAAAATCAGCATTATCAGAATGAACGCTTGACAGGAACGAAGAAGCGCTGGTACAAGATTATTTCCGTCAGTGCGTCGGACCAGCGATCCTTTGGCTCGGCAGAAGGTTAGCAGAGCAGCGGGGGAGGGTGAACCGTAATGGCGAACAAGGTTGGCTGGGGAGTGGTGGGGTCATGCGGAATTGCCCGACGGCGAACCATCCCGGAAGGAATCGCCCCCGCAACCAACGCCAAATTGCTGGGTCTGTATGACCGCAACTCCGAAGGAAATGCAGAGCTCGCCCGGAGTCTTGGGGCGCAAGCTTTTGAAACTTTGCAAGACCTCCTCGCAGCGGAGATCGATGCAGTTTATATTGCCACGCCGGTCTTTCTTCATTGCGAACAAGTGGCGCAGTGTGTCGAGGCGGGGAAGCACGTCCTCTGCGAGAAGCCCTTGGCCCTGAGCATTGCCGAGGCGCAAAGAGTGGTGAGCCTTGCCAAGGCGCGTGGGGTCCAGCTCGGAGCCGCTTTCATGATGCGTTTTCACTCCCAGCATCAAGAGGCCCTAAAAATCATACAGGCCGGCAAGCTGGGCAAACCCGTTTACGCTCGGGCGCAGCTTTCCTGTTGGTACCCTCCGTTAGAAGGAGCCTGGAGGCAAGACCCAACCCTTGGTGGGGGCGGCGCACTGGCAGACATGGGGGTACATTGCATCGATTTGCTCGAAATGTTCTTCGGCCCTGTCGCATCGGTCAGTTGCTGCATTGGAAATATCGTCCACAACTATCGGTCCGAAGACGGAGCGGTCGCCACACTGTTGTTCCGGAACGGGGCCATCGCAACCGTGGATACGTTTTTTTGCATACCAGACGAGAGTAGCAAGAATTTTCTGGAGCTGTACGGTTCGGAGGGCGGCATTTTGGCGAATGGGACCATCGGACAGGGCAGCGGCGGGCAAATGGTGTTCTACCCTCAGGCGAGGGGCAAGGGGTATGACGCCCAACAGGAACGCGACGCAAACCAAGGGATTGAAATATGTCCACCGCCGGTCAACACTTACCGCGCCGAGATCGAGGAGTTCAGCCAGGCAATCCTGGACGGCAGGCCCTCGGTGCTTGGCGGTGATGCAGGCCTGAGGAGCCAAAAGGTTCTTGAGGCGTGCTACGAATCGGCAAGAACTTCCAGAACTCTGGCGGTTAGAAGCTAACCGTCATTGGAAGGCTGTATGTTCGAGTCGGAATATCGAAAATCGAGGGTGAGTATTCAAGTCAGACATAGGAGGACAGCGGCATGGACGAGATAGAGCGAAAGAATATATTGGCGCGGGGCAAACTGAGCCGGGATTGGCAGGCGGAGCCCATGCTGGGTGGCTGGTATACAGAGGAGGAAATCGAGGCTGCGGTGAAAACCATTCGCAGTTCTCTGGACCCGTCGTCCGGTTTCGGCTTTTTCTGCGACGAAATCGTGGAATTTGAACAGAAGTTCGCTGAATACATCGGCACAAGGTATGCCCTTTCGGTGACCTCGGCCGGAACCGCTTTGGATGTCGCGGTGCGTGCTCTGGATTTGGAGTCGGGGGATGAGGTGATCGTGCCCGCCATGAATTTCCGGGCAGCGCCCTATGCCGTTTTGGGCGCTGGCGGGAAGTTGGTCCTGTGCGATTCCGACGAAACGCTCAACGCCGATCCGGCTGATGTGGAAGCCAAGATGACTCCCCGAACGCGAGCCATTCTCGTGACGCACATGAACGGCCTGGCGGCGCCCATGGGCGATTATCTGGAGATTGCCAAACGGCACCCGCACCCCAAGCACGGGCCGCCTAAGGTGATCGGCGATGCCGCAAGGGCACTCGGTGGGGGCGACCAGAGTGGCAAGATCGGCAAGCAGGGTTGGATGACAATTTTCAGCCTCCATACGATGAAGATGATGACCACGCTGGGTGAGGGTGGAATAATCACGACCGACAATCCGGAACTGATGCTACGCCTGCGGGCGCAGCGACAGTGGGGAATCGCGGTGTCGGACGACTTGGAGATCGCTCGCGGCAAGAAGGGTACGGGCGACATGGGCTGGGGCTCCAACTACAAGATGACCAAGATCCAGGCGGCAGTGGGGCTCATCCAACTACGGCGGCTGGACCAGATGATCGCCCCGCGCGTCGCCTTGGCCAACAAGCGCACGGAGATGCTGCGGAACGTGCCCGGCCTGATGGTGCCTTGCATACCCGCGGGACGCAACCCAGTCTATTATCTCTATAACTTACTGGTGCCGAAGGAATGGGCCGGCGCAAAGCGCGACCAACTCATGGCCCTGCTCAAGGAGAAATATGGGGTCGATACGGTGGTTGCCAATCCGCCCGTCTATCAGAGCGATGCTTACGTCCGCCGCATGACTCTGGGACAGTCCTGCCCGCATGCCGAAGAACTCGGAGCGCGTCTGTTCAACCCGCCCATGCACCCGCAGATGTCCGATGCTGACAACGAGTACATCTGCGCGGCTATTGCCGACGCGATGGCTACGGTAAGGGGCTGAGGCAGCAGGGGGCCAGGCAGTTGCACCGGAAGGCTCGAGGTACCCTGATGGTGCGTGCAGCTTCGGCCACCCAATCCCACTCTGGGCGGGGAACTCGCTTTTCCTTGGCAATACCGCACCGCTTATCCTAGCGCTGGCTGGCTCGATGGCCGCATTGATTTTTCCTCAGCTCGGGGAAAAAACGACGGACATCCGAGGGGCAAGTTTCGGCGGGTTAAGGTCAGATTCCAAGCGCGGGCTGCGGGAGAACCCAGCCTTTGGAGGTTAATGCATATGAATCTGCTGACAACTCTGAAAGGCTCGTTGCTCGAATCCTTTTTCCCGCCCGCCTGGGACCTAGCGCAGTGGGACGCTTGTGTCGCTGACGATCCCAACTCCATTTTTGACCGGCAGCCCAAGTGGCACAACGACTTCTCGATCCGTATGGCCAATGACGTGGCGGATTTCGACGTGATGTTGGGCCTCGAATTGGCCATGGAGATTCGGCGCTGTCGTGAGGCTGGTCGCAAGCTGGCGCTGATTTTGCCCGTCGGCCCCATGGGCATGTACCGTTGGACCGTCTATTTCCTCCTTGAGTGGAATGTTGCCTGCGGTCACGTGCACGGCTTCAACATGGACGAGTGGAGTGACAGTGAAGGGAACACTCTTGCGCCTGACGATCCAGGAGCGTTTCAGAATGCCATGGAAAACGCTTTCTACGGGCCCTTGCGAGAGCTCACCGTTCCGTCCGACCAGCGTTTTTTTGCTACCAAACGCCTGTTGCCTGAGTACCCCGACCGCATTGGCTCGCTGCGCAAAGAAGGAGCAAAACTGGTCGTAGTTTATGGCATCGGGCGCGCCTGTCATATCGCCTTTTGGGAACCGCACTTTGGGGCAGAGTTCGCCAACGACGACGATTGGCGAAAGCAAACCCATCGTTTAGGCGCGAAGCTGCATCCGCTGACCATCGAGCAGAATGCCATTACCAGCTTCAAGAGCCGTACGACCTTGGTGCCGGCTTTCGCCAACACTATCGGACCGGCTTTCTTCACTCGCGCCGATTATGCGATTGGCGGCGCTGACGGTGAACTCGGTCGCGGTATGCAGTGGCAAGGTCTGTCGCTGTGGGTTACGCTGCGCCACCCAGTCAGCCGCCATATTGCTTCCACCTGGATGCCGACCCTACCCGGGGTCCTGTACTTTACCAGAGCGCTCGCCGGGCCTTTGGTTGCGGAGGTCAACTGATGCCTTCCGACCCGCGAATCCCTCGCCTTCTGGCCGCGATGGCTCACCCCGATGACACTGAGATCCTGGTGGGGGGAACTCTATTTCAATTGAAAGCACTGGGCTGGGAGTTGGGCATCCTCACCATGACCGCAGGGGACTGCGGCTCGAGCACCACGCCGCGAGAGGAAATTGCACGAATCCGTTACGGCGAGGCGCAGGCGGCGGCGAAGTTCCTGGGTGCGACCTACATCTGCACCGGGCTGATGGACGTGGAGGTTTTCGCCAACGCGGAGAACCTACGTCGCGTGATCGATTGCATGCGGCAATTTGATCCCGACGTGGTAATCACTCATTCGCCGGTGGATTACATGTTGGACCACGAAGAGGCCTCGCGGCTCGTACGGGGAGCCAGCTTCGCCCTCGCCATGCCGAACTACGAGACGAGGCATGGCCCCCCCGCCAAAACCAGCCGAGCCACGCCTGCTCTCTACTACGCGGATGCTATCGAGGGGAAGAACCCGATGGGCGAGCGCATTTATCCCCAGTTCTATGTGGATATTACTCGGCAGCTCGACAACAAGCGTGAAATGCTGTCGCGCCACGCCTCGCAACGCGAATGGCTTCGTGCCCACCACGGCATGGACGAGTATCTGGACCGGATGACAGCCTGGGCGGCGGCCTACGGAGGGGAATGCGGCGTCGCTCATGCCGAGGGCTTTCGCCAGCACCTCGGGCATGGCTACCCTCAAGAGCCCATACTGCAAAACGCCCTCGCCCAGTACTTGCATGTCCGGGGCGGACATTGGCCCGACCTGGTTAATAAGCGGGTCTCTCAGTTACGCGTAACCCTGAACTACGAGAATATTGGGACACTGTCCCGGGTTCGTGAGCGCCGGTAATTGCCGATCATCACGGGATTAAGGGAAGCATGAATTCGCAGAACCCTTACACGTCCGAGGCGGAAATCGTCGCGAAGCTCTCCCCGGAAGATTTCATACCTGACGGCAACCTGGAGAAGGGAATCTGGTTGAAAACGGACCGGGTTGTTTTCGACCATGATTGGATGGGAGAGCGCCACTTCCCCGAATCGGCGACCCAGGTCGCCGGTCTATGGACCCCATCACATTTCTATTTCGCCTTCTGGTGCAGGTATATGGACCTCAATCTCTACACCGGTGAGGACCCCGCCGTCCAGAAGTTCGGCCTCTGGGATCGCGACGTTGCCGAAGTCTTTTTGAATCCGTTTCCGCAACGAGTGAACCATTATTTCGAGTTCGAAGTCGCGCCCAACAACCAATGGATCGATTTGGAGGTCGACCTGGACAAAGATCTGACTTTCGACCACGCGTGGGACTCGAATTTCCTGCACGCAACCCGCGTTGACTCTGCCGCGCGCGTGTGGACTTGTGAAATGAAGATTCCCGCCGCGTCCATGTACGTTTCCTCGATCCGCGCGGGCTGGGAATGCCGCGTCAACTTCTTACGCTGCGATGGACCCGGCGATGATACCCAGCGCCGCTTCCTCGCCTGGAGCCCCACCTTCTGCACTAACGCATCGGACTACTTTCACGTGCCATCGCGTTTCGGCAAGATCCGTTTTGAATGACTACATGCCTTCGGTCAAGGTGAGAAAGGAATGTTGCTGGTTTCGGGTTTTCCAGGCCGTCCTGTTTTTCATTTCGGGGAACCTCATTATTGGGGCGGCGCAGGACATCCAACCCGCACTCCGCCAACGGGCTGGATTAGCTGGACCCTTTTGCGAGCGCGGTCAGCGTCACCGTCAAATCAGGAGCAAAATAATGTCCCGTTTACTTTTGGCTGTCGTTCTTATCGGCACAATTGTGCCTGCCAGAGCGGCTGAGCACAGCCCTCTCTTGCCTCGCCCAGAGCAAATCCAATATGGTGCCCAGACGGAACAGTTGAGGGGATTGGGTGTCCGGTTACCCGCCGACGCCGCGGCGGAAGACTGGTTCGCTGCGAACACACTTTCAGCTTGCCTATCGGACCGCACCACGGTCACGACGCCCGTGTCGCAGGGTGAAGCTTCGGACCATATGATTTACCTGCGGAGGACTGGCGCCGTTGACCCGCTGCCGATGCCGGGAGAGAAGCCGGGCCGCGATTCGCGCGAGGCTTACTCGCTGAGAGTCACTCCCGACCGCGTCGAACTGAGCGCACCTTCCTCCGCGGGATTGTTCTATGGCGGCCAGACGTTGTGCCAGCTCGTGGAAGGCGACGCGGCGGAGGCGGTGCTGCCCGAGGTTGAAATCCACGACTGGCCGTCGCTTGCCTATCGCGGTGTGATGATCGACATGAGCCATGGCCCGCTGCCCACCGTGGAAGAAATCAAACGTCAACTCGATTTCCTCGCGCGCTGGAAGGCCAACCAATACTACTTCTACAACGAAGCCAGCATTCAGCTTGATGGCTATCCACTGATCAATCCGCGCGGGCGGTTCACCAAGGACGAGATGCGTCAAATTATCGCCTATGGCCGCGAGCGGCACATCGATATCGTTCCCTGCCTGGAGCTTTACGGCCACTTGCACGACCTCTTCCGGATTGAAAAATACTCGGCCTTGGCGGACGTCCCACATGGGACGGAATTCAATCCGCGGAATCCCAACGTCATGCGCCTCCTCTCCGATTGGGCCAGCCAGTTCGCCGACCTTTTCCCAAGCCCCTTTGTCCACATTGGATTTGATGAGACCTTCCAGATTGAAATCGCCGCTCGCGAATCGCGCGGAGCCACTAACCCGGCCAGGCTGTTCGCGGGGCAACTCAGCAATGTGGCCCACCTCTTCCAGGATCGCGGCAAAACCGTGATGGCCTGGGGCGACATTATGGTGAAGTATCCGGGAATTGTTTCGGAACTGCCGCCGAATCTCGTCGCCGTGGCCTGGGACTACCATCCAGGGCCCGAGAGCCACTATGAGCATTGGTTGGGTCCGCTGGCTGCGCATCACGTGCCGCAGATGATTGCTACCGGGGTGGCCGGTTGGAACCAGATCGCTCCTGATTTCGCTCGCAGCTTTGAAAACATCGACACCTTTCTCGCCTCGGGGCGCAAGTCGGGATCCATGGGCATCATCAACACCATCTGGACGGATGACGGTCAAATATTGATGCGCATGACCTGGCCGGGAATGGCTTATGGTGCGGCGGCGGGTTGGCAATCCACGCCGATCGACCGAAAGGGGTTCTTTTCCGAGTACTCGTACCTGATGTATCCGCGAACCATCGCGCCCGAAGTGGCGGCCGCGCTCGACGACCTTACTGCCTCAGCACTTGCGGCACAAAAGGTGCTAGGCGATGAACCGATGCTGGCGTTCTGGGTCAATCCCTTTGATCCCGCCATGTACAAAAAGTGCGCGGCCAATCAGGACGTCCTGAAGCAGACGCGGCTGCTGGCGGAAGACGCCGAAGAGCACCTGGACCGGGCGCTTTCCGCGGGCGGCGACCCCGTCACGATCAGCAATTTACTGTTCGGAGCTGAACTGCTCGACTACGCCGGGCAGAAATTCCAGACTGCACCGGAACTCAGCGCGCTGTGGCGGGGATTGGGTGCGCGGCGCCCCAGGAACGAAGTTTGGTGGAATGAATGGGAATCGCAGGTGAGTTATCAGGACCACTCGCGCCTTATCGACTTGATGGATGCGATTACTGAACTCCGGAGAACATACCAAAAGGAGTGGCTGGCGGAGTACACCCCGTATCGGCTGGATTCAGCACTGACCCGGTGGGACGCGGAAGCTGATTATTGGCGAAAACTCCAGGTGCGGTTTTTGGATTTCTCCAAGCATTCGCATGAAGGGGAAGCTCTGCCTGCGCTCGAAACACTCATCCCGAAGGACTGATCGAGGAACGCAACGCGGGCCTCTCGGCATGGGCATATTACCCGCGCTGGTCGGCGACGCCGTCGCGGTGGAGCACCCTCATTATCAGTGGCGTGGATCCTTCGTTGCACACCCTCAGATTCTTCGCTTCCGCTGGATGTGGGTTAATATGCGTCAGCGTGCTTCGTGGGACTGCCGAAGCAATTCAAGCTTGTTGTATTAATACTTGTCGAATTGCGCCAAAGCCGACGATACCGACACGGACGAAAGACGCGGGCTGTCGTCGGAGTGAGACAACCACCTGACCAGGGGCCGCCGATCTCGCGGCGGGGTATTGACGGCGGTGGCCGGGTACCGCGATTGCAGCTACCTTATCGACCATCTTACAGCTAGCTTGACACAAGTTTTTCCTGCGCGTAAGATTTTGACATCGGGTAAAGGCATCAAGAAGCATACGTAAGGTTTAGTGTTTATCAATCCCTTGGGGACGACTTCCTCTTGGCGTCGGGCTTACGGAAAAGAAGGAGGATCAATCCTATGCTAAGAATGCCAGGCCTGCGCGTGCGTGTCGTGTTTTTGTCTCTCATTCTGTCCGTGTTCGCCGCATCCAGCCCTGCTCAGCAGGTCACCGCCCGGTTGCAGGGCGTGGTCACGGATGCGACTGGAGCTCTCGTGCCGGGTGCGAGCCTTGTGGCGACCAACGTCAGCACCGGTGTGGCGACGAGAGTTGCCTCCGACACTTCCGGACAATACACTTTTGCCACCCTCGTTTCGGGCACCTACACGCTTACCATTGAAAAGCCCGGGTTCACCACCAAGGCCATTTCCGGGATCACGCTCGATGTCGACCAGCGAGCGACCATGGACGTGTCGCTGCAAGTGGGCCATCTCACGCAGGAGGTGCAAGTCCAGGGGGCGGCGCCTTTGGTCGACACCACCACCGCCGGCCTGGGAACCACGATTTCCGAACAGCCGATCCTCGACCTTCCTCTCAACTTGCGGCGCACTGGCGCCCTGGCGACCTTGGTACCGGCAACCATTGACACCACGGGAAGATCGTTAACCTCGGCCAACGGCAACGGTTCAGGTTTCAACGACAACAGTTTTAGTGGATCCGGGAGCCGCTCCGCTGGCAATTTGATTCTGATCGACGGCATGGTCTCCCGCGCCCTCAACAACGGCGGTTTTGCGTTGCAGCCGGTTCCGGAAATGGTCAAGGAATTCAAGATCCAGAGCAATAACTACGATGCCGCGTTCGGCCTCAGTTCGGGCGCCACGATGAATCTGATCACGCAATCGGGAACCAACCAGTTCCACGGTTCGGCCTGGGAGTACGTACGCAATCAGATTTTCGATGCCCGCAATTTTTTCGCTGTCAACCAGACCAACCCGATAAGCGGGGCGGAGATCCCCGGCACAGCTAAACCGTCGTATAAACGAAACCAATTCGGCGTCGCGGTGGGCGGACCAATTCGCAAAGACCGAACGTTCATTTTCGGCAGCTATGAGGGCCTGCGTCTGATCCAAGGTCAGACGGGCACTGCCGTGGTCCCGACAGCGGCGGAAAAGGGAGGGGATTTTAGTTCCTACCTCACGGGCAAGACGGCGAATCTCTGCGCCTCGAGCGGTACGGCTGCGCCCGCCAACCTTAACTTTGACACCGGACAGTTGTTCAATCCGGCAAGCGAACAGCTCTACACCTGCCCGCAAAATCCTGCCACTCCCAATGTAGCTCCCGCCACCGTCCTACTCGGCACACCGATTCCCCAAAATAAGATCACTAGCATCGATTCCGTGGGCCAAAAGGTACTGGCACTCTACCCGGTGCCGAATAGTCCCGGGGTGACGAATTATGTCAACCAGACGCCGCTGCGGCGTCCGGACGAACAGTTTGACGTGCGCGCCGATGAGAACCTTTCCTCGAAGGATGTGATTTTCGCTCGCTATCTTTTTGGGAACACCAACCAACTTTTCCCGCAAGCCATACCCTTTTTCAACCAATATCAACACTTTCGCGGCCAAAACGTGGTGGGCGGTTGGACGCGTACCTTCAGTTCGAGCCTGGTGAATGACGTGCGCATCGGCTATCAGCGGGATTATCTGGATTTGGACTGTGCCGGTTGCCCCCGTAAACCTGGACTGTTAGCCAGCTTCGGGATCCAGAACCTGGCTGCTCCCTCCCCGCAGTTTGAGGCGTATCCTGTTTTCTATTTCTCCAACTTTGCTGGCGTGGGAGATGGGTCGTACTTTCCCGATATTCTTACCGATCGGGTGTGGAAAGTGGAGGACACGGTTACCAAGGTACACGGGAAACACACGCTTGCCATGGGGGCCGACTTGAACTTCTGGTCGGCTCCCGGCGTGGAGGACCCCAAGCAGGCGAATGGCACCATCGGGTTCAACGGGCAGTATTCTTCCTTGGGCTTCGAGAGCCCGGGGGTCAGCACCGTTGCCGATCTCGCGGATTTGGAACAGGGCTATCCCGATGCTGGGCTCTTCACCGAGCATGCCTTTCAAAACCACCTGGTGGGTGGGGGCTGGTTTAGCCTGTTTGCCTAGGACAACTTTCGCCTCGCGCCGCGTCTGAGTCTCGA
>Ga0187858_10005141_pt1 | contig 12026 bp, 13 predicted proteins | sample June2016WEW_8_15_FD_133015 | JGI IMG/M metagenome (GOLD analysis project Ga0187858, IMG submission 133015) | Peatland microbial communities from SPRUCE experiment site at the Marcell Experimental Forest, Minnesota, USA - June2016WEW_8_150 | ecosystem: Environmental > Terrestrial > Soil >...
ACCCGACGACTCCTCATCTCAGCGCGACGGTGGCAGTGCTCGACATTGGCGTGCTGGTGTTCCGCGAGGGACTGGAATGCATCCTGGTGCTTTCGGCCATAACCGCCAGCCTGGTGGGCGTCCACCAGTCCTGCCGGCGTCCGATCGCGTGTGGGGCGGGAATCGGTTTCCTGGCGACGCTGGTGACCTGGGTCGTTGCCGTGGCGATCGTCGCGGACTTGTCCTCGAACATCTCCGCGCTCAATCTCCAGGCCGCCACAGGTCTGCTGGCCGTCATCGTCCTGCTGGTGGTCATGAATTGGTTTTTCCACAAGGTGTACTGGGGTGGCTGGATTTCCCTGCACAACCGCGCGAAAAAACAACTTCTTCGCCGTGCCAGCCGCGACCAGATCTCCCAGGCCCGGCTTTTTCGCGGGTTGTGCCTGCTGGGATTGGCCTCAGTCTATCGCGAAGGATTTGAGGTGGTGCTGTTCCTGCAGAGCTATTACCTGCGAATGGGCGGGAAACTCGTGCTGGAGGGTGCGCTGCTTGGACTCGGATTCACCGGCATCGTCGCCGTCCTCAATTTTGTCGCCCACCGGCAACTGCCCTACCGAAAGATGCTCGTATTGACCGGCATCATGCTCGGCTTTGTGTTGCTGGTGATGGTCGGCGAACAAGCCCAGGAAATGCAACTGGCCCATTGGATTGCCAGCACGCCGATCAAGCCGCTAGTCAACGTCATTCCCGCGTGGATGGGAGTATGGTTCTCGGTATTCCCGACCGTGGAAACGATGGTGGCTCAGGCGATCGCGGCGGCCTTGGTGCTGGGATTCTATTTCGCTCCGCGATTCCGTACGCCGAAGCCGGATCAAAATGACGAATTGACCGCTTCAACCCCGGCCGAGGAGCCGACCGCCGTTTTGTAGGGGCGGTCTGCGAGCGCCGGGATTGGCGTGATTGGCATGGAACGGAACGACCGGCGGTCATAGACCGCCGCTACAGTGCGGAGTGGATTGGAATTCAGGGCATGGCGCGCGGAAGCGCATCCCTCCGACGGGCTCAATCGGCAAAGCAAAGCGCCAGGCGCTTCGGGCCGTGCGCGCCCATGACCAGAATCTTCTCGATGTCCGCGGTACGGCTGGGGCCGGTAATGACCGAAATCGCGCTGGGCCAGTGTTTGTCGTAGCGCGTTCGAAGCAACGTGAAGGCAGACGCCAGGTCGGCAACGATCTGCTCGCGACGGGCCATGACCAGGTGCACCGGCGGCAGCACCGACATCGCTCGTCCACCGGCCGAAAGCGTCGAGACAATGATCGACCCCGTTTGCGCCACGAGACAGTCGCAACCCGTAACGCCCAGGTCGCAATCACGGACACTCGCGTTTGGCTCGCCCACAAACTGGCTCGTCAGTTCAGCACCGTCGGTGGCGATCCTGGCGAAACCACCCACAAACGCGCGCAGCGCCTGCGCATTCTCGATGATCTCACCGCGTAACGCCGCGAACTCGGCGCGGAAGCGCGTCTCTGGATCGGCAATCGGCGGAAACACCGGGGCGTCGGTAGGCGCGACCGGCCGGTGCGCCTCGACTTTCAGCGCGGCACGAACCCGGCCGAGTATGTTGTCACGGGCGACGTTCATGCTCTCTCCAGTAGTCCCGGAAACTTTGTTGGGGAGGCGCGGGAAATTCGCGGCCGGTTGTCCACGGCTTGAGCAGCGCTCCTGCCAAGCCCCGTCGCAGGGCGAAGTTGCCGAGCTTCGCGGCCACGGCGTAGCGGGCCGGCGATTGCATGGTCCAGAACCATGCCCGAAACAGAAGACGCTGGATCAGGCCGTCGAACCCGCGCTGAACGGCATTGCGCCGGTTGTGGAGCAGATGATGATGCAGGTCGATCCGCACGGGACAGACATCGGTGCACGCGCCACACAACGAACTGGCGTACGACAAATGCGACCATTCCTGCGCATCGCGCAAATGCGGCGTGATGACCGAGCCGATCGGCCCCTGGTACGTCGTACCGTAGGCGTGGCCGCCGATATTGGTGTAGACCGGGCAAGTGTTCAGACACGCGCCGCAACGGATACAATGCAGCGCGTCGCGCTGTTCGACGTCGGCCAGCAACCGCGTGCGGCCGTTATCGAGCAGGATGACATGAAACTCCTGCGGGCCGTCCGCCTCCCGCTCCCGGCGCGGGCCGCCGATCAGCGAGTTATAGGCCGTGATGGTTTGTCCCGTGCCACTGGCGGCCAGCAACGGCCAGAGCAGGGCCAAATCTTCCAGGCGCGGGATCAGTTTCTCGATGCCGACGATGGCCACGTGTACGCGGGGCAGCGAAAAACTCAGGCGCGCGTTCCCCTCGTTCTCCGTCACCGCGATCATTCCAGTGTCGGCGATGGCGAAATTTGCCCCGGTGATGCCCATATCGGCCGTGATGAATTCCTGGCGGAGCTTTGCCCGGGCGATCATGGTCAGGTCCTCGGCGCTGTCCGTGAGCGGCACGCCCAGTTTTTCCTGGAACGTCCTGGCGATGTCGGCCTTCGTCAGGTGCATGACGGGCGTGACGATGTGGTAGGGCGGCTCGCCGCGGATCTGACAGATGTATTCGCCGAGGTCGGTTTCGACCGCATGAATGCCCGCGGCTTCAAGCGCGTCATTCAGATGGATCTCTTCGGTCGTCATCGATTTGGATTTGACGATCTTCTGGACGCCGTGACGGCGGGCCAGTTCCAACACGTGGTCGCGCGCGTCGGCGGCGGTCTCGGCCCAGAACACGTGGCCGCCGTTGGCCAACACGTTTTGCTCGAATTGCTCCAGATAACGATCGAGATGATTGATCGTCTCCCACTTGATGGCGGCGGCATGGGACCGGGCATTCTGCCAGCCCTGATCAGACCCGGGCCAGTCGGCAAACCGCTTCCGGCCGTTGGCCACGGCGATGTTGTATGTGCCGATGTTTTTCTGGATGACGGCACGATGCTGCCGGTCGGCGGCTTTCAGAGCCGCATCGCGCTCGAATTGCTGCAGGGCCGAGTTCGTCATGTGGACGCCAACACCTCCGCCAAGGAGATGGTCTTGATGGGCAGATTCTGGCGCCGCAAGTATCCGTCGATTTGCATGAGGCAACTCGAATCGGTGGACACGACGTAGCGAGCGCTGGTGTTCTGGATCGAAGACACTTTCACTTCGTCCATCGCGTAGGAAATCATCGGAAACTTCACCGAGAACGTGCCGCCGAATCCGCAGCAGGTTTCCGCCCGGTCCATTTCCACCAATTCCAGGTCCTGCACATGGCGCAGAAGTTGGCGCGGCTCGTCCTTCAGACGGAGTTCGCGGAGCGCATGACAGGAATCGTGGTAGGTGACGCGTTCGGGAAACCTGGCGCCGACGTCCGTGACGCGAAGATGTTTCACCAGGAACTCGGCGAACTCGTAGGTGTGCGCCGTCGCCCGGGTCGCTTTGCCGAGAAGTTCGGGATGGTAATTCCGCACCATGGCCGTGCACGAGCCCGAGGGGCTGACGATGGCATCGGCATCGGCAAAGATTTCCGCGTGGCGTTTTGCCAGGGCCCGGGCCTCATCCCAGTATCCCGTGTTGAACGCGGGCTGGCCGCAGCAGGTTTGTTCCGGCGGATAGTACACGTCCACGTTCAGCCGTCGGAGCACGGTGGCCATGGCAATGCCCACATTCGGAAAAAGCTGGTCGATAAAGCAGGGGATGAACAGCGCCACGCGCATGGAGCGAGACCTTACGGACTCGCCAGGCACGAGGCAAGCTGACATTTCGCGGGGCCGGCTCGTCCGAGCCCTTTTCAGCGCGTTAAAATCGTTAAAAACGGCAAGACCGGGTTCGGCACGGGCGGTGGAGCATACGGCGTGGTCGGGCCTCGAAGAAGATTCCCCAACACGGTCAATAACGCCTTCGGGCACACTGTCTTCATGGCTTGACAGTTGCCCGTAGGAGCATGTCCAGGCCCCGCAGTGCCGCCCGAAGCCCCGCCTGCCTCTCGACGGGTGGCCACACTGGCGGCCTCGAGGATGGTTTGGCGGGGATGCGGGCTTCAGCCCGCACCCCGCCACCATCCTTGTCCGGGAGGTGTGTCCAGAGGTCGTCAAGTAAGAGGTCAACAGGGGACTCGTGGTGGAACGTGAAGGTGTTCAGCCACCGTCGCACGCAGGATTCCACGGGATTCAGGCTGTTGGGGGAGTGATATGCGGGACGATCAACATCGGTTGTCCTTGCTGGGGCGGCTTCCTGCGCGTCTGACGGCTGAAGAAGTGGCGTGGGTGCTAAATTGCCAGTCACACGACATTCCTGTGCTCGTGTCGGCGCGTTTGCTGAAACCTTTGGGGAATGCACCCCAAAATTCGGTGAAGTATTTCGCGACGGTCGAAGTGTTGCATTTGATGCAGGACCACGCTTGGCTGGCGAAGGTGACGAACACAGTGGCTCAACACTGGCAGAGAAAGAATCGACGAAAGAGCAGAGGGGCCTTTGTCGAGGTCGGCGCAGTGGCGGTCGGCTGAGGGAATTGGGGAACCTCTGCTGAGGGGGGTGGGCTGGCGGAGCCTTTGGACGAGTCAATCTGCCGACTGAGCGTCTGTGAGGTATGGTTGACGCAACTGAAGCGGAAGCTTACACTAAGATCGTGAAGACGGCCATTTGCGGCGACGATCACAGGCTTGTGAGTACATCCAAATACGTAAGCTAGGTGCGACGATGGTTTATCGTGATGCACGCGAGCCTGACGCTTATCTTAAGTTGCCGAAGATCGCGGCAAATGATCTAAAGATTCTTTGGTGTACAGAGTGGTATGACGGGCCGGAGGCGGGCGTGCTGTGGTATCACAATCGAAGGTGCTACTTTGCGACTTGCAGGTTGTTGGACGATGACACGAAAATAGTGCTAGTCGTCGCGCTTACCGAGGAGCAGTTGGGAGAACTGGAATACCGAGTCACGAAATGGGTCGAGAAGGTCGGCGGGAAATCGCCGCATGTGTACATCGACATTCCCGTCGAGAAGCCAGGTGATCCAAGATTATTCATGGACTATCACACCGAGATGGAGAAGCGTCCGAAACCTGACTATTCACAAAACCAGGTTTTGGGATGGTTCGAGTTTCTCAGGAGCTCAGAACTTTGCTTTGGGATGGGGGTTGAGAAGTCAAACAAGAGCTAAGAGAATCACCGGAACAAACCACGGCATTCAGGAACGCTTCCTCTGACTGTAAGGGTATCAAATTATTGAACCTCAGACTGGACACCAAGACGGACACCAAAAGAGTTAAACGGAGTATAGTCGGGTAAAGCCGATTATACTTGATTAGCCTGCAAAATCAGGCATTCTAGGGGCGCAATCGCGGCGGAAAACGGTCGATTCCGACACCCGCCTCCAACACTCCCTAAGCCGACCTCTCAGATTGGGAAACTCCTGCTGACGAGGAAGGGCTGGCGAAGCCTCGCGGTTACCGCTTAGGTCTCTTGGAATGGCTCTTGCCCCAGTGGATCGCCTCATAATTCGCCGCATATTGCTTCGCCTTGAACGGACGACGTTTTGAGCCCTTGCCCGCCTGTCGGCTCTCCGCCTTGGCTGCCGGTTTGCCCTCCGCCTTGTCAACGCGTTTTGTCTCCGTCTGGTCTGCCGGTTTGCTCTCCGCCTTGTCAATAGCCTTGGCCTCCGGCTGGCCTGCCGGTTTGGTCAGGTCCTTGCCAACGGGTTTGGTCTCCGCCTTGGGTGCTGGTTTGGTCTCTGGGTTACTCATGGTCTGGCAATCCGTCCTCGCCTTTCGGCACAATTGAAGCTAAAATGGTGTCATGAACCCCACTGAAACACAATACCGGAACCATAAGATTGTCATACGTGACGAGATTGAATTCGCGTCCGATGCCGTCACGGGGAAGTCAGAAAAGCAGCCGGTTACCAAGAGGATAATCGAAGTTGACGGGGTAGACGTAACCAGCCGTTGCCGCATGTCAAATACGGATGAAGAGAGAACTGAGGCCGCCAAGCGGTTTGTTGATCGGATCTACCCCAAAGGGAAGTCCGAATCGTAGGGGCGAGGTCGGGTTCCCCGCCCGGTTCTCATCCTGGGCGGTTGCAGGCGGCTGAACTGGCGGGGGGATGGGGCGGCGAACCGATAGTTCTGCGGCGAGAAATATACTTGGCGAATTCATTAGGTTATTCCGAATTGAGACCTATACTGAGAGTGGTAGGAGGAGCATGAACTACACCGTCAGGAATCAACGGCGTCAAAATGCCGTTGCAGTACAACTGAAACAAGTCATTAACAAACGGAGGCTTAGCATGAAGAAATTATTAGCAATTGCGGCAGTGGCAGCGGTAGGTGTCGGGACGAGTTGGGCCCTTCCGCCCGTAACGACGACGAACATTGTTGAGAACCAGGAGTTGACCATCACCGGCAAACTCAGTCCGAGCGGGACAGCGGTGACGGGTGCGGATCTGTCGGGGAACACCAACGCCATCTCGTTTCTTGACCTAGAACTCGTCACCGGGACGACGACGAATGAAGTGCAGGGGATTGGACAGGTTGTCGGATCGAATGCCACCGTCTTCCTGACCCAGGTTGCGAACGTGGATCTAACGCCCAATGCAACCAAGGGAGACAAGTTTGTCACCGTGTTTTCTGGAGATGGTGCGGTGGGCTCATCCACTAATGCCATCCTGTTGGTTGCGGGATCGACGAAAGTTGTAGTGAAGAGTGGGGTAACGAACGAGACCGTCAGCGGGAAGATCACCGGGGTCTGGGTAAATGGCGAAGCCTCCTCCGGCGGAGGGCAATCCATTGCCGGTTCGGTTGCCAGTGTCAAAGTCAAGTAATCGTTGCCGTTAGTTGCCACGCGGCTCATCAGAAGACGGGGAAGGTTCTCGGACCTTCCCCGTTTCTGTCCTGGGTTTGGGGCAGATGGCGGTTCAGGAGTCGGAGACTTACGGTCCAAGCACCTTGACCGCGTACTCAGGAAAAGCCGACAGAAATGCCTCGCCCAAGGCGTACCGGTCATTTTCCTGAAGCATGGCAAACGCCAGTGCCGCATAAGCCAACTGGTTCACAGTTTCAACGCCAGGTTTTTCACTTTGGATCTTCGCCAGCAACGTCACCCACGCCTCGGGTTTCAAGAACGACTTGTCCTTGATGTCCTCACAGCAGCCCGAAAGGCGCTCGCGCAACGTCGGATTGGCGGTGGCCAACCATTGCCAGATGGCATTATCCAAATAGTCGCAACGGCCCTTTTCGCTTTTCAGCCTGAGCGTTGCGCGGGCGACAGGGGAATTAAACAGGCTGACCAGCAGTTCCTTCAACTTCTCGGGATCCACTGCATAGGAAACAGTTGGCTTACCGGGCCAAGTGGTGCGTTTGCAGAATTGTTTGATGGCGTGATGAAGGCTTTCTTCTGCGTAAAAACTGGATAGAACCTCTGCGTCATTCAGCAATGGGCAGAGCGGACCATCCAGGGTGAAGGGGTAGTACGGCGTTGCTGGAAATTGATCATTCACGGTTGGCCTCAGGAACATCAAAAGTTTAACCCGAAACAGGTTTCGGCGTCAATGTGGCAACCAAGCAGCCCGGCGATTGAATGGAGGCGGTTGGGCGTAGCGGTCGCATAACGTAGTGCCGTGCTCGGCGATTCATGAAATCCCCGATGGGGTGAATACCCCATGGCACCTGCAGGGCTCCCAGCCTATCGTGTTGGCATGAAAACCCATTACAAGAAGAGGGCATTGACTCTTGGTACTGTCATGAAACTTGGAATTGCCATCACTTGCCTGGTCGGCCTTGTAGCCGCCAGTGCGACCCGAGCAGCAGATACGAACGCGCCTCCTCCCCCCACGCCGCCCGCCCACCGGCCCATGGGGCCGATGATGGATAACCTGTTGCAGCCGCGGGTGCTCGAAGAACTCGCGTTGACGCCCGAGCAGAAGACGAATTATGACGCTCTGGCGGCTGGCTTCAAGAAAGACGCCGCGAAGTGGCGCACCGACAACAATTACGACCCCGAGAAGGCGCGCGAGGAAATGCGCCAGGCACATGATGCTGGCGACCAGGCAACCATCCAAAAGCTGATCGACCAGCGCAAGGGTCTCATGGATCTTCGCAAGAGTTACGTCGACAAGGTGCGTACCTACCTGACCGTCGAACAAAAGGCCACGCTCGACAAGGCTCTCGAACACGCCCGCGCATGGAGCGGTGGAAATGGTCCCGGCGGTGCGCCGCCGCCACAACCGCCACCCGGGGACAAGTAAACCTTACGCTCATTATAACTGTTTAACCCACGCCATGACTTTGGGGCGGTCGATCGGGATGCCCCAACGCTCGTGGCAGAAAGTAGAATAAGGCATGTCGAATGGAACCAGTTTCCCCCGCAGTCAAAGTCCCCGTACGGATAAAGGTAAATTATCTGGAGCCCGCGCTGCTGCGCATCCCCGGCCCCGAGTTGCTTGTCAACGTGGTGAGAAGGCGTGTTCGCCAACTTGTGCAGGGGCATCGCCCTCTCACGCAGACGGATGCGCGCATGGATTTCTCCGATATCGCGCTGAAGGAAATCGGCGAGGGAAAGCTCTCCTACGAACTCGTCAATGAAGTCGAGGCTGTGCCCGAGACCGACCAACCGCACGACGGAGTAACGCCAGCGCGTTTTTAAGTGCCGTTCTCGCAGTTGTGTAGAGCCTGTGCCCGCTCAGCCTGTACCGCAATGGGATGATGGTTGTGTCAGAGCTTATTCGGTCAAACTGGATCGCCAGTACCTTGCAACCTTGCCCGCAGTGTCGCCCGCTTCTCAGGCGGGGCGGATTCCAGTTGGCTCTCAAATTGACGGCGGAGTTTCCAGAGCAAACCATGTCATAAACTGGCGTAATGATTGCCAGTGTTGATGGCAACAAGGTACAGTCCTTCTGTGACCCGGGCCATCCTCCATGTCGACATGGATGCCTTTTACGCTTCGGTCGAGCAGCGGGACAATCCCGACCTGCTGGGCAAACCGGTCATCGTCGGTGCGGGCCCGCACGTGCGCGGCGTCGTGGCCGCGTGCTCGTACGAAGCTCGCAAGTTCGGCGTCCACTCGGCCATGCCGTCGCGAACCGCTTACAAACTTTGTCCGCAAGGCGTTTTCGTTCGGCCCGATATGAAGAAGTATGGCCAAGTTTCCAAACAAATCATGGTAATCCTTGGAACTTTCACGCCGTTCGTACAACCGGTCTCGGTCGATGAGGCGGTCCTGGATGTGACCGGCTCGACCAAAATCTTTGGCGACGCGCTGACCATCGCCAAGCGCATCAAGGCTGAGATCCATGCGCAGGCCGGGCTGACGGCATCGGTTGGCATTGCCCCCAACAAGTTCGTGGCGAAGCTGGCGTCCGATTTGAACAAGCCGGATGGGTTGACGGTCATCACCGAAGGGAACAAAGTCGAAATACTGGCTCCGTTGCCCGTCTCGAGAATCTGGGGCGTCGGCAAGGTCACCGAGGAGCGGTTGCATGAACTGGGGCTTCGCACCATCGGCGACATCCAGCGGATGCCCATTGAAGAATTGCGGCAGCGATTCGGCAACACGGCGGATCATCTGCAGGCATTGGCGCTGGGCGAGGACGACCGGGAGGTGGAGACTGATGAGGAATCCAAGTCCATCAGCAGCGAGCACACGTTCGATGTCGACACCGCGGACCTCGATCAAATCAAGAAGTGCTTGTTGGAGCAATGTGAGGAGGTCGGATTGCGATTGCGGCAGGAGAAAGCTGCCGCTCGCACCGTCCAATTGAAGTTGCGCTACGCCGATTTCACGACCCTGACCCGGAGGCGGACGCTGCCCCGACCAACGCAGGACGAAATGATGCTCTATGATATTGCCGGGCAACTGCTAGTGGCGGAACGCATAGATGGCAAACGCGTTCGGCTGATTGGAGTGGGCGGCTCGAACTTGGTGGCGCCGGAGATTCAAAGCGATCTGTTTAATCGGGCTGACGAGAAGCGCACCCGGTTGGCCAAGGCGCTTGACGAACTGCGGGGAAAGCTGGGGCCGGGAGCGATCAAGAGGGGCAGTTCGTTGCGGTGAAATCGCGCATGTCCGACGACGCGAAAGAAAGATTACCTACACGGCTGATGCGGTGCACTGTGCGCCCCACTTTTTTTTCGCGACCGCACGCAAGCCGGTAAAGATTTTTTTGTCCGTTAAAATATTCCTCTTGCACCGGCAGTTTTTGCTCGCTACGCTCGCACTGCCAAAAGCGAAGGCGAGGAGAGGACGGGCTTGTGAATAACTTGTTAACAGCTTGGGCTTGCTGCCTGCGAAAGCAGGTATGCCAATGAAATTGGCCCAAATTTCGGATTTTTTTAGTATTCACTGCCATCTTCGGTCTCGTCTGAGGGACGACAAGGGCTTCGGCTGTCGCGCAACGGTTTAGGCACGGGGCGGGTAGTCTTGGCGTCAGCGACTGTCGGATTGCGGGTGTTTTGATGGGGGATTTGGTGCTGTATTGGTCGTCACTCGGATAATGTGCGCCCACCTCGCTCGGCTTTGGCGGAGCATATAATCGTCAACGACAGCAACAAGGAATTGTTAATAGCCCGTGAATAACCCACCCCCGACAAGAGCGAAAGAGCCTGTGGCCGAAAGCCTTGAACAACTCTGGCGAGACGCCTGTGTCGTGTTACAGGGCAAAGTGAACCCGGAACTCTACACCCGGTGGTTTGAGCCAGTCCGCCCGCTGGATCTGAAGGAAGACACCTTGCAGCTTGGTGTGGCCCACGAGTTCACCCTGATCTGGTTACAGGACAATTTTTTACCATTGATCCGCGAAGCGGTGAATCAATCCGCCAAGTCCCCCCTGCATGTGCAGCTCGTTGTTACCGGCGATACCGAGACGAGGGAAAAGCCAGCCACGCTGGGCCGCCATCGTCAGGACGAACGTTCTCCGGTCGCCGCCCGCGTTCCGCTCGACGCGAAGTTGAATACCCGATACACGTTCGATTCCTTCGTCATTGGCCCGAACAACAACTTCGCCCAGGCTGCCGCCCTGAGCGTCGCCCAAGCCCCGGGGCGTTCCTACAATCCGTTCTTCATGTATGGCGGGGTCGGGCTGGGGAAGACGCATTTGATGCAAGCCATCGGTCACGCGGTGATCACAAGCGGTAAGTCCCGCCGCGTTTGTTATGTGACCGCCGAGCAGTTCACCAACGACTATATCCAAGCCATCCAGACCAACACGGTGACCAAATTTCGCAAGAAGTATCGGCAGATGGACGTGTTGCTGGTTGATGACATCCATTTCCTTGGCGGCAAGGAGCGGTCGCAGGACGAGTTCTTCCATACGTTCAACGCCCTGATCGATTCCCAGAAGCAAATTGTCCTTTCGAGCGACCGACCAGCGGCAGAAATTGCCAACCTCGAAAGTCGGTTGGTTTCCCGGTTTGAGTGGGGTTTGGTGACTGAATTGCACCCACCTGCACTCGAAACTCGCATCGCGATTCTCAGGAAGAAAGTGGCAACGTTCGACGTGAAGATCCCTGACCGCGTGATCGAGTTTTTGGCTGAGCGCATCCGCACCAACATTCGCCGACTCGAAGGCGCACTGATCCGTGTCGCCGCCTTTGCGCCGTTAACCGGTCAAGAAATCACGATTGATTCGGTTGAAACGCTCCTAGGCGATGCCCTCCACGAGGAAGCCAAGCACACCATCACTGTTGATGCCATTCAGAAGCAGGTAGCCGAACACTTCGACATCCGGTTAGCCGACATGACGAGCCATCGCCGCCCCCAAAACGTCGCCTTCCCGCGACAAGTCGCCATGTTCCTGAGCCGCACGTTGACCGATCGGTCGTTGGTGGACATCGGCGAACGCTTCGGTGGGCGCGACCACGGCACCGTCCTGCATGCCTGTCGGCTGATCGACAAACGGATGGCGGAGGATCAGCGCCTGCGCGAAACGATTTCCCATCTCCAACAGGTGTTGCAGAGGTAAGAAGTTTTCCACGGCAGCGAAGGGGGCCCACATGGTTTATGGCAAACGACTTACTGAGCGGGTATGAGTCGTCGATTCA
>Ga0187858_10005143_pt1 | contig 12025 bp, 9 predicted proteins | sample June2016WEW_8_15_FD_133015 | JGI IMG/M metagenome (GOLD analysis project Ga0187858, IMG submission 133015) | Peatland microbial communities from SPRUCE experiment site at the Marcell Experimental Forest, Minnesota, USA - June2016WEW_8_150 | ecosystem: Environmental > Terrestrial > Soil >...
GCTGGCGGCGCTGGCGGAGGTAGCCGCGGGGGTAGGCGCGGTGGTTTGAGAGGTGACGGGGCGGAAGCAAGAAGGGGATGGCCGCAGCACATGAATTAAATGAATCGTGTGCCGCTTGCCAGCTTACCTTTTCCTTGGTCTCATAGGTCCGCCCTTTGAGGGCTTGAAGCTCGGCCCTGCGGGGTTGCCGACCACGCGTCCGCTTGTGGCCCTCATACACACAGTCCGAGGTTGCGATCAACTGAGGCCTGATCTCGCAAAATGAAAATCTGCATGGAGCACAATGGAGCACCTAATTCGGCAACAGCTTGAAAAATGGTCTGATGATCTGTCACGATTGCGGCAGAATAGGGTGCTTGGCGAGAGCGCTTTTATCACCTTCGTAGAGGACCGCGGAATCCCGGTATTCGGAGTTGTTGAGGGCGATCCGGGAAACTTCTATAGGCGCGGGTGGCTAAGGGCCGACGGCAGTGATCACGAAGGGAAGCCACTGTTCCATCCGTTTCGAATGTATCCGATTCACCGCATCCTTCAAATGTGTGAACTCGGGATCGCGCTTGCCTCTTCGCTAAGGCCGGAGGGCATGTTAGAGCTCACGGAATGCCTTCTGACGGACCGTAATCGAATCGAACAAATTGAGGATTGTGTAGAGCGTTGGAATGAAATCGTCGATCTTGCGCTACTTTTGGAGCCCCTGTATTGGCCCCACATCGTTGGTAAGACGGTGATGCCTGGCGGAGTATCACCGGCGGTTTTTCGCCAACACCTAAGCGCGTATAGAGAGAACGCCCTACAATTCGTTCGGGAACTCGACCCAGCCGTGTGGGAACTCACTCATAAGTCCTTGCGGCTCGAAGCTTCAGACCTCGATGGAAACACAGAGCTGTATTTACTCCTTCGCGTAGCGAATTGGGATAAGAGGGAGGCCTTGACGGGGGCCCTATCTGGAGCTCTTTGGATTCGCCAGATCGCTGAATTGATCCGCAGAGCATTTGAAGAGGCACATCATCAACGGTGGCCGGAAGAAGACCAGGACGTCCAGTGGTACCCAGATGCCAGAAAAAGGCTCCTCGGCGCCGAGCGGCCACTCGATAATATTCTGCTCAGCGGACCCCATTTGGCGTTCAACTTCGGCCTATTGACTGGCAGCGCAGTCCGCTGGTACGTGGAAGGTGAGACTGAGTATTTTGCGGTCCTCCAGATACTAGTCGAGCGCGCTTCTGTCGGCATCGAACTGGTAAAGACCGAGAGGGATAATGCGGCTCTGAAGCTGCAAGATTGGCTCGCAGAGGATCGAGCATTTCGGCGCTTCAGCATGATCTCGTTTGACCGCGACGTCCAGCAGAACGTTAAGGCCGTTCGACGCCAAATGGAACAAGGACATGTGGTCGGACTGATTACTGCCCACGACCCAGATTTCGAGTTCGCAAACTTCGCGGTGGAGGAACTTGTTGAGGTTGCAGCCAGAATTGACGAGGGAGATGGCTATTCGGGCGACGCTGTTCGCCGGGCCAATTGGACTAATGTATCAAACGGTCGGACGTTCGAGAAGCAATATACGGCCGTGTCAGCGCGAAGGGCCGGCAGGCTGAAGGGAGAGGATTGGGGCCGCGCCCTGGCAGAACTTGCTGTAGAGCGCCCGGCGAGGCCCGACATCAATGTTGAACGGCCCCTGTGGAGCCAGATTCGGGGGGCAGTCCTCGCTCGCACCTCGCATTACGATTTTCAAGCTGAGCATTTCACGTTCGATCCATCGACATTCGGGCTAGTTACAAGGCCCAAGCCGCAGCCTTGACAAATGTGCCGAGGCTAAGCACAAGAGGACGCAGTTCCCTCCCTCAAGCCCGCCATGCGACAATGACTGCATGCAGACCACAGTCGAACTTCCGGAAGCTGTCGTCCGGCAACTCGACGCGCTTGCCAAGCGAGAGGGTGCCACGCCAGCCGATGTGATCCGGGGGCTTGTCGAGGCTCATATCGCCCGCGGCAACCCGCCCGCTCAGCGCACTCTGGAAGTGCATCTGCCGCTTATCCCAGCATCCGCAACAGGACCGATCCAGCCCGTTACGGGTGAGGATGTGGACGAAGTACTCTCGCGTGACGATCTCACTGCCTGACGTCAACCTGTGGATTGCCCTCGCGGCCGAGGGCCATGTTCACCATGCAGTTGCGCGCGGCTGGTTCGCGACGCAACCCGAGGCTTCGGTTGCCTTCTGCCGGATAACACAGATGGGCCTGCTTCGTCTATTGACGAACCCCAGCGTCATGCGGCGCGGTCCCAGGACAATCGCACAAGCCTGGGAAATATTCGCGCGGTTGCGGGCTGATGGGCGGCTCGTGTTCGCGGTCGAGCCCGATGGTGTGGAACCCGCTTGGCGCCAGTTCATGACGCACCCTGGCGTCGGGCCGTCTTCCTGGACCGATGCCTACTTGGCGGCCTTTGCACAAACGCATTCGTACTCGCTGGTTACCTTTGACGCCGCGTTTGGTCGGTGGTCCGCGATAAGGCTGACGCTCCTCTCCGTACGCGCGAACTCCCCACGTAAATGAGTCGGCGGCGGGCGCCGGTGCGCGCTTGGGTTTGACGAATGAGCCCGCACCACCCTCCCAGTGGCATAATAGATCGGATCGAAGACTATGCAAGAACTCGTACAATACGCCATCCAGGACGATGTCGCGATCGTCACCATAAACAATCCGCCGGTGAACGCCCTCAGCCCCGGCGTCCCCGAGGGGATCGATGCCGGTGTGGCGCGGGCTGCCGCCGACCCGGCCGCCAAAGCCCTCGTCCTGATCGGCTCGGGCAACACGTTCATCGCCGGCGCCGACATCAAGGTATTCGGCACCATCCCCAACCGCGACGTTTCCATCGATCGCTCGCATCGCGTCCATGCATTGCTGCGGCGCATCGAAGGTTGTCCCAAGCCGGTGGTCTGCGCCATACATGGCACCGCGCTCGGCGGCGGGCTGGAATTTGCCATGGCCTGCCACTATCGCGTGGCCGTTCCCAGCGCGAAGGTGGGGCAGCCGGAAGTGCTGCTGGGTATCATTCCGGGCGCCGGCGGAACGCAGCGCCTGCCGCGCCTCTGCGGAGTCGCGACTGCCGTGGAAATGTGCACGTTGGGCCAGCACGTAAGCGCCAAGCGCGCCCTGGCGGAAGGCATCGTCGACCGGATCGTGGAAGGCGAACTCCTCGCAGGCGCCATCGCCTTCGCCCTGGAAAAAGCCGCGGCGCAGGAGACCCGCAAGGTCCGCGAGCAGAGCGCCAAGATAGCCGATAAGGCCGCGGCAGCCGCAACCTTCGAAGCCGCCCGTGCAGGTCTGAAGAAGACGGCCCGCGGCGCACGCGCGCCTTATGCGGCGATAGAAGCGATTGAAGCCGGCGTGTTCGACGGCTTTGACGCCGGCTCCGAGCGCGAAATCCAACTGTTTGCGGATTGCGTGCTTTCGGCGGAATCCCGCAACCTGATCCGCCTGTTCTTTGCCGAGCGCGAGGCGGCAAAGGTCCCCGGTGTGCCGAAAGAGACCCCTACCGCCGAGATCCGCTCCGCCGCAGTTGTAGGCGCCGGAACGATGGGCGGCGGTATCGCCATGTCGTATGTCAACGCCGGTATTCCGGTACTGCTCAAGGAATCCGACCAGGCGGCGCTCGACCGCGGTCTCGCCACCATACGCAAGAATTACGAGATCTCGGCCTCCAAGGGCAAGATGACGCAAGAGCAAGTCGAGCGTGTCATGTCCCTGATCCGCCCCACCCTCACTTACGACGGTTTCGACAAGGTCGATATCGTGGTCGAAGCCGTCTTCGAAAACCTCGACCTGAAGAAGTCGGTATTCGCCGACCTGGGGCGCGTCACGCGGCCCGATTGCGTGCTGGCGTCCAACACCTCGACGCTCGATATCGACCAGTTCGCGCAATCCAGCGGTCGTCCGGCGAGCGTGATCGGCACCCACTTCTTCAGTCCCGCGAACGTGATGAAGCTGCTCGAAATCGTGCGCGGCAAAGCCACCAGCAACGAAATCATCGCCACTTCGCTGAAGCTCTCAAAAAAGCTGAATAAGGTGGGAGTGGTGGTGGGCAACTGTTTCGGATTTGTGGCAAACCGCATGCTCGGCTATTACATGCGGGAAGGTTATCTATTGCTCGAGGAAGGCGCCAGCGTTGCGCAGATCGACAAGGTGATGACCGATTTCGGCATGCCGGTGGGGCCCTATGGCATGCAGGATATCGCGGGCATCGATGTGGGCGCGCGCATACGCCAGTATTTGCGCTCAGTCGGCAAGATCCGCCTAGAAGGGCCCGAGTCGCCCGTGCCGGATTGGCTTTACGAGATGGGCCGCTATGGCCAGAAGACCGGCGCCGGTTGGTATCGCTATGAAGCCGGCAGCCGCACGCCGATCCCCGATCCGCTCATCGAAGAGCTTGCCGAGAAGGCGGCCAAGGAGCGCGGCATCGCGCGTCGCCAGATTGCCAACGAGGAGATCCTGTCGCGCATCATGGTCGCGCTCGCGAACGAAGGCGCCAATGTACTCGAGGAGCACATGGCTACGCGCCCCGGTGATATCGACGTGATCTACGCGTATGGCTTCGGCTTTCCGCGGCATCATGGCGGCCCCATGGCCTACGCCGATTCGCTGGGCCTCGATCAGGTGCTGGCCAAGGTGAACGAATATCGCGGGCGCTTGGGCGATCACTGGAAGCCTGCGCCGCTGCTGGAGCGTCTGGCGGGCGCCGGCAAAGGCTTCTACGACGCAGCAGCCATGGCGGCCGGTTAATGTTGCCGTGACGTTCGAGTTCTGGCGGCTGCGTTTCCGCTTCCACGCCGAACAATCGCTGTATTTTCCGCCCGGCAAAGCGGCCAACACGCTGCGCGGCGCGTTTGGCATGATGCTGCGCGAAACCGCCAGCCCTGCCGAGTACGCGCGCATCTTCGCACCCGTAGCATCCGGCGAGGGGCCCAGCGGGCTCGCCGACCGGCCCCGCCCCTTCGTATTCCGCGCCGCGCACCTGGATGGCAAGACCATTCCCGCCGGCGTCGGCTTCCATTTCGATATGCACCTGTTCGACGTTAAACACCCCGCCAGCCCGGCCTTGCAGGAGGCGTATGCGCGGCTGGCCAAAGCCGGACTCGGTCCCGGCCGTGGACGCGCCACCCTGGTCGCCGTTGACAAGGAACACTTCGCCATTCCCCTGGACGGTCCAAGGGAGCCTGCCGCCCGCGTGCGCGTGACCTTCCTCACGCCAACGGAGTTGAAGAGCCGTGACCGTCAGAAACTAGGGAAGAATCGGTTGGCAGGCGAAAGCGCCTGCCCCACTTGCCTGGAAAGTCTTCCGCAGCGGGGTGGGACAGGCGCTTTCGCCTGTCAACCTGAATTCCCCATCCTCTTCGCCCGCCTCCGTGACCGCATCAGCACCCTGCGCGCGTTGTACGGCCCCGGGCCGCTGGATCTCGATTTCCGCGCCATAGGCGAGCGCGCGCAAAGCGTCCGCCTCGAGCGTTGCGACGTACGCTGGATAGGGGTCGAGCGCCGCTCCAGCCGCACCGGCCAAACTCATCCCCTCGGCGGATTCACCGGCGAAGTCGAGTATGATGGCGATCTGGGCGAGTTCCTCCCCTACCTGCGCGCCGGCCAGTGGACCGGCGTGGGCCGCCAGACCGTCTGGGGCAAAGGAGAAATATGTTTCCAGGTCTGTTCCTAGCCGCCGCAAAGACGTACACCCTCCCGCCGGACAAGCTCGCGAAAGCCATCGAATATGCAACCGCCCGCAACCGCCTGCATTTCATCGCGGCCGCTTACGGCATACTCCTGCTGATCGGAGTACTGGCCACCAAGATCGCGCCGCGCTTTCGCGACTGGGCGGAAGCCGCCTCGCGCCGCCGCATCTTGCAAGCGTACATTTTCGCGCCGCTGCTGCTGGTCGCAATAGACGCGGCATCGCTGCCGATCTCCCTCTACGGCCATCATCTCTCGCTGAAATACGAGCAATCCATCCAGGCGTGGGGTTCCTGGTTCTGGGACTGGACCAAGGGCGAACTGCTCACATTTGCGCTGGCCGGAGTCCTGATCTGGGTATTGTACGGCGTGATGCGCCGCAGCCCGCGCCGCTGGTGGTTCTATTTCTGGCTGGCCGCCATTCCCATCCTGGTATTTCTGATGTTCATCGAGCCGCTGGCGATCGAGCCGCTGTTCTTCAAGTTTGAGCCGCTGGCGGCCAAGCAGCCCGCGCTGGTGGCGGCCATCGAGAAAGTGGTGGCGCGCGGCGGCCTCGAGATCCCGCCGGATCGCATGTTCGAAATGACAGCCAGCGAAAAGCTCAAATCGCTGAATGCCTACGTAACCGGAATCGGCGCATCCAAGCGCGTAGTGGTCTGGGACAACACCATCGAGAAGATGAATACCAGCCAAACCCTGTTCGTATTCGGGCACGAGATGGGGCACTACGTCCTGGGTCACGTCTGGATCGGTATCGCCGCGGCGGCCGTGGGCATCCTGGTCTTCCTGTTTCTGGCGTATTACGCAATGGGCTGGGCATTGGCGCACTGGGGCGCACGCTGGCAGATCCGCGGCCCGGACGATTGGGCGTCGCTGCCGGTGCTGCTGCTGGCGCTCGCGGTCTTCAGTTTTCTGAGCGAGCCGATAAGCAATTCGTTCAGCCGCATGCTGGAGCACAACGCCGATGTTTACGGCCTCGAAGTGATCCACGGGATCGTGCCGAATTCATCGGAAGAGGCCGCCGAGGCCTTCCAGATCCTCGGCGAGGTCTCGCTCGACGATCCCAACCCAAGCCCATTTATCGAATTCTGGCTCTACGATCACCCGTCCATCAGCGACCGCGTGCGCTTCGCATCGGAGTACAAGGTGGGGCAGGCGCTTTCGCCTGCCAACCCCCCCTTGCGATAATCAAGAATCAATGGATGCGTCCGTCGCCATCGTAGGAGGGGGCATCTCCGGCCTCTCCACCGCGTACTATCTCGCGAAGGCCGGCATCCCCTCCACCATCGTCGAAGCGCGCCCGCAGCTCGGCGGCGTAATCCAAACCGAGCACTTCCAAGGCTGCGTCATCGAGGGCGGACCCGACAGCTTCATATCGATCAAACCCGCCGCCATGGAGCTCATCCGCGAGCTCGACATGGCCGGCGAAGTCATCGGTTCGAACGATCACCTGCGCGTCACTTACGTTTGGAAGCGCGGCCGCCTGGTGCCGCTGCCCGACGGTTTGCAGCTCATGGTGCCGACCAAGCTGATCCCCCTGCTGACCACCCGGCTGCTCGGCTGGCCAACCAAGCTGCGTATGGGCATGGAGCTTTTCCACCCGCCGGGCCGCCATCCGGAAGACCAATCCGTCGCGGCGTTCGTCACCCAGCATTACGGCGCCGAAGCCGTGGATTACCTCGCCGAGCCGCTGCTCTCCGGGATTTACGGCGGTAGCCCCAGCGCTCTGAGCATCTCGAGCGTGCTGCCGCGCTTTGTCGAGCTCGAAGCCAAATACGGAAGCCTCACCCGGGGCGTGCTGGCGGAGCTCAAAGCCAATAAAGCCCAGGCCCGCAGCCAGCCGCTGTTTCGCACGCTGACAGGCGGATTAGCCCAGCTCGTGACCGCCTTGACCGCGCGCATCGCGGACCACGCCACTATCCTGCACCGCCGCGCCGTTGCGGTGGAGCGTACCGGCGGCGGATTCCGCTTACGACTCGACGATGGCTCGCTCGATTGCGCACATCTGGTGCTGGCCTGCGAAGCGCACAATGCCGCCACGCTGGCCGCGGGCCTCGACGGGCGACTGGCGGACCTGCTCGCCGGGATTCCCTACAGCTCGTCCATGACGATGGCGCTGGCCTTCCCAGACAGCGCCTTCCCAAGACCGCTCGCCGGTTTCGGCTTTCTGGTTCCCAAGCGCGAGCGCCGCCGTCTGGTGGCCTGCACTTGGGTCGGCACTAAGTTCTCGCACCGCGTACCCGCCGGGACCACCCTGCTCCGCTGTTTTCTGGGCGGCATGGATGACGGCGCCGTTCTGTCGGAATCCAACGATGCGATTGTCGCCGCGGTTCTGAGCGAGCTGCACGAAATCGTGGGATTCCAAGCCGCGCCGCTGTTCTGGCGGATCTTCCGCTGGCCCCGGTCGATGGCGCAGTACACGGTTGGCCACCCGCAGCGCCTCGCGGAAATCCAGGCGCGCGCGTCGGCAATTCCAGGCTTCAATCTGGCCGGCAATGCCTACACGGGCATCGGCATCCCGGACTGCATCCGCATGGGCAAGCAGGCGGCGGAGAGTATTGCGAAGGCTTTGTGTGTGGCGTGATCGGTGAACCTAGTTTTGCTACTGCTGAGCGACGACATGAAGGCGATCCGCGTCACTTCTGAAAAAGAGTTTGAACGCCTGCTAGACCACATGGCGTGGAAGCACATCGAGCCTCAGATCATTGGCGCCTGTTCAAGGGACTGCAGGCCGCCAGTAAGCCGTACCGAGTTGAGATGTACCAAAGCTGGACTTTCTGGAGCTTGACGCTCATTGCTCACTACGATGACACTCTCTTTCGCCTGGCTCGTCTATATGATCAGCATGACTGCTCCTTGAGCCTCAAGCGATTTCTACTTACCGTCAAAGCCAGCGTAGAGTATTTCTCTGACGGAGCCCGCCGAAATAGGCTGAAGGACAATCCATTTGTTGAAGGTCTCCTCTCACGAAAATTGAAACTTTCCACGCTTGGAGGAGATATTCGGCGTGTTTCGCAGGATCGCGATCCGTTGGTGCACCGCCTATGTAAGCTCCGCGATGAGTCCCTTTCCCACGTGCACCCTAATCCGGTACGCTTGGGAGCGTCTTCAACGCTGCCCCGACTGGAAGGTAAAGAAATACAGACTCTCCTCGACAGGGCTTGCAAGATCTTAAACAGGTACAGCCTTATCGCTCGTCCTTGCTGTCGAGCAAAATCGTCGGTGCGGACGACTACAACTATATGCTAAATCTCGTCCGGCAGGGCCGTAACTCTGCCATCGCAGATCAGGAAGGGGATATTCGCCGATTAACCTCCCAACAACGGCGCTCCTGACACCCTACAGAGGCAACTGGCCGGTTGCGGACACTGTTCTTGCGACGACTGGGTAAGAAGTTCCCGGTATTCGCAAGAGATTCCGTCCGCAAACGCCCTCCATGGAGCCATTAGTCTGTTACCAGGAACCCAGACTCTCTGACCTTGTTATACTGGATTCGTGGACAACAGGACACGCCCAATCGGGCCTTCTCACAAGGATCGTACCGCCCCGCCTTCCTTGGAGGAATTGGCAGCACAGCAGGGCGTCACTCCAACTGACATCTTCGAGACTCTGCTCGGAGAGCCGTCGCGCGAGGACGAGTCGCCAGAAGAATTCGCTGCGCGCCTGCGCGAGTGGCGTCGAGAGGGAACCCTCCCGGCCAGTCCGCAATGAATGCCGCCATCGTTGACACCGACGTAGTGTCGATGCTGTTCCAAAGGAGACACGCGCGCGCTTGCCTACCGGTCCCACATCACAGGTCGATTGCTCGGGATCTCCTTTATGACGCTGGCTGAGTTGGAGCGCTGGTCGCTCGAACGGGCCTGGGGCCAAGGGCGGAAGCGCGACCTAGCCCAACACCTGACACGTTACGTTGTCCTGCCGGTCAACCGCGAGTTGTGTGTCAAATGGGCCGAGGTTTGTTTCGCAGCGAAGAGAAAAGGGCGTCCAATCCAAACAGCCGACGCGTGGATTGCCGCGAGTGCTCTCCACTATCAGGTCCCCCTCATTACCAATAATCGAGGCGATTATTCGGCAGTTGACGGCTTAGTCCTCCTCTCGGCGTAGGTTACTCGCACCGCCGCCTTCCCATCCGCGTCCGCCGCTCCGCCTCCATCAAATTCATGAGGATGTCGTTAATCCGCGTCAGGTGTCCCTCCCCCTTGGACCTCAGCCAAGCAAGCACCCGCGCGTCAAGCCGTACGCTCACTGCCACCTTTCGAGGCCGGGCGTCCCGCAGCCTTATCATCTTTGCCAACTGTGCCCCGGTCAGGCGCGGGATGTCTTCGAAGTTGATGCGCGAGTCGTCCAGGTCCGCCTGGCGCCCGGCAACGCGGCGCAGCGTCCGGCGCTCTTTTTCAGTCCATTGCCTCTTCCTGATATCTTCTGATTTCATGCTTTTCAGCCGCGCGGGCTGAGATGATGAGGATGATTTCTTCGCCATAATGGTCCTCCCGGTACGCATGAACAACGAGCAGGACGGCACGGGCTTCAGGTTCGATCTGAGCCGCGCCGATCGCATGCCAGCGCTGTTCTCCTGTTTTGCGGTCGATGCGGTCTGCATATACGAGGCAGCGTGCGTCCTCGAAGACCAGCGCCGCCAGTTCAAATGAGATCCCGTCGTGCCTCCGTTGGTTCCGCAGGTTCTTCGCTTCATCCCACTCGTAACGCATTGCGTATATACATAGTGTACTACAATTGTGTAGGGCGCCGAAATCCAAGCACGCGCCTCCGCCATTCCAGGCTTCGGTCTGGCCGCCAACGCCTACACGCGTATCGGCATCCCGGACTACATCGGCATGCGATAGCAGGCGGCGGACGCTATCGCGAAGCCTTTGTGTCCAGTGTAAGGTGAGGCAGCACTTCTGCCTGCCGACGCGCTTCAGTTCGCCCTCTGAAGAGTGGCCCTTTGCGGGTCCCGTGGGCGGATCGAAGACGAATCGCCGTGTCGCCGCGTCGTAACATCGGCGCTGTTTTGTCGATGCGGCGAGCCCCGCTCGCCTACTTACTTCACCCTCTGGCGCATCTCGGCAACAGCGGCCGCCACAATCGGCGTAGGAGCGGCATCGGCGCCTTCGATGGTCTCCAGTAACCTGCCGAGTTCCCCATTGACCCGCGCCTTGTCCGGCGACTTCGTACGCCCCATCATCTCCGCCACCTGCATGGCCAGGTCGAACTGCCGCTTCAGGTCCGCCGCCGGAGTCTTCACACGCGGATCCATCTTCACAGTCAGTGCCTCGCTGAAGCTGCGCCCATCCACAGTAAGCTTCACCGTGTATGTACCAGGTACAGCAATCGGCCCGCGCGGCTCACGCGGCGTATTTTGGTAGATCGCCGAAATCGGATAATCGTGACTCATCGCCTCGGGCGGCGTATAACGCAGATCCCAGACGAAACGGTGCATGCCCGCAGCCGCCGAAGGAATCTGCGGCGGACGAACCCAGTAGTCCGTCACATGCAGATTCTCCGCAGTTTCGGACTGGTCCGTGCTGGAATAACGCCGCACCAGTTTGCCCGCGGCATCCAGTACCTCAACCGCCACGAGATCGGCGGGACTCTTCAGGTAGTAATAAAGGATGGCTCCATCCGGCGGATTCTGGCCGGCCGGCTCTTCGGGCGGCAACGGCGTGTCGGTATTCTGGTTCCAGCGGATGCGCAGCGCGGTCTGCGGGCGAAACAGGTGTGCATCCGCGTCCGCAATGGTGGCGCTGAGTTGGCGCAGCGGCGTGATGTCGTCCAGTATCCAGAACGAGCGCCCGTGCGTGCCCGCCACCAGGTCATCCTCATGAATCGTCAAATCGCGTATGGAAGTCGCCGGCATGTTGAGCCGCAGCGGCTGCCAATCGTCGCCATCGTTCGACGAGAACCACACAGCCCGCTCGGAACCCGCAAACAGCAGGCCGCGCCGCCGCGGATCTTCACGCACCGTATTGATGGGCGCGTTATCCGGCAGGCCCCGCGTGGTCTCCTGCCAGCTCGTGCCGAAATCGCGCGTGCGCCAGATGTGCGGATGCAGATCGTCCAGCCGGAAGCGGTTGATTGCGGCATACGCGGACGCGGCATCGAAATGCGAGGCGTCCATAACCGACACTTTGCTCCACGGCGTGAGCGCCGGCGGAGTGACATTGGTCCACGTCTTGCCGGCATCGCGCGTAACGTGGATCAAACCGTCGTCGGTGCCCACCCAGATCACGTTGCCGTCTTTGGGCGATGGCGCGATGGTGTAGATGACGCCGCGGTGTTTGCCCTTCTCCGGATCGGCGGAAGTGAACAC
>Ga0187858_10005145_pt1 | contig 12024 bp, 12 predicted proteins | sample June2016WEW_8_15_FD_133015 | JGI IMG/M metagenome (GOLD analysis project Ga0187858, IMG submission 133015) | Peatland microbial communities from SPRUCE experiment site at the Marcell Experimental Forest, Minnesota, USA - June2016WEW_8_150 | ecosystem: Environmental > Terrestrial > Soil >...
CTGGCGGCACTGCGCCGACAAGTTCATCGGCCCCTCCATCACCGACGCCCTCGACTGCGCCCGCTGGCTCCAGCAGATCATGAACAACCGCTACGACACCCTGCTCGCCGCCGGGCTCCGCAAGATCACCCCCGAGTCCGGGGAGCCGGTGTACCTGGTCGTCATCGACGAGTACGCCTACTTCTCCGCCACCGTCGGCACCAAGGCCCAGCAGGCCGAGTACTCCGCCCTCACCCGCGACCTCGTCGCCCGCGGCCGCGCAGCCGGGGTCATCGTCATCCTCGCCACCCAGCGGCCCTCCCACCAGGTCATCGACCCGTCCCTGCGGGACCTGTTCGGCTACCGGTGGGCATTCCGCTGCACCACCGACGCCAGCTCCGACACCGTCCTCGGCCATGGCTGGGCCGGGGAAGGCTACACCGCTGCCAGCATCGACCCGCTCGGCGGCCAGGGCCGAGGCCGCCGCGCTCACCGGCCGCGACGGCGGTCCCGGCGCGGCAGTCACCAGCTTCGCCGACTACGCCGCCGCCGCCCGCCCGCTGCGGCCCGCCAGCCAGCCCGGCCGCCCGGGCCAGGCCGATCACCACCACGAAAGGGGAACCACGTCATGACCACGACGACCGCGCCGGCCAGCCAGCAGGCCGCGGCCTTCCAGCGGCTGCGGAGCCACCTGGCCTACCTGCGGCTGACCGCCGCCGCCGAGGCCCTGCCTGGCGTCCTCGACGCCGCCCGCGACGAGCACCTGCCCGTTCTGGACGCCCTCGAGAAGCTGCTGGGCATCGAGGCGGACGCGACCGCGGCCCGCAAGCTCGCCTCCCGGCTGCACTTCGCCGCCCTGCCCGCGCCGTGGACGCTCGATGACTACGACTTCTCGGCCCAGCCCGGCGCTGATGAGGCCCTGATCCGGGAACTGGCCACGCTGCGGTTCGTCGGCGAGGCCGCCAACGTCGTCCTGATCGGCCCGCCCGGCGTGGGCAAGGTCGTTCTTGCCGAGCCTGTCAGGGTCGTGACCTGCGGTTTTGTGGCTTGTTGATTGAGTGCCTGTTTCGGCCGGCACATTTCACGCCGTCCTGCTCCCCGCCCCTGACGCGGACCCGCCCCATGCGACCCCTGGCCCCCGGGTCGTCCTGGATGCGATGGCCTCAGCCGGTGTGCTTGGTCCGGCGTCGGGCCGCGGCGCGGCGGCGATGACCTGTCCGGCGGGCGGCTGCCCGGCTGGTCCGGTCTTGCTTATGCAGGCGTCGCTTGGTTGGCTAGCACTCGTCACCGTCAACGACAAGGGCTTTCGCCGATGAGCGTGCACTCGGAACTGCTAGCGCGGCACAGGCAGGTGCTGCCGGACTGGCTGGGGCTGTACTACGAGGAGCCGATCGAGCTGGTGGCCGGCAAGGGCTGCCGGGTCACCGACGGACAGGGCCGGGAGTACCTGGACTTCTTCGGCGGCATCTTGACCACGATGACCGGCTACGGTGTGCCGGAGGTTGTGGAGGCGATCCGCGACCAGGCCGGCCGGATGCTGCACAGCTCAACGCTGTACCTGATCCGGCCGATGGTGGAGCTGGCCGAGCAGATCGCTGGCCTGTCCGGGATCGGCGGCGCCAAGGTGTTCTTCACCCCGTCAGGCACCGAGGCCAACGAGGCGGCGCTGCTGTTCGCCACCAGCTACCGCCGGTCAAGCCAGGTGCTGGCGCTGCGGAACTCCTACCACGGGCGCGGTTTCGCGACGATCGCGATCACCGGCAACCGCAGGTGGAGCGCATCGAGTCTGAGCCCCTTCCAGGTGTCGTACGTGGCGAACGGCGATCCCAGGAACGGGCCGCTCGCCAGGCTGCCAGCCGACCAGCTGGTCGCCGCCTGCGTCGAGGACCTGCGGCAGGTCATCGACACCACGACCGCGGGCGACGTAGCCTGCCTGATCGCCGAGCCGATCCAGGGCGTCGGCGGGTTCGTCACCCCACCCGACGGGCTCTTCGCGGCCTACCGCGAGGTGCTTGACGAGCACGGCATCTTGTTCGTCGACGACGAGGTGCAGACCGGCTGGGGACGGACCGGCGAGCACTTCTGGGGCATCCAGGCTCACGACGTCACGCCGGACCTGATGACGTTCGCCAAGGGGCTGGGCAACGGGCTGTCCATCGGCGGTGTCGTCGGCCGTGCGGAGGTGATCGACTCGTTGGCCGCCAACCACATCTCGACCTTCGGTGGCAATCCGCTGGTTTGCGCCGGCGCTCTGGCAAACTTGCGTTACCTGCTGGCTCACGACCTGCAGCGCAACGCGCGGCAGGTCGGCGCGCAGCTGCGGGCGCGGCTGGCCGGGTTGGCGGTCGGCTGTCCGCTCATCGCCGACGTGCGGGGCAAGGGCCTGATGATTGGCATCGAGCTGGTCGATCCGGCGAGCGGCAGGCCGTCGCCGGCGGCGGCGCTGCGCGTCATGGAGGAGGCAAGGAGCCGCGGGCTGCTCATCGGGCGCGGCGGGCTGCAGGGCAACGTGCTCCGGGTGGCCCCGCCGTTGTCGCTGAGCAGGCAGGAAGCCGACGAGGGTGCCGCCGCGCTGGCCGCGGCGATCGAGGCGACGCAGGCAGCGGTCACCGCAGCCGCAGCGCCGCAGCAGGCCGGAAGCTGACTCACAGCTCAGCCGAGTGACCAAGCGCGTGCTCTCATCGACCGGCTCAAGGACGAACGCCCAAGACATCGAGTCGGCACCATTCGCCGAGCACGAGTGCCCGCTCCGGCTCGACAGCGCCCGCCATGCGGGTCGACCCGCTTCCGGGTCCCGGCAAGCTCGCCACCATCACCCGGTCCGATGGTTCAAAGCAGGAGACCTACAACGGTCACCCCCTGTGCACCTTCTCGGGCGACAGCGGTCCCGGCAAGACCGGCGGCAACGGCATCAGCGGCTTCGGCGGGACGTGGCCCGCGGTGACCACCTCCGGCGCAGTGGCGCCAGCTTCGAGCCCGTCGAGCAGCGGAGGCGGCTAAGGCTACTGACAGCCGCCGGCGATTGCCGCGATCCCGCGCCGGCCAGGTCGCTCGGTGCGAGGCAACCCTGCGCCGAGGTCTTGCCAACGTTACAAACGCATGCGCAAGCTTGGTCACGTCGAGTGCTCAGGGGGAGCCATGCGCAAACACAACCCGTCGAGCGCAACCGCGCAGTCCGCCATCCCTGATCTCACACTCAAGGACACCTGCGATCAGTGCGGCGCAGCCGCGTGCGTGCGCGTGGCCGTGACTGACGCACAGCACCTTGACTTCTGTGGCCACCATTACGCCGAGCACGCGATGACGCTGTTGGCGGCAGGATATCGAGTGCTGGATCGGCGCGGCTTGGCCCGCCGCGTTTGAATATGTGGAGGCCCGGAACGCAAACCACCTACGCGACTACCTGATAAACCGTTAGGCGTCAAAGACTGCGCCGAGGCACTCGATAGGCACTCCTGGCCGTGCCTCGCAGCAGCCACCAGGCGGACGGCTCTCCGGTCTTTCAACCCCTTGTGGCCGGGGAGGCACATCATCTCGGCCGCCATGTACGCGCCGACGCTGTGGGCAGACCGCGCCTCGCTCCATGCCTTCTCCACCTCGGGCGGCAGGAACCTCAGCACCCGGCCCGGGCGCTGGCCCGGGTAGATCACGTTCGAGTTCTGGCCGCGGACGCTGCCCTCTCAGCGGCAGCGTACCCACGCCCGGGGATCACCCATGACCGTAATGGCGGTTGAATAGTCCTGAGAAGGTTGGGTGGGTGTCACGTGATCGCTGCGTACATTCTGATCCAGGCCAAAGCCGGCAAGGCGGCCGTCGTGGCTGCGGCGCTCCGGGCTTGCCGGGCGGGGCGGAGACGGCCAGCGTGGCCGGGCCCTGCGACGTCATTGCGCGGGCACAGGCGCGGGACATCGACGAGCTGGGCAAGCTGGCAGCCCGCCGGGTCCAGGTCATCGGCGGCGGTGACGCGGACGATGAGCTGCTCGGTGGTGCACCTGTAGGAGACCGATCGCTGTGGACCACCTCACCACTATCCACGAGGTAGGTGAGGGTGGCGTCCAGGCGGTCTGCTCATGCGGATGGCGCAGTCCGGTGTTCGGCGCGGACAAGACGGCCGGCACGATGGACCCGCTGCAGCGCGCGGCCGACGCTGGCGATCTGCACGAGTGGGAGATGTCTCTGCCATAGGCGGCGCCGCGTGCCGGGCGCAACGTCCGAGGCCTTCTGGACGCGGTGGCTCAGGGGACAGCGCTGATGGTTCCACATCCTTGACGTGGGTAGCTCATTGATCGGCTCACGGGCCGCTGGCCCGGCAGCAGGCCGGTCTATGGATGCAGGCGGCCGGCAGCCGCCTTAGCCGTACTCCTCGAAGTCCTTCTGCCACCAGCGAGCCGATGCCGAGGACAAGCCGCCCCCCGCTGATGTGATCGACCGTGCGAGCCATGTTGGCCAGCAGGTCAGGGTTGCTGTAACCGTTGCACGTGACCAGCGCGCCGATCTCGACCCGGGACGTCGATTCAGCCCGCGCGCCGAGCGTGGTCCAGCATCCGAAGTTCCTGCCCTCACGGTCACCCGACAACGGGCAGAAGTGATCGTAGTTGAACACGATGTCCACGCCGATGTTCTCCGCCTCGCCGGCGGCGCGCCGGACCGCGCCGTAACCGGCGTGCTGGGGCTGAAGATGCACCGCGATCCGCAGCGGTCTGCTCCCACTGGTCATAAACCCGTCCCCCGCTGCTCGTGCCACCAGGCGCGATCACCACGCCCGGCGATAGGGCGCGCCAGCACGGCCGGCCCAGCCGCGGACTGATGATCCCAGACCAGGCACGCACACCCATGTCCAGCACCCGGCATTGTCCCCGCCGGACTCCCCCTCCTCCTCGCAAGGGCTGCGGGCACGGGGGCGCTGTCTTGCCGGCAGAAAGCAGGAGCGGCCGATCGACAGCAAAGGCTTCACCTACAGCAACAGACTGCGGGATGCCGGGCCCAGGCCGGCGGCAGTTTGAGCGCCGGCGGGCTCGATCACGGAACGTGACGCAGAACGTTGGGACTTCCAGCGCCTGCCAGCGCCGGATCGAGGTGATACACGGGTGATCATTGCCGCTCTTCGTCTCCGCGACTGAGTAATGATCACCCGTGTATCAGGCGTTATACGGCCCGGAGGGCTCGGTGATCTTCGATCACCCGTATAACGCCGAATAGGAGCGAATGAGGGCCGTACTGATGGCGTTGGCCGCCGCGCGCAGATCACCCGGTTCTGGCGGCCCTGGCTGTTCACGTGATCCGGGGCGATCAACCCGGTAGTGTCACGAGGCCGGGGTTATGTGATCGTGGCGGGTGGGCAGCCATTGTGAACTTCTCCTTGGCGGGTGGCCAGAGGGAAGAAAAGGGTGCGGGCATCGGCGGCGGAGGACGGGTTTCCGCAGGGCGCTGAGAGTATCGCCCAGTTCGCCTAGCCGGCTGCCTGGCTTGTGAGGCGCTGCAGGTGCTGGTGAATCTGGGGGATGGCGACCGACCCCTCCCCGACGCCCGATGCCACGCGCTTCACCGACCCGGCCCGTACGTCACCGCCAGCGAATACTCCGGGCAGGCTGGTCTCCAGCGGAAGCGGCGCGTGCCCGCCGGCAGCGGCCCGGTCCTCGCGGGCAGGTCGCGACCGGTCAGGATGAACCCGTGCCGGTCGCGTTCCGGCGCAGCACCGCGTTCTCGTGCCGGAGCACCAGCAGCTCGGCGTTCTTCGCCTGGTCCCCGCGGAACATCAGGACAGCCAGCCAAAAGTCCAGCGCATGAGCATATAGGTGATCTTGAGCAGCACCCGGCCAGCCAACCATCACCGCATCATCCGTTCAGCCGAAACGGCAGCTCAACGATGCGATCGAGTTTCCGGGCGGCACAGGTTCGCCGACGATCAGGGCGACCGTGATCAGGCTCTCGGTCATGGGATTGCTCCCTCGTGGTGCGGCGGTCCGCTCAGCTGCCTCATGGCGCGCAGACCGGCGTGCGGTGGCGGCGAGTCGCACGACTCCGCTGGCGACCCGCTGGCGGACGGCAAACCGGGGCGCGGGCGGAGCCACCCGGAACGGTGCCGGGGTCAGTACACCAGCCCGCGACCCCGGGACTGCGCGGCGCCCGGGAGAGCGCTCGCTGCCGATGCGTCAGGCGATGACCCGGACGTTTTCCGCCTGGGGTCCCTTCTGGCCCTGCGTGATGTCGAACTCGACCTTCTGCCCTTCTTCGAGGCTGCGGTAGCCGCCACCGGTGATCGCGCTGAAGTGCACGAACACGTCCGGGCCACCCTCCACCGCGATGAAGCCGTAGCCCTTATCGCCGTTGAACCACTTCACCGTGCCCTGCGCCATCTTGACCTTCTCCGTTGATGCGCCCCCGCCATGCAGGTCAGGGTCCGCGCTTCCCACCATTGCTCTGGCCAGCCTGTCACGCAACGCGCGGAGGGGTAAAACCGTGCGGCCGGCCACGCGTGCCGGCGGCGAGAACAACTCCTGCTCGGCCAGGGAGCGAAAGCGGCTGGAGCGAACGCCCAGGCCGGCGCGAACCCGGCCCGGCCCGTGGACCCGGCCACCTCAGCCCGTGTCTAGCTTCGCCCGTGGTCCCCATCCATCGCGGGCACGAGCGCCTGGATCCCGGTGCAGCAGCCGATGCCGGGTGTGCGCGGCTCCGCTCCTCGCCGCCACGGCCGAGACCGCAACGGCCGCGGCGTTCGGCGCCGCCCCAGGCATCGATCCGCAGCTCACCCGCGCCCTGGTGTGCAGGTCCCCTCGCTCAACCGCTACCGGCGCCTCTCCGGTACCAGCACCTGCTGAAGGGCGTCGAAGTCCTCAACGCATTTGCCGGTGCCGAGCACGACCGATTCCAGCGGATTGTCGGCCAGATGGATCGGCATCCCTGTCTCCTCGCGCAGCCGCTCATCGAGGCCGCGCAACAGCGCACCACCGCCGGTGAGCGCGATACCGCGGTCCATGATGTCGCCGGCCAGCTCGGGCGGGCACTTTTCGAGCGTGGCCTTGACGATGTCCACGACGGTGCTGACGGGTTCGGCGATCGCGTGCCGAACCTCCTCCGCGGAGATCACGATGGTCTTCGGCAAGCCGCTGACCAGGCCGCGGCCGCGGATCTCGGCGTGCGGTTCATCTGGCGACGGGTAGGCGGACCCGACCGCCATCTTGATCTCCTCGGCGGTCCGTTCGCCCAGCATGAGCGAGTACTCCTTCTTGGCGAAGGCGATGATCGCCTGGTCCATTTCGTCGCCGCCGACCCGGATGGACTGGGAGGTGACGATGCCGCCGAGCGAGATCACCGCCACCTCGGTGGTCCCGCCGCCCACGTCCACCACCATGTTGCCGGTCGGCTCATACACCGGCAGCCCGGCGCCGATCGCGGCCGCCATCGGCTCTTCAATAATGTAAACGCGGCGGGCACCCGCCTGATGCCCGGCTTCCTTCACCGCGCTTTGCTCCACGCCAGTAATCCCGCTGGGCACAGCCACCACCAGCCGTGGCTTGGCAAGGTGCCGGCGGCGGTGGACCTTCTGGATGAAGTAGCGCAGCATCCGCTCAGTCACGTCGAAGTCGGCGATGACGCCGTCCTTCAGCGGCCGGACCGCCACAATGTTCCCCGGCGTCCGGCCGATCATCCGTTTCGCTTGGACACCGACCGCAACAATCTTGCCGGTATCCGTATTGAGTGCCACCACCGACGGTTCATTCAGCGCGATCCCCCGGCCGCGTATGTATACCAGGGTGTTCGCAGTACCGAGGTCGACTGCCATGTCACGGCCGAGGAACGCCAGCATATTCCCCATGAGAAACGAGCCTTCTAACGAAACTATCTGCTGATGACGTTGAATGCGGATACCGGGTGCGGCCGCGGTGGCACCGTGTCCTTCATCGACCGGCGCGAAAAGGGTTAAAGATCTCACAGGAAGAAGATCTTGATTTGCCGCTCGCCTGGCTCAGGCGAGCCGGAGCCATGCACGACCTTCTACGTAACTCCAACGCATAGTCACCGCGGATCGTGCCCGGCGTCACCGAGCGAGCCTGGGTCCGGGTGCGACGCCCGAGGCCGTGGCTGGCTTTCAGCGGGCAGGCCAGCTCAGCCCGGAAACTCCCCGGACGTACATCGTCTGAGGCCTGCCGGACCACTTCACCGGCGGTGTTCCCGCGAAGGCCACGCCGGACGCCACGCACCACGACGCCGGGTGCTCGTCGACTCCGATGAGGTCGTGGCTTCGCCATAGCCGAAAGGACGTCGGCGGGCGGGGCGAGGATCCTCTGGATAGCGATCTACTCGACCCGGCGCGGCCAAACCTCGCCGCCGTTGGAGTTCAGCAGCGGGCCGTCCTTTTGGCACCCGAGAACCAGCACGGGGACCAGCCCGTGAGGATTCGGCCTCCAACCGGCTCGGCCACGCATCGGCTCGTCGGAGCGACATATTGACCTTTCGGGTGGCCACCGATGGCTCAGCACTGAGCAGCCGCTCGGATACTAAGGCGGCTACGCACGCGGCTTCGTCGGCCCGACTGATCACGCTGTGTGCATTGGCGGAGACGCGGACGCACCGCGGCGGTCCGTCGGCAGACGCGTCGCCGCTTTTACCTATGCGCGCCAGGCTCCCAGAGGTGCCACTCGCCGGAGGCTCGAGACATCGCCCTCCACCTCGCCCTGGCTTCGGAAACTCAGTTGTAGCAGTCGACCCGGCTCGCCGATGATGACGGCGATGGGCGCAACCAGGATGCACGCCGACAAGGTCCAGACCGACGCTGCGCTCGTACGCCGGCTGCTAGCTGGGCAGTTCCCGCAGTGGGCGGATCTGCCGGTCGAGCCGGTGGCGTCGTACGGGACTGATCACGCTATCTACCGGCTCGGTGACAGCCTGGCTGCCCGGTTGCCGCGTAATTGGTATGCGACCAGGCAAGCCGCGGAAGAAGCGCAGTGGCTGCCCAAGCTCGCGCCGCACGTGCCGCTGGCGGTCCCCCGGCAGGTAGCCATGGGGCATCCGGCTGAGGGCTACCCCTTCGACTGGTCGGCATATGAGCGGCTGCCGGGCGAGAACGCCAACGGCACAATTGGCGATCTGGTCCAGGCCGCCACCGATCTGGCCGCGTTCATCACCGCGCTGCGCCGGGTCGATACGACTGGTGCTCCGCCGCGTCGCCGGCATGCCCGCGGCGGGCCGCTCACGGAAAACGACGAGCGGGTCCGGGGATCGATCGCAGTACTGGGCGACCGGATCAACGGTCATGCCGTCCTGCACTCGTGGAAGGAGTCGCTCAGCGCACCGGCGTGGGAGGGCCCGGAGTTCTGGGTGCACGGGGACTTACTGCCGGGCAACCTGCTCGTCGTCGGCGGCCGCCTGTCGGCGGTCGTCGACTTCGGGTGCCTGAACGCGGGCGATCCAGCGTGTGACCTCCAGCCTGCGTGGAACATGTTCGCCGGTGACAGCCGCATCCGGTTCCGCGCGGAACTCGGCGCCGACGATGCGTCGTGGCTGGTGGCCGCGGCTGGGTGCTCTACCAGGCCGTAACGGGGCTCGCGTACTACTGGGACACCAATCCAGGGATGATCCGCCAGACCTCACACGCGCTGGCGCAGGTCCTCGCCGACAGCACCCCCTGACCTTTTCTCGCGCGCCATCGTGGGCTAGCCACGCTGATCGTCAGGTCAGGGACCAGCGGCGCATGGCGATGAACTATGGCGGTCCGGCCGATAACACGCCACGCCTAGCCGGACACCAGACTGCGGCAATTCCCGGCATCCGCGCGACCGAACGTCGGTCCGGCTCGCCGACCGGGCGGGTTCAGTCACGCAGAACGGTCAGATCTGCATTGCCCCTGTCAGCCACGCCGGGCGGCAGTCAGCGACGCCGAACGAAGCCTCATCGCATCAAGAGCCTGTTCTGATTTTGTTCCGGGCGGCATTGGGCCGGGCAGGTGCGGCGCGGCGCGGGGGTCATAGGGGTGGTGTCGGGCTCGGGAGTGGCTGAGCCGAAGAGCCGGTTTTCGGGGTGTGAGCCGGCCGCGCTGGCGACAGAGGCGGTCCCCGGTTGCCCTCCCGGGCCCGCGGTTGCGGCTGCGGCTGCGGCCCGGCGGGCGTCGGCCCGCAGGCGGCTGTAGATGGCGTCGCTGACTTGCCGTTTGAGGCAGCGGAGGGCTTCCCTGGGAGTTTTGCCTTCGGCGAGCTTCTTGTCGTAGTAGGCCCGGCCGTCGCTGTGCCGGTGGCGGATCTGGGTGACCGCGGCCAAATGTGGATGACGTAGTTGAGGCGCCGGTTCCCGCGCCGGGACAGCCGGTAGATCTTCCGGTTCCCTGACGACACTTCGATGGGCGCGGTGCCGTTGCAGGCGGCGAACCGGTCCCGGCCGGGGAAGCGGGCAACGTCGGCGACGTAGCCGATCATGGTGGCGGCGATGACCGGGCCGACGCCGAAGAGACGCCGGTGACCGTGGTGCCCGATGCCGTGACCGCCGCTGCCAGTCTCTTCCTGGTGTCGCGCATCTGGGCATCGATGCGGCGCAGGTCGCCGGGGAACTCGGCGGCGAGCTCGCAGCGGGCGGTCTCAACGGCCCCTGACGGCTCGATGGACTCCAGGGCATGAGCGGCCTGGCCTGCGGTGATCTCCTTGGCGAAGCCGCCCGGGATCAGCTCGCAGAGCACGGCGTGCAGCCGGCAGGCGACCTGGTTCCGGGCTCGGCCCAGGTCATGGTGGCGCCGGGACCACACCTTGAGCACGGCCGCGTGATCCTCGGCCCTCACCACGCGGCGGGCCGGCGAGCGCAGCGCCGCGACCGCGACGGACCGGGCGTCGCTGGGGTCGTTCTTGCTCGTCGCCCCGGTCGCCAGCAGCCGCACCCGGGCACCCAGCTTCGGCTGCACGTCCAGGACATGCCCGCCCGCGGCGACGAGCTGCCGGGCCAGCAGGTAGCCCAGGCCGGCGGCGCCCTCGACTGCCCGGGTCCGTTCCGGCCAGGGCGCGGCCCACGCCACGAGCCCCTCGGCCTGCGCTGCCGAGGCACGCACCCGCAGCTGGCCCAGCGGCTCCCCGGCCGCGCCGATCGCCACCGCGGTGTGCGATGCCTTGTGCGGATCGACACCGATCATCACTGCTGCCATCAATCGCTCCTTCGTCATCCTGCCCGGGGGGAAAGGACCGCGGCGGGCATGCCTGATTCCGGATCGACCGGCGTTCGCGTCTCTTGCGAGCCACGCCACGGCGAGACCCGCGGAGCTGGCAGATCGTTCGTAAGCCAGGCCGTCACCGGCCGGCAGGCGGTTACAGAGCCAGCCCCGCGGGCCTCTCGACGCTACGGCCAAACCGCAAACGCCTACGCCGATTCTTCAATCAGGCGGCTCCGCGCGCGGTTATCACGCCGACTCTCCTGTCGTTAGGCCAGCCGGGCGAGCCTATTCAAGGGTCACTGCGCAGGCCGACGCGCTGTATGTTTATGCGTTGCCGACCGCACCGAAGACTTCCTCTTCTGCCGCTGCTGGCGCGCGTACCGGTCGCTGTGATGTTCGGCGCCGAGATCAACGCCAGGCTCGAACGTGGACGCGCCATGGCCATCTCCACGGCGAACAGCGAACTGTCCATCGAGCCGGGAAACCGAAAAATGTGCCAGCGGGCCGGGCCGACACCGCATGGCCAGTACCATCCACCGGCGCCGGGGTGGATGCTGGTCGTGGCAGCCTGGGCAGGCCTGGAGCGCGCCTTTGGCGCCTGGGCAGCGCCGGGCGCGGACGTGCCGCCAGGGAACGCGGACGAGGAGGTGGGCGCATGCAGGCAGTCGTTGGGGACCGGCTCCACGTGCACGGCAACATCGTGGGCCATCCAGAGCGGACGGGCGAGATCATCGAGGTCCGCGGAGCGGGCGGCGAACCGCCCTACCTCGTCCGCTTCGACGACGGTCACACGGGCCTGGTGTTCCCCGGCCCGGATGCGATCATCGAGCATCCGCGAAGGAAGCGCAAGAAAGGGCCGGCGAAAGGCTGAGTCGCCGGCGAACCGGTACACCCGCCCGGCCTGATCACCGCACTGC
>Ga0187858_10005158_pt1 | contig 12010 bp, 8 predicted proteins | sample June2016WEW_8_15_FD_133015 | JGI IMG/M metagenome (GOLD analysis project Ga0187858, IMG submission 133015) | Peatland microbial communities from SPRUCE experiment site at the Marcell Experimental Forest, Minnesota, USA - June2016WEW_8_150 | ecosystem: Environmental > Terrestrial > Soil >...
TCGCTCGGCTTCGTTCGCCGATTCAGGCAGAAGATGCAATCATGAAGTTCGCAGACCGGCTCCAACCACTCGTCACATTCGGGACAGTAAAAGGCATCGTAAGCGTAGGAGTAAACGCGCGGGTGGCCGCATTTGCAAAGGTGACGTTTTCCGCCGACTCGCTCGCTCATAAGTTTACGTGTAGGACAACTGCCTTTTCTTACGCTCTTGCTGGTATTTGGCAAGTTCTTTCGCCAGGTAGTCGTCATCTGGTTTTCGTGGCCCGTCGTGCTCGGGCATGGATTCGACCATGAAGCCGAGACGCCGGGCGCCCTCGACGGCAATGGCCAACCAGTCGGCCAAGTCAGGCGAGTATCCCGTCCGGTCCTTCATTTCCTCCTTGGTTTCCAACTCGTAACGGTCGCCCTTACCCTTGGCCCATTCGCGCTCGTAAAACTCGCCCGCAACATCTGCCGGAAGTTCTTTCATCTGACCTGATAGCACCAGATACCGCACGCTGAACCAAAGCTCTGAAATGAATCGGTCGTAATGCTCATCGCACCGCTTGAGCCGCTTGGCTCCGGTGTCCTTGTCCAGCACGAACTCATCAGCACAAACGGGCCGCTTGGTCGGGGTGCCCCCGAAGTTGACGGGGTTTACGTCCAGGCTAAACATCTTGGCCAGCGAGGTCGCCGCCGTGGCTCGCATACCGGCGTCGAAATAAACGTGCGCTCCGGGGATGCCTAACGCATCGCATTCCTTCTTGATGAACGAAGCGATTTGAACCTCGGGGTCGAGATCAACATTGATTTGGATTTCACTCGGGGGATTGACCCGGAACACGGTCGCCCCACCAACGGCTAGACCAAACTCACAGTAACCGGCCACGCATCGGTCGCCGCCAAAGCCCATATCGCAGGCGTAGATTTTAGTGGTTGGATCACCCTGCCAGATGACGGTATCGAATGCGCCCCGGCGCTTGCACATTTCCTCAGTCAACACGCGATGAGCAAACAGGCCGGTCTTGCGCAGACCGCTAATCTGCGAGTGGTATTGCTCTGAGTCCCGGCCCCAACGGTTGCCAACCCGTATTTCAGATTGCCGGTTGACGAGGTACTTGTATCGGGCCGGCGCATCCACGGGGCCGTCGAAGTTGGGCGAGTCCGTTCCGATCAACTGAATCGTCACGCCGTCGAACTTGTTCTTGAACACGTCCGTCTTGGTCGGCTGTGGCCGGTTGTCCCAGCCCTCAATCGGCTCGGCGATCTTGTCGAGCGCCTTCCGGTTGGCGATGGTGTTGCCGACAAACACCCCCTTGAAGTCGCCCTCGTCAAGATTGGCGAGAACTTCCAAATACGACGGGTGCATGAACTGGACTTCATCGCCCAACACCTTTCTGCGCTTCTGTTTGATGCCGTAGAATTTCTCAAGTCCACCTACCCAGGTGCCTTTGCGGTCGAGACAGGGTATACAGATGATCCCTTTCCTGATGTCCCGAAGCGGCGTGTCATCGCTGAGTTTGTCGGTGAAGATTCCGTGCAGCGATTCGACCACGTTTCCCGCCAGCCACGGACGGCGGTCTTTGGCCCGCTTGAGCATGTCCACCATATCCCCCCAAACGCGCAGGCGCAGCCCTCGAAGGTCGGTGGAGCTTACGAGAATCAGCGTCTCGTCGGGGAAGGAGAAGTAATCGGTCAGACCGAACCGGGCCAGGGCGACGTGCGTTTTGCCGCTATCACGGCTCCCAGTTATGGCCGTAATGCGGTTGTCCAGAATCGTTTGGAGCATCAAATCAGACCATCGGTGATGATCGTCGTCTGGCCAAAGAAGCTGTTGTGCGGCCCTGTAGTGATGGAAATTCCCAAGACCAAAGGTCTGCCCCGAGATCGTCTTGAACCCGCCCCAGCGAATGAACTGAACCTCGATTTGAAGCAGGTCAATGGAGTCGGGCCAGTCTAATCCGTATCGGAGCACACTTCTAATTACCTTGACCTTTTGGACAAATCAAACGAATACGGTACAGTGCATTTTGCCCTTCAACCTTTGAGCGTGTGAAAAAGATCGCCCCGATAATCGCGCTGGTCCTGGTCTGCTTCACCGCTCTGGCGCAAGTGTCTTACTTTAATCAGGGGCTATTGCGCCAGCCGAGCGCGGCGCTTGACCGGGCGTATCTCGGAATTACCGGCGGTGTTGGCCCTCCGGGGCCTCCGGGACCAGCCGGGCCTGCTGGGCCTGCGGGGCCAGCCGGCCATAACGGAACGAATGGATTGCCGGGATTAAACGGAACCAACGGCGTCAACGGAACGAACGCCTTCATCACCGGACTGACTACCAACTTCGGTCTGTTCTTTGTCGATACTGGCCTTTCCAACACGGTCTTTTTCTCCAACGGATTGCTGGTGGCCATCACGCCACTGGCGCCCCTCATTCCCGGCTCAATCATTTTGCCAGGCGGCGGATACGTGATCCAGCCAGGCGGCGGAACTCTGCTCTTACCATGAAAAAACTACTCGGTTCACTGACGCTGTTCTGCACCCTCAATTTGATGGGTGCGGCCAACTCCACGATCTTCAACCTGTCCCACATCACGGCAGTTCCCGCCGGATATTACATGCCGTGGGAGAATCCCGGCGTGCAGGACTTCTCAATATCCTGGCAAGACTTCACAAACCAGCTCCTTTTCCAGATCGCCAACCAGTACTACGTCAGCAATGCAGATTGGGCGGTGAGCAACAACCTCTGGATCATGTTTAGTTCAGGGGGCGCATCGACCAACTCCATCTCCCTTACTAAAACCAACGGGGTCGCTGTGACGGCAGTTTCCAATACCAACCTGGACTTTGTTGACGGGACCAACATCCACTTTACTGGCACGGCAGTTGGGGGAACGGTGAGGATTTCCGGCAGTGTCACCGGAACTGTTGCCTCGGCCTCGACGGCCACAACGGCGAGCATCGCCACCAATGGTCCAGATGGAAACGGCCTCGCCACAACAAACTTCGTCATCAACCAGATCGGGGGCATTGGGAGGTTCATGTTCCTGACTTCGACCACCAACACCGGGGCGCTCGCCGGTCGGACCAACAACTTCCAGGGATGGACTAGCGCCTCTTCTGTGACCGTGACGCAGGATATATCCGTGTTTAACACCGGCGACTACATCCGCCAGACGGTATCCACTCAGGCAATCTCACAGGTTCTTCAGGGGCCAATTTCTGTGACTTCATTTGCTTACCGAACGGGCGGAGGCGGGACCATCCAGGTCCATTATGAGATTTACGTTTACGATACGGTTTCCAACGTCCTCTACGAGCTGGGGCAGTCAGTGCCTCTGACGATCACGACGGGTCCGCCCACTGAATACGACTATTCGATCAGCACAACCCAATCGTTCTTCGCCACCAATTCCAGTCGGCTAGTTGCCGCTCTCAAGGTGGATAACGCCGGGACCGGGGCCGACGTGATTCACTTGGTCAACGGTGGCATCTACGATGCCCATGTGAACTTCATACAGGCGCTCAGTGGTATCACAATCGACGGCAGCCAAGTCAACGGCATTGTGCCTGCGGCAACCAACGTCTTCCCGGCAACCAACAGCCTCACGATCTCAGGGACCAACGTGACGGTGGACCTTTCCTTGGGCAACGCCTTCTCGCTGACCTTGAACGGGACCAACGCCTACGTTCGTGCGACCAACACCGCGCCAATGCGATGGGCGAGGCTGGAGATTATTCAGGGATCAGGGCTGACCAACACGGTTCTCTTCAATACCAACTACACCCAGCCGACGATCTACGGTCAAGTGATTACGATGCCGACCAACACCGCCTTCAGTCGTCAGTGGATGGACATCCAAGGTGACAGTTCGGGAAATACCAACACCCTCTGGCAGACGATCAAACCATGAAACAATTACTTTTACTGTTTTTTGCGCTCTCGGTCTCGGCGGCTCCTGGGGGGTTCGGCATCAACCCATCCTCGAAGTTCGGTTTGATCGGGTTCTGGCCAGTGAATGAAGGAACCGGGACCGCCGTGCGGGACTATTCTGGGTTAGCAAATAACGGAACTTTGAACAGTGGTTACACTTGGACAAATGGGCTTCTCGGATCGTGCGTCTATTTCTATTCCGGTTATTTGAAAGTTCCGAATTCAATCACTCTAAATCCGGGTTCTGCTTTGAGTCTGTGCCTTTGGGTTTTTCCGAGCAGTTCTCAAAATGCATTTGGAACAATGGCTTCAAAGTACGAGCCAACATTACCTGATTATTGTCCAAAGATTGATCTGAATGCTACCGGACACAAGATCAGATGTTATGTCTATGGCGCGGGGCCTTGCGCAAATCAGGTCACCTGTTCAACCGACATACCTACTGCCGTATGGACCCAAATAGTTTTTGTCGTCAGCCAAAATGGATCGGTCCTATACACCAACTCGGTGGTGTGTTCCACTTCATCAGTTACCTGCGCTTATTACAATGATGGTACTGGTTCATTTTCAATCGGGTGCGCGGTTGGAGCTGGTGATGCCCCGGGAGCTTACTTCGTAGGAGCCATAGAGAATGCTAGTTACTACAATCGAGCCATAAGCTCTGACGAAGTGACGCGCCTCTACAATGGCGGATACGGGAGCCAGTAGTTATGGCCAAGGCCGCTGATATAATCTACATCCCGGATGGATCGTTCTCATGGGCCGGGGGTGTTGACTCGTCGCTGGTCACTACGGTCCAAAGCACGCTGAACCCACAGGGTCTTCCGCGCAATTCCTTGGCGTGGTTGAATAACGCGACCGTTCGCGGCGGTGGGATTACACAGCGAACGGGTTTTCAGCCGTTGCTCAGGCTCATCGCCTCGGGTAAGTGGCAGATGGGCATGATCTACGAGCCCGATGGCGCAAACCCATACCTCTTGTGCCAGGTGTCCGGGGTGCTCTACAGCGCCCTGCTTGAGCCGCCCTATACCATCACGGATTTGACCAAGGGCGACCCGACCTTGCTCAATCCCGTTGCCGCCGAGTTTGCTTTCTTTGTTCAGGGTGAAGACTTCGCGGTTATCCAGGCCGGCGACTACTTCTTTTACTCGAAGGATGCCGACCGGACCCTGCCCTTGATCTGGAACGGATTCACGCTGCGCCGGTCGCTCGGCATCACGACGCCCGTAGCGCCAGCGATGGCGCCGGGCATCAACGAAATCCCGGCAGCTACTTCCATGTGGTATCACGGCAGCCGAATTTGGTATGCACTGGGCCGAGGCGTGGCGGCAGGCGACATCGCGGGGGGGCCATCTGGAACGCCGTTCTACCACAGACGGGACTCGATCTTGAGTGTGACTGAAAACCCGCTCTGTTTTGGCGGGGATGGATTCACGCTCCCGACGACCGCTGGCAACATCCGGGCCTTGCGCGAGGAAATCAACCTCAACGAATCGGTGGGCCAAAGCCGATTGCTCATCTGGACCCGAAAATCCGTCTTCGCGCTCTCCGTTCCTCCAACCCGGACAGATTGGATCAACGCGGATAGTTCCAACGGACCCAGCATTGTGCCGGTTCAACGCGCTAACGGAGCCGTAGGGGATTGCTGTGTTGTGGCTGCGAATGGCGACTGGTTTTACCAAAGTTTCGAGCCCGGCATTCGCTCGCTCATCACGGCTGTGCGGCAATACAACCAGTGGGGCAACACCGCGATCAGCCAGAATGAACTTCGCGCCTTGGCTCAGAACAACCGCGCCCTAATGCGATTCAGCAGCGGCATCGTGTTCGATAACCGGCTTTTGATGGCCGTGCTGCCACAAGTGGCCAGCGACGGTATCAACGTCATTCACCGGGCGATGCTCCCGCTTGATTTTGATGTCGTCAGCAACCTGTCCACGCAATCCACCGGGGACAGTAGCACCTCAGCGGTTCTCACGCCTCCGGTATGGGAAGGCGCTCTCGACGCCCTGAACGTTTTGCAACTATTCGAGGGCGACTTTGGCGGCTTACCCCGTGCGTTCGCTGTCGTCCTCTCAGATGTGGACGGGTCGATCAACGTCTGGGAACTGACCAATTCCAACCGTTTCGAGAACGGAGACAACCGCGTTCTCTGGTCGCCTGAGTTCCCGGCGTTCACCTGGGGCACTGCTGGACTTGAATTTAAGCTGAAACAGTTGAAGGGCGGAGAGCTTTGGGTGGACAAAGTGGCGGGTCGGGTTGACATCGAGGTTTACTACCGAACAGACGCGGACCCGTGTTGGCGCCGCTGGTTGATCACGGACCTTTGCTCGGCCCGGTGCGAGGATTACGACTCGCCCACCGCCGCCTATCCCTGTGAGCCGTTTCGTGAGGGGTATAAGTGGCCCATCGTATTCCCGGAGCCGCCGCCGCACTCGTGCGATTCAATGGGTGTTCGTCCAACCACTATCGGCTACCAGTTCCAGACGAAGGTAATGATCCGGGGTTGGTGCCGGATACGAGGCTTAATCCTCTACGCCATCCCGCATACCGACCCGCAGTACCATGGTATCGCCTGTCCGTCGTCAGTACCGCAAGGTATGGCTCAGTTGCCGCGCCTGATACCGTCGCCATTCGTGCCCAATGTGATTTCTCAGTTTCCGCCCGCCAGCCTGCCGCCTGTGCCGAATGCGGATTTCACGCCTCCGGCCCCAACACCCCCGACGCCGCCGAAGAACCCGCCCAAGCAACCGATCAATCCGACGCCGCTCAATGGGGCCGTGGACGTGCTCAATCCGATTCTCTCCTGGTCCAACGGCGGCGGGGCTACCAGCTATGACGTGTGGTTCAATGGAGCGTTCATCGGAAACCAGCCGGGAACTACTTACAACCCAGGCGTTCTGGCCAACAGCACGCCGTTTACTTGGCGGATAGACGCGGTGAACGCGGACGGGACGACGACAGGTTCCACGTGGAACTTTACGACCGGCGTTGTCGTACCATTCAGCTACGCCGATCCGTCGCTGGTGATTGACTGGGTGGATTCGGGCGGGGCCAACAGCGGCACGCTGGCCGAGTTCAACATTCTGGCCGATCAGCCAACCGTCACATCGCTGGTTTTTCCAAATGCTCCATTCCCTGGTATGCCTCCTGGACCGGCAAACCCAGCTATCACATCAATTCTGGGCCTAAATTCTCTTCCCGCGCTGCAAACGCTTGTTTGTGCCCAGAACAATCTAGTCACCTTGGATTTCAGCGGGAATCCGGTTCTGACAACAGTGGATTGTTCGGTGAATCCACTTCTGACTTCGTTGATACCGAACACGGCAATAGTCAGTTTGGATTGCCACGGTTGCACTACCCTACCGGCGCTCGATGTCCACATTTGCACTCATCTGACTACTTTGGACGCACATGGCTGCACGCTTCTGGCCACACTGACAACAACTCCATCGCTCGTCACTTTGAATTGCGCTGCATGTGCGATTGTCACACTCGACGTTCATACGTGCATTCACCTGACCACTTTGGATTGCTCACTCAACGCGACGATGACGGCGCTGCTAATTGTTGGGTGCTCGTCCATAGTCACTATTGATTGCCACGGGTGTCTGCTGCCGGACCTGCACTGCAATGGGTTGACGACCCTGCAAACTTTGAATTGCTCGGCGAACAATCTAGCTACGATTGTTGGTATTGGCACTCTCACAGCATTGGTGAATTTGGATTGCAGCGCGGAGGGCGCCCTTCTTTTCACTCTCAGCTTAATAGGATTGACCAATTTGGCGACGTTGCATTGCCAGAATAGCCAGTTCCCTTCTCTGAATATCAGCACCAACACCGCGTTGCTCGATTTGAACGCTGAGGTTTGTGGTCTGGCTGTGTTAGCAGTCAACACTATCCTGTTCGATTTGGACTCTGCTGGTCTTTTGAACGGGACCGCCTCGACTAAGTTTCAGGTTCCTGCAAGTCCGCCCGATGCTGGCCCGCCCGATGGAGCAACGGCCAAGGCAAACTTGATCGGCAAAGGCTGGGCCGTAACTACTGACTGATGAAACGCACCGATTGCAAAATCATCAATACGGGCTGTCCCGGAGTCGATGACCCGATTACGAACACGTCATCAGAATCCCCAGACCCGTTGCTGTTTGCCGGTGTGGGCTGGACGCCTTATGATCCCTACCGGCCCCCGCCGCTGGGCGGTGGCGTCAACGTCCCGATTGATTGCTCGAACATCACTTGGTCTGACGTGTCGCAGGACATGGCCGACCTGCTCGCCAAGATCAACGCAACGACCTGCCAACCCCCTCAGATACCGCCCGGCACTTGGCCCCCGCTGCCGCCATTCCCGCCGTTTCCACCATTTCCGCCCTTCCCGCCGTTGCCGGATTTGGTGATGCCGGACTTCATCTGGAAGCCGCCGACGTGGGACCAGCCTCCCGGTCCTGATTACCAGCAGTTCACCAACAACTCCCAATCGGCCACGGCAGCCTGCCCCAATGGCGCGGTATTCACTTACACCATCCAGGCCGGCACAATCATTAGCGGCCCCTTGCCACCAGAACTCGGCCCCGTTTGGGTTCAACTCGCCAACGCTTGGGCCGAAGCGGCGGCATTGCAGCAGGTATGGGCGCTGCGAGCCTGCATTGACGTGCCCGGAATGGTGCTGCGCACGCCGCCCGGCACGAATCCCCCGCCCGTCATTCCGCCACCTCCGGGCTCTCCACCGGGCACTCCCGGAACTTCCGCTCGCGGGCCAAGCCTCACCGCCAATCCCGGTTACGTCTGTCTCGGCTCTGCTCTCGATCCTGCCCAGAACAAGTACACGGTCAGCGGCACCGGCTCGTTCACCTTCAGCGTCATCGCGGGCGCTCTGGCCCCCGGAACGGCACTAGTGTCAGCGGGTCCGCGTTCGGTTGAAGTCCAGGGCACCCCGACCTCGCCGGGTGAATACAACTACACCATTCTGGCCGTGCGCGACGGGATGCCGGGCGTCCGTGTTCAGGTCACAGACACGCTCTGGGTGTTCGGCCTCGTCACCAGCACGATCCCCAGCATCACGGTTGGCACGCCTTACACCTACCAGCTTGCGGCGGATGGCGGGCAACAGCCGGTCAGCTTCCAGAACGTGAGTGTCGCACCCGATGGATTACCTCCGGGGCTGGTGATGAACGCGGCGGGGCTGATCTCAGGCACGCCAACGTCCTTGGGCACCGGCAAGTTTCAGGTCAAGATCATCGACAGCGGGCTTCAGGAGGCGGAATGCACGCAGGAGGTCACGATTGGGCTTGTCCCTCCGCCTGCCGGGCTGGATTGGGACAATTTGGTTTGGGGGCCAATCAACATCTACCAGCATACTCCAACGGGCACGCTTTCAGGAGCAAGTTTCAGCGTCCAGGCGAGTGGAGACGGCGGCGGGGGCACAAATGATACCGCCGACTGCACCGGCACCCTGCTTTACAACGGACCCGCCGCGAACTGCAATCTTCATGTGAATGCGACCAATATGATTAGTGCTGTTCCCGGAGGTGCTATTTTCTCAATCGGAGTCCAATCGGACGTGACTTGGGTTTTGAGTGAAACCTGCAAACAACTGCCCACGTTTGGAACGCACGCTCCTGGCACTTATGATTTTCCGTTCACCGTTCCTGACACTGGGGGCGTGCCTGCAAGCATCACCGTGCTGGTCTCGTGGCAAGCGGGTGCTTTTATGATTGGCGCCGGCAGTCTAAATTGCAGCGGACACCTTACTTGACCAAACCAAACCCGGACCTAATGTGATTTTATGATGCGGCCTACTCTTTCAGTTTTTCGCGCCCAATGGCCAGCCGAAGCGACTGGAATTTGCCAAGCCGATCCGCAGGTCGTCGCATACTGCAATGACTCTCAGGAGCGGCTGCTCATGGACCCGATGGCCCCGAGCGAGGGATGGTGGGGCGGCACAGTCACGCTGAACCTGACGGCCTCGGTTAACAGCGGCGCAGCCTACGTGGTCACGCCGCGCGAGATTGGGCGGCTCACAGACGTTGCCGTGTGTGGCCGGGCCATCCGAATCCGAAACGGGTTCTATGAGTATCTTCAGTTCGGTCGCGGGCTTCAACCCAAGGCGTGCCGAAGTGGCCTCTGCGGCAGCCAACTTCAGGCATACGAGCGTGATAACGTAGTGACGTTCGCGCCCCTTCTCCCGACGCCGCAACTGATTCGCGTGTACCCGACTGACGTGCGAGACATTGGCCGGCGAGTGCTGCTGCAAGGCAGAGACCAGAACAAACAGGTCATCTTAACCACAGACCCCGGCACCGGACTGAGTGCCCCTGGTGAATATCTACAACTGGCATCCCCGTTCTCGACCAGCGTGAATCAATTCTCAGGACAAATGGAAGGCGTACAGAAGGATCAGACTTGGGGGCCTTTGCAGTTCTTCCAGGTGGACCCGGTGAGCGGAGTTGAAGTGCCGCTCTCAACGATGGACCCCAATGAAGGCGTGGCCAGTTACCGGCGCTATCTCATTAACGGCATCCCGAGCAACAACCTTTGCTGCACGTCACCAGGGAGCCCGTTGCAACTCACCGCTCAGGGCAGGCTCGATTTTATCCCAGTGGCTAACGAAACGGACTATCTGACTCTTCCCAATATTCCGGCACTGCTGGAAGAGGCGCAAGCCTGCCGGTTCAGAAGGATGGAAAACGGCATGGGTCAGTCGGTGTACCATCACCAGCAAGCTCTGGCATTGCTCTGCGGCCAGTTAGATGCGATGGAAGGAAAGGTAAACACGGCTATTAGCGTGCCTATCTGGGGTTCAAGTCGTCCTCGTCGCCAACCCGTCTAGATGTGCTTCCACCTCAAGCGATGAATAATTCTCGAAATAGCAGGTATGTGAACACCGAACTTTTCAGCGAGGAAAGTCATTGTGACCATTCCGGTTTCGTAATGTCTCCGTATTTCAAGAACCTGTTCTTTTGTCAGAACGTGCTGTGGGTGTCCTTCTCCAATGTAGCCAGAAAAATGATGTGTCTCTTGCCATCGCCCCTTATTCGCAGAGTCCTGGACGTTCTCTTGGTTCGACCCAAGAAAAAGATGGGAAAAATTGCAGCACGGAGGATTGTCGCAATGGTGGCACACGAACATTCCATCGGGAATTGGTCCATTCAGTTGCTCCCAAGCAAAACGATGAGCAAGAGTGGATTTCCTGTTCACCCCGAAAAGCCCATACCCTCCTCGATTTTTACCAGCCGTCCACGGCCAGCATTCATCGGGACCACGTTTTTCCACCTTGCTCCAAAACCGAACTTCGATAGGTTGTCTTTGCATAATCAGATCGTTGGTTGTGCCGCGCTCCTGGACCGCCAAGTCGCAGGGGCATTTTCATTTTCCCAGAATCCGGGATAACGTCAACACATTATTTTATGCCAACAGGAACAGCTTTCGACAGTCTAAACACTTACGCCGCCCCAGCGTCGAGCAATCTCGCCGGTGATGCCGCCAAGCAGAACATCGCGGCGGCGGGGGACATTGGAAGCCTCTCGACGTTGCTCCAGAACATTAACAACCTCAACAACACGAGCCGGGTATATGGCGGCGCGGGTCTGGAAAAGCAAAGCTCGCAGAACATCTCGAACGAACTGGCTGGGGTTTTGAGCGATCCACTGGTTGCCAGCGACCAGATGACGGGCGCGGAGCGCGGCGCGGCGCGTGGATTCGGGGTGGATTCGGCCAACACGAACGCTGCCGTGCTCCGGGCGATGAATTTGCAGAAGGAAGATTTACAGCGCCAGGGCCAGCAAGACCTGACGAGCGCGTACAATCGCGCGGCCCCGTTGGTTGACGCTTCGCAATTCGCGGCGACACCGCAACTTTTGGAGCAGCAACAGCAAGCTCAGGCTCAAAACGCTTTGCAGGCCCAGGCCCAGGCCAACGCGCAGCAGGAATGGCAGGCGCAGTTGGCGGCGCAACAGGGCCAATTCGGACAGAGCCAGGCCCAGCAGTTGGCCGAATACACCCAAAGCCAGCAACAGCAGCAGCAGCAGTATCAACAGACTTTGCAGCAAAAGCGCGACGAACTCGCGGCGCAGATGGGACTCAGCTACGCTCAAATGAGCCAGGCGCA
>Ga0187858_10005178_pt1 | contig 11986 bp, 11 predicted proteins | sample June2016WEW_8_15_FD_133015 | JGI IMG/M metagenome (GOLD analysis project Ga0187858, IMG submission 133015) | Peatland microbial communities from SPRUCE experiment site at the Marcell Experimental Forest, Minnesota, USA - June2016WEW_8_150 | ecosystem: Environmental > Terrestrial > Soil >...
CAGACGGCAGCGTGCATGGCCGGAACTGCAGCCCTTACTTCCAGTCTCAATTACCAATTTCAGCCAAGGGATGAGTCCAAGGTCATCCCCAATGGCCACCGAACCACACTCCGCGGTCCCAGCGCCCGCCAATCCATATGGCGTTGCGATGCGGCGGCCATGCCCAGCGGCCTCTCACCCACACCCATCGCCCTGCGTACCATGTCCACGACCCGGCGATCCACACGTAGCCGGGTGCGGGGGCCGGATAGTATTCTTCAACAATCGGCGGGGGTGGAGGTTGGGCAACTTCGACAGCCTCCATAGATGCCGTCGTCTCGGGCGGAGGCTGCGGGGCCGAGCTGTAGGGGCCCACACTGGCGGTGTTGATCATAAAGTCAATGACCCTTTCACTAACACCGGCGTCCTTGAGATCAATGATTTCAGCCGTGCTTAATTGGTACACCGAATGGGAATTGCGAATCTGGCTGATGATGACTTCATCGCTGACGCCGGCCCTGGCCAATTCCTTGACGTCAGCCAGACCAAGGGGCTGGCCCTGTTCGACCCGTTGCCACGTGGCCGGTGCCTCGGCCTGGAGGCGGGCTCGTTGCTGCTGATTGATGGAATTACCGATGATCGCCCCGGACGCTGCCCCGACTGCGGCGCCAATCAACGCGCCGACCCCCGGGTTGTGCGCCGCTGCGCCGCCAATGATCGCACCCGCGCCGGCGCCAATCGCGCCGCCTTCCAATGCGCCCGTCGCGGCATAGTCCGGGCGCCCCTCTGGCGTGTAACATCCTGTCAACACAACCCCGCTCGTCAGGAGTGCAACAACCATGGAACTTGATTTCATATTCACCTTCCTACAATTGCTTGGACGAAACACTCGTTCATTAGGTTACATTCACTGTCTTGACGCCCAACAAAACTGCCTTCTTCAACTGGTCCACGTCAAGTCTGACTTTCCATCCGGAACCACCACTCGCCGCCGCCTGGCAGACTGCCGTCGGTTGGCAAAGCCGCGGCTTCACGGCTGCTTTGCGCCGTTCGATATAGATGATGTGGGCGGCGCGGCTTCCTGCGGCGGCGGGATTGGACGCCGAGCTTCTTCCACAGCCTGCTTCAACACCGATTTCCCGCCGTCCCCGTAGCCGGAAATGAAGCCCCGACGAAAATCGTCGCGCGCGCTGAGTGGGGCATTAATGATATAGGCACGCATGTAGTCGACCAGCCAGTCGTGAGACACAGCTTTCAATCGCAGCGCTTTGCCGGAATCGTGACCGAGTTTCAGATAATCGCGGCTGTCATATTGGGGATAACCTGACGGCTGAGGATTGCCGTATTGGTAGGCTGGAGCCTGCCCGTAACCGTAATAATCATAGTCATACGGCGGATAGCCATAATAGCCGTAGTAGTCGTCTGGCCACCACCAGTAAGGATATCCCCACCAAAAGGGGTCTCCCCAGAAATATCCACCAAAACCGTACCCATATCCGTGGTGCCAACCCCACCCACCCCCGCCGTGCCAGCCTCCTCCGCCACCATGCCCGCCGCCTCCGAAGCCCCCGCCGCCAAAACCACCACCACCTCCGCCGCCACCACGCGCGTAGGCCAATGGAATCGCCACACACAGACACATCACCAGAGCTGCGGCAAATGAACCAAGGCACTTCTTCATGTTCAATCACCTCAATACATTAGATGCCACTCGGCGTGTTTTGGTTCAATCGCCAGCCAGCCCCCATACCCCGACCCAACGGCGTGTGCCGGCTTCAGGAAGAGATGGGGAACGGAGCGCGATCAGGCGCCATCACTAGCAAATCAAAAAGAGCCGCCAAATCGACTGCATAAAAGCCAAAACTCCCCCAAGTTTCTGAGGGAGTTCTGGGCTACGGCTGCGTATTGGGGTGCGCTTACCTGCGGTTCTGCCGCATCGATTATGCTTTAATGTTTCATTCCGAACGCGGAGCGCAGACACATAATCCGTTGGGGCCTGCATCAATCCGCGAGACTTTCCATCCCGTGGGCTCCACGAGACTTACCCTAGTCCGTCACGTCAGTCTGAGCTAGGGGTGTGCCACGAACAATTCGACTGCCGTCCGACGCCTTGGGCTCGTTCTCACAATGCCTTGTGAATACGGAGATTACGCCCGACCCGTCGACCGAATCGCCTGCGTCGCGCCGACCGGACTTATCTGAAAGGTGTAAACGATTGCGACGCCGTGTTTGCCAAGACCGGCGTCTAACTGACCAACAGTCAATGTATTCCGTTTGTGGACAGCGCCTTCCTAGCGTGTAAAAAACACCGGCATAGCTCAGGCGTCGGTCCTGCGATGTTTCTACGTATGCTTTTATGCAGTTCAATATTGCATTGAATCGAGTCGTCAGCCCGTCTAGCATCCGACCTGCTGCCTATGACGCACAGCCAGACGAAGGAAAGAACTCCGATGAAGGAGATCCAAGCCACCGGACTAAAGGGATGGATTAGCTACCGCCCCGAGATCAAGGTCCTGGATTGCACAATCCGTGACGGCGGATTGATGAACAGCCATCATTTCGACCACGAATTTGTGAAGGCGGTACACCAGGCAGACGTCGAGGCTGGTGTTGATTACATGGAAATCGGCTACAAGACCTCCCGGAAGCTGGCCAGCCGCAATGAATTTGGCGCCTGGAAGTTTTGCGATGAAGACGATATGCGGCGGGCCCTCGGTGACAAGAAGTCATCGGTCAAAATCTCCGTGATGGCCGACGCGGAACGGACGGATTACCACACCGATATACTGCCCAAGGGCAAGACTGTGGTGGACATGGTGCGCGTCGCAGCCTACATCCATCAGATCCCCACCGCCTTGGATATGATCAAGGACGCCCATGACAAGGGCCACGAGACGACGATCAACCTCATGGCCATCTCGACCGTTCCCGACCTGGAACTCGACAACGCGCTGGAGATCCTTTGCAGTTCACCAGTCGGCGCGCTCTACGTCGTCGACAGTTTCGGCACGCTCTACGGCGAACAGATCCAGGCCCTGATGCACAAGTTCCTCAAGTTCGCCAGGCCGGCCAAGAAGACCATCGGAATTCACACCCATAACAACATGCAATTGGCGTTTGCCAACACGATCGAGGCGATCATTCTCGGCGCCAACATGCTGGACGCCAGCATTGCCGGTCTTGGACGGGGAGCCGGCAACTGCCCCATGGAGTTGCTGCTGAGTTTCCTTCACAATCCCAAGTTCAACCTCCGTCCGATCCTGAGCTGCATTCAACATCATGTGGAACCGATGCGCGAAAAGCTGCGGTGGGGGTTCGCCATCCCGTACATGGTGACCGGCCACCTCAACCAGCACCCGCGCACGGCCATGAAGTTCATGGAAGAAACCGACGGGCGCGACATCCTGAAGTTCTACGACAGCGCCATTGAGGAAGAATGAACCGCTGCCCATCCGTCCACAATGATACTTTCGAAATTCCTCCGCTACCTTCGTGGCGATCTCACTAGGAAGACGTTACTGGCCGTCCTGCTCCCGCTCATTCTCGCTTCGTATTTCGGAATCCTGACTCTCGTCGCCTTGCTATACCCGGACCGCTACGATTGGCGTTACCTGTCAATTTCCAAGCTGCTGTACCCGGTCACCAATCCGCAGTTCCATTACCTCGCGGCCTTCAGCGTTGCCGTCACCGGCGTATTGATGCTCCCGTTCGCCGGCTACATTCGCCGACGGTTGCGTGGCGCTTCTCCGCGGACGGCGGCCGTCGGAGCCACCCTGTTCTTTGCCGGGTGCCTGTGCCTGACCCTGTCCGGCTTGATCGCCTCGCACCCGGCGCATGGAACGGCGCGTTTTCCCAAACTGCACGAAATTCTGGCGCGCCTTGCCGCCATCGGCATCGGCTTGGGAATGGCCGTGTTCAACGCATGCGCAACAAAGGGGTGTTTCCGGGCTGCGCCGGGAAACGCGCATCGCCGACGCGGCCTTCTGATCTCGTGGAACCTGCTCACCTTGCCGGTGATTTTGGTCGCTGTCTCATGGGTGGCAATTCGCATCTGCTTGAAGCGGACTGCTCCCGCCTATCACACCATCGCAACCTCCGCCGCGTGGCATGTGGGGTTTTGGGAATGGCCCGGGTCGGTCGTCCTGTTTGCCTTCCTCGTTTGCTCCGTGTTGTTTCTGCCCGAGGCGGATTCGTGGTGAGACGTTTCCGCATCGACAGGGCAATTGCCCCCAGCTGACTCTCAACGCCTGCGTATTGCATTTCCGTACCCAAACACGCTATGTTAAGAGGACATGAGAAGCCCCTTGCATTGGGCCGACCTGTCAGACAGCATTCGGCTGAAATCATTTCACCGCTTCCTCCCTTGGAGAAATATGAAATTTCACCTGTCACTCGTGATCGCCGTACTCGGGCTGCTGCCTGTCTCGAACACCGTTCTGGCGCAAACCGGGACCGTGCAATTCAGTTCGTCGTCGTTCTCCGTTGACACAACCAATGGCTCGCAAACCAGCGCGACCATCACTGTTGATTGTTCCAACTGTCCCAGCAACGGCATCCTCAGCGTTAATTACTCAACCAGCAATGGCACGGCCACCGCGGGCGTGGAATACGAGGAGGCCAACGGCACGCTTAGTTTCACAAACGCCGCCCCTGCCAGTCTCGACTTCGATATTCAGGTTCTGTCCACCAACCTGCCGGGAACGAACCAGACCGTCTTTCTAACGCTGTCAGACGTGAGCGGAGGCGAATTGGGCACCCCGTCGAACGCAACCCTCGCTATCTACGAACAGGTCCAGTCGGTGCAGTTTGCCGAAACCAATTTCACGACGTCCTCGCTAACCAATGGCACTACCAACGCCGTCATCACCGTGGTTCGATCGGGACCCAGCGGAACCGGTACCGTTGATTACTCGGCGATCGACCTGACCGCATCCAATGGGCTCGATTACACATCCACAACCGGAACACTCGTGTTTGTTCCAGGTACCAACAGCGCTGAGTTTAGCGTCACGGTCCTGCAGCAGCGCACAAACGCGCCTCCCGATCTGGACGTCAGCCTGATGTTGTACAACCCTACCGGAAATGCCCAACTCGGCTCTGCGAGCAATGCGGAGCTGACGATCCTTGGGCCGCCGTCCTTCCTGCTTAGCAGCGCCTACTACAACGTCCTCGAGCACCTTGGCAATGTCAACGTGACCGTGTTGCGAAGCGGCAGTACAGCGAATTCTGCGCAGGTGGGCTACTACACGACTGCCGGCGGCATATCCAATCCCTGTGTCATCCCGGCTAGGGAAGGTATAGATTTTTACGCCACGACGGGCACACTATATTTTGCATCGGGCGTCTCGAGCCAAAGTTTCGACTTCGCGACTGCTGTGAATACGGGCAAGACCGCCCAGATCAACAAGTCGGTCAGCGTGGTCTTGACCAACTCGTCTTCCGGAACCGCGCTAAGCAACAATATGGCGACGGTTCTGATTATCAACGACAAGAAACAAACGGTCCCTTTCACGGATAGCGCAAGCAACCCGGCAACCATAATTCTGGAGATGGCGGGTTACTGCGCATTCACAAATCAAAGTGGCGAACCCCTGGCGCTTGTGATCTCGGGGGCGGACGCTTCCAGTCTTCTCACAATCGAGACGAAAAAGAGCAAAGGGAGCAGTCCGCCTCAGATTGCCTCAATCACTGGAACGGAGGGAGATGAAGGTTGCCGGGTGTTCGATGCCGAGGATTTCGATCTGGCACCCAATGGCATCATCCAGTTCGGCGGCTATGTGGGAGAGCTGCAACTCGGTGACGTTCTCTCCAACGCCACCGTCACAGCCGGTGGAGCGGAAACTCAGAACTCTCAGATTGCCTTGGGTATGATTGCGGATGGAGCAAGCATCACTGTCTCAAGTCGGATTAGCACCTTGTCCGCTGTAGGAGTGGGCAACGCCACGATTCAGGCACCGAGCATTGCCACAATGTCGGTCAAAGGAAGCAAACGAAATTCCAATTCCGGCGATTGCGCGGCGGTGATTACGCTTTCCGGAGCGGGTCTGCAATCCAATCAGTATGCCTTGGGCAAGCTCTCCGTGTCCGGCGCGATCACCAACTCTCAAATTATCATCTACAACGGCAGCGTCGGTTCTGTCACGGCGTACCAGATGCTGGACTCGTGGCTGAGCGTCGGCAACACAGCCAGCAATACATCCAGTTTGACTGACCCAGCCAATTCTTTTATCGACACTTCTCTGCGGCTCAATTCAGTGAGCATCACCGCGCCCAGTACCGGTTTCGCCGGAAGCTTCATCGTTGCGCCGATCCTTGGCAACATCCGTTTCCGCAGCGTCTTGACTGACAATGGCGGCACCCAATTTGGTGTTCGAGTGGGTCAGTCGATGACTTCGCTTGCCGTTCCGGGACTCATGCCAGACAAATGGGACGGATTCGGCAATCAATCCTGGGAAGATTTTAACGTGGTATTCCAGCCTTGATGCTCGCCAGCTCCGTTTTGTAGGGCAAGCGCTCCGGTTTACCCCGAATCCCTTTCGGGGTTGCCGCCGCTCCGAGCCCATTGCGATTACTTTTCCAACGCAACTGCCTACGCACAAACAACATCCTGCTGTCAGCCCAGCGCTTTGATCACCTCGATGAACTTTTTGAGTTCGGCTTGCAACTTCAGAAATGAAGGAGACAATCTCAAACCAGTGCGATCCAAGCCCGATTCAGTGGAACGACTGTACGGTCAGCACGCCGGCGAGTTGTACCATTATCTCGCGAGGCGATGTCCGGATGCCGCAACCGCCGGCGACCTCCTGCAAGAGACATTCTTGCAGGTCGTGCGTCAGCCCGATCAACTGGCAAGGGTCGCCATGCCCCGCGCCTGGCTGTTCGCCATCGCCCGTAATCTCCTGGCCCGCTACTACCGTCGACGGCGTGACCCGCAACCCATTGCACAACTCTGGTACGAGCCCGCGGAGAAGCAGGACGATCGTCTCGGCGCCATGCGAGAGGCCATCCAAAGCCTGTCTCCCGAGTTGCGGGACACCCTCGAACTGCGGCTGGAACAGGAATTATCCTACGAAGAAATCGCCCACGTTCTGGGCGTGCCGGTGGGCACGGTCCGTTCACGGCTGCACAACGCCGTACGCCGGTTGCGCGACCTTATGAACCGGCAGAAGGAAACCAACCAATGAAACTTGATGTCATGGAACGTTTGTTAATCGACCATGCCCTGGGGCGTTTCGATCCCGACGTCGATGCGTTGCTGGCCGATTATCTGGCCAAGGACCCGGCCTCGGCGGCACAGGCCCGCGAGTTGCGCGATGTGGTCCATCTGGCCACCGAAGCTGTCCGGCAACCCGTGCCCGCGGTCGAGGCTCCCCATCAAATCCGCCGCCTCATCTGGCGTCATCGCGCCGAACAAGTTCTGGCTCTCGCGGCCTCGTTTGCGATCGGCGTAGGTATTACCGCTGCGGCGTTCCGCGCCAATCTCCGTCACGACGACTCCACGGTCTCACTGGCGCCATCGATCCAAAACGCGCCGGCACCATCGCCGCGCCAGAACGCCCTCGTACAAGGCAGGATCGAATCTCTGCCCTTCTGGTCGAACCAACGGCTGTACGCGCTGGCGCAGGCATCTGCCGCCGGCGCAAATACAAAGGAGATGCTGAAATGAGCTTGGTCAGAACCATGTCACATCGATTGCTTCCGGCAGTTTCCGGGCTTCTCGTGTTGTGCGCCGGCTGCGATCCCACCGACTGGATATGCTGGGCGCCTGACGGCCAGCACGCATTCGTGCAAGGAGCCGACAACAATACCTTTCTGATCGATCGCACGGGCAGGATCATCGGGAAGGCCACCGATGCGCGTGCCTGGCTTTCGGACTCACGCCAGGTCGTTGCCATCCACACCGTCAAACCCACAAACTGGGATGAATACGCCCGGTTGCTCGGCCCCGGCCGCGCCGAGAAGACAACGAGTGCCGCCGCCAGCATGACGCACGTGCTCCAGACATATCACGGTGAATGGGCCAAGTTCGGCGAATCCCCGGAGTACCAAAAATGGGAAAAGGATGTGGTCGGACACTCCTATAAGGCCGAATGGCTCATACGAGCCGTCGCCCTCTACCTGCAACAAACGAACCCCGGGATTCTTGCCCCCGTTCTCGCTACGAATTCGCTTTCCATAACAGATCTCATCCCCGACATATGCGAACTCAATGTACACAGCGTGCTGCCACCGGAGGCGCACGATGAGAGGTTGCTGGCCCGATTCCCGGACGACATTCTGTCGGTATTCCCTTCGCCGACCGGCCAAACCGTCGGGTTTGCCGTCGCAGAACCGGATCGCCCGGCCCTCTACCTGATTGCGCAAGCCACCAACAGTTCTCCCGAAAAGGTCGATGACGGAGTGACCGAAGCAGCCTGGTCAACAGATGGCCGGGACCTCATATACGCCAAGACCACGGTGCCTTACGACCTGCTTCAGAACACCATGCAGCTCGGCACCATCACCAGCCGCCGCGTTTGCGGAACGAATGGACAGATGCTGGCAAAATTCGAAGGCCCCACGGACCTTGCTGGAATCATTCTGGGACAATCGGATTCCCAGCGCTCCACTCTCCTGGCGTGCCTGCCCGACGGCCGGATCCTCTTCGCGGCGGCTCCCATTCGTCTGCCGGCGCTCGCCTCGGACCAGCCGAGTCACCTCACCCTGTTTGCCATCCGACCCGGCCCTACGCCGACCTTGGAATCGATCGTCCGCGCCGCAGATATCCCGCGACTCCCGGACCGTGTGGACCGCTTCGCGGTGAGCCCAGACAAAAAGCGGGCCTCCATTGTCGGCCAGCAGGGGAACGTGAGCATCCTCTCGCTGGACACCGGAGAAGTGCTGGCGATTCAACCCGCCGCCGTCTATTCCAACTCCGACAAATACACCCAGCTTGTCCCGACCTGGCGAACCACCAATGAAGTCACCTGCCTCGTCCCCATCGGCGATCCTTCCGGCAGCACCTCACGTGTAGAGGTTGTCCTAGAAAACTTGAATGGACAGAAGACTGCGATCAGCCTGTCCTGGTCGAACGCGATCATGAAGGGATTGCTGCTCCCGACTGAGTGATCGGTGCTCAGTGCGAACAAGGCGGCGGGCTGAGCCAGCCCGCCTACCAACGACGGCCCGATGGGAGCGTGGACGCGCAGCGGCGCGTCCCTACCTCGATGGACGCGACGAAGCGCGTCCCTCCGAAAGTCAACATTGACCGGGCCCCGCGAGAAAGGTTAGAACTCGTTACGGTCGTAACGGACGAAGGACAGAACGCAACCATCGATAACAAAGTCATGACGATGCGCCCGCCGGCATCGCCGACGCGCAACGGTTTCCTCGGCTGGGCCAGGTCATCCGTTATTGCCATCGCTGTCGCCCTAACCTTCGGACTGGGATGGGTGGCGGTGTACCGCGCTGCGTATTCCCCCGAGCACCGGTCCGATTTCACCGTCTACACCGCTGCGGGTCACGCGGCTCTCGCCGGCGCGGATCTTTACAAGGCACAAAATCCCCGTGGCCTGTCCTATGTGTACCCGCCACCATTCGCCATACTGATGATTCCGTTCTCGATGTTGCCAGTGTCCTGGGGGACGCTGGCGTGGTACGCCCTCTCGGCGGCGTTGACCTTCTGGTCACTTCGAATGTGCGTCAGCCTGGTACAGGAAGACCGGCAGTTTGGCGGTGACACATTCTGGCTGGCGGCATTGGCGGCTGCCCTGGTGCTGCCCTGGTTCATCCAGGGGGCCGCGGAAGGCCAGGCCTCGTTGTTGATGTCCTGGCTGATGGTGGCGGGGCTATATTGGCAGGCCAACCACCGGCCGATCCTCGGCGCCACCTGCCTTGCCGGAGCCATTCTGCTGAAAGTGCTGCCCGCAATCCTCATCGCCTATTTTGTCTGGCGGAAGAAGTGGCGATTTGTCGCCGCCACGCTGGCGATGGTCGCCATCGGCGCGTTCGCACCACCGGCCCTGGTATTCGGGTGGAACAAGACTCTGACGTACTGGCACGAATGGGTTTCCGTGGTCGCCGCACCATCGATGGGCAACGACCAGCAACATCGTGATAGCCCCGTGAACGGACAATTGCTCAGCCCATACAAGGCGCGAAGCCAGACGCTGCAAGCCGTTTGCTGGCGGCTGACGGGCGCCCGCCATGCCCGAACAATTGCGGCGGCAGCCGCCGTGGCCATGCTTGCCGTCATCGGACTGGTCGGATGGCGGTCCCAGCCTCGCAGTGAATCCCTGGTCGTTTCGGCGGTATTGGTCTGGATGATTTCGGCGGCGCCACTTTCGGAGTTTCATTATCTCCTTGCGTTATTGCTGCCAATGATGGCAATGATTTTTGTGGCAGCTCATGAGACGGACAGGGCGACCCGGTGGTTGGCCCGTGCTGCGTTGGCAGTGTTTGCCGTGGCAAGCCTGCTGACTGTGGGGTCCCCGACTCTGCAGCAAATCGGGCTGCTGTGTTGGGCAATGATCGCGCTGTGGGGCGTGCTGCTGACGACGGTGGTTCGTCAGACACGGATCTGTGGTTCAGATTGAACCGCTGGGCCGGTCCGGCATATGCCAGGTGGCCGCGGATGGGAACCGGTGGAAATAGCAAGGAGGGTATGTGGATACTGTAAAGGACCGAAGCGATGGTCAGATCATGATGGAATTTGCCGGTGAAACGGTGGTGCGCGACGACAGCCGGGAGAACGAAACGGATGCACAATGGTTCGGGTCAATGGTTTCCACCCCCATTTCGTTAGTGCTGCCGATGTTCAACGAAGCCACGGTCGTAGACACCACCCTGAAACGGGCGGTGGAAGGCCTCGAAAGCAGGTTCGCCGATTTTGAAATTGTCGTCGCCGACGACGCCAGTACCGATGGCTGCGCCGACAAGGTCGAACAGTGGACTCGCCAAGACCACCGGATCAATCTCGTCCGACTCCCTCACAACCAGCGATTCGGCGGCGCGCTGTGTGCCGGGTTCCAGGCAGCCACCAAGGACTTCCTCGTCTACACCGATTTCGATCTTCCCATCCGTTTGGATAGTTTGCCCCGATTGCTTGAAGCATTTGCGGACGCCGATGTGCTCACCGGCTATTCCGACGCGGGCGCCAAGTATGCCAACTGGATGTCCAAGGTCATTTCTCTCGGCTACAATTTCATCGTGCGCGCCTTGTTTGGGCTACAGCTGCGCGACATCAATTTCGGCTTCAAAGCGGTTCGACGGTCGGCTTGGGAAAACTTGCGACTGCGTTCCCGCAGCCCGTTTGTCGATGCGGAGTTGTTCGTACAGGCCCAATACCTCGGCCTCCGAGTCAAACAGATCCCCGTGCCCTTTGTGCAACGTCAGTCGGGAACTTCTCACATCCGCCGATTCGATGTGATCGCCGCCACCCTGCTCGACATGGCCAAACTGCGCCTGACACTGTCACGGCGTCTCGGGCCAACTGCCGCCCGGCGCGCCTGATTGTTTGTGAAGCTGTTGGTCGTCAATGCCGACGATTTCGGGCTCGACCCGGCCGTCAATGCGGCGATCATCACGGCCCACACGACCGGTTTGTTGACCAGCGCCAGTTTGCTCATCGGCACGCCGCATGCCGCCGAGGCCCTTGCGTTCGCCAAAGCGCACCCGAACCTCGGCGTCGGGCTTCATCTTTGCCTCATCGAAGGCCGATCCACAGCACCCTCGGAGAAAATCCCCGCGCTGGCAACCGCCGGCGGGCAACTCCCCTCAAGCCCATTCGCCCTCAGCGCCCGCCTCCTGGCGCATCCGCGAATGGATGCGGACATCGAAACCGAACTCCGCACGCAGATCGCTCGCTTTCTGGACACTGGCCTGCATCCGAGCCATTTCGACACCCACCAGCACACTCATATCCATCCGCGCGTGCTGAACATCGTCACCCGCCTCGCACGCGAGTATGGTGTCTGCTTCATCCGCGCCCCGGTCGAGCCCCTTTGGCCGGCGCTCCGATGCTGCCGCG
>Ga0187858_10005179_pt1 | contig 11985 bp, 13 predicted proteins | sample June2016WEW_8_15_FD_133015 | JGI IMG/M metagenome (GOLD analysis project Ga0187858, IMG submission 133015) | Peatland microbial communities from SPRUCE experiment site at the Marcell Experimental Forest, Minnesota, USA - June2016WEW_8_150 | ecosystem: Environmental > Terrestrial > Soil >...
ACGTCGAAGGCTGCAGCGCGCCGGTCTACACCACGCACTCGGTGCACGCCGCCGTCGTCGAGATTTTTGTCAAAGACCACGCCCGTTGCCGCTACACCACGATTCAAAACTGGTCCACGGACGTCTACAACCTCGTGACGAAGCGGGCGTATCTCTACAAGAACGCCATCATGGAATGGGTCGACGGCAACCTCGGCTCGAAGCGCACGGTGAAATACCCGTCCTGTTACATGGTCGGCGAGGGCGCGCACGGCGAAATCCTGAGTCTGGCCAGCGCCGACAAGGGGATGTGGCAGGATGCCGGAGCGAAACTGGTGTTTCATGCGCCGAATTGCACGGGGCGAATCAATTCCAAGTCAATCAGCGGCCACGGCGGACGCGCATCGTATCGCGGCCTTGTCCAGGTCAACGAACAAGCCAGGAACTGTCGCGTGCAGGTCAATTGCGACGCGCTCATCCTCGACCCGGTCAGCCGCTCCGACACGTATCCGGTGATGGAAATTGACGGCGACCTGGCGACGGTCGAGCACGAGGCCAGCGTTTCCAACATATCCGAGGAGCAGCTTTTCTATCTGATGAGCCGCGGAGTCAAGAAGGAGGATGCGGTCTCGATGATTGTGAACGGCTTCATCGAGCCAATCGTGAAGGAACTGCCCATGGAATTTGCCGTGGAAATCAATCGGCTCATCAACTTGCAGATGGAAGGATCAGTCGGGTAAGGGGCAACGGCTGAGCGAGGACCCGTGGGGCGGAGTGGCCCCGATCCCCACGGCCGATTTACAATGACAACTGGATTCACCCAACAGACACTGGAAGCCATCAGCGCCGGCGAGCCGTCATGGTTGAAGTCCCAGCGTCTCGCGGCCTGGAAAACGTTCGAGAAACTCCCGCTGCCAACCAGGCGCGACCTGGAGTGGCAGCGCTTCGACATCGGCGCGTTGAAACTCGACAAAGTTTCCCTGTCCGCTGATGAGCCGACGATCCACGAGCGACTTTCTCCGCTGTCGGCGGAACTCGGCCGCAAGGGCGTCATCTTCTGCGATATGGCGACGGCGGTCGCCAAACACGCCGACGTGCTGAAAGAGCATCTTGGCAGGAGCATCGCGGCGGACGAACCGGCGAAATTCTCCGCGCTGCATGCCGCCTTGTGGAGGAACGGGGCGTTTCTATATGTCCCGTCAAATCTCCGCATCGAGCAACCGCTGGAAGTGGTGTATGAGTTTTCGGGACAAAACACGGCAGGGTTTCCGCATACGTTGGTGGTCGTCGAGCCCGGTGCGGAAGCGACGCTGGTGCAGAAGTTCGTCGGCGGACCCCGGGTGGGCACCAATGGCGCGCCGAGCATCCACGCCAGCGGCACGGAAGTTTTTGTCAGGGAAGGCGGGCACCTGCATTACATCAGCGAGCAAAATTTTTCACCCAACGTGTACGATTTCACGCTGAAGCGGGCACGTGTCGACCGCGACGCCGAGATCGACTGGGTGCTGGGGATGTTTGGCGCGTCGTTCCAGCGGTACGATGTCCAGTGCATCATGGAAGGCGAAGGCGGCACCAGCTTCATGTACGGGGTCGGCGTGCTCGACCACCACCAGCAGTTTGGCCAGTTTACCCGGCAGCACCACAGGACCGGCAACACGACCAGCGATTTACTGTTCAAGAACGTGCTGCGCGATACCGCCATCAGCAATTACGCGGGGGTGATCAAGGTCGAAAAGAATGCCAACGGCACGAACGCGTACCAGGCGAATCGCAACCTGGTGCTCAGCAAGGAAGTCCGCTGCGACACGCGCCCCATACTGGAAATCGAGTCGAACCAACTGCGGTGCACGCATGGGGCGACGGTAGGCCAGTTGGAGGAGCAGCAGCTATTCTATTTGCGCAGCCGGGGTCTGACACCCGAATTGGCGCGCGATGTGTTGATTGAAGCATTCCTTGACCCGGTGCTGGCACGCATTCAGGTCGAAAGCGTGCAACAGGAGTTTGCCAGGCTGGTCCACGAAAAAGTGGTGCGCAAAGCATGATCGATGTCCTCGATGAGGTTGAGCTGGAAGAAGTTCGCGATGACTTTCCGGTGCTGCGACAGAAAGTCCATGGCAAGCCGCTGATTTATTTCGACAACGCCGCGACCTCGCAGAAGCCGCGGATCGTCATCGAGGCGCTTCGCGACTATTACGAGCGCTACAACGCCAACGTTCACCGCGGCATCCATGCTCTGGCCGAGCGGGCCACGCGCGAATACGAACGCGCCCGTGAGAAGGTCGCCCGGTTCATCAACGCGCCTTCAACTGATACCGTCATTTTCACCCGGGGGACCACCGAGGGGATCAATCTGGTCGCGTATAGCTGGGCGCTGACGAACCTCAAGAAGGGCGACGAGATTCTGACCACGTTTATGGAGCACCACAGCAATACGGTGCCGTGGTATCAAGTGTGCGAACGAACCGGCGCGGTCATCAACCGCATCGAATTGAATGCCGACGGCACGTTGCGTCTGGACGATTTGGATAAGCTCATCACGAACCGCACCAAACTCGTGGCGGTTACCCAGCAGTCCAATGTTCTGGGGACGATCAACCCGGTTAGACAGATCGCGGATGCCGCCCATCAGAAGGGGGCGGTGGTGCTGGTCGATGGCGCCCAGAGCATTCCCCACATGCCGGTCGACGTGCAGGCCATGGCTTGCGACTTCTTTGCGTTCAGCGGTCACAAGATGTGCGGTCCGACCGGCAGCGGCGTGCTCTACGGCAATCGCGCACTCCTGGAAGCCATGCCACCGTTCATGGGCGGCGGAGAAATGATCAAGGAAGTCTGGTTCGATCACGCGAAATACAACGATCTGCCGTACAAATTCGAAGCGGGAACGCCGAGCATTGCCGAATCCATTGGGTTGGGTGTTGCGGTCGATTATCTCACCGGCATTGGGCTCGACAAGATTCGCCAGCACGAAAAACAAATCACCCAGTACACCCTGGATCGCCTCAAGGAGTTTCCTGAAATCACCGTATACGGCCCCATGGATGTCGAGAAGCGTGGCGGCCTGGCAGCTTTCACGCTGGGCGACGTCCACGCGCACGACATTGCCACCTTTGCCGACCAGGATGGTGTGGCCATTCGCGCCGGTCACCATTGCGCGATGCCGCTGCACAAGAAACTCGGACTGGCGGCCACGGCCCGGGCCAGCTTTTACCTGTACAACACCCGCGACGAAGTCGACGTATTCATCGAAGTGTTGCGCAAAGCCAAGAAGTTTTTCGGTGCCTGCCCCACCGGCCGCGCGATGGGATATTGACCCGCTGCAGCGGGGGCACTAGTGTGGGCGGAAAATCACCATGCAACCACTATCGGTCGCCCAACTGATCCCGGTTCTTCAGACGGCGATTGGCCCGACAATCCTGATCTCGGGTATCGGTCTGTTGCTGCTGACCATGACCAATCGTTTGGGGCGAACGATTGACCGGGCCCGTGCGACCGCGCGAGAACTCGTCGGCGCCAGCGAGGAAGAACAGCGAATGGGGCGCGAACAACTGCGGATCCTCTGGAGACGGGCGCGGCTGATCCGCCTGGCGATCGGACTGGCTTCGACCAGCGCGCTGTTTGCCTCCATCCTGATTATTGTGCTGTTCTTAACGGCCCTGCTTCACCTGGAAAGCGCACCGTTGATCTCCGTGCTATTCATCATCTGCCTGGGCAGTCTGATTGGATCACTCATCGTGTTCATCCATGACATCAACCAGGGGCTGGCCGCGTTGAAACTCGAGCTTCCGGCCAAGGACCTGGAGGCATGATGCCGGCTGCCGATACTCATTCGCAAGATTGTTTGAAACGAAACGACCACTTCATGCGTCTAATAGATCAGAGGTGGCCAAATATGAAAAATCGTGCCAGGAAGAATTTGATGAAGTTGCAGGATATCATTGACGTGGTCTCGCGGTTTGCCCGTAACGACCACGAGACGAGCCTGGTTGTCGCGGACCTGATCAATCGCGGATTTGTACGCATTCACACCCACGATCATCGACGCTTCATCGTGCGCTGATGCGCTGTGGGCCGCGCCGGCATTTGCCAACTACCGCGCGAGATGGCTGAGCGCGGACCCGTGAAGTTTTTACTTCCCGCACTTGTGCGATGTGATAACTTTGGAGCGCAATGCTGGAAGAACTCTATGAGGAAATCATTTTGGATCATTACCGACGCCCGCGCAACAAGGGCAAGGTCGATCCATCGGACTTTGTTGTCCACGATTCCAATCCGCTCTGCGGCGACGAGATCGATATTTCCGCGCGGCTTTCTGACGGCAAGATCACCGAGGTCAAATTCGATGGCCGGGGATGTGCCATCTGCATGGCGTCGGCTTCGATCATGACGCAAAAGCTCAGGGGCCAGAGCCAGTTGGCGGCTCAGCAGTTTATTGTCGGTTTCCTCAACATGATGCGCGGTGAAACAGCGTTTGGCGGCAAGGAACTGGGCGACTTAAAAGCCCTGGAAGGCGTCCTGAAGTTCCCTGTTCGCGTGAAGTGCGCCACGCTGGCGTGGAATGCCGCGCTGCAAGGGCTTCGGCAAGGCGCGGACAAACAATCCTGACCCAATTACACGCGGTTGTGGACCATCTTTTTCAGAAACATTTCAGCCTCGAGGAAGCTCGGGCATTGATTCCCGAACTCCGCCGGGCGTTTCAGGACGCGCATCACCGACGCGACGCGGTTCACAAAGCCGACAAAGAGCTCGGCCAGAAGCTGGAGCAAACGGGGTCGGATGTTGGCGGCGAAAAGGTCTCCGGGCTGCTGCAGGACATGCTCCAACTCAACACCCAACTCCGTCGCATCCAGAAGCTCGGCATCCAGATCAAGGACTTCGACCGGGGTCTGGTGGATTTTCCCCACCTTCGCGATGGGCGCGAGGTGTTCCTATGCTGGGAGCTCGATGAAGATGACATCGACTTCTGGCACGAGATCGACGACGGCTACGCCGGCCGCGAGCGGCTCTAGCTAGTCTTCGCCATGGCGCATACCCGACGTCTGACTCAGGGCCTTATCCCCTTCCCTGGTCGAGAATGACTCCGGCACCCAGCTGCCATTGACGTCGTGGTGAAACACGTCTCGTTGCAGAACGGTGGTGCCATCGGCATTGTGAACTTCGTGATCGACAATCCTGGTCTGAGGAACGAGGGATTGTGCCACGTCGTTTCCAGTTTTCGTCGTGTAGGCCGGCAAGCCATCCACGACCGTCTCGCGGTTGACCGAACCGTCGGGGGCCTTCGTCTCGGTCGTCGTGCTGCGCGAGGTGACCTCCCAGCCCGAGCTTCCCGGCGAACGAATCACGCTTTCGGTCTGCCTGGAGCTGCCCTGAGTGGTGATCGACGTTGTCTCTTGCGCCGTGGCAACGAGTTGTCCGTTGAGGTGATTCACCGTTTTGGTTTCCGAGGTGACAACCTGTTCGTTCGGTCCGTGGTTGGCCGTGACCGAGTTGACCTGCTTCAGCAGACTCAGGTTCCCGTTGACATCCGCGGTCTTTTCGACGGTGGTGGTGTCGGCTGCGCCACCGCTGCCCTTGACGGTGGTGGCATCCACCACGTGGTCAAGTCCCAGGTGTCCGCTGCTGTCCCGCTTGTACACGGCAGTATGGCCAGTCTCGCCCGAAGCTGTTTTGTTGACGGTGACATCCACGTGCTCAGACGCATGAACCTGGCCCTGATGGTCCTGTTCCACAACATCGGTGGAAGCGACGGATTGGCTCGGAGACACGTCCTTCGTGGTCGTGGTGCTACGCTGCCAGTCGAAATAGCTGCCGTCATTGGCCCGGGCGCGGGTAACGGAATCAATGCGTTGGGTGTTGGCGTCAACCTTGGTCTCCTTGGTTTCCTTGATTAACGGGACAACGTCGCGGTCACCGGTATCGATCGTAACAGCAGAACTGCTCGCCGAGTTACCGGCGGCCTGGTCGGACGTCTGGGCGCCGCGGAGGACGACCTGGCCGAAGCTGGAAGCGGTGGCGGCAAGTGTTGCCAAGCCGACCGCAAAGGTGATCGTATGCATCTTCATGATAATTTCCTCTCTGCTGGCAACTTATCTCTGGTTGTTGACATTTCGCAAGTGCCAAAAGCTCACGACACATGACGTTGGGGAGGCGTCTTGGCCGGATACCCCGAAACGGCATCGGGGCATCCCGCCCGACAACGCTTCATGGTTCCCGAAACCGTCAGCCTGCGCTCCAAGTTTCGCTACAACCGATGGAGAAGCAACTTAAACGCCAAAAAGGCGCCTCACTTCTGACAGCGTGGACAATAATACGTACTGCGTTGCGACTGCACTATTCGGCGAATTCTCGCGCGGCAGCGGCGGCAGGGTTGGCCCTCCCGGCCGTAGACGGCAAACCGTTGCATCTCAAAAATGCGAGGTCCATAAGCGATCGCCTGAGCCAGGGATGCGACAATTCCTCGTCCGAGCCTTCGCAATTCGTCGGTGCGCAGACTTTTCGACTGGCGACGTGGATTGATTCGGGCCCGCCAGAGCGATTCGCTGGCGTAAATGTTGCCTACGCCGGCAATCAACCGCTGATCCAGCAACGCAACTTTCACGGCGCGTGATGTCGTTCTCAGCCCCGAAAGGTCGCAACCGTCCAACAATGGATCGGGTCCCAGTTGTTCCAGAGAGCGATCGAGTTGCTCGGTCGTCACAACCTGCATCATGCCCAGCCGCCGCGCATCCTCGAAATAGGCCGTCCCCCGGGTTGTGCAAATGGCGGCGCGGTATCGTTTCGGACGGTTGAACTCAAACCAACCAGTCATTCGCAAATGCACCAGCAAATGCAGCCCTCCCGATACCTCAACGATGATGTTCTTGCCCCGGCGTCGGATACGGCGAATCTTATGTCCAGCGAGATCCTTGGTGAGCTTGATCTTCGGATCGCGGATTTCGATTGCCCGAATCCGGGCTCGCTCCAGCCGGATTACGAGCTGGTTTACCACGATCTGGACTTCGGGAAGCTCAGGCATTGACCGTTGGTTGTCGTTGGCGAAGGGTGTCCTCTGCAGCTCTCAACGAAAGGCGAAGTGCCCGGGGAGGGATTCGAACCCTCACGGTGGTGTAACCCACCTTCGGATTTTAAGTCCGATGCGTCTGCCGTTTCGCCACCCGGGCAACGGATTCACCACGCGCCACTTGCAACAACTGCTGCCCCTTGTGCAAAGTTCACTGTCGTAAGATTTGCCGTAACTTCGGAGGCAATTCCGCCCTCCAAGATTTCCACCGCGCGGCGCTTGTGCTGTGGGGCAAGGTGTGAATATCGCATCGTCATGGCGATCGTCTCGTGTCCAGCCAACTCTTACACAGTCCGGATGTCCACGCCAGCCAAAACCAGCCGCGAGATCGAGTTCAATCTCGACGAGGAGCACCGGCGTGGCTTCCACACCAGTCAGTTGATTGATTACACTTTGGAACCTAACCCGGATCCCGGGGAAGACAAAAACGCGCCACCGCAACGACTCGCGCTCGCCTCCTCCACTGGTATCTGTGGCGTGATATAACCGGCATTCCCGATCCCACTGAGTATTCAGACTTATAAAGAGGTCAGTTGTTTAAACCCATTGCTCCAGGTGTAGCCTTGCCACCGGCGGGTGAGCATACGCGGTGATTGCACCGCTGGTCGTGGCAAGCGATTTGTAGAAAAATTGGCGGTGCACCCCTTTACACCAACAACGGTGTAAGCCAATCGGGCATGGGCTCATTCAGGTTCACCCGCTGGCCGTTCTCGAAAACAGCCACTTGACGGAACGGTGTTCGCAAATCGTCGTTGTCGAAAATCCACACATGCGGAAGCTCGCGGATGGCGGTCTTGAGGTTCGCCAGCGTGCGGGGAAATCGCGCGACCAGCTTTTCGGTGGGCACATCATGTCCGCCTTGCGAGACGCGCATCGCGACGCGCTCTTCGGAAACTCCCGGCCCGGAAATTCCAATGAAGCACAGAACGACGTTGTAGCCGGTTGCCGCCGCTTCTTTCAGGAAGGTTAGCTTGTCGCCGACCGGATCAGAGAACACGGTTTCAAACACGAAACTTTCGCGTTGTTCCACCAGTTGCCGCCGGAGCGCCTCGGCCAAGTCCGCGGCTGCGTAGGGATCGAGGTTCAGTTCCCGCGCCAGAACGTCGGCGTTGATGAACCGTAGCGCGGCGGGCTGGAGATGGGCGTGGTAGAAAGTGGTTTTCCCCGCGCCATTCGGCCCCGCGAGTGCGACGATGACCGGGCGGCGGTCGAGCGGCAGGTCCTCCTTGGACTCGCGACGAATGCCGGATCTCATCCCCTCGTGGCTTTCACCTTGACCGGCTGGAACTGGCGGTTGACGAATCGCCCGACCGCGCGTTTCCCGTTCGCTTCAATGCGGATGAGCACGCCGGGTTGATCTGGGTGCGGCTCGTAGTGCGGCCAGGGCTGGCTCTGGAGAAATTCGGTCACGCGGCGGCGACCGGCAGGCGAATCCACGGATTTCAGGCACTCGGACAACGGGTGGGTCGTAGCATTACGACACAAGCTGAGCACCTGTGTGCCCTGAAGCAACGGCTCAATAGCCCTGCCGATTCTGGCCCAGAATTCCACTTGTCCCGCGATGGATCGCTCGACCGTTTTCCCGGCCAGTCGGGCGTCCAAGACCAAAGCATCTGAAAGTTTCACAGGTTGACTCATGCAGAAACGGTAGCATAATGCTACCAGATGTCAAGGTTGCGCATCAGGAGCCGACACCGGCTGTGGACGGACGCAACGACCTCAAGATCGCTGGTGGTAACCCGAGGTTGCAATGCGACCCACGACGCAGGAGCGGGAAACGGCAAAGCGGCGACAAGTCGCCGCACTCCAAAAGGGTGCGTCCGGCTATTGCTTAGCACCAGCCAGCGTGTAGAGCGGCGCACTGTCTGGAATATCCCACTTCTTCGCATTGCGAATGTCCAGCACTGAGGCGAACTCATCGACGGTTCCCCATGGCGGGACGACCAGTACCAGCGTTTTCTGTCCTCGCACTTCAAATTGGTCCATGAACTCCACCTGATCGTTCCTGGCGCACCAGAGCTTCCGGTTGAATGGCGGCCGCAATGCGCGATCAACTGTCAACAGCCAGTTCTCGTACTCAGGCAGGTAAAATTCAAACTGACGAAACCCGTAGTAGTACAACTGGTGATAATGACAAATCACCACCTGATCAGTCCGAAATCTTTCACGGATAGCTAGAAACCACCGGCGTAACTGTTGGTCATGCTCGCGAATGTCGGCCGCCGTCAGCGGAAGTTTCGCCCGCACCCATGCCGTCTTCTGCGGCGGCAGCAAGAACACCGCGCCATTGACGACGGCGATCCCGGTGATAGCCGTCACCAGCGCATAAAAGCGCCGTCCACCAAGCACGCGCTCAATTCTCCGGACAAACCTGGTGAGGACGAGCGCGACGAGGATGGCCAGCCCGGGGAAATAACACAATACGTACCCGGGCATCACAGTAATCACGGCAACCCCAAATACAATCATCGGAACGATCCACCACGCGAGGAATTGCAACTGTTCCTGACGACTGGCAATGGCAGGGAGCTTGTCCCGCCGTTCCATCAGCCATGAGAGGATTTCAGCGAGCGCCAGCACGACCGCCACGAGGAACCCGACCCAGCAGCAAGCCACGACAAATGCCAGATTCCGCATGACAATCCCGAATCCGCCCCCGCCAAAAGGGGTCAGTGGCGAATCCATCCTCAGCCGTTCGGGGTACAACCGCAGGTAAACGCCGAGTCCACCGGACAAGCGCACCATGGGAACAAACCAGGCGGCGCACAGCAGCCCGGCCACCAGGAGTCCCACCGCGAATTTGCGCCACCGCGGCCTGGGCATTTTCCAAAACGTGTACAGCCAGACCGGACACAACATCGGCGTCGTCTGCTGACGAACCCCGGCTTCCAAAGCAAGCAGGACACCCATGCCAACCACATAGGGCCAACCTCCGCCTCGGCGGATCGCCCGCCAACAAACCAGAACCGTGGCGGTGACCAGAACGCCATCGAGAAGGGTCGAGAACACTACTTCACTTTGAAACCAGCACAACGGGCTGGTCGCCAGTATGCCGGCCGTCACCCATCCGCAAGCCCGGCCAAATAAGGCTGTGCCCAGCAAATATCCGAGCGCCGCGAGAGCGGCACCCGAGACCATGTTCACCACGAGGAGACTCGTATGCGGGTCTCCCAACAAAATGTTCACGATCCGGCCGAGCAGGACGAACAAGAAATAACCGGGCCGGTGAGGCAGCCCCAGCGAAACATCATAATGCCCGATCGCCAAAGCAAATTGGGCGCTGTCCCAATGGTAGGCGAAATGGCTGCGAAATGGTACGCGGATTGCCAGGCTCACCACGAAAAGAATGGCCGCAGCCAACCAATCTCGCCGGTTGAATGTCTCGACAGCTCCACTCCTGGAAACCGCCGCAGATGCTTCCTCCATGCTGTGAGCTTACTCTGCGCGGATTCGCGGTGGAAAGAGCAAAAGCCGTCTTCCCGGTCGCGCGCTATTGGTTCGGGCTGGGGTTCAACATTTCGTCGAGACGTTCCAGCTTCTCCTGCTGTTCCTGAGAATAGGCTTTGCCGCGGCGGACGATGCGGCTGGCGACCAGTTCCTTGCCCACGAAAGGAAGTATCGCCCGTTTCTCCCTGAGCTTCAAGCTGCCTCGACCGCAGGTTTCAAACGCGGTGGGCGGAAGCCAAACGGGCGAGACGCCCGTTCTACGGTTTCCGGCGGGCGAGACGCCCACCCCACTACGGAAGGTGTGCGCTATCCACCCGGCCCGAACGGTATGGTCAGTTTTACGCCAAAGAACGCCTGGCCAGTTTGTGGATCGTGTGTTTTAACGACCGTCTGCATCTGCCCGTGGCCGAACCGACCAAACACCGGGAGGTTGTACTGCGGTGCCCCGACCTCACCGCCAAATACACCGGAGGTGGCTTCGCCGGTATCGTACTTGAATTCGAGCTTTCGGGCCGCTTCCTGCACCGTAAAGCAAGCCTTGTCCAGCCCGTACTTGGCCAGCTGCAGCGCCCTGCCAAATGGCGAATCGCTTTCCGGACCCATACCGTACTCCTGCTCGAAGTTTACCAAGCGATCGCCGTCAGTCCCGAAGTTTGGTTGGATAATCCCGCTCAAGGATGGAGCCGCGATTGCCGTATTCGTGTCCCCCTCGAGTGAAATGTCCATCGCCGCGGATGAAGACAGGAGAGTTGGCGAGATATATTCGACGAGTCGATTGGTTTGTGGTGATTGAGCGAACATGCCGGGCACCAGCCCGAAGCACGCCACCGACGTCATCAAGAAGCCAACCATTACATCTGGTGATGAATGGCAAACCGCATGCCATCGCCCGTGCATCTTTGTCACCTGACCACAAATTAATCCAGTTTACTCTGCGCTTCAAGCATGGCCATTGAGCAGGGCCATCAAAGAGGGCCTCGCACACGGCGAGAGCCAGTAGAATCAGCCGCGGTAACTGGCTGATGACGTGGGTGTTTCCCAAAGCTGGACTTCGACCACCGGCAATCCGTTCGAGCGCGCGTGAGCGAAAATTAATTTCGCAATGTTTTCAGCCGTAGGGTTTTCATCCATGACGTACAGCGCTTCCCCGCGCTGTTTCAATACCGGCAGGATCGGATCGTCCTTGTGCAGCAACATCCGGTGATCGAGCGTTTCGTCGATCCAATTTTTGATCGTCTGTTTGATATCGGCGAAATCGAGGACCATCCCGCGCGCGTCCAGCTGGTCGGCTTGAATGCGCACCTCCACGCGGCCGTTATGGCCGTGCAAATGCCGGCACTTCCCGTCGTAATTCAGGAGCCGATGTCCATAACAGAAGTCGATATGCTTCGTCACCTGGTACATGGTTCACACCCCGGCAATCAAGCGGCCGCCATCCACCAGCAGCGTGTGGCCGGTAATAAAATCGCTGCCTTCGATGAGAAACAGAACGGAGTTGACGA
>Ga0187858_10005182_pt1 | contig 11983 bp, 10 predicted proteins | sample June2016WEW_8_15_FD_133015 | JGI IMG/M metagenome (GOLD analysis project Ga0187858, IMG submission 133015) | Peatland microbial communities from SPRUCE experiment site at the Marcell Experimental Forest, Minnesota, USA - June2016WEW_8_150 | ecosystem: Environmental > Terrestrial > Soil >...
AAATTGAAAGCGAAGACGCGGTAGTCATCCAGCATTTTGGGCAGAATATCCTTGCCGAAATCGTGACTGGAATCGGGATCCTCGGCGTCTTTGAGGAGCACGGGAATGAGCACGTCGGTGTTGAAGATATAGATGCCCATCGATGCTGAAATTTTGGTTGGATCGTAGGGCGATCGGATATGGGTCAGCTGCGGTTTTTCCAGGAATCCGGTGATGCGATTGTCGTGGTCGATGTCGACGACGCCGAAATGCCGGCTATTGGCCGGGTCGGTCACCAGGGTGGCGAGGGTGGCGTCGGCGGCGGCCTCCTGGTGCTGCTTGAGCATGCGCCCATAATTCATTTTGTAGATGTGGTCGCCGGAGAGGATGATCACGTACTTGGGCTGCTCGCTTCCGATGGAATAGATGTTCTGATAGACCGCGTCGGCGGTTCCCATGTACCAGTTCTCGCTCACCCGCTTCATGGGGGGCAGGATTTCGATGAACTCGCCGATTTCACGGCCGAAAATATTCCAGCCTTCGCGGATCTGACGATTCAGCGAGAGCGCCTTGTATTGCGTGAGGATAAAAACGCGCCGCAGGCCGGAGTTGACGCAGTTGGAAAGCGTAATGTCGATGATGCGGTAGATGCCGCCGAAGATCACGGCCGGTTTGGCGCGATCGCGGGTGAGCGGATAGAGGCGCTCGCCGGCGCCTCCCGCCAGCAGGATTCCGAGCGTATCTTTCATTGGGAAACCGTCATCGGCACACCGTATAGATGCAGCGTGCGACGCGGACGCTGCCCCGGCTCAACGCGCCATACTAGCACAGGCGATGGGTTCTGATCGGTGCCGTAAGACACATGATTCGGCTCAAAAAGGAAAGCCTTAGCTGAGAGCTGAGAGCTGACAGCTGACAGCTGAGAGCTAGCAGCTAGCAGTGCACAATCTTGTCGCTCTTGATGCCGCGAGTGGCATTCCGCGAATCCACCACCAGCTTGGCCTCGTTGACAATCTTCTTGTAGTCGTAGTCGGTATGGTCGGTGACGATGAGCACGCAGTCGTACTGCCCGAGATTGTCGAGCGAGGAACACTTCATTTGCAGATCGTACTTGCGACCGCGCCCGACGAAGGGGAAGTAGGGGTCGTTATAGCTGACCGCGGCTCCCTCTTTTTGCAGCAGCTCGATGATGGTGAGAGCGGGCGACTCGCGCAGGTCGTCAATATCTTTTTTGTAGGCGACGCCCAGAACCAGAACCTTGGAGCCGTTGATCGCCTTCTTCTGTTTGTTGAGCGCGGAGATCGTGGACGCGATCACGTTGTAGGGCATGGCCACGTTGATTTCGCCGGCCAGCTCGATGAAGCGGGTGCGGAAATCGAACTCCTTCGCTTTCCAGGAAAGATAGAACGGGTCGACCGGAATGCAGTGTCCGCCGAGACCTGGCCCGGGATAAAAGGGATGGAAGCCGAAAGGCTTGGTGGCGGCGGCTTCGATGATCTCCCAGATGTTGAGGTCCATGCGCAGGCAGAGCATCTTGAGTTCATTGACCAGCGCGATGTTGACGCAGCGGTAGATGTTCTCGAGCAACTTGGTCATCTCCGCCGCCGCGGGTGAGGAGACCGGGACGGTACGGCAGAAGATGGAGCCATAGAGCGCCGATGCGATTGCGCTGGCCTGGGGATCAAGTCCGCCAATCACTTTCGGAATATCGTGACGGGCCACCTGGGTGTTGCCGGGATCCTCGCGCTCGGGCGAAAACACGACCCAGAACTCGTTCTCGGCGGCCGCTCCCTTGCGGGAAGCTTTCAGGCCGGCCTTGTTTTCCTTCTCGAGAATCGGAACCAGGACTTCTTCCGTGGTGCCCGGGTAGGTCGTGCTCTCGAGGATGACGATTTGGCCGGCGCGCAGATAGGGCGCTACCGCGTGGGCGGTGTCGGTGATGTAGCTGAGGTCGGGCTCGTGATATTCGTCGAGCGGGGTGGGGACGCAGATGATGATCGCATCCATGGCGGTCAGCTGCGAATAGTCGGCCGTAGGTTTGAAGCCGTTAGCTTTGGCCGCCGCGATCTCCGCGGGCGTGATGCGGACGATGTAGGTGCCGCCGTTCTCGAGGGTATCGACTTTTCGCTGATCGATATCAAAACCGGTGACGGGAAATTTCTGTTCGCTGTAGAGCAGCGCGAGCGGCAGTCCGACGTAGCCGAGGCCGATGATTCCGACCCGCGCCTGGCGCCCATCAATGCGGCTTTTCAAATCAGTAAAGAGGGAAGAAGCCAGTTGAGTATTCATAGGATGAAGTAATTCTAGCATTGCAGGCCGCGGAAACTGCGCTCATCCTACGACTTCCGCCTGGCGGATTGCGATCTTGATTGCTCCCGGTAAATCGAATTCGCCCGAGCAGCGCTTTCCTTAGTAACATGCGGAGTGTAGTAACCTGCCCCTTAGATGCCGTTCGTCCGACTACACATCGTGTCGTTCCTGGTGGTTGTCGCTATTGTCGCCGCGCTCGCGAGCCAGGCGGCGCGCTTTCTGGTGGTGGACGAACCGGGAACGTCCGATGTCATCGTGGTGCTGGCTGGGGAGACCAAAGTCCGGCCGGCTCGCGCTCTGGAACTGCTGCGCCAGGGAGTAGCGCCGCGCGCGTTTCTGGATGTTCAGACGCGAGATGTGATCTACGATCAGCATCTCATCGACCTTGCGCGGAAATACGTGAACGGCCTTCCGGAAGCCAACCGCGTCTCCGTATGCCCGGTGGTTGGATTTTCGACCAATGCCGAGGCCAGCGACGTAAGCCGATGCCTGCAGCCCCTGGACGCGCATCGGGTGCTGATCGTGACTTCCGATTTTCACACCCGCCGCGCTTTGCTGATCTTTCGCCATCGCCTGCCGCAATACCCGTTCAGCGTGGCTGCGGCCCGCGGTCCAGTGACTTTCGGCGACGCCTGGTGGACGAATCGCGAATGGGCAAAAACCACTCTTGATGAGTGGTTGAAGATGCTGTGGTGGGAGGCGGTGGACCGCTGGCGGTAGAGCATTTCCTGATCTGCTGTAGAGGGAGCGGGGAACGGGTAGGGCACGGCTTCAGCCGTGCCGCCAAGGGCTGCAACGGGTTCCGGCTTTAGCCGCTGGGGGCGCGCGCTCTACACCATCACGAGAAATGCTCTAGTCGGCAACTGGCAACTTTTTTTGTTCTGCGATAGTTTGAAAGCTATCCCATTTCCAACGGAGTTTCTCATGGCTCAAGTTACGATTACCGTGCGCAAGAACGGTCCTTTGCGCGTAGACGATCCCAACGGCGTGGTTGAAGTGGTGGACGCCGATGGCAACAAGTACGATCTGACGGGCAAACCGGTGTTTTCCCTCTGCCGTTGCGGAGCCTCCGCCAACCGGCCTTTCTGCGACGGTACTCACAAGGTGGCCTTCCAGGCGCCGGATACGGCGATCAAAGTCGAATAGTACTGGGTTTGTATCAGCGTACGTTCCACTTGTAGTGACGTGGCTTGCCCCGTCTGCGGAAGACGCGGCAACCTGCGTCTCTACCAGTAGAATGATGCGCTGCCTCACCGGAGGGCTTTGTGTCAGACGAACTTGTGTCTTCAAAAGTGAAAAGAGAGCGGGATCGAGCACTGGGGATGGGCGCGAGGATCACGCGCCGCGATTTTCTGAACGGAGTCGCGCTCACCGTGGGAGCGGCCGCCGTTCATGGCATCGTTCCTCCTGAAATGTGGGCGGCGGCAGCCGCCGATCTCGAAGCCCAGAACGTCCCGGGTTACTATCCTCCCGCCAGGACCGGCCTGCGCGGCGATCACGCCGGGTCGTTCGAAACCATGCACAAAGTCAAAGACCACGCTTTTTGGGACAGTGCTCCCAAGGCCGTGGACACGGGCGAATCCTACGATCTGGTCGTCGTCGGCGGAGGGTTCAGCGGACTGGCCGCGGCGCACTATTTCCGCAAGGCCTCGGGCGACAAAGCGCGCGTCCTGATTCTCGAGAACCACGATGATTTCGGCGGGCACGCCAAGCGCAACGAATTTCGCACGGGCGGCCGCACGATTTTGGGATTCGGCGGCACCTATTCCATTGAGAGCCCGGCGCCCTATAGCGCCGTCGCCAGGGCTCTGATCGAAGAACTCGGGATTGATGTGCCTTCGTATCACAACTATGTCGACAAAGATCTTTACCGTTCCTTGGGTCTGAAGCCGCGCATTTTCTTCGACCAGGAAACGTTTGGCGCCGACAAGCTGGTGGTGAACGCGGTGCATACCGGAGAAGATGAGAGCGGCCTCGGCGATGAGGACAAATTGGGCTTGGAAGAATTTCTGAGAGAAGCTCCGCTCTCGGCCAAAGCCAAGCAGGATTTTCAGCGTCTGGTCACTGGAGATAAAGATTATTTCCCCGGCCTCAGCTCCGGCGAAAAGAAGGCGCGCCTGGCGCGCATGAGCTATGCGAAATACCTGACCGACACGGCCGGGATGAGCGACGAAATCGTGAAGTTGTTGCAGGCCTTCCCGCACCCGCTGTTCGGCGTGGGCATTGATGCGGTCGCCGCGCAAGACGCGTGGGGCCTGGGGTTGCCGGGGTTCCACGGCCTCAAACTCGATCCCACACCGGGCAAGGGGATGAACCGCGACTGCATTCACAACGACGAAGCGGAGAAATATTTCTTTCACTATCCCGACGGCGCGGCCACCATCGCCCGGTTGCTGGTGCGCAAACTGGTCCCGGCGGCACTTCCGGGCAACTCGGCCACCGATGTGGTGCTGGCCAAGGCCGATTACGCAAGACTCGACGACCCGTCCTCGGCGATGCGCATCCGGCTGAACAGCACCGTGGTCAAGGTGAACCACCGGGGCGATCCAGCCTCCGCGAAGGAAGTCGAGGTCAGCTACTTTACCGCGAACAAGCTCAAGACGGTGCGCGCCGCAAACTGCATTCTGGCGTGCTGGCATGTGGTGATTCCGTACATCGCGCAGGAACTGCCGGAGGCGCAGAAGGCGGCGCTGGCTTCGGCACGGAAAGTTCCGCTGCTCTACAACACCGTCCTGGTGCGCAACTGGAGCGCCTTCCAGAAGCTGGGCACGAGCTCGATTTACGCGCCCGGCATGTACCACACCGGCGTGAACCTGGATATTCCGGTCAGCATCGGCGGCTACGAATGCACGAAAAAGGCGGACGAGCCGATCGTGGTGCACATGATGAAGGCGGCCTGCGAGCCGGGACATCCGGCGCGCGAGCAGCATCGGCTGGGACGCATCGAGCTCTACACCACCACCTTCGAAACTCACGAGCGCCGCATCCGCGAGCAACTGCTGCGGACGCTCGGTCCCGGCGGATTCGACCCGGCGCGCGACATTCTGGAAATCACGGTGAACCGCTGGCCCCACGGCTACGCCTATGAATACAATTCGCTGTTCGACCCCTTCTGGCTGGAAGGCGGCGAGACCCCGTGCCAGGTGGCCCGCAAACCGTTTGGCCGGCTGGCGATCGCGAACTCGGATGCGGACGCCTACGCGTACCTCGACTGCGCCTTCGATCAGGCTTACCGTGCCGTGCAGGAATTGAAGAAGTAGGCCGGCAACGACCGCAGCGGTCAACCGCTGCGCCACCAAAAACCAAGCGCAACGCCGACTTTGGTGGTTGTCGTTCGGCGGCAGATATGGGAGAATGCGTTCTGTTCGTAGCTACCTGCTCCCCGGAATCTGCTCTGGGGGGCCCACTGCACTGATTGCTGTGAAAAAGTGCGCGCATAAATCTTGAGATTTGCTTCGTACGATTTTTGCTCAGGCCATCTCTCGATGTGGTGAGGGAAGGTTCATGCCTATCCAGAGTGTTTTTACCGGCGTGCAAAATCCAGAATGCTGAAAACTATGAATCATCGAGTAGCAAGCCGGATGCCCCGCCCACAGCCGATGACAAGGCTTGCCGTTATTTTGTTTGCGCTCTGCCTCGGAGTTTCCCTGGCTTGGGGTCAGAACAATGTACTGACGCAGCACAACGACAACACGCGCTCGGGCTTGAATCCGAATGAGACCCGGTTGACGCCGGCGAACGTCACGGTAAGCAGCTTCGGAAAGCTTTTCACGCAGAGTGTGGACGGCGTCATCGCCGGACAACCGCTTTATGCCAGTCAGGTTCTGATGAACGAAGGCAATGTGCACAATGTGGTTTACGTCGCAACCCAGAACAACAGCGTGTACGCGTTCGATGCTGACAGCGCGCTCGGCAAAAACGCTTCTCCCCTATGGTCGGTGAGCCTGAACGATGGCGGGACGCCAGATCCGATCGCCGACTATGGTTGCACCGGGACGCACTACACCCAAATCGGGATCATGGGCACGCCGGTGATCGATCCGGGCGTGACCACGCTTTACGTCGTGGCCAAGACGGTGACCGGGGCAGGAACCAGCGCGGTGCGCAACTTCAGTCTGCATGCGCTGGACGTCACTTCCGGCAGCGAACTGTTGGGTGGGCCAAAGGTCATTACGGGCACGGCGCCGTCCACCAACGGATCGGGAACTTTCAACCCAATCTTTCAAATGCAGCGTCCGGCGCTCCTTCTGCAGAACGGTGTGCTCTACATTGCATTTGGTGGAAACGGTTGCGACGAATACGCCTACAACGGCTGGCTCTTTGCCTACGACTCCCAAACGCTGCACCAGGAGTTCGCTTTCCTGGTGACTCCCGGTGGGGCTCGCGCTTCGATCTGGCAAGGCGGAAGTGGTCCGGCGGCGGACGAGGACGGCTACATTTACGTGGTGACCGCAAACGGGACGTATGACGGGCCCACCGCAGCTAACGACTTTGGCGACAGCGTGCTCAAGATGGGATGGATCGGAAGCGTCCTGAGCGTGCTCGACTACTTCACCCCGTATAACCAACTGCAACTCTCGCAACAGGACCTCGATCTGGGTTCCGCGGGTCCGCTTATTCTGCCGGACCAGCCCGGCCTCTTCCCCCACGAACTGGTTGCGGGAGGAAAGCAGGGCACTCTCTACCTGGTCAACCGCGATACCCCGGGAGAGTACTCCTCGGATGACGACGACGTCATCCAGTCCATTCCCGGGGCCGTGGTCAACGAGCTCACCGGCGTGCCTACGTACTGGAACAACAGCGTGTATGTGGCCGGAGAAATGGACTATATCAAGCAGTTCGCTTTGGTCAACGGACTGCTCACTCAGCAGCCGGTTTCCCAAACCACCGTTGCCTTCACTGGCGCCGGTCCGGCTTCGACCTCGATTACTGCGAACGGGAACAGCAATGGGATCCTTTGGGCGATACGGCACACGAACCCGGCCCTGTTCGCCTTCGATCCCACCAACCTCGCGAACGAGTTCTACAACAGCACGCAAGCGCTGAAGTCGCGGGACCACTTGCTTCCCGTCATACGATTTGCAACTCCAACCATCTCCAATGGCAAGGTCTATATCGGAGGAACAACCGCTCTGCAGGTCTATGGACTATTGCCTGTGCTCTCCGTGGTGACCGGCAATAACCAGACCGGTGTGGAGAAAACCGTTTTGCCCACAGCGTTGAGTCTGATGGCCACGACTGCCTCTGCCTACGGTTCTGGGCCGCTGGCCGGCGTATCTGTGACCTGCAAGGACGGGGGAGTGGGAGGGGTGTTCACCCCCAGCGCAACCCAGACGACGACCGCGGCCGGAACGGTGACGTGCAGTTATCAGCTCCCCGGCCAAGCGCGCGCCGTGGCGATCACTTGCAGCAGCACCGGCTATACCAGCGCTCTGTTCAGCGAAACCAGTACGGTGGGTCCTCCCGTGCGTATGAGCACCGTTTCCGGGAACAATCAAACGGCGCCGCCGAACACGCTGCTGACCGCGCCTTTGCTGGTGAAGGTGGTCAATGCGACAGGTTTCGGCGTGCCGGGAGTGACCGTAAACTTCACCGATAACGGCGCGGGCGGGACTTTCGTTGCCACTTCGGTCGTCACCAGTTCAAATGGAAACGCCAGCGCGCAGTACACGACCGGCCCGAATGCGGGCAAGGTAACCATTACGGCCTCGACCGCCGGAGTCAAGTCGGTGAGCCTCAAAGCGACGGTGGAATAGGGCGCCTGCGGCTCAGACCCGCAATATATTGCGCGCCGACAGATGAGCCCCCGTCAGCAGCAGCATCCCCGACAAGAACGCCCAGAACATCAGGCTGACCGAGATGGCGAACGGCCCATACACTTCGGCGAAATTCAGCCGGGGCAGGGCGAAGATATAAAGGTGCTTGAGCAACTCCGAGAGCAATCCCATCAGCACCGCCGCCGGCAGGACTGCCCGGGCCGGCACCTTGCCGTTCGGCAACAGCCAGTAGACCAGGAAGAAGATGGCGATGCTGGCCCCGATCGAAAAAATCTTCATGATCACAAAGTCCACCAGTTCCACATACCAGGCGCCGTAGCCGTGCAGCGCGCTCTTCAGGATGGCCAGGCTTCCGGCGGCCGTCAATCCTACCGAGAGCAGGGCGAGCGATCCGCAGGCAAACACCAGCCCGAGCGACATCAACTGATTTCCCAGGTAAGAGCGGTTGTTGCGAAATCCCCAGACGCGGTTGAGCGCAACCTCGAGCGGCAAAAAAATTCCGGTGGAAGTAATCAGCAGCATGGCCAAAGAAAACACCTGCGCCCGGTGGTGCGCGCCAACCAAAGCATTCAGGTTTCGGATCACGAATTCCTGGCCGGTCGGAATATAGTCGCGCAACAAGTTCTCGACCACGCTGTACATCACCCGGGAATGAAAAACGTAGCGGATCAGCGTCAGCAGCAGGAGCAGGAAGGGAAAGAAGGACAGAATGGAGTTGGCAGCAACGGAGAAGGCGAAGGTGTGCACCTCTGTCCGGAGCAGATAGCGCAAGGTGGAGCGCACCATGCCTTCGGCCGGAACCGCGCGAAATGCGGCCGCGTCGTGGTTCTCGCGAAGCTCGGTGGGAGTGATCGAAGACATGGATCGAAGAGACGGTTTCTCAAATACTATCAAATACTTACGGCTTTCCGTCGAGGCGCGCCCAACGCATCCTGGACCAGTTTGATTCTGCTTTGAAAGGGCACGCCTTCACAACCTGCGGAAAAAGGCGATGTTGCACTTGATTTTGGGTGGCGCAGCGCCGGGGCCCCGGCACGCCCGCTTTTGGCGTGATGGGGTGGAGCGGTTTACCGCTGCGATAACTGGCTTATTTTCATCGACGGCTTTAGCCGCTGAGGTCACACTTTTTGCGCGGGAACGAGTTTTTCCGCACCCCTTTAGCGGCTGTGCAATGACAGTAACGCGTGTTGTGGGGCTGCCGCTTACTTCTCTTGCATCACCATGCGGAAATCACCCCACAACACCGAGTGTTGCACATTCACTTCCAGGGTCCGCCCGTGTGTACCATCCACAGATCGGTGTCCGGAGAACCGATCACCTGAAACGGCATCCAGAAGTACCCACCCTGCCCCCAACCGTTGCCCCAACTGTTCTGGATTAGAGCGAGTTGTTTCGTCTGGTCGTAGCCCAGACAGACCACTTCGTGGCCGCCCTGTTGTTGTTCCCCAGGTTTCGGAATCGGCATGACGCCGGTGTCCGCCACTTGCTGCGACATGAATGACTCGTAGACCGTGAACCCGACTGCAACCGGCCACGGTGTCGAATCGGCCAGGCACCGGAGAAAGTCCGACAAACTTCCGAGACGGTGATATGCGCCAGTCTTGTACTTGAGCGCATTCTGCGCCTGCTCTGCCGTCGGGACGGTGAACTCGCCCGCGACGTAGGGATAGAGCGACGCTTCGCAGCAGCCTTTCGCCGTCAGCACCTGGCAACCGGTGCGCGGCATCGCCCCGTCGTCATTGGGAAACGACCCATCGGCAATCAGTTCCTCGACATACAAGCACTGCGGGCTCAAAATCGGCGAGGCCTTCTCGTACTTCCGCGCGATCCACTCCCGGGCCGACGAAAAAGCGTGTCCCGTGCAGCTGCCTTCCTCGCCCTGATCCTTGATCGGTCCGCCCCACTCCCGCAGATCCACATGTTGCGGCACCGCTTCCGCTCGCGGCGAAGCCCGGTACATCCGGTCCCGCACATCGTGAAAGTCGCGGAGCGCACCAAACTTGCGATTCATCACTGGAGCCGCCCAAAAGTTACTGTCCGCACGAGCTTCGAGTGTTGATGGAGTTTCAGTTTCCGGGTTGCCGCGTCCACGCCCGGGTTGCCCGTAGGCGCCGCGAGAATGCTGTTGTAATGAGCCACAAAAGTGGAGATGCTGTAGGGCAGCTGCGCTTTTAGATTGCGGCCAGAAGCCGCATCATTGCAGGACGGAATCGCTGCCGTGATGGCATTCACCGTGCCCGCCACCAAGTTGGCAAGCAAAGTGATTTTCGTCTGCGTATTCGAGTCGCTCACCTGCGCGGCCTGGAGCACAGCCTGTTGGTCGCTCTGGTAGGCGCTCACGGCCGCCTGGAGCTGCGAGCAAACCCCGGCGCCGCTGCAGACGAAGCCTCGGCGAAGTCAGCAGCCAGCGTCTTGATGACCGTTGCGTCGGCATTGATCTTTGCTTCTAGGCTGGTATTTATCGGCTGGCCATTGGCCACGGCGGCGATTTGCAGAATGTCGATCAAAGCCGGTGCCGCCGCAGCCAGAATCGAATCGAGGGTCGATACCCAAGCGGTCGAACAGGCAGTGCAGAGCTTGGCAAGAGACAGCGAAACGACAAGAGCTTTCCTCATGAATGGTTTCTCCTTCGATTTTCCAGAAATTGACTTACTTACTTCGAGCTGACGCCGGCATACGGCGAAGGCAGCCAATGCGCCACGATGACGGCCAATGGCGCAAGAATCGCTGCGGCGGTGGCATGGTTCATCCAGAACGCAGCGATCGCCGGCGTGGCAGCGTTCGCGAGCGTAGTCAGCAGGAGCACAACTGTGGGCAGATAAGCAGCGTACTGTTTCAAAATGGCATCTCCTTAGTAATGGCGTTACATCTATGACATAGAAGAAGTGCAGCGAAATCGGTCAAGCCCTGATGCCCGACACATAAGCCGCCCATGGCGAACGCTTGGTCAGGGCTTCCCGGCGGGATAACGATCACTCTTGCGCCAGGCCAACGTGGACCCATCCGTACTCGAGAATAAGTTGGTCGTATTCGATGCCGGACTTCAGGATGACTAATGCCACTTCTGCCGGTGTACCGAACGTGGGACAAACGAAGTCGCACGCCAGTCCGTGGCAATGGGCGCTCGTTGCCACTCCGCCCACCGCCTTGTTTACCGCTACCGAACGGTAGCCGCTGCGCACGACGATAGGCCTGTCCCCAAGCAGCGTTCTAATTCTTTCCATGACCGCGGCCACAAGGTCCAGGTTTGTAATGACGGTCGGAATCGGAGTGTTGTCCAGTCCGAGCCGAGCCGCCGTCTCGGAGAAAGAGAATTCCTCCAAAGTAAAATGCTCTGAGATTGTCATGGGACTTTGTTTTCAGTTGAGTCGAGTCTTACGGAACCACCACCACTACGTTTGTCTCGCCCGTAGGTTGTGAAGGAACTGGCACATACGTCAGCGTTATTGGAACACTGTTCCCGCACGGACTAGTCAACGGAGTAGTTGGCGTACATGCAGGCGACACCGCAACGACGCTGAAGCCATAGGCTGAACCGGCGGTCTCCGTGGTTGTGTACGTTACTCCGGTTACGGTCGTAAGCGGCGTTGCAGTAACCGAAGGAGTACAGGAGGTTCCGCCGGTTGCGACCGTGCAGCTACAAATGCTGTAGCTGGTAACCGTCGAGGCTGTACTCGCGGTCCACGAAAGCACCACGGGACGCGTGCTAGATTGGGCTTGGGTTAAGGTTGCCACAACTAAGAACATGAGAATTGCAAGTCGCTTCATAAATCGCTCTCTCTCTCTCTCTCTCTCTCTCTCTCTCTCTCTCTTTCTCTCTCTCTCTCTCTCCCTCTCCCCCTCTCTCTCTTTCTCTCTCTCTCTTTCTCTCTCTCTCCCCCTCTCTTTCTCTTTCTCTTTTTCTTTTTCTTCTCTCT
>Ga0187858_10005184_pt1 | contig 11980 bp, 6 predicted proteins | sample June2016WEW_8_15_FD_133015 | JGI IMG/M metagenome (GOLD analysis project Ga0187858, IMG submission 133015) | Peatland microbial communities from SPRUCE experiment site at the Marcell Experimental Forest, Minnesota, USA - June2016WEW_8_150 | ecosystem: Environmental > Terrestrial > Soil >...
GAAGTTGCGGCCGCGACGCCAAGAACGGGCGTAACGAGCGTCGGCGACGTTGAGAAGACCAGATTGGTTGAAGTTGTTCCGGTCGTCCCCGCCGCCGAAAGCCCTGTAATATTGTTGAAACAGGTGATGCTCGCGCTTGAGCAGTTCGTGCCGCCATTAGCGGCGGCTAAGACGGTCCCGGACCAGTTTGCATTGTTTATTGTCACCGTCGAGATAAGCGCGCCCGCCGTGACGCCAGCCGCTGGAACAGCGGCAGCCGTGATCGACGAGTTGCATTGGAATCCGGCCGCGCTTTCCCATTCAAGAGCGCTTCCGGCGGCGTAGCAGGACGGCATCGCGAGCGCCGAGGGTGTTGTGGCGGTCAATGCCCCGACCACGGTATTCGCCGCCTGCGACGCGAGCCCGGTCAGCGGAAGCCCTGTTAGGTTCGCCGCCGAGCCGCCGCTCGGCGTCCCGAGCGCGCCGCCATTGACGACAACCGCCCCCGCCGAGCCAATATTGACACCAAGCGCGGTGATGACGCCAGTTCCCGGCGCGGTCGTCGCCAGAGCGGTGAAAGCTGTCCCGCCGGTCTTGGTGCAAGTCAAAGCACCGGTGTTGGCCAGCGTGCAATCGCCCGAGGCCGTTACCCACGTCGGAACCACCGAACCATTTTCAACAAGGAATTGCCCACTTGTTCCGGGAGTCAAGCCCGATACGGTCGTCCCATTTGCCGCATAATAGGCAAGGTCGTATGCGTTGCCGCTCGACACGGTTCCCCCGCCGCCCCCCGTGGTGCATGCGCCGCCAGCATCGGTAACGCCGCTCGCGCCCCACTGCAAACAATGGCCAACGGTGGGGAGCACCGAATTGATAAGCGGGAATCCGCTTGCGGCGTTGGCGGCGATACCTAAAGCAGTTCCGATGTTTGCCCCTAGCCCCGAGAGGACGGCAATAGGGATGGTCCCGTTTCCAGTCACCATTCCAGTGAGAACTGGGCTCGCCAGCGTTTTGTTGGAGAGCGTCTGCGCCAAGCCGATCATATCAAACGTGTCGCTGCCCGTCAGCGCGGGAATCGACGCATTATACGCACTCGAGCCGACGTAAGCTGTGTTGATCGTGATCGGAGCAGTCGATGTGTTTCCATAAAGCGAGATTGAGCCCGCCGCCACGCCGGAAGTTCCCAAGATCGGTGTCGCGGTGAACGCCGGCGTCGCGCCTGCTAAAACTTGCCCCGCCGCCCCCGTGATCGAGATGTTCCCGGTCGCCGTGGAGATCGCCAAAGGCGCGCTCGCCGTCACCGCCGGCGTGCCGCTAGACGTTCCCGCCGTCCACTGTGGAGAACCCGCGACCGATTGAGGCTCAATCGTCAATGATCCAGATGTCGCGCCGTAAAGTTGAACTTTTGCGTTATTTCCATCACTGGGTGATCCGATGACAATTTGTGGAGATGCGCCAGCAAAAGTTTGCGGTGCGAGCCACGTATTCGCATGGCCGAAGTTCAAGGAAGCTACGACGGCTCCGGTCGTGGGGCTGATCGTGAGAGTCCCGTCCGAATTGGAGACCGAACTGACCGCGCCGCCGCCCAAACCGCAAGGTGATCCGGCATCCGCTATGCCATTCGCACCCCAATTCAGGCAGTCTCCAATGGTGGGAATTGTTGACATTAAAGGCCGCTGGAGGACTGTTCCATATAACTGGACAGGCCACGCGCCATTTGCCGGAGACCCCTCCAATCCGTCATTATCAATGATGTTGTCGAGAGCCCCTTGGTCGAAAACCAACGGAACACCATTACAGCACACTGCATCATTAGTCTTGTTGTTCGAGACAGTCACAAGGTAAGCTGTTGACGTAAGGTTTATGTAATACCCGCTACTCCCTTGCGTGATAAAACTATTATTTGAAATCAAATCAAGCGTGTTTCCATCTATTATGTGATAGATTCCAGGCGAATACATTATATTATTTGAAATTACGTTCCTTCCCGCCCCGTTTCCAGAAAGATTGAATGTTGAAAGTCCAGATGCGGCCCCTTCTAGAAGATTTCCAGAAATATTAGACTGATTGAAGCAGCCGTAGATGCTTTCATGCCCGCCGGGCGGTCCAAAATGATTTCCAACGATGCTCATGTCCCAGTTAGCAGATGGGGTGCCAACACCCGTGCAGTCACTTTGAATAGCTCGCCCGTCCGTGGTGTCAAAGAAATTGTCGGTTATCCGCCAATAATTGCTATTGTCAATTCCGCCGGCAGTGTTTGAGTTGAATATGTAAAGAGCTGCGACTTGATTTCCGGTTCCCGTCGCCACATTACCGGATCGGATAAAGCCGTTGTCGTGAATCCACCAGTCCCATGAATTAGCGGCATAGATGGCGGGGCGTCCATCCATGAACGTGGAATGGTCGATCGTGACGGCCCACGACCCACGACCGCCCAGCGTATCAGGCGCGGATATAATCGGCTGCGGGCGATTGTTGCCTTCGAATCGCACATGCGAGAAGCGCATGGCGGAACTTACGTTCGTTTCAATGTTCGCGTTCGAAGCGCCGGGCAGCGTAATCATGGGAGCCGTGCTTTCCCCCAAGCACAATTTTGAACCACCAGCCGCCGTGTAGAACACGTTCGCGTCGGCGGTGTCCTGGCCTTCGAGCGAGACGCCGGCCCGCCATGTTACTGGCGTGACGATATTGTAGCATGTCGTGGCTGGAGGCAGCGCGATCACACAATATTGCGTCGAGCATGAATTTACCGCTGATTGCAACGCCGGCCCCGCGTCGATCGTGCCGTTGTCAATCGCCGCGCTGCCTGCGTATTGCCAAATCGAGCGCAATTCGAGGCCGCTACCAGGCTGTCCGATGATAGCTGAAAGCGGCGTATCGGTCGGCGTGCGCTCCGCGCTCGTTCCATTGCCCATGACATGGCCAGGCTTGACGGTCGGATCGGCATGAACAGGGAAAGCCGCGAGCGCCGACAGCAAGATAGCGAGCAAAAGCCTTTTTATCATGATATGAACCATCCGCCGGAGGTTAATGGATATAAAGACTTGCTGCCATAATCCGTATCTATGACGGCGATTCCGTTCGCCACGGCCGCCGCCGCCGATAGACCGTCGATGGTCTCGCCAGACGCCGGCGTGATCGTAATGTTGTTCGTGTTGGCGAGGCCGGAATAGTCTTTGATGATGAGAGGAATCCCGGCGCGACCGACCGATGGCAGAAGTTGGATCGTGACTGCGCCACCAGGCGATGGATTGATGAGCAGCGCTGTGTCGGCTGCCAAAACGACCGTGGCGCCCGCGACCGTAATCATGCGAGGGACGACGACTCCACCACCGCCGCCGCCGCCTGATCCTAGCGCGTTGGCATACGCATACGAAAAGACGCCCGTCAAAAGGTCTTGAACGGCCACGACTTGAGTTGGCGTGATCGCCACATCGGGCGCGAGAAGTCGATAGTTCGGCGCGATCGTCCAAATGCCATTCGCCTTATTGACGCTGATAAAAGCCGCGCCGCCAACCCGCGTCGGGAACGGAACACGGACATTTACTCGAATATTGGCAGGGAGCGTCATATTCCGCGCCCTCCAAAGGCGATTGGGAGTTTCCCGATGAGAAGCTGGCGCGCGTCGTCGTTGGCCGCGTCTTCGAGACGAAGATAGACGTTGTAAGTCCTGCCGCCGTGCATTTTCTGCATGACGGTGTAGGGAATTTGAATTTGGATTGTCCCTACGTCGATGATCGAAATGTAATCGGCCAAGGAAGCGAAAATGATCGGTTCGCCTTCGCATCCATAGTAAGAAGATGAATATGGTTGTCCGTAGCTATTCCCTCCGCCGCCATGATGCCGAGGCGGGGAAATTTCGAGGTAAAGCTGATAAAGAGGGTTGTTGTTCGAGTCCGTTAGGGAGATGAGGTCGCCGGTTTGGTCGTCGTTTATTTGAACGATCTGCAACCATGTTTCGCGATTGCTGATGGCGGGGAAATATATTGGATATTCATACATCGAAACCTCAAAGGTGCATGTAGAAAGTCCCGAGGATGAATGGCATCATGTTGTTGTGCGCGAGGCCACCAGCGTGGTCGGTCAACGTGATTCCCGTGCTGGCGGGTTCCGTATAGACGCCAGAAGGACTAGATGCTCCTTCATTGGCATAAACGATCGCGGTCGTCCCGGAACCAGGCGCTGATGCGGGCATTTGGTGCTGGTGCTCAGGATCATTGAGCGTTATCTGCCCAGCGGGCGCCTCGGCGACGACGAGGGTATGGTTCGCCTCGCCACCGCTCGCGCCGGGCGTCGTCGGGCCATCGCCGCCGCCTGACGTGACGTTCGCCGCGAGTATGCCGCCTGCCGGCGTGTTGCCCATGTCATCGAGGCCGACCGCGCATTTATCACGCCAATCCGGCAGTCCGATGGTCTTGTTCACGCTGAAATCAGCCCCGGCGGACGCGCCACGACCACCGCTCACAGGCGCTTTCGAATTGGGGAAGTTGTTCCACAGATAGACGAACAGGTTTTGCGTGTCGGCGTTGGCGCGCTGCGTCGCGCCGGATGTCGCCGCGCCGATCGTTTGCGCGTTGAGCTTGACCCAGCCAATCAGGACTTCCGATGTCGCTCTGAATTTGATGTCGCCCGTGGCGGCTATCGTTGACGGATCGACGCCGCCGCCTCCGCCACCGCTGCCCGAGGACGGTCCGATGACTTGCATCGACGGATAATCGAAGATGACGGTTCCGTTAGCGTCAGTCAGACGCACATGAACCTGTCCATCCGCGAGATAGAACATTGGAATTCGGCCATATTCATCGGCGACGAGCGGATTTGGATTGACGATCGTGAGACCGAAATCCTGGTATGAGTTCTGAAACGTCGCGACGGTGCCGACTTGGAAGAAATAGAGCAATGCGCCCGCGAGCGGATTGCCGTTTATGTCGAGTTGCTGCGCGAGCGCGAGGTTGAGGGTTCCGGCCATCGGTTATTGTCTCGCGTTTTCTTCGCCGGCGCGGCGAGTGACGGTGAGGACTGGACGCTGCGTCGGAACGGGCGGCGGCTGATCCGCCTTTCGCCGCTGCGCATCGGCTGCGATGGCTCCCGCCGCGACGTTCGGGGCGAACGGGCGCAGATACGCTTGGATTCCCTTGGATCGGGCCGCCATACTGATCGCGCGATCTATCTTCGCTGGATCGCTTGACGCCAGAAGTTCGCCAACATGCTGCATGACGCGGGCGTTGACTGCATGGCTCCCGCGCTTGGCGAGCGCGCCCGCGACCGCCCCAAGGCTCGCGTCCTTCATATCGCCGCCTGAGCCTAGATAGGTCGCCCCGCCGATCAGGCTTCCTTGGCCCATTTCTTTGAGATATTGGAGTTGTTTCGCCGTCGTTGAGTTGCCGGCTACCGCTTCATTGAGGCGTTGCATTATCCCTTCGCCGTAGAGATATTTCTCCAGCTCTCCGGCTTTTTTTTCTCCAACGGCCATTTCTACGCGCCGTCTTGCCTCTTCCGAGTTGAAGATTTTTTTAACCACATCCTGCCGGTATGGAATTTCCCGCACCTTTGTTTCAAGTTCCGACATGAACCCGTGCGCGAACAGCTTGCGCTCCGGGTCGCTCATCTTCGCGATGGTCTTGGCGTATTCGTTATTTTTGCCGGTTGCGGTCAGAAATTTAGCGCCAGCTTCCAGCGCATCCTCCGCGCCAAACGCGCGTGCGGCCATGCCCCTTGCCTCGCCATATTCAGGGTGAACGTCATCGAGATGTTCGCGCAGCACCCGCGCCCAATCCCTAGCGTCGGCATTGCCGGACTTCCCGGCTTTGTCAAGATTTCGCTTCACGTAATCCCAAAACTGCAAATTTGGGATTTCTCGTCCTTCGCCTTCCTTTAGGATAACCCGTCCGTCTGGAGCGGTCGTGAAGGGATTTTTCGGCGGAGCAAATCCCATCTTGGCGGCGTCATTTTTTGCCGATACCATCGTTTTTCTGATGGCGTCCTGAACAACTGGAGCTTGAGACAATTGCGCAAGGCTATCGTCCCATATTCCATTCGATCCAGCCTCATACGCCTTTTTATAAAGCGGGCGGTTCGCTCTGGACGCCGCTTGTTTCAGCTTATCGAGCGTCTCGACCGAGTTTCCGCCGCCCAAGTCCTGCACAAGATTGGCCACGCGATTGGACTGCGCCTCATAGCGTTCGTTAAGCGTCTTTTTAAGGGCTATCTCTGCTTCTGGCGATGCGTTCGCCGCCGCCCGCGCGAGGTTCTGCGTCCCGGCGCCGCCGAGGTCGCCTGCGACCATTGGCTGGCCGCGACGGACTGCTTCCTCGAAGGCGTCTTGCGACAGTGGAGCGCCTCCAACAGCCCGGTCACGCGCGACGGACTCCCCATACATCTTCTCCGCCACCGCTTTGGGGTCGCGAAGCCCTGCGATAGCTTGCGGGATGCCGCTTTTGCGGGCGAGCGCCTGAGCGCCGAGCGAAAGTCCCTCCATGACGGGCGGGGCGGCCCCGCCTAGAACCACGCCCGTTCCGAAGCCTAAACCAGCGTTCTTAGCGACTTCTGGAGTGTTCGTTAGGTCGGGGCTTGATCCGACGCCCATCAGGCCGCCTTGCACGCCGCCGACGCCCGCGCCCGCCGCCATTCTTCCGGCGATGGTCGGAGACCGCGCCGCCGCACCCATCGGGAGCATTAGGCCTCCCGCCACCTCGCCAGCGCCAGATTCCCAAGGATGCTCTTCGAGGTTCGCTTTATCCAGAGCGCGCTGGGCGGCGAGATTGCCCTCGTAGTCCCCTGACTTGCCACCAATGCCCGTAGCAGCGCCCGCGCCCGCAGCCAAACGATCAGCGAAGCCAAATGTAAGGGCGTTCGCCGCGCCGCGAACGAAGGCATCGGCTGAATCGGCGAATGTGGTTCCAGTCTCCTGTGCCGGCTTTCCGCCACCTTGCCCACCCCACCCCTTTTGAAACGCCGCGAAGGCCTGTTGCGGCGTCGATCCTTCTGGGCCTTCGACGACGTGATCTCTTCCATCTGGGCCAGTGAAAACAAACTCGGTCATCTTGGGCCTTTATAGACAAATCCGCCGTCTAACTTGGTCCCCGGCGCGATAGGTGCGCCGCCGCCTTGCGCGCCTTGATCGCCAGTTTCCGCCTTTGCCGCCTTCAACTCGTCTCCAAAGTCTCCCGTCGTTAGCTTGAACTCCTTCATCGTATCATGGACGGATTCCTTGGCGTTTTTCAGCTCGATCTTCATTTGATCGAGAGCCGTTCGCATTTGTCCTTTGCTCCACGCGCCGCTGAACAAATCATCTGCTTTCTTCGCCGCGCCCTCGGTCGGCGTTCCGCCAGCCTTGAGAACGCGGGCGTAAACGCTCTTTAGTGATTCGGCGGAGACGCCAAGACGAATAAGGTCTTCGTTTCCTGATCTCTTTTTGAGATTGTTAATGGCCGCGTTGATGTCGGAATATTGCCCATTGCCTAGCTGGTCGATGGTCTTTTCTAAGACTGGAATGAGCTTCTGGGCCTCGTTTCCGACAAGCTCCAACCCGACGACGCGGTTTGACAATAAACGCTTGCCCGCCGCCATGGCGCCGAAGGATTGCTGCCGCTCCGCGATGTCGCCTGGCGTCAATCCTTGCTCGGCTCCCTTCTCATAAACGCGGTTCATGATCGCGTTCGACTCTTCCTTGCCTTGAACGCCGCGACCCATGTTCGGGGGAAGTTTTCCTGTTTTAAGGAATGTATCCGCCGCGCCTTCAATCGCCTGCGACGTTAACCCGCTACCGGGATATTGCCCTTGGAAAATCACCTTGCCCGTTCGAGGATCAACATCCATCTGGCCCGGCCGCCTTTCTACTGGCGCTATGGCCTTAAGCCGCTCTTGGCGGTCAGCTTCGAGGACGGCGGCCCGTTGCTGCGCGAATTTACTCGGGCTCGCGCTAAGTTTGGCGATTTGCTGCTTCTCGGCCTCGATTTCTTCTTCCTGCGTTTTGAACCCCGGATCGAGCTTCGGCTGATAGACGAGCGGCTGGCCACCGCCCGCGCCGGCTGTGCCGCTCGGTCCGACTTGACCCGCCGCGCCTGCTTGCGCGGTCTGCTGCGTCGCTGCCTTTAACGCGGGGTTTTTCTGAATGAGCGTTTGCAGCTTTGCCGTTTGCTCTGGGTTAAGAGGCGCATCCACGCTTGGCGCCCGCAGCGCCTTTGCGACGCTGGCCTGCTGGTTTGGCGTCAATCCTTGGGCGAGGCTCGCCACGCTGCCGGACGCGCCCGCCGTGAGTTGTCCCTGGCCAGCCGAAGGACCGCTGCCGTTCGTCGCCGGCGGATAGGTGCTGCCGCCCGCGAGGTTAGCGCTTGGTGGGCGAGGCGTGGCATCATTCGCTCCCAGCGATGCGACTTGCGTCCTCTCGCCGCCGGGCAATCCCGCGCGCTCAGGCCCCTTCCATCCGTGCCAAGCGCCCCAGCCCTCTTTCGCCGCTGTGTCGAGCGCGAAATCGACCTGTTTCCGCCACGTCGATGGGTTCCGCGCGTCAAGCCCGGTCTGCCTGGTGAACGTATCCCCTAGACCGGGAACAGCATTTCCGCCACCCGCGACGCCGCCGTAATGAAGTTGGAAGGGCCCGAACGAGCTGCCCGCATCTCCCTCGTATTGAGCAAGTCCTTCGCTTTTTGCCACCCTGAGCGCCACATCCGGGTCAATCCCACGCGCCTTGGCGGCTTCTGCGATATATTGCGCCTCAACGCCTTGGTCGATGACGGAACCCTTGGTGCCTTGCACATATCCGCTAGGCGCAGCCGCCGCCCCTCCCCCACCAAGGAACTGGTCGGCGGGCGCGGGCGCGTATTGTTGCTGCTCCAAGGAAAGCCGACCAAGCGCGGGAATAGAACTCGTATCGCCGGTCTGCGCCAGTGTTTGCATAATCTTCGCGTAGTCAGGCTGGCCGCTCGCATCCATCGGCAGGCCGCCGGCGAACGCCGCTTGCTGCTTCTGCTGCTGCTGCAACTGCAACTGTGCCGCTTGCAACTGCGCTTCCCGCAACTGCGCGAGCCGATTTTGCTCCGGCAGAGAGCCGAGGTCGCCGACCTGTTGGCCGAAGTTGTCCCAATTCGGCGTCGGATAGCTCGGCGCGTTGACGTAGGAGCCCGCCATCAAGCCGCCTCCAGCAAGCCGCCGAGTTCGGAAGCGAAATTCGTTGCCTTGCCATAATCAACTGCGAGGAATCCGCCAATGTCGGTCACGGCGTCTGGATTGGTTTCTTGGACTTCCTGCGCCATGACGCCAATGCGGGTCACTGGATCGCCCTTGTAGCGGTAGCGGTAGATGTTCGTTCCGTCGAAAAGCTCGCCGACGGTCTGAATGTCTTCTTTCAGGCGCTCGTCGCTGAAGATCGACCCGATGCCGCTCATTAGGCTCGATCCAACGGTTCCGCTCGTCGGCGAGGATAGAAGGCCGCCGATGGCCTTGCCGCCGCCCGTGAGCCAATTTTGCGATTGTGCTTGGTTCGCCAAGCTCGCCGACGCCTGCGCGTTGCCGATGCCGCCAAGCAGGCCGAGTTGGTTTTGTGTGAGTTGGTTCTCGACGCCTGCCTGCTGATTGCCGAGATTTTGCGCGACTCCAGAGATGCCGCCCGCGACGTTTTCAGCGCCGGTCAAATAAGGCTGGAGCTGGCTGACATAGTTGCTGTAAGTGTTCTGGGCGAGTCCTTGGTCATAGTTCGCCAGCGCGGTCTCCTGATTGCCTGAGCCGAGCGTCCCGTTCGCCGCGCCGGCCGCGTTGATCGCGTTGTTTCCCGCTCCGAGCGAAAACTGATACCCCGGTGTGGTCTGGAGCTGCGCGAGCGCGGATTGCGAACCGGCGGGGCCATTGAGGCCGAGCGCGTTGCCAAGCGCGCCGGTGCCTGCGGCCATCGTCGGCTGGAGCGCGGCATAGGGCGCGGTCGCCGACGCCGCCGCTTTTGTTAGATCAGTGTTGGCCGTAGTCGCGTTCTGGCCCGAGGCCTGGAGCCCCGCCAGCATCGCCATCGTTTGCTCTTGCGAGGCTTGGTTCGCGCCACCGAAGAGGTTGGAAAGGAAGCTCATGTTAAACCAGCCTTATTCTGACGACGCCGGACGCTTGATAAAGGCCGTTAATGGGAACGCCCGCCGCCGCCGCTGCCGCGTCATTCGCCGCGCTGGGAAGCGGGCCGAGAGTGTTCGCCGCCAGCGCCGACATGAATTGCGCGAAGGCCAGAGTCGGGACGCCGCGACTATCAACCCACTGATTTGAGATCGGCGGGAGGTTCGCGAGCTTGTTTTGCGCCACGGATCAGCTCCCTACCATCCGAATGTCGCTCGATTGCGTCGCGCCGAGAAAGCTCGCGTAAACCATGTCCGTGATGTCCAAGCGCCAGCGAACGCCCATCGTTCCCGAGAGGCCCATGTTCATGACCGACACCCGCGACCTGAGAACATTCGATTGCGCGCCAAGAGGCCGGATCAAGGGATTCCCCCAATTCTGCCCGCCGTCTTTTGACATCGAAATCGCCACTTGTGGATTTTGAGCATTCGGCGGGGAAGTCAGATCGACGACGACGCCGGCGGCGACATAGGCGTTCGCATAGACGCTGCCCTGCAATTCGATATGCGTCCCGTCGATAACCGTGATCGGCCATGTCCCGTTCGCCTCGGTCGTGCCGGTGACGCTGGAGACAATCGCCTCGTCGTTTGTGCTCATGTTGGCGGTCGTCGCCACGGTAAGCCGCACGACGCCGCCGGTTCCCGCCGCCGAGCCCTTTACATTCGTCGTAACCGATCCAACGGCCTGGCCGACGCCGACCACGAAATCGAAGTCCGCGCGCGCGACGCGCTGCTGCGCCGGGAACTTCTTAACTGGCCCGGATTCGATCCGGTAGAGGATTGGCGTCCCGGCTTCCGTCCGATTGGTGTCGTCGGCGAACAGCATGTTTCCGCTTTGCTCGTCTCCCATCAGCCATTTGCCAAACGCAGGATGCCCGCCCGTCGCTCGCCAGCGGCCATAGACGCCTGCGGGGGTCAGTGACCATCGCTCGGTCCATTTGCGGGTTGAAAGGTTGAACTCCCAGGTCCAAGCGGGCGAGGACAGCGCCCAAAACTTCTTTCCCCCGATGATGTATGCGCCGGCCTCAAGCGTATTTCCCAAGCGAACCTGCGCCTCGATGAGCAAGTCCAGATCAGGCGGAGAAGCCTTGATTTGCGTCAGCGCGCCGGCTGTCATCCAATGCACGCCGAAATCTTGCGCTACCCACAAAAGCTCGGCGAAGCCCGTTTCGAACCCCGCAATCGCCGCCGACTGAATAAGGCCCGTCTCCAGAACGACGAGGCGGGAATATGGGAAATTCGGGGCCGCTAGGGCCGCGTCTTGCCAAACCTCGCATGAGCCGGTCGTAAACAGCATGAGCAAGCCGGAGAAGGCGATGCCGCGCAACAGCGTGACATCGGACTTCGCTTGCACGGTGATGTGGGTAAGCCCGTTCATCAGCAGGCTGTTGATCTGCGTCGCGAAGACCAGCCCACCGGGGAAGGTGAAGAACAAATATCCGTCTTGGAAGCAGACCGAATTGGCCACGCCGGACATCGCGCCTTGGCCGGTATATGCCGTTGGGATGCCAGAGAAAGCCCCGAATGTTCCTTGCCCGCCCGACAGGTCGCCGGAGGTCGGCGCGAATGTGATCGTCTCGCTCCCGGTCGTCACCGCGCCAACGAGATATGTCTGATTTCCGATCGTTCCTTGATGATGGATCGTCAGGACCGCGCCAAGGACCGTGGAAGTGACGTTCGCCGCGATAAGCGTGGCGTTGGCGTTTATGAGGGTATTCAACGCAGCGGCAACCGTGGCGGCCGTCTCGCCCGCGCCCAGCGTGTGGCTTATGGAAATCGGGAACGGCGGGGAAAGCGCCGGGTTGAGAATGTCGATCGTAACCACATCGCCGGATGTGAAGGTGGAACCTCCAATCGTCGCGGTCGCGGTCGCCGGGAGGACGGGCGCGCTGCCGATGACATAGGCC
>Ga0187858_10005194_pt1 | contig 11967 bp, 10 predicted proteins | sample June2016WEW_8_15_FD_133015 | JGI IMG/M metagenome (GOLD analysis project Ga0187858, IMG submission 133015) | Peatland microbial communities from SPRUCE experiment site at the Marcell Experimental Forest, Minnesota, USA - June2016WEW_8_150 | ecosystem: Environmental > Terrestrial > Soil >...
GGCATTACGGACCATCATCTCCAGGGTGAGGATGCGGCCCTCGAGCATGCCCTGCTCGTTCTTGGCATCCTCGTACTCGGCGTTCTCCGTGATGTCACCGAAGTCCTTCGCGTATTTGATCCGCTCGGCGATCTCGGGGCGCCGCACGGTCCGGAGCTCGTCGAGCTCCGTCTGGAGCTTGCCGAGGCCCTCTTTGGTGAGCAAGACCGGCTTGTCCATGGTGATGGCTGACCTTCGTGAATGCGGATGGGGCCTGGCGGGCGACGCCGGCGCATCAGGGGGGAAGCACGGGAGTATAGGTGCTCAGGGTGAAACGATGGTGGCGACGTTCAGGTAACAAAGTGACCCCACCTGGTTGACCCCGATCTGATAACCTACCAATATCGAAGCCAGCGGTCGGGGACCGCACTCTCATAGCCCCCCCTCTCGGGGCGTCTCTGGTCTTCCAGGGGCGCCCTCTTTTTTGACCTGGGAGCATGCTCACGTCCCGGGCGGCGAGGGCGGAGCGGCCCGTGAGGCCGAGCTGGTGCTGGAGCCTGACGGGTCCCTGCCGGGTCAGCCCTCCCCACTCGTGAAGACGGGGTGGAACCACCCCCCCGGCCCCAGCCCCGCCTCCAGGGCCTGATCGAGGATCACGTCGAGGTCGGCGCGGCTGACCAGGGTCTGGACCATCGCCCGGAGCCGGGCGGCGCCATTGCATCCCCGGATGGTCCAGGCCACGTATTTGCGGCCCACCACGAGCGCCCGGGCCTCCCCGTGGTGGTCGATCAGGAGGTCCAGGTGGTGGCGGGTCAAAGCGATCCGATCGGCGAACCCGAGGTCGGGGAGCAGCTCGCCGGTGGCCACGTGGCGGACCGCCTGGCGGATGAACCAGAGGTTCCCGAGCGCCCCCCGGGCGATCACCACCCCGTCCACCTCCCCGGCCAGGAGCCGGCGCCGGATCTCGCGGACGTCGGTCACGTCGCCACTGCCCACCACGGGGATCCGGACCGCCCGCTTGACCCGAGCGATCTCCGCCCAGTCCGCCTGGCCCTGGTAGCGCTGGGCCCGAGTCCGCCCATGGACGGTCACCATGGCGCAGCCCGCGTCCTCCAGGGCCCGGGAGAGCTCCGGGGCGTTGATGGAGGTGTGGTCCCATCCGAGACGCATCTTGGCGGTGACGGGGACGTCGACGGCCTCCGCCATCGCCTGCACGACCCGGGCGGTGGCGTTGACGTCGCGGGCGAGAGCCGCGCCCGACCCCCGGCCGGTGACCCGGGGCACCGGGCAGCCCAGGTTGACGTCCACGACCATGGCCCCGCGGGCGGCGCAGATCGCCGCCGCCTCGGCCATCACCCCGGGGTCGCAGCCCACGAGCTGGGCGGCCACGGGGCGCACCTCGGGGTCGAAGCTGAGCAGCTCCAGGGTCCGCGGGATGAGCCGGACCACCGCCTCCGCGGCGGTCATCTCGGCGGAGACCAGGCCGGCGCCGAGCTCGCGGGCCAGCCGCCGGAAGGGAGCGTCGGTGATCCCGACCATGGGCGCGATCAGCACCGGGGAGTCCAGCTCCAGCCGGCCCACCCGGAGCCGCGCCGGGGCAGGGAGGGTCGGAGGCGGCGCCGTCGAGGCGGGGCCCGCGATGCTCATGACGGCCATCGTAGGGGCCGGGGCGGGAGCCGGAGCCGGAGCCCCACCGGACTCAGGCCGTGTTCAGCTCATGGAGGAGCCGGAGCCCCACCAGGGTCAGCCACTCGTCGGTGGCATAGACGCCGGGGATGAGCCCGGCCATCAGGGGGGCCAGTCCCCCGGTGAGGATGAGCTTGGGCTCCCCCTCCATCTCCCGGCGCATCCGGGCCACCAACCCCTCGGCCAGGCCGGCGTAGCCGAGCATCAAGCCCGCCTGCATCGAGGCCCGCGGGTTGTGCCCGAGCACGGCGGTGGGTGCGGCCAGGTCGACGTTGGAGAGCCGGGCGGCCCGCTCCACCAGGGCGTCGTGGCTGACCATCAGCCCCGGGGCCACCGCCCCTCCCAGGTAGTCGCCGGCGGCGTCGATGGCATCGACGGTGGTCGCGGTCCCGAAGTCGCAGATGATCGCCGGCCCTCCGTAGAGGTGCTGGGCGGCGACGGCGTTGGCGATCCGGTCGGCGCCGACCAGGGAGGGGTCGTCGTAATGGATGCGGATCCCTGTCCGCACCCCCGGCCCGATGACCAAAGGGGGACCGCCGAAGCGCTGGCGGCCCAGGTCCTCGAGGCTTCGCGAGAGGTCGGGCACGACGTTGCTGACCGCGACCGCCGAGATCGCCTCCGGCTCGACCCCGGCGGAGCGGAGCAGGGCCACCACCACGAGCCCCAGCTCGGCGCCGGTCGCCCGAGGCTCGGTGTGCAGCCGGAAGTCGGCGACCAGCCGGCTGCCGTCGAAGACCCCGAGCACGGTGTCGGTGTTGCCGACATCGATGGCGAGCAGCATGGAGGCCGATTGTGGCGCGCGGCGACGCGCGGGCGCCACATGGCATCGGTGGGGCGGACGGGTAGGATCGATCCCGCAGTGAAACCGGTGCATCTCGTGTGCGACAGCACCGCCGACCTCGGCCCCGCCTACTACCCCGCCCACGACGTGGAGCTGGTGCCGCTCCGGATCATCTTCGGGGACCAGCAGTTCCGCGATCAGGTGGAGATGTCGACCGGCGACTTCTACCGGCGGATGCGCGCCGGCGGACCCCATCCGCGGACCTCACAGCCGCCGCCGAGCGACTTCGCGGAGGTCTTCCAGCGGCTGGGGAGTGGCGGCGGCACCGTGATCTGCACCACCATCTCGTCCGACCTCAGCGGCACCGCCGGATCGGCGATGCAGGCCCGCCAGTCCCTGCCCGACCTCGACATCCGGGTGGTCGAGACCAAGTCGTGCGGTCCGGCGCATGGCGCCGCGGTGGCCATGGCCGTGGCCATCCGCGACCGTGGCGGCGCCGCCGACGCCATCGTGGCCGCCATCGAGCGGCTGAGGGCGACCCAGCGCCTCGTCTTCACGGTGGAGAACCTCGAGTACCTGCGGCGGGGGGGGCGGATCGGCACCGCCCGGGCCCTGATCGGCACCGTCCTCAGCATCAAGCCGATCCTCGGCTTCATCGACGGCAAGGTTCAGGTCCTCGACCAGGTGCGCACCTACAGCCGGGCCCTCGACCGCCTCGTCCAGGAGCTGGCGGCCGCGGTCCGCCTCTGGGGATGGACGGCGGCCACCCTGGCCCACGCCGACAACCGCGAGGGCGCCGAGGCCCTGGCCGAGAAGGTGGCGGACGTCACTGGCGAGCCACCCCAGATCGTCGAGGTCGGCGCCGTGCTCGGCTGCCACGTGGGGCCGGGAGCGTTCGGCCTCTTCTACCACCCGGCCTCGGCCGTGCAGACGTGACCCGGATGGCGCGTTCGCGGCGCTTTCGCCAGCGAGTGGGGCGCGGGTTAGGATCTGTGCCTGAGTGAGCCGAATCCACGTCGTCTGCGACAGCACCGCAGATCTCGACACCGCATACGCGACCGCCCACGACGTCGCCGTCGTCCCCCTCCGGGTGATCTTCGGCGAGGATGAGTTCCTGGACGGGGTCGACATCTCGACGGCGGAGTTCTACCGGAGGATGGAGACCGATCCCCACCTACCCAGGACCTCCCAGCCGACCCCCGCCGAGTTCGAGGAGGTCTTCCGCCGAGTCGGGGGCGACGGCGCAGCCATCGTCTGCACCACCATCTCGGCGGAACTGAGCGGGACGTACGGGTCGGCGCTGCAGGCCCGGGCAGCCCTGCCCGACCTGGACATCCGCGTCGTCGACAGCCGGACCGTGGGGCCGACCCACACTGCCGCGGTGGAGGTGGCGGTGGCACTGAGAGATCAGGGCCGTGACGCGGACGCAGTGGTGGCCGCTTTGGCCCGTCTCAGAGAGCGGCAGCGCCTGGTCTTCGCCCTCGAGACCCTCGAGTACCTGCACCGCGGTGGACGCATCGGGGGCGGACGGGCCTTCGTCGGCACCGTCCTCAGCATCAAGCCCATCCTCGGCATGACCGATGGGAAGATCGAAGCGGTCGACCGGGTGCGCACCTACCCGCGGGCGCTCACCCGCCTCATCGAGGAGGTGGCGGCGGCGACGCGGGAATGGGGTCCGACCAAGGTGATCTGCGCCCACGCCGCCAGGCCCGAGCAGGCTCGGACCGTGGCCGAGCGGGTGGCGGAGATCACCGGGGAGCTGCCGCGGGTGGTCGAGATCGGGGGGGTGCTCGGCTGCCACGCCGGCCCCGGCGGCTTCGGGATCGGCATGCACCCCGCCTCCGTTGTCGAGGGCTGAACCCGCTCACCCCTCCCCGGTGCTAGCATTGCTGGTCGGATGACCAATCAACATGTACTGGCGCCTGAGCTGAGGCACGGGACCGCGGACGCCGAGATCGAGGGTCCGGGCGGCCGCGCCGCGGTCAGCCGCCGCCGGCGTGGTGAGATCATCCACGCGGCGGCCCACGTGCTGGGGCGGGCGGGGTGCGCCGACACCTCGATGAAGGAGATCGCCCGCCAGGCGGGGGTCGCCCCCGGTCTCCTCCACTACTACTTCGAGTCCAAGGACGAGTTGCTGACGGCCGTGGTCGGCGACCTTCAGGAGCAGATGACGGCGACCTGGACGGCGGCGGTCACCGGGGGCGACGACCCGCTGGAGCGGCTGATCGCCGGGCTGGACGCGGTCGCGGCCCGCTGCGGCCAGGAGCCGCAGCTCTGGCGGGCCGGCCTGGACCTCTCCCTCCTCGGCCTAGCCAGCCCGGTGATCCTAGCCCGCTGCCGGGAGCTCCGGGGGGCGATCGTCCAGGCCATCGAGGTCGAGCTGCGCGGGGCCCTGGGACGGCTGCCCGCGTACACCCTGGTGCCGCCCCGCGACCTCGCCGGTGCCGTCGCCTCAGCGATCGACGGGATGGCGCTGGCGGCGCTGGTCGAGGGGCGTGACCCCGCCGCCTCCTTCCGTGCCCTCAAGGTGATGCTGCTCTCCCTGGTCGTGGCCGCCCACGTCACCGCCGGTCAGGAGCCGCCGGTCGCCCGGCTGGCCCATCTGCTCCGGCCGCGCTGATGAGCCGCGACCTCCGCTGTCCCCACGGCTGCACCGGCGGCCGGTTCGAGGCCCTCAACGCCCCTCTCTACGTGGATTCGCGGGCCTGCTACCTGGAGCACGACGACAGCCTCGCCACCTTCGTCTGCGCCGAGTGTGCCGCGGTCGCGATCGACCTCGCCGAGGCCGCGGAGACGATCCGGCGAGAGGCGGAGGTCGAGCCCCAGGTGCTGGTCTGTCCCCAATGCGGGACCCAGATGCTCCCGCCCCTGGACGACGAGCTGGCTCCGTACGTGGAGTGCCCGACCTGCGAGACGCGCTTCGCCGTCGAGGAGGGGATGCCGCACTTGCACCGCGGCGAGCTGGAGAGCTGGGAGGACGAGGGCTAGCGGGGACGAGAGGGGCTCCTCCGGCGTGCTGGTGCCGGGCTCGGCCGCGGTGGCGCCCGCTCAGCCCGCAGCGTGGCGAGCGCGCTCGCGGCCCAGGGAGACGAATGGCTCCAGGCTCTCCGGGTTGGCCACCGCGCTGAGCGCCACGGCGTCGGACACGGCTCTTCCCATCAGCAGGCGCTTGACCGGGACCTCCAGCTTCTTGCCCGAGAGGGTGCGCGGCAGAGCGGGCACGGAGACCACCCGGTCGGGGACGTAGCGCGGGGAGAGCTCGCGGCGGATGGCGTCGCAGACCCGCCGGGACAGGTCCTCATGACCGCCGAAGCCGCCCTCCGCGAAGCCGCCCTCTGCGGAACCGCCCTCTACGGAGCCGCTCTCCCCGGAACCGCTCTCCCCGGAATTGCCCTCTACGGAGCCGCTCTCCACCAGGAAGAGCCAGAGCTCTCCGGGGCCGCCATCGGGGTCCTCGAGATGCACCACCAGGCTGTCGGCCACCTCGGGCATGCGCTCGACCACCGCGTAGAACTCCGCCGTCCCCATGCGGACCCCGCCACGGTTCAGGGTGCCGTCGGAGCGGCCGGTGATGACCACCGTGCCCCGCTCGGTGAGGGTGGCCCGGTCGCCGTGGGCCCATATGCCCGGGAACCTCTCGAAGTAGGCGGCGCGGTAACGGCTGCCGTCGTCGTCCCAGAACCCGACCGGCATGGACGGCAGCGGAGCGGTGAGCACCAGCTCGCCCTCCCGACCCACGACCTGCCGCCCGCCCTCGTCGACCACCTCCACCCGCGCGCCCAGGCAGCGACAGGAGATCTCGCCGGCCCAGACGGGGTGCAGCGGGCTGCCCCCGACGAAGCCGGTGCAGACGTCCGTGCCGCCGCTGAACGATGCCAGCAGCAGGTCGGCCTTCACGTCCCGGTACACCCAGCGCGCGGCCAGGGCGGGCAGCGGGGACCCGGTGGCCCCCAGGGTCCGCAGCGCGCCCAGAGCGTGGAGGGCGGCGGGGCGGATGCCGGCCTTGGCGCAGGCGGCGAGGTAGCTGCTCCCGGTCCCGGCGCAGGTGGCGCCCGTGGAGGCGACCAGGTCCCAGAGGGCATCGACCCGGGGGTGCACCGGGTCGCCGTCGAAGAGCACCACGGTGGCCCCCACCGCAAGGCCGGAGACGCAGAGGTTCCACATCATCCAGCCGGTGGTGGAGAACCAGAAGAAGCGGTCGCCCGCTCCCAGGTCGAAGTGGAAGCCGAGCGTCTTGAGGTGCTCCAGGAGGATGCCGCCGTGGCTGTGCACGATGGCCTTGGGCCTGCCGGTGGTCCCCGACGAGAAGAGGATGTAGAGGGGGTGGTCGAAGTCGAGGGAGGCGAACTCGAGCGGACCCCCGGCGGCGGCGAAGCCGGCCCACGCCGTCCATCCCTCGGGGGCGGGGGCGTCGGGGGCCAGGTAGGGGAGCCACACGGGCCGCCTCACCGTGGGCAGGCCGGCGAGGATGCCCGCGGCCTCGGCGGTGCGATCGACGCTGCGAGCGCCGTAACGGTAGCCGTCGACGCTCAGCAGCACCACCGGGCGCAGCTGGGAGAGCCGGTCCAGGGCCCCGGTGACGCCCATCTCCGGCGCGCAGCAGGCCCAGATCGCGCCCAGGCTGGCGCAGGCCAGCATTGCCGCCACCGCCTCGGGGATGTTGGGCAGGTAGCCGGCCACCACCTCCCCGGGCCGCACCCCGGCGGCGAGCAATCCCGAGCGCACCCGGGCCACCAGGTCGGTGAGCTCGGACCAGCTCAGCTCCTGGGGTGGGCGGGTCTGAGAGCGGGCCACGATGGCGGGGGAGGCCCCGCCACCCGGCGGCGGGCGCAGGGCCGCCTCGGCGTAGTTGAGCCGGCCGCCGCGGAACCACCGCCAGCCGGTCACCCGGGTGGGATCCGGCTCCAGGTCGGCGTCCGGAGGCCGGTGCCACCTGACCTCGAAGCGGTCGGCCATCGCCCGCCAGAAGGCGCCGGCGGTGGCGGGCGCGACGGACCAATCCCAGGCGTCCTGGTAGGTGGGGAAGCCCCGCTCGGCGCACCAGCGACCGAGCCGCGAGGTCGCCGCCCTCTCGGGGGAGGGCTCCCAGAGGGGCGCCGGTGGGTCAATCACGGAGGGATGCCCCGGGGTCAGCCATGGGCCGGCAGCCCCAGCTCGCGGGCGATGATCATGCGCTGGATCTCCGAGGTCCCCTCGCCGATCTCCAGGATCTTGGCGTCGCGGTAGAAGCGGCCCACGGGGGTGTCGTTCATGAAGCCGTAGCCGCCGAAGATCTGCGCCGCCTCGCGGGCGTTGGCCACCGCAGCGTCCGAGGCCACCAGCTTGGCGATGGCGGCCTGCTTCTTGAACGGCAGCCCGGAGACCATGCGGGTGGCGGCGTCGTACCAGGCCAGCCGGGAGGTGTGAGTCCTCGCCTCCATGTCCGCCAGCTTGAACTGGAGCGCCTGGTGCTCGCCGAGCCTGCGGCCGAAGGCCTCGCGCTCACCCATGTAGGCGAGGCACTCGTCGACGCAGCCCTGGGCGAGGCCGGTGGAGAGCGCGGCGATGGCCACCCTGCCGCCGTCGAGAATCTCCAGGAACGCCGCGTATCCCCGGCCCTCCTCCCCGAGCAGGTGATCCAGCGGGACCCGGCAATCGGAGAACGAGACCTCCCTGGTGTCGGACGCCAGCCAGCCGACCTTCGAGTACTTCCTGGAGACGGACATCCCGGGAGTGCCAGCCGGCACCACGATCGCCGAGATCTGCCGGCGCCGCCCCTCGGGCTCCCCGGTGACCGCGGCGACCGTGACCAGGCTGGTGATGTCGGTCCCGGCGTTGGTGATGAACGCCTTGGTCCCGTTGATCACCCAGCTGTCGCCGTCGCGGCGCGCCCGGGTGCGGATGGCGCCGGCGTCCGAGCCGCCTCCCGGCTCGGTGAGAGCGAAGGCGCCCAGCGCCTCGCCGCGGCAGAGCGGGGGAAGCCAGCGGCGCTTCTGGGCTTCGGTGCCGAAGCGATGGATGGGCATCGCCCCCAGACCCACGGCGGCCTCCAGGGTGAGCGCGAGAGAGGAGTCCACCCGCGCCAGCTCCTCGATCGCCAGACAGAGGGCCAGATGGTCACCGTCCATGCCCCCGTGCTCTTCGGGGAAGGGAAGGCCGAAGAGGCCCATGGCCCCCATCCGGGCCACCAGGGCGTAGGGGAACTCCTCCCGAACATAGAGCTCGCCGATCACCGGCGCGACCTCCCGGCGGGCGAATTGCTCGACGGTCGCGCGCAGCAGCTCGTGGTCCCCGGTCAGCGGGAGGCTCGACGCCGCACCCGTGCTCATCTCATCACCCTCCATCTCTCCTCATGCGTCCAGGCTCGCGGCCAGGGCTCTGACCACCCGGCTGGGGCTGGGACGGCCCAGATGCTGGGCGAGCCACAGACTGGTGCGGGCCAGCGCCGCCAGGTCGACGCCGGTGGCCACGCCGAGGCCGTCGAGCAGGAAGACCAGGTCCTCGGTGGCCAGGTTGCCGGTGGCGCTCCGAGCGAAGGGGCAGCCCCCCAGCCCTCCGGCGGCCGCATCGACGGTGGTGACCCCACAGCGCAGCGCCTCCAACGTGTTGGCCAGTGCCTGGCCGTAGGTGTCGTGGAAGTGCACGGCGAGGGTGCCCATGCCGACCCCGGCACCGGCGAGGCGGGAGAGCAGCGCGACCACCGCTCCCGGGGTGGCCACGCCGATGGTGTCGCCGAGAGACACCTCGGCGCAGCCCATGGCCAGCAGCTGGGTGGCCACCCCCACCACCTCGCCCTGGTCCACGGCCCCCTCCCAGGGGTCGCCGAAGCACATCGAGACGTATCCCCGCACCGGGATCCCCGCCTGGCGGGCGTGTCCGGCCACCTCGGCGAGCGAGCGCAGGCTCTCCGACCGGCTGCGGTTGAGATTGTGCCGAGAGAAGGACTCGGTGGCGCTGGCGAAGACGGCCACCTCCCGGGCTCCGGCGGTCAGGGCACGCTCCAGCCCGCGGAGGTTGGGGACCAGCGCCGGGTGGCGGACACCCGGGCTCGCGGGCAGGCGGGAGAGGAGCTCATCGGCATCGGCGAGCTGGGGCACGGCGTCGGGGCGCACCAGGCTGGTGACCTCCACGGCCCTCAGGCCGGCGGCCACCAGACGGGCGATCAGCTCGAGCTTCACCGCCAGCGGGACGACCTCCGGCTCGTTCTGCAACCCGTCGCGGGGTCCGACCTCGTACACGGTCACCTCGGTGGGGAGGCCGGAGATCGGAGCCGGAGGCCACCGCGTCATGGCCGGACCTCCGGGACCAGGCCACGGCGGTGCACGTGCGGCCGTCGCGTCATGACGAGCCCTCCGGGACCAGCTCGAAGAGGACGTCGCCGCGAGCCACCTGTCCGCCGGGCGCGAACCCGACGCGCTCCACGCGGGCCGCCACGTCGGCGGTCAGCGTGTATTCCATCTTCATCGACTCCAGGATCCCGAGCACGGCTCCCGCCTCCACCCGCTCGCCGGCGGCCACGCTGACGCTGACCAGGACCCCGGGGAGGGGGGCAACCACGACATCCCCCCGGCCGACGGGCGCCGGCGCGGGGCCGCCGCCCGTGGTGAACCGGAAGACCTCGCCATGGTGCGCGATCAGCACCACCCCCGCCGCGGCGGCGAAGACGAAGCGCTCGCGTTCGCCGTCGAGCTCGGCGACCAGGGTGTCGGCGTCCATCCGGACCACTCGGACCCGGGCGGATCGACTGGGGCCCTCCACCTCGAGGTCCCCGTCCGCTCCCGCGGCACACCCCCGCACCAGGATCCGCCGCACCTCGCCCTCCAGCGTCAGCTCCACGGCGGCCGGCGCCGGCGGCCCCGCGGAGCGCCAGCCGTCCGCTCCCCATGGATCGCCGGCATCCCGCTGCCGCGCCGTCTCGGCGAGGATGACGCCGGCGGCGGCCAGGGCCGGCCAGGGGTCGGCGGTGCCCAGCTCGGCAGCGTGGCCGTCGAGCCACGCCGGGATGATCTCGGCACCGGCGAAGCGCTCCGACGCCAGCAGCCGGCGCAGGAAACCGGTGTTGGTGGTGAGGCCGAAGACGGCGGTGCCGTCCAGGGCGTCGATCAGCCGGCTGCGCGCCACCTGGCGGGTCTCGCCGTGGGCGATCAGGGTGGCGAGCATGGAGTCGTAATCGGTGGTCACCGCCAGGCCGGCTTCGAGGGTGGCGTCGACCCGCCCCTCCGCGGGCCAGCGGACCAGGGTGGCCCGCCCCGTCTGGGGCAGGAAGCCGTGCTCGGCGTCCTCCGCGTAGACGCGAGCCTCGATGGCGTGGCCGCGGATCGCGATCTCGTCCTGGACGAGGGTGAGCGGCTCACCGGCGGCGAGGCGGAGCTGCAGCTCCACCAGGTCGACCCCGGTCACCGCCTCGGTCACCCCGTGCTCCACCTGGAGGCGGGTGTTCATCTCCAGGAAGTGGACGTGGTCGCCGGCGGCCAGGAACTCGACGGTTCCCAGGCTGCGGTAGCGGACGCGGGCGGCGATCGCGGTGGCCGCCTCCAGGGCGCGGGCGCGGGCCGCCGGCGAGCAGGCCGATGCGGGCGCCTCCTCGACCACCTTCTGGTGGCGGCGCTGCACCGAGCAGTCGCGGTCCCCCAGGTGCAGGACCCGACCGGTGCCGTCCCCCACCACCTGCACCTCCAGGTGCCGCCCCTCGGGAAGGTAGCGCTCCACGAAGAGGGCGGGGTCGCCGAAGGCCGCCAACGCCTCCCGCCCGGCGGCCGCCAGCGCCGGCGCCAGGTCGGCGGGTCGGGTGACCAGACGCATCCCGCGGCCGCCCCCGCCCGCGACTGCCTTGACCAGGGCGGGATAGCCGATCTCCGGGCCCACCCGGGCGGCCAGCGCACGGAAGTCCTCCCCCTCGACAGCCGGCACCACAGTGGCGCCGGCCTCCGTGGCCAGGCGTCGCGCCCGGTCCTTGCGGCTCATCAGCTCGATGACCTCGGGCTGGGGCCCGACGAACACCAGTCCGGCCGCCTCGCAGGCCCGGGCGAAGGCGGCGCTCTCGGCCAGGAAGCCGTAACCGGGATGGACGGCTCCGGCGCCCAGGCGCCGGGCCGCATCCAGGATGGCGTCGATGGAGAGGTAGGACTCCGCCGCGGCGGCGGGCCCGATCCTCACGGCGCGGTCGGCCTCGGCCACGTGGGGCGCGTCGCGGTCGGCGTCCGAGTAGACGGCGACGGTGCGGAACCCGAGCCGCCGAGCGGTGCGCAGCACGCGACGCGCGACCGCGCCCCGATTGGCGACCAGCAGGGTGTCGAAGGCCATGGTGCGCCGCCTACATCCGGAACACGCCGTAGCGCGCCGGCTCCAGGTCGGGCGACGACGCCGCCAGCGCCAGGCCCATGGCCAGCACCCGGCGGGTGTCCAGCGGATCGATGATGCCGTCGTCCCAGAGCCGGGCCGTCGAGTAGTAGGCCGATCCCTGCCGGGCGTAGCGCTCGCGGATCCTCTCCTTCCGCTCCGCCTCGGAGCCGCCATCACCGTCGCCGCGCTCGCCACCCACC
>Ga0187858_10005195_pt1 | contig 11965 bp, 8 predicted proteins | sample June2016WEW_8_15_FD_133015 | JGI IMG/M metagenome (GOLD analysis project Ga0187858, IMG submission 133015) | Peatland microbial communities from SPRUCE experiment site at the Marcell Experimental Forest, Minnesota, USA - June2016WEW_8_150 | ecosystem: Environmental > Terrestrial > Soil >...
CAACAGCTCGCTGGCCTTTGTTGAATTGGAAATGAAGGCCGCCGGCATCCTCGATTTTGGAACCGACTTGCATAACCCAAATTTCGCAAAGATGGCCGATGCAGCGGGCATCCTTGGGCTCCGGGCCGAAACGCCGGATCAGGTTAGACCGATGATCGAGCAGGCGCTCAGTCATGACGGGCCGGCTCTGATTGAAGCCATCGTGAGCCGGCAGGAACTCTCCATGCCGCCGACCATCAGCGTCGATCAGATCAAGGGCTTCAGCCTGTTCATGATCAAAGCTGTTCTCGATGGCCGGGGCGGCGAAATCATCGATCTCGCTGAGACCAACCTGATGCGCTGATGTAACTAAGCTGGATATCGATAGGCCGCGCTGCGAGACGGCTCACGGCGCCTACCGCTCTCGCAGTTCCGGACAGTTGCCCTCACTTGGCCGTCTCACTCCATGCCCGTAGATTGGCACTCGCGCGTGTGTTGACGCCATCCCGCTTCGTTAGCGAGCTTCTGCAAGTGGGAAGGACTGACTCAGTACACCGGTTCGAGTTCCTCTTCCTCCTGCATCAGCGTGGCGTCTTCAACTGCTTCCTCTTCGGCGCGCTCCACGATGTGCTCCTCGGCCAACGGCGCGGGCGCGGGCACTTCGGGTTTGGCCGGCGTGGGCGCGGGAGCAGCCGGTAAGGGTTCCACCGCTACCGGTTTGGCGGCCACGCGTTCCGCGACTACGGGCGAAGGCGGCTTGGCGGGCTTATGCGCTTTGGCGGGCTTGCGCGCTTTGGCCTTGGGTTTGCCCTTGCGGAGCGCGGCGGGCGCGGCCGCTACCGGTTCAATGGCTGCCGCTTTGGCTTTGGGTTTCGCCTTGCGGATCGCGTGCGCATGCGTCGCGGGCACCCCAGCAGCCTTGCGCAATTCTCTAAAAGAAACTTCGAGAAAATCGATCATGCGGTCGCCGTCCGGAGCGGCTTTGGCATCCGTGGTCAGCGCGAAATAGAGCTTCCCATCGTAGCTTTCGATCGCTACGCTGATGCCGACATCCATGCCGGTGGGCACGTGTGGATAACAGGCCAGCATGCGGTGGCCGCAGGCGTACAGCGGCAACGGCGGCCCTGGCACATTCGTACAGACCATGTGGAATATCGGAATGGGAGTGTTGAGCCAGCCCAGGTTGCCCGCCAGCATCGCTTGCACCGGCGGCGGCAGGAGTCCCAGCCAGCCGAGACCCGTGCGCACCAGTTGCGCCATGCGGGCGCCCTTCATGGCTTCGGTCTGCTGGTGAATATGCTGCATGCGGGCGATCGGATTGCGTATGCCCAGCGGCAGAGTCACCGGCAACAAGGAAATCAGATTGCCAAACGCGCCAGCCGTAGCTTCCGCGGGACGCACGTTCACCGGCACCATGGGCCGGAAGAAACGCTTCTTCACCGTTTGCCCATGCAGTTCGGTATATTTGGACACCGCGCCGGACACCACCGTCAGCACCACATCATTGATGGTGCAGCCATAGGCCGTCTTAATCGCGTGCGCCTCGGCGAAGGGGAATTCCGTCCAGAACACCCGGCGCTCGCCGGAACACGTGCGGTTGAACGGCAGGTGCTCCAGCGGCGACAGTAGCTCGGGCATCATATCCATTACCCGCCCGAACCCCAGCGCGGCCAGAGGGTCGTTCAGTAGCAGAGAGCCGTATCCGGCCAGCGCGTCCTTGGCATCCGTGAAGCGTTGCGGGATTTGCGCCAGGCTGTCGGCGAAGGCCTCCAGGAAGAGCGTGGTTTCGTCAGGCAGTTTGGGCGGCCGGTAGGGCTTTCGTCTCCGCAGCGGATGCTCCTCGGGCGTTGGGTCCATGATCACGTTCAGCAGGCCGATGCCGGCCACGCCGTCGACGATGCAATGGTGCACCTTGCAGATCATCGCCGAGCGATTGCCCGCCAACCCGTCGACCACGTACGTTTCCCAGAGCGGCTTGTTCCGGTCCAGGAGCGGCGTGAAGATGCGGCCGGTCAACTCGCGCAACTGTTCCTCGCTGCCCGGGGGGTCGAGCTTCACATGGAAGATGTGCCGCCGGATGTCGAAGTCCGGGTCGTATTGCCATTGCGGATGGCCGATGTTCAGGAACGGCCGCATCACTCTCTCGCGGTAGCGGGGGATCAAATCCAGCTTGGATTCGATCGTAGCCACAAACCGGTCAAACGGGATGGTGCCTTCGAAAACGCAGACACCGCCGATGTGCAGCGGCATCTCCTTGGTTTCGAAGTTCAGAAACGCGGCGTCCAGCGCGCTCAAGCGGGGCGGCAGTTGATTCAGCGGCATACTCTGCTCCTTCCGGGCGATCGATATATTAAGAGGATATTCTCTCTTAATGCACGATCGATTGCAAGGGGCGGCAGCCGCCTAACGGCGGAGGAGCTTGAACGCCATCTCGCGTCCTTGCCCGTGTACCAGGGCCAGCGAGATCCAAAGCAGCGCAAATGGTTCCAGAAGACGCGCCTGGGTCAGCGGGCCGGCGTCCACAGCCTGGAACCCGAGCTGATCCACCAGCGGTCTGACCGTCTGCTTGGCGGCCGCATCGTCACCGCAGTAGAACATCACGGGACGTTCCGCGCCGAATGCTGGATTCGCCATGATATTGAAGCCCACCGTGTTGAAAGCTTTCACTACTTTCGCGCCGGGCACCCATGCCGCGACTCGTTCGGCAGCCGACGTTGTGGTGCCCAGCTCGAGGCCCGACAGATCGGGCAACAGCGGATTGACCGCGTCGATGAGTACCTTGCCCGCCAAATCCCCCAACCCCTGAAGCACGGCCTTGGTCGCCGGCCAGGGCGTGGCCAGCAGCAGCACTTCAGATGACCGAGCCGCGTCCGCGAGCGACGCCGCACGCGCGGAGCGCCCCTGGTGCCCGCCGGATTTGGCGATCAGTTGCTGCATCTCGTCCGAGCCAGGGTTCCGCGATCCGAATATGACTTGGTGACCTGCCTGCGCCCAGCGCGTGCCGAGTGTTCCTCCGACGTTGCCGGAGCCGATGATGCCAATGTTCATGAATTCCCTCCTCTCCTGTGATGCCACCCGCCGCGCGGGGGACTCAGGCGGAGGGCCCGTTCATTTCTTGCCGCCTATGGGCGATCCTTCTTTGAGCTCGTCGGTACCGCGCCGGACCACCATGTCGCCAGCGTGCAGGTTGCCGCTTACCTCGACCAAGTCGCCCTCGGCTGCGCCTTTCTTGACGTCCACCCACTCGGCAACCCCGTTCTGGCTGCGGATCACGAACGTGCGCTCGGTGGTGGTAACCACGCTGGCCTTGGGCACGAATAGCGCCGGATGTTCGCGCCGCACCGGCCACTTCACGCTCGGATACATGCCCGGCGCCAGCGTTCCGTCACGATTGAAAACATCCAGTTCGACGGGCATCGTGCGGGTCTGGCGATCGAGGGCGTGGGCGATGCGCGCTACCGTCCCGGAGTAGGTGCGCTCGGGATATGCCGGCACGTGGAACGTTATGCTCGCTCCCGGCGACATGGCTCCCACGTCTTCCTCCGGCACCGCCACGACCAGCCGTAGATGCGAAATCTGCTGGATTACGAGCAGCACCGGATCGGCGCCCGGCCCGACCAGCGCGCCCGGATGCACCAACCTGTCGGTAACCACACCGTCGAAGGGCGCGGTGATCTTCAGGTAGGCTTGCAGGTCCTTCTCAGCCCGCACGGCGGCTTCCGCGGCACGGCCGGCTTGCTGCCGCGATCTCACCAGCGCTTGCGCGGCTTCCACCTGCTTCTGCGCCTGAATCACCTCGTTCCCCGCCACCGCTCCTGGCGTTTCCGCGGCCTTTTGCAGGCGTTCGTAAGTGCTCTCGGCGGCGGCCAGTTGCGCCTCCGCCTGTAGCCGGTCCGACTCGGCTGCCTGCACTTTCGACTCGGCCTCGGCGATGCGGGCCTGCATCTCGGGCGCGCTCAACTCCACGAGGAGTTCCCCCTGCTTGACGATGCTGCCGCGGTCCACCAACACGCGCTCCACGTAGCCGGGAACTTTGGCGTGCAGCGAGACGCTCAAATAGGGCGTGATCTCTGCGGGCAGGTCCACGGTGCGGGATATCGGCTTCGAAACAACCGGCGTAAGCTCGCTGGTTTGGGCCCAGCCCATCGTCAAGAACGCGATCGCTAGCACGCCGGAAGGCAGGCGGAAGCGCCCGATGCCACCGCGTGGCGCACGCTTCAGCGTGCTGCCGTGGGCTTCAGCGCACGGTCGAAATTCGGCGAGCTGAAGTGCGTCGCGCCACACTTTGGAGAAACCCACTCTGGAAGTCGCCGATCTGGCGGGACTGAACTCCCACTTGGCGCGATAGGCGAGCAAATCTCGCCAGCGCCGGCAGGAGTGCCGGCGCGGCAGGCGAGAGTGCCTGCGCCACGGGTGGCCGCGTTTAACTCGGCTCATAATATCGGCTCTCCGGATCCATCGGGTTGAGCGATGGAGAAGTGATGGACGCTTTCCTTTGCAGGATGGTGTAGATGGAAGGCAGAATCGTCAGCGTCGCAAATGTGGCGACAATCAGGCCGCCGATGACCGCGCGCCCAAGCGGCGCCGCCTGCGCGCCTCCCTCGCCGAAGCCGATGGCCATGGGCGTCATGCCGAAGATCATGGCTGCGGCGGTCATCAGGATCGCTCGCAGGCGGCTGCTGGCCCCCTGCCGCGTGGCGTCAAGGATTGGCTGTCCCGCATGGCGCGCATGCTCTGCGAATGTAACCAGCAGGATCGAGTTGGCGACCGCAATTCCGATCGCCATGATCGCGCCCATGAAGGACTGTATGTTCAGCGTGGTGCCGGTAGCCAGCAGCATCAGCAGAACTCCGCAGAGAACCGCCGGCACGGTCAGCACGATGGCGAGAGCCAGCCGCACCGACTGGAAGTTCGCGGAGAGCAGCAGAAAAATCACGACGACAGCCAGCAGCAGCCCGATGCGCAAACCGGATATGGTCAGCTCGAGCGGCGGGATCTCGCCGCGAAATTTGACGGCGACGCCTCTGGGCGGCGCGCCTACTCCAGCGAGCGCCTGGTTGAGCTTCCCGGCTGCATCGCCCAACGTGATGCCGTGAATGTTCGCGGTAAGACTGACCACGTGCTGGCCGTTATACCGGTCGATCTCACCTGGCATGGCGCCAGGCTTCAGGCTGGCGATATCGTCGAGCAGCGGCTTCGGGCTGCCCGCGAGCATCACCGGAATACTGCCGACCTGTGCGACGCTCTGCATCTGGTTTTGCGGAAGCTCCACTTGAATCTGGAAGGCGTTTCCGGTATTCGGATCGCGCCAGTAGTTGGGATCGGTAAACCTGGAGGAAGACGTCGCCGGCACCACCGAGTGCACCACGTCCGCCATGGTCAGGCCGAACTGGCCGGTGCGCTCGCGGTCGATGTTGATATCGAGCGTAGGATAGTTGTTCTCCTGCGCGAATTGCAGGTCGCGCAGGAAGCTCAGCTTCGCCAACTGCGCCTGGATCTTCTGCGCGTAAGCGTAGTCGTTCTGGAGATTGACTCCCTGCACGGCGATTTCAATGGGAGTCGGCGAACCAAAACTCATCACCTGCGTGACGATATCGGCGGCTTCGAAGGAAACTTGCGTGCCCGGCAACTCGCGCCTCAGGCTCTCTCTCAACCGTTCGCGTAGCGCTTCGCCGCGCGCGGCGTCGGGCTTCAGCGCCACCTGGATGATGGCCTCCTGCGGTCCACTGGTGAACAGGTGAATCAGGTCCACAGGGTAGCTGGAGGGCACCACGCCCACGAAGTCGCTGGTGATTTGAAGGTTGCCCGGACCTGCCTCACGTTGGATCACGTCGAGCGCATGCAGGACGATGCGCTCGGTTTCCTCGATGCGGGTGCCGGCCGGAGCGCGCAGCCGGATGCGCAGCAGCGGCGCGTTGGCGTCGGGGAACAGTTCAGTTCCCATGTGCGGTACAACCAGGTACAAGAGTCCGAGTGCGGAGACAAGGTAGACAATCGCCAGCGGCCAACGGAAGCGCAAGACGCCGTTCAAATAGCGATCATAAAAGGAGCGAAGACGGCCGAAGAGACCTTCGCGTTCCTCGCCGCGATGCGCTTCCCTCATGAGCCATGTTGAAAACACCGGGACCAGGCTGCTCGATAGCAGGTACGACGCGATCATCGAGAAGGCCACCGCCAGCGACAGGGGCACGAAAAGCTGCCGGCCCACGCCAACCATGAAAAACGACGGAACGAAAACGGCCAGAATGCAGAACATCGAGAGCAGTCGCGCCATGGCCGTCCGGCTGCAGGCTTCCACCACGGCCCGTGCCCGCGAAACACCGGGCAGCATCTGGCTGTGAATGTTCTCGATCTCGACGGTGGCCTCATCTACTAGTACGCCGACCGCCAGCGCGAGGCCACCCAGCGTCATGATGTTGATGGTCTGACCCACGGCCCATAACAGAATCACGGCGGCCAGCAGCGCAAATGGAATGTTCAGGATTACGATCAGCGCGCTGCGCCAGTCGCGCAGGAAGATCAATACCATCAGGCCTGTGAGAGCCGCGCCTAACAATCCTTCAATCACCAGGCCGCGCAGCGAATTCGTGACGTAGGGCGATTGATCGAATTGCAGACTGACGTCGACGTCTTCCGGGACGGCCTTCTTGAAATCCGGGATGGCAGCTTTCACCGCGCCGATCACCGCCAGCGTGGACGCGTCGGAGCGCTTGGTAACCGGAATGTAGACGGTCCGCTTCCCATTTACGTGCGCGTAGGCGGTGACCAGGTCGGTGCCGTTGTCGATGGTTCCGATATCGCGCAGATAGACGCTGGCTCCGGCGACCGGGCGGATCGGCGTGGCCAGCAGATCCGCGAGGTTCGCGCCCAGCGCCGAGTTGGTTCGGGCAATGCGCTCGATCTTGCCGGTAAACATATTGCCGGACGGCATCACCACGCTGGATCGGCTTACAGCGGCGATGGCCTCCTCGGGTGAGATCCGATACTGCTGGAGCTTCGCCGGGTCGAGCATCACCACGATGGTGCGCTGATTCCCGCCGAACGGAGGCGGCGCGGAAACGCCGGGCAAGGTCGCAAACAAAGGCCGCACGCGGTTGATCGCGAAATCCTGCATCTCCCCTTGCGAGTGCGTGGCGCTGGTGAAGACCAACAGGCCGACGGCTACGCTGCCTGCATCGAAGCGGGTGATAAACGGCGGCACGGTGCCCGGCGGCATGAACGCGCGCGCGCGGTTCACGTAACCGACGGTTTCCGACATCGCCTGGCTCATGTTCGTGTCCGTATGGAACACCAGCTTCATGAGGGCCGCGCCTTGGATGCTCTTGCTTTCCACGTGGTCGATGCCGGTGATGTAGAGGAAGTGATACTCGTAGTAGTAAGTCAGATACCCTTCCATCTGAGCAGGGTCCATGCCGCCATAGGGCTGCGCGACGTAAATGGCCGGATCGCCGACTTGCGGAAAGATATCCACGGGCATGCGCTGCACAGCGAGCACGGCGCAAAGCGCGATGGCGATCAACGCCACCACCACGGTGAGCGGTCTGTGAAGGGCGGCTAGAACGAGACGCATATAGCGTTCCTCATCGCTGGCCCACCTCAGCGACAAACGGCCGTATATCTCCCGCCGCGGTGGCCACCGCCAGCAGCCCGCGCCAGACACCCAACCGGGCTAGCGCATCGTCAATCTCGGCTTGCGTCAGCAGCCGCTGCGCTTCGGCGACCTCGTCGATATTGCCGAGCCCCGACTGATAGCGGGCAGTGGCCTGCTCCGCCGTCGTGTGCGCCGCGGACACCTGCACGGGAGTATTGGCCGCAATGCGCCGCGCCCCCTGCAGCATCGCGACTGCCGCATGCCACTGCGCACGCAAATCGGTCGCGATCTGCTGTGCACGGGCCGCCTGCGCGCGGACCATGGCCGATTGAGCGGCCTCCCGTGCTTCGACGGCGGGCAGATCCGCGACGGGGAAACTCACCGTGATGCCCAGCGCATAATCCTGTACGCTCGGCGCCAAGCCGTTCAGCCCCCCCAGCAATCTCCCGTCGGTTTCCGCGCCCGTGCCGCGGGCATACGCCGCGCCTTGCAGATAAAAACGCGGGAAGTAGGACCGCTCCAGAGCCTTGAGCTGCGCTTGCGCCTGCGCTACGATGGCGTTCTGCTCGCGCGCGGCAGGATGCGTAGCCGTGTCGAGCGGCGCCGCATTTTGTTCCGGTGGCAATTCGACCAGCCGCGGGGCGGCCAGCGTGATTTGGGAAGGCTCTATCCCGACGAACTGCGAGACTGTCGCGCGCGCCACTTCGGCGGCCTGCTCGGCCTGAATCAGTTGGGTGCGCGCCGCGGCCAGCTCCGCTTCCGCGCGCGAGCCATCCGCGCCGGGACGCAGCTCGGCCTTTACCAGCGCGCCGATGGTTCGCGCGACCGTGGCGCTTCGCTCAACACCGGCCCGTGCCGCGCGCACCGTTTCCTCCGCCGCGGCCAATGTGAGATAGGCGTCCGCCGTGGCAGCCGCAACTTCGAATTGTGTGCGTACCAGCGCCGCCTCGCTCTGCGCACGCGCCGCCGCGGCCGCATCCACGTTCGCCCGCCGCAGGCCGAAGTCGAACGGCTCCCAGCTAACCAGCGTTCCTACTGCGCTGCCCCAGGCTGTCCCGAAATTATTCGAGCCGATCACCGGGCCGGACATGGAGGGAATCACGCCCTGTGTCGGCAGCAGCAGCCCGAAGACGTTGTTTCTGGTCGCACGATTTATTTGGGCCACGGCATCTACGCGCGGCAAATACGCGGTGCGAGCCAGTCTTATACCAGCCGCGGCGGCGTTGATCTGTTCCTGTGAGACGCGCACCGCGGGATAGTTGTGCAAAGCGCTTTCGACGGCTTGAGTCAAGGTCAACTGCGCCGGCAATTGGACGGCCCCAGCCCAGATCGCCACCCACATTCTCGCCGCGCCGTGGAGTCTCATTCCTTGCCTTCGATCAGTTCCCCAAACAAGTCGTGCACCTTGCTCTTGGCCGCCAGCAGGGCCTTCCGGCCCAGGGGTGTGGCGCTATAAACCTTGCGCAGCGATTTGCCGTTGCGCGTCTCCCGCGCGCGCAAATAACCCTTCTTCTCCAGACCGTGCAACAGAGGGTAGAGTGTTCCCGGGCTGATGCGATAACCATGCCGGGCCAGTTCCTCCACCATGCCCAGCCCGAAGATAGGCTCCTCGGCCGCGTGGTGCAATACATGCAACCGTATCAGGCCGGAATAGAGATCCCGGTCCTGATCGCTCGTGATATACTCGGATTTCGTTTTCGGCATCCGATTACGAAAACCGTTAGTATAAGGAGGAATACGCGGAATGTCAACGACACGCCGGAGCTTTCTTTCTCAAGCCACGTTGGGGACCGGTTTCCTACTGACCGGCTGTAAGCGCCCCGGTCCGTCCGAGGCACCCGCTGAGCCGCCTGCCGGACCCGCCGATGTCACGTTGCGCATCGGCAACGTGCTGGTGGATATCGCCAAGGATCACACCATCAGCACCATTGGCTATAACGGCTCCGTGCCCGGACCGCTGATCCGCCTGCGCGAAGGCGTCCCGGTCACCGTGGATCTGTTCAACGACACCGATGCGCCCGAGCTCGTGCATTGGCACGGGCAGATCATTCCCGCGGAGATCGATGGCGCGGAGGAAGAAAAGAGCTTGGCAGTCGCGGCGCACGGACATCTGCGCTACCGCTTGACTCCCTCGCCCTCCGGGGCACGGTTCGTACACACGCACGTGATGCCCATGTCCGACCTGGCGCGCGGCACTTACACCGGGCAGTTCGCTTTCGTCTACGTCGAGCCAAAGAGCAATCCCGGCCAGTACGATCATGAGATCTTCCTGGCCAGCCACGAGTGGGAGCCTTTCTACACGACCGCGGAGGAGGAAGAGGAGGAGACGGGTCCGCCCCCTCCGAAAAAGAAGGAGGAAACGCCCAACGGCTGGGAGATCGGATACCAACGCTTCACCATCAACGGCAAGTGTCTGGGCCATGGCGAGCCGGTGCGCGTCAAAGAGGGGCAGCGCGTCCTGTTCCATATCCTGAATGCCAGCGCCACCGAGAATATTCAGCTTGCGCTCGCAGGCCACCGGTTTCAAGTTGTGGCGCTCGATGGAAATGCGGTCCCCCACCCGCAGTTCGTGGATGTGCTGGGGCTGGGCACGGCCGAGCGCGTGGACGCCGTCGTCGAAATGAAAAATCCGGGAGTGTGGATTCTCGGAACGCCGAAGAACGACGACCGCAAAAACGGCCTGGGCATCGTGGTCGAGTACGCCAATAAGACCGGGACGCCGCGCTGGATCGCGCCTCCGAAGACGCCTTGGGATTACACGATCTTCGGCGAAAGCCGCCCGACGCCAAGTCCCGACGAAGTGATCCCGCTAGCGTTCGGCAAGATCAACGGCGGCACTGGAGGCTTTAATCGCTGGACGATCAACGGCAAGAGCTACGACGCGAACGACACGCCACGGCTACTGCACAAGGGCCGCCGCTACAGGCTAGCGTTCGACAACCAGACCGACGACGCGCATCCCGTCCACCTGCATCGCAACAGCTTCGAGTTGACCGATGTCTGGGGCAAACCTACCGCGGGCGTGATGAAGGACGTGGTGCTGGTGAAGGGCTTCCGCAAGATCGCGGTCGACGTGACGCCAGCCATGGACGGCCTCACGCTTTTTCATTGCCACCAGCAGTTGCACATGGATTACGGGTTTAAGCTGTTGTTCAACGTGGCATAGGTGTTTCGGATACAATTGAAGGCAGGCCATGGACAACGTCGAAAAGTTGCTGGTTGATATTAAGGAAAGCCTGGAACGAGAGATCGGAGGGCTCCGTCAGGATACCGTCGCGCTCCGCCAGGAAATGCGCGGAGGGTTTACCCAGATGGGCAAGCGCTTGGACCGAATCGAATCGACCCTGTTGCATGTGGACGGTCGCCTGACCGCGTTGTCCCGCGCCGACATTCAGACCGATTAGCAGATGACGGAACTGTTGGCCCGTCAGCATGCACAGCAGCAATCAATCGACGATCTATACGCGCGTATCAGAAAACTAGAGCAGTCCTCACCGGGGGAGGCGGACTCTTCTCCCGCCTCGCCAGGCTCGAAGAAGAATCACAGACCCCGTTCCATGCGGCGCTGCGGTGGCCGCGCCGGCTTCTGACTTCTAGCCGGGCGTCGGCGGTTTATCATGAAGCTTATGCCTGAATCCACCCCCGACCGCCAGATGGGTTTCAGCACCCGCTCGCTGCACGCCGGCCAGAAGCCCGATCCGGCCACCGGCGCGCGCGCGGTGCCTATCTACCAGACGACTTCGTTCGTCTTCGAAAACAGCGATCACGCCGCCGAGCTCTTTGCTCTACAACGCTTCGGCAATATCTACACGCGCATCATGAATCCCACCACTGCCGTGTTTGAAGAGCGTGTAGCGGCGCTCGAAGGTGGCATAGGCGGGCTGGCCACTGCCAGCGGACAGGCGGCCCAGTTCCTGGCGATCAGCAGCCTGATGCAGCCGGGCGATGACATCGTGTCCGCCAGCACGCTCTATGGCGGCACTTACACCCAGTTCGACGTCAGCTTCCGCCGCCTGGGCTTCAACGCCATTTTCGTGGAGCCGGACGATCCCGAAAACTTCCGCCGCGCCATCACGCCCCGCACGCGCGCCCTCTACGCCGAAACCATTGCCAACCCGCGCATGAACATTGTGGATATCGAGAAGGTGGCCGCCATCGCGCACGCGCACAACATCCCGCTGATCATCGACAACACCATGGCTTCGCCCTACCTCTGCCGGCCCATCGAGCATGGCGCCGATATCGTAGTGCATTCCGCCACCAAGTTCCTGGGCGGGCACGGCAACTCCATCGGCGGCGTCATCGTGGATAGCGGCCGCTTCCCCTGGACCGCCGGGCACTTCCCGCAACTGAACGATCCCAGCCCCGGCTATCACGGCCTGCGCTTCACGGAGA